>Ga0255338_1004725_pt1 | contig 13590 bp, 11 predicted proteins | sample MeOH1_35cm_T4_19_FD_203715 | JGI IMG/M metagenome (GOLD analysis project Ga0255338, IMG submission 203715) | Sandy soil microbial communities from University of British Columbia, Vancouver, Canada - MeOH1_35cm_T4_195 | ecosystem: Engineered > Artificial ecosystem > Sand microcosm > Unclassified ...
GGCGAGCTGCGCGCGCACGTCGCCCATCACCCGTTCCGGCACGCGCGTGTTGAACTCGATGATCCGCATCAAGGTCTCGTTGACCGTACCGCGCTCCACCATCTTCAAGGGCGGAATGCGCAGCCCTTCTTCGAAGATCTCCATGCTGTCGGCCGCATTGCCGCCCGGCACGCGGCCGCCGAGATCGCTGTGATGCAGGATCAGACCGACGAAGGCGATCCGTCTCCCGCCGGCATAGACCGGCTTGAAGGTGAAGATGTCGTTGAGATGGCTGCAACCGGAATAGGGATCGTTGCTGGCGAGCACATCGCCTTCGTGAATGTTGTCGCCGAAATGCGCGAGGCAGGCCTCGAGCGCCGGCATCACGACGCCGAGATGGACGGGAACGGCGAGCCCTTGCGCGACCAGCCGGCCTCGGCCGTCACAGACCGCCGCGGAGAAGTCCATGCTGTTCTTCACATTGGACGTGCGCGCGGTGCGCGTCACCATCACCAGCGCATTGTCGGCGGTGGTGACCAGCGCGTTCTTCAACAGTTCGCGGCGGACGGGATCGATACTGATGCTCATGCTGTTTTCCTCACGCCGCGCGCCGGGTCGCGACCACGTTGTTCCAACTGTCGAGCTCGGCCTGCCAGCCGGGCAGCACAACGACGGTCGTGTCGTATTCCTCGATGATCAAAGGACCGGCGACGGGCGCCTTGCCGAGTGCGGCGCGCGGCATGACCGGCGTGTCGATCCAACCGGCTTCGCCGAAAAACGCGCGGCGCATGTGCTGTTTGGCCTGCTTCTCCGCGCCCCGCCTCGCCTGCTCCGGCATGCGCGGCGTCTCCGGCACGCCGCGGCAAACGAGCTTGAGCGAGACGAATTGGATCGGCTCGGCGGGCGATGCATAGCCGAACACATTCTGATGCTCGACATGGAACGACGCCGCCAGCGCATTGAGCGCATTCTTGCCGTCCGGCACCGGCAGAGTCAGAGGAGACGTCTGTCCGACATAACGCAGGTCGGCATAGAGCGTCATGCTCTGGCGCGCGGCATCGGAAAAGCCTTCGGCGCGCAACATGGCGAGGCCGCGCTCGCGCAGCGGCGCGATGGCCTCCACAAGCCGCTTCGCATCGGTCTCGTCCAGCCGGCGATAGAAGGCGCGCACCAGTTGATGCTCAACGTCGGCGAACAGCATGCCCAGCGCGCTGAACAGGCCCGCCACCGGCGGCACGACGATCTGCGTCATGCCGGCCGCCTCGGCGAGCGAGCAAGCATGCACAGGCCCGTTGCCGCCGATCGCCAGCATTGCATACTGAGCGGGGTCACGCCCTTTCTCAGAGGAGACGCCGCGCAACGCCCGCAGCATCGTGGCGTCGGCAATCGTGTGAATGCCGTAGGCGGTGTCGATGGCCGACAGACCGACCTTCTTGCCGAGCGCGGCGATCGCCGCCTGCGCGCCGTCGATATCGAGTTTGAGCTCGCCGCTGACCAGCGCACCCGGGTTGAGATAGCCGAGCACGAGATTAGCGTCCGTCACCGTCGGCGCGACGCCGCCGCGGCCGTACGCTACGGGTCCCGGCTCCGAGCCCGCGCTGCGCGGCCCAACGAGAAGACCGCCCGCTGCATCGCTGCCCGCGATGCTGCCGCCACCGGCGCCGACTTCGGCGATGTCGATGGTCGGCACCTGCACCGGATAGCCCGCGCCCTTGATCATGCGCGTGCCGAGCGCCGCGCCGCCCCCTACCTCGGTCTCGGGGCAAAGCGCAAAGGCATGCTGCTCGATCACCGTCGCCTTCGCGGTCGTGCCGCCCATGTCGAAAACCAGCATGTCGGCGATGGCGATCTTCTCGCCGAGCCGCTGACCGCCGAGCACACCGGCGGCGGGGCCGCTCTCGATGATGTCGATCGGCTGGCGCGCCACCACGTCGCCGGGCGAAATGCCGCCGCTCGATTGCATGATCATCAGCGGCGCGGTGATGCCGAGCCGATCGAGGCGCGCCTTCAAGGCCGAGACGTAACGGCCGACGACCGGGCGAATGTAGGAGTTCACGACGGTCGTGCTGGTGCGCTCGTATTCGCCGAGCTGCGGCAGGAGATCGACCGACGCCGTCACCGGAATATCCGGGAGGTGCTTGGCAATGATCTCCGCGGCACGCCGCTCATGCGCAGCATTGACGTAGGAATTGATGAAGGTCACGGAGACCGCCTCGACGCCTTCGCTCTTGAAGGCGCGAGCGGCGGCCTCGACCGCGGCTTCGTCGAGCGGTGTCACCACGCTGCCGTCGGAGGCGACGCGCTCGTCCACTTCGAGACGGAGCCGCCGCTCGACCAGCGGCATCGGTTTCACATAATCGATGTCGTAGAGCCGTGGCGTGCGGAAACGGCCGATCTCCAGCACGTCGCGAAAGCCTTTGGTGGTGAGAAGGCCGACCTTCGCGCCCTTGCGCTCGATGATCGTGTTTGTCGCCACTGTGGTCGCATGCACGAATTCGCCGATCTGACCGGCATCGATCTTGAGCTCGTTGAGCAGCGCCGACACACCATTCTCGATGCCTTCGCTGTAGTCTTTCGGCGTCGAAAGCACTTTCTTGCTGAAGATCGATCCATCGGCGCTCATCAACACGACGTCGGTGAAGGTGCCGCCGATATCGACACCGAGGCGATAGGAAGTCTTTGCCATTGCTGCTGTCATCGTCTTTACGAGTGAAGGAATCTCCGGTCAGCGCAATCGCGCCGTGCGCGGAATGCGCCAGACCTGCTCGACCCGGCCGTTGCGGACCGCGTAGATCTCGTCATGCAGATGGATGGTGGTGTCGCTGTAGCCGACCACGAAGCGGATACGATCGCCGACGCGCGGCATCTCGCTGGGCGCCGAGAGCTCGATCTTGCCGTGCTCGGCCGAAAATCCGGTTGACGCGACGGGAGGGACATCGAGCGGGATGGGCTCACCGGCGTCGGTGCTCATCGCTTTCTTGCCGGCGTCGCAGATGACGCGCTGCGCATTCGGACGGCTGGTGACGGTCGAGAGCACGGTGAGGCCGTAGCCAACCGGCACGTGATAGAGCTCGCGATAATGCACGTCACCGAAGATGCCGCCGCCCGCCTGGATTTCGGTGATGCCCGCAACGCCGGCCGACGTCTCGTAAGTGCCCGTTCCGCCGCAGCTCACGATCGCAACAGGCAGGCCGGCGGCGTGGCAAAGCGCGGCGCTATCGATGACGCTGATCAGCGCCTCTTCGATGGCGCGGCGCTTGTCGTCGGGATCGGCAATGCGGCTCGTATGCCCTTCCCAAGTCATCACGCCGGCGAACTGCAGGGACTGATGCGAGGCGACGAGGCGGGCCAATGCCACCACCGCCTCACCTGGAACGACCCCGGCCCGATTCATGCCGCTGTCGATCTCGATCACAACACGCAGCCGCACGCCGGCTGCTTGCGCCGCCGCGGCCAGCGCCGCGACGTTCTGCACGCTGTCCACGGCAACGACCACGTCGGCACGTGCGCGCAGCGCCATGAGACGCGCGATCTTGATCGGCCCGACGATCTGGTTGGCGATCATGATGTCGGAGATGCCCGCGTCCGCCATCGCCTCGGCTTCTGCGAGCTTGGCGCAGGTGACGCCGATCGCGCCCGCCGCGATCTGAAGCTTCGCGATCGCCGGGCATTTGTGGCTCTTGCAATGCGGCCGCCAGGCGACGCCTTCCGCCGCGCAGCGCGCGACGATCTTCGCCATGTTCGCCTCGAAGACGTCGAGATCGACGAGCAGCGCCGGCGTGTCGATCGTCTCGATTGCGGGACGAGACGCGAGGATCGTGACGGGCGCGCTCATGCGGCGAGCCTCTTGCGCTGGCAATCGAGGAACAAACGGACGAGTTCGCGCGCCTGCGGCACCTCGTCGAGGCCCATGACGTGATCGAGCAGCGCGGTGGCGTCCTGCGGCGTGGTGGCGAACCCATGCTCCAGGCAGGCGCGGAATTTGGCGAAGACCTCGTCCTGCGTCATCGGCTCATCCGGTGCCCCCTTCATGGTGAGGCGGGTCCGCGACAGCGTGCGGCCATCCTTCAGCACCAGAGTGACACGCGCCGGCGGCACTGCCGTCGGCTCGAAATCCTTCGCATCGACGCACGACAGCCGCGTCGCGAACGCGATATCAGCGGCACGGACGCGGGCCGGCGCGAAAGTCGGGATCGTCACCTCCCCGTCGGTCAGCGCTGCCGCGAACGCATAGGCGGCGTTGAACTGGGCGTGCACGACCGGATTGGGATGCGTCTGATCGAATGGCGCGCCGACAATCTGCCGGTTCACCGTGCCGAGCTCGATCGTGCCGGAGGCGATGTCCTCGCCGCGGATGCCGAGTTCGCGGAATTCGAGCGCGATCTGAATCGTCGTATGGACGCAGCGGCAGCACGGATACGGCTTCATGCTGAGATCGCGCACGCGCCAGGCCTGCCCGAGCCCCTCGGTCAATATCTCCGGGCGGACCTCGCCACGTTCATACAGCGTGAACAGGCCGGCCTTGCCTTCGAGGAAGCGATAAGGCCCGGTCACACCATGCCGCGCCATCTGCGCGGCCAGCACGCCGGAGCGAGCGGCAAAGCCTGGACCGATGCGCTTGGCCAGCGCACCGTCGGCGATGAACTGCGTCGTGCCGCTCAACTGCACGAAAGCCAGCGCCATCGCATGCAGCGTGCGTTCGGCATCGAGCTTGAACACCTTGGCCGCCGCGGCCGCCGCCGCGATCGAACCGAATGCGGTCGTCGGATGCCAGCCCTTGCCAAGCGAATTGTAGCAAGCGAGGCCGAGGCGGCAGAATAACTCGACGCCGACCGCGATTGCGGTCAAAGCATCGCGGCCCGACACGCTTTCCTCCGCCTCCAGCGCCGCGATCACCGCCGGTAGCACGACGCAGAAGACGTGCACACGCGCGGGATCGTGCTGATCGTCGAAGTCGAGGCTGTGCGCGGCCGCGCCATTGGCCAGCGCCGCCGTCGCCGGATTGGCCGACCGGCCGTTCAAGAGCAGCGTCGCCTTGCCGCTCGCTTCCCACTCGGTCAATGCCGTCAGAAGCTCACGCATGCCCGGCGCCTTGGCGGCCCCACCGATCACACCGAGCGTATCGAGCGTGAACAGCTTGGTGAGCCGAACGACGTCGGCCGGAATATCCTCGTAGCGCAACGCCGCGAGAGCCGCCGCGATGTCGCGGCCGATGGCCTGTGTGTCGCTCTGGTCTTCGCTCATGATGTCCATCAGGTGTTGATGTCGTGACGGAGCAGTTCCGAAATCTCCCGCCGCAGCGTGAGAAATTCCGGCTCCAGCTTCATGTCTTCGCGGCGCGGCCGCGCAAACGGAACGGCGATCTCGCGCAAGACGCGCGCGGGCCGCTTGCTGAACACGAGAATCCGGTCGGCTAGGAAGAGCGCTTCTTCGATGCCGTGCGTGACGAAGAGCACCATCTTGCGGTCCGCTTCCCAGATGCGCACCAACTCGTCCTGCAGGACGTCGCGGGTCTGCACGTCGAGCGCGCCGAACGGCTCGTCCATCAGCAGCAACGACGGCTCGATGCAGAACGCGCGTGCGATGCCGACGCGCTGCTGCATGCCGCCGGAAAGCTGATGCGGCCAGGCCTGCTCGAAGCCTTCGAGGCCGACCAGCTTGAGATAAGCCCGCGCACGCTGCATCCGCTCCGCCTTGGGAACGCCCATCACCTGAAGACCGAAGGCGATGTTCTCAAGCGCCGTCCGCCAGGGAAACAGGTCCGCGCCCTGAAACACCATGCCGCGTCCGGTGCCGGTCTTGCCGGTGATGTCCTTGCCGTCGAGCACGATCCGTCCGCCATCGGCGGGAATGAGCCCGTTGATGATCTGCAGGAGCGTCGATTTTCCGCAGCCGGAGGGGCCGAGCAGCGCGACGAATTCGCCCTGCTTCACCTCCAGCGACTGATCGACGAGGACCGGAACGCCGCCAAAGGACTTCGAGACGTTCGAGACAGTGAGATGCACCATCTCAGGCAATTTCCTTGATGGCTTGCTCGAGATAAGTGCGGTCGATCACCTTGCCGAGGTCGAGCGTGCCGTTCAGCGCACCGGCCTCCTTGTAGACCGGGATGACCTTGGCGAACTGATCGACGTTGAGCGGCTCCATGCTCGGCGGGAACGCTTTGATCTCTTGCGTCAGCGTCTTCCACACCGGTTGCAGGAAATCATCGCCTGCCGCTTTCAATTCCTTGGACGAGGCATAGTCGGCGAGCTGCGATTTGTACCAGCCATAGTCCTGGTCGGCGCGGCGGAACGAGGTCAACGACGCCTTCAGTACGGCCACGGCAGCGGCCTTGTTCTCGTCCTTCTTGAGCCAGACGTCCGTCGCCACGAGCACGGCGCTCAGCCAGTTGTCGTATTCCTGCCAGGGGCGCACCAGAATCTGATAGTTGCCGCGGGCCTGAAGCTGCGCCGCCTGCTCGACATGCATCGGCACGGCATCGACGCGTCCCGCCAGCAAGGCGCGCACGCGGTCGCCAGAGCTGCCCATCTCGATGAAGTTGATCTTCTTGGGGTCGATCTTCTGCTTGATGAGCACGCCGATCAGCATGACGTGCATGAAATCGCCGATGCCGCTGACGGCGATGGTGCCGCCGCGCGCGGCGATTTCTTCCAGGCTCTTGGTCTTTTCCGAGTTGGCGACGATCGCCTGCGAGGTGTTGCTGTAGGACAGGCCGATGATCTTGAGGTCCGCGCCCGCCTCCGCCGCCGCCAATGTCGAAGCGACGTCGGCGTCGCCGAGATCCGCGGTGCCGGCGATCACTTCCTGGACAATCTGCGGGATCTTCGCCGTCGGACGCACCTCGGCATTGGCGAAGCCGGCGATCTGTCCCAGTCCCGAGCGCAGCGCGGATTGCAGTGGCACATTGATGGCCGCGGTCGCGGCCAGCGCATTGACCTTCAGCACGCGGCCCGTTTGCGCGAAACTGCCCGCGCCGGACGCGATGAGCATGCCCAGCCCGCCGATACCGGACTTCAGCACGTCACGCCGGTTTATGACATCGAACATCGTGATCTCCTTTCCTGTGATGGGGCATTGCACCATCAGCTTTCGGTCCGGCTCGCGTACCAGGGCGCGGAACGGTGAGCGATCCACCGCAGGAGCCCTGTCGCCCCGATGCTGATCAACATGAGAATGAGGATAAGACTGAACAGCGGCGCGGTAGACAGATTCAGGCCCGCGTCATTGAGAAGCCCGCCAAATCCGGCGCCGATGAACATCTCCGCCGTCACCATCGCGCGTAGCGCGTGAACGAGACCGATGCGGGCGGCGATCAGGACATAGGGATAGAGCGCGGGCAAAATGACGAAGCGAAACCGCTGAAATTCGCCGGCGTCAAAAGAGCGGGCGACATCGATGAGCCGCGGCGAGACGTTGCGTGCGGCCTCGGTCATGATGACCACCACGTACCAGACCGTCGCCACGAACACGATGGTGGTGAGGAACAGCACGCCGCGTCCCATCAGGATGATGAAGAGAGGAACGATGGCGGCGGCCGATACGACGATGAACATCGACGCCCAGGGCTTGACGCAGGCGAGCACCAGGTCGGACCGCCCCATCGCGGTGCCGAGCGGAATGCCGATCACAAGCGCAGCCAGATAACCGAGCATCATCGGCCAGATCATCGCCCACAGCGCCGGCCAGAACGTGCCTTCACGCAAGGTGTCGACCAAGGCCCCGACGACCTGCGTGGGTGCGGCGATGAGCGTATCGCCGAGTTTCATGCCGGCGATCTGCCAGAGGACAAGCAGCAGCAAAATGCCGAGCGCGTTCGTGAGAGGGCGCCTGAGGATCATTTAGCCTTCCCCGGCCGCCACACGCAGATGCGCCGCTCGATGAGCAGCATGATTTCTTGCAAACCGAGCCCCAGCACGCACAGCACGGCCAGGACGCCGAGCACGGCGGCACTGTCGAGACGCACGGCCGACTGCTTCATGATCGCGCCGAGATTGACGGCGGCAAGGAACAGCTCGGCGGTGATCATCGCGTTCACCGCGCGCACGACCCCGACCCGCAACGCGGTGAAGATGAAGGGCAGGCCCTCCGGCCAAAGAACGAGCCGGAAGCGTGTCCATGGACCGGCACCGAAGGAGCGGCCGACATCGATCAGCCGTCGATCGGCATTGCGCGCACCCGTGCTGACCACAATGATCATGTCGAAGGTGCACATCATCACAACGAGCGCGACGCGCGCCTCGTAATAGAGCCCGAACCAGATCATGATGAACGGCGCCCAGGCGACGCTCGGGACCGCGTAGATCAGGTTGACGATCGGATCGAAGAGGTCATGGACGAAGCGGATGCGTCCCATGAGAAGGCCGATCGGCAATGCGATCGCGCAGGCGATGGCATAGCCGACCACCATGTGCAGCAGCGCGTTGCCGAGCGCGCGCGGCAGCTCGAGACTCAAGGTCATCTGCCAAAGACGGACCAGCACGGCGAGCGGCGACGCGAGCACGAAGCTCGAATAGCCCTGCGCGACGACATGCCAGACCAGCAGGCCCGCCACGATGGAGAGGACATAGACGAAACCGAGCGGCCGCCGGCCGGCCGCGGCTTCGCGCCGGGCATCGGTCACTGCCGGTTGGGAGACGACCATGTCGCTCATTACGTCCCTCGGCTCTCGTTCGGCATTGTTAAGTTTGCCGACAGCGGGGCGATCCTATAGACTTTCCTGACTAGATGTCTAGTTGTCTATGCAGGTTTTTGACAGCGAGGGGAACAGCCTTGACCGAGGCCGATTTCGTCCCGATCTACGCGCGCATTCAACACTTTATCCGCGAAGAGATCGCGTCAGGCCGCCTGAGCGAAGGCGACCGCACGCCGTCCGAGCCCGAGCTCGCCGAGCGTTTCGGCACGACTCGGGCGACCGTCTCGCGCGCGCTACAGCAGCTCGTCTTCGAGGGCGTGATCGTGCGCCGGGCCGGCAGCGGCACCTTCGTGGCGGAACCGACGATCAGCGCCCCGATCGATCTCACGCGGGTGCGCTCGTTCGAGGAGCAGATCGCCGCCAAGGGCGCAACGATCGAGTACGAGGTGATCGACTTCGTTCAACGCCGCGCGAGCGACGCGGAAGCCGAAGCGCTGCACGTTGAAAGCGGCGGCAAAGTCTTCGCCCTCGATCGTCTGCGGCTGGTGGATGGCCGGAAAATGAGCCTCGAATGCCGCGTCATTCCGGACGAACTCGGCCGGCGCATGACGCATGAGATGCTCAGCACCAAGTCCATCCACCAAATTCTCGACCAGGAATTTCGTTTGCGCGTGCTGCGGGTCGAGGGAACGATCCGCGCCGCCCTCGCCTCGCCGAAGATCGCCGAGCGGCTCGCCGTCAAGCGCGGCAGTCCGCTGCTCATCCGCGACTATGTGCTCTTCAGCGCCGACCGCCGGCCGCTTGCCTGCGGCGAGTCCTATTACCGCAGCGATTTCCGCATGGATTATGTGGTCCAGCAATCGGTGTAAGTGCTTGTATGTCGCTCATAGTCAACGATTGCCAGTAAATCTTGAAATTACCGGCAACATAATAAGTTATTGTTTATAAAGAAATTTCGTTGATCTCCGGCTCGCCTGCACCAACCCACCAACTAAAGATTTCAATCTGCAGACGTTCAGGCACCAGCATCAGACGTTCAGGCACCAGCATCTCTAAGGCGACGACGTTCAAAGTCGCACCCGAAATTTAGGCCTTCCCCCCGCCGAGGCCGGTCGGGACAACCCGCTTCCATTAGGCCGGCACCTCGTCCTCGGCCGGCTCGAAATTCGGGCCCATCAGATCGGACCGACGGACTGATCGCATTCGCGCAGCGTGGCAGAAAACGCGACTGACGATCTTCCAGCATTGTGCCCCAGCGTGCGCCGGGCATCTTTTGGTGTTGGTGACGATTATCGCGAAAAGTGGGAAAATATATGAGATTTCAACATGGTAGCGGGGGAGGGACTCGAACCCCCGACCTACGGATTATGATTCCGCCGCTCTAACCAGCTGAGCTACCCCGCCATTCCGAAACGCGCCGGAATAGACGGCGATATAGGGAGGCCGGGCGAAGCCTGTCAAGCAAAGCCGACAGGCCTGTCCCCGTCCCTATTTCGGCTGCACGTTCGGGTCGCCGCCGGGGGAACCGGGCGGCGGGATGACCGGCATCGCCCCGCCGGGCGGCGTCGGCGCCTTGATCTCGTCGTCTGCGTGCGCCGGCGGGCAAATCACCCCACCGGATTGGGCGAGCTTGTCGCTGAGATTGTCGTTACCAGCCTGGCTCGGTTCGCTGGGCGCGCCTTGACCTGTGGTCGTGGATGGCACGTCGCTCGGCGCGCATTTCGTCGAATCGGTTCGCTGTTCGTTTGGTGCGACGGGCGCTTTGTTGGAGGGCGGCGTCTGCGCCAGGGCGATGGCGGGGATGCCGAGCGCCAACACGATTCCCGCGATCACGCGTTTGCCGCATTTCATGTCCGGGCCCCTGCTCTGTTTGACCGACGGGACAACGGGACAGCGGCATCAGCGGTTCCGCATCAGGTAGCGCTGCGACGATCCGGCTCTTTCAAGCGTTCGAAGCGGATGAGCGAAAAATGGCCGAGCGGCTTCATCGCCCGGCGTTCGATCAAGCGCACGCCGCCATGACGCGCGGCCCAGTCGGTGAGGCGCTTGAACGGAAACTCCGGCCGCCAGCCGAGCCGGCGCGCGACCGGCGCAAAGCACAGCTCGAACACTTTGCGCGGACCGCTCTCGGCGCCGAGGTGATTGACCAGGATGATCTCGCCACCAGTTTTCGTCACCCGCGCGAATTCATCGAGCGTCGCTTCCGGATTCGGCACGGCGGTGATGACGAACTGCGCCACCACGACGTCGAACGCGCCATCGGGCAATGCGAGCCGCTCGGCATCCATCACCGACAGGATGTCGACATGCGTGAGCTTGTGCTCGGCAACGCGCTGCACGGCCTGGCGCAGCATCGGCTCGCACAGATCGACGCCGACGATTTTGTTGTGAGGACCGTAATCGGGCAGCGAAATGCCGGTGCCGACGCCGACCTCGAGAATACGTCCGCCACGGGCGCCGCAGGCCTTTTCGGCGGCCTCGATCGCCGCGGCGCGGCCCGGCGCGAACACCTTGCCGAACACCGCGTCGTAAATCGGCGCCCAGCGTGCATAAGCGCGCTCGACGCTGCGATGGTCGATATCCGCCCCCATGCGTGTGCGATGGTTACCCGCGCATCGCGGCCACAACGCGTTCGCGCACCGGCGGCATGGCGTCGACGGCCGCGGCAGCGCTCTTGATGAAGCCGCCGCCGAGCACGCGCGCCTGGCCTTCGCCTGCGTCGTAGAAAACACAAGCCTGGCCGGGGGAAACGCCGTGCTCGCCGTCGGCCAATTCGACTTCGTACGCACCTTTGCCGCCGGTAAGCCAGCCGGCCTGCGGCGGACGCGTCGAGCGCACCTTCACGAACACTTCGCGGCGATCCTCGGCTAAAGCGTCGTCGATCTCGCCATCGCCGATCCAGTTTACGTCGCGCAGCAGGATGCGACTCATGCGCAGGGCTTCACGCGGGCCAACGACGACACGCCGCAGGTCGGCATCGAGCCGCACGACGTAAAGCGGCGAGCCGGTGGCAAGGCCGAGGCCGCGCCGCTGTCCGACGGTGTAATGGATGATGCCGTTATGCGCGCCGAGCACCTTGCCGTCGAGATCGACGATCTCGCCCGCTTCCGCGGCACCCGGCTTCAGGCGTTCGATCACCTCTGCGTAATGGCCGGACGGCACGAAGCAGATGTCTTGGCTGTCGTGCTTCTCGGCAATCGCGAGACCGAACTCACGCGCGAGCTCGCGCACTTCCGGCTTGGTCCGATCGCCGAGCGGGAAGCGCAGGATGTCGAGTTGCTCGCGCGTCGTGCCGAACAGGAAATAGCTCTGATCGCGCTCTTCTTCCTTGGCGCGGTAGAGTGCGCGGCCGCCGCCGGGCAGCGCGCGCGAGGCGATGTAGTGCCCCGTCGCCAGCACCTCGGCGCCGAGTTCGCGCGCGGTGTTGAGAAGGTCATGGAACTTGATCGACATGTTGCAGTCGACGCAGGGCACCGGCGTCTCGCCGTGGATATAGCTCTGCGCGAAGCGGTCGATCACCGCTTCCTTGAAGCGGCTCTCGTAATCGAGCACGTAATGCGGAATGCCGATGCGCTCGGCGACCGCCTTGGCGTCGTAGATGTCCTGGCCGGCGCAGCAGGCACCCTTGCGGTGGACCGCGGCGCCATGGTCGTAGAGCTGCAGCGTCACGCCGACGACGTCATAGCCCTCGGCCTTGAGCAGCGCGGCCGTCACCGACGAGTCGACCCCGCCGGACATGGCGACGACGACACGGGTGTCCTGCGGACGGCCTGGAAGGTCGAGAGAGTTGGTCATGGCTCTTCTTACTACAGGTGGCGGCGGCCACTACGCAATGTAAGGCGTCGCCTGCCCCGCCGGCAGGTTTCCAACCCGGCAAATTTTGCCGTTTCGCCAGCAGCCACTGCCGGGTCTTGGGCCCGCCCCGGCTCCGGGTCATCCGCCTAATATACTGATCTAACGGCAGAATATGTCCTGGCCAAGGCTGGCGCGGCTATTGCAGAGCCTTCGCCGGAGTAGTGGAGGTTCGCCGTGCCGCATATCGAGTCCACCAGCAAGAGCCATGCCCCGAAGGCGTCCTATTCGCCGACGAGCCACCAGCCGAAGGTCGCCGACAGCGCGCGCGGCACCTTCGAGAGCATGCTCGACGACACTGCGGCCGACGCGAAGGCGGCGGTGAAGGACGCGAATCAGAACGCCGCCGCCGACCGAACCCAGCAAACGCCGGCGCCGAAGGCGAAATCCGACACCAATGCCTCCGACGCCAACAAGCCGGCCGATCAGACCACGCCCCAAGCGGCCGCTCCCGACCAGACGCAGGCTCAGACCGCGGACAAGCCAGTCGACCCGGCCGTCGTCGCGGCGCAGACCGACGCGGTCGCCGCGACCGTCGAAACCGACGCCCCGACGGACAAGGCCGATAGCGACAAGCCGGCCACCGACGCCACCCCGGCCCCGGATGCGGCCAATGCGCTGCCGGTCGTGCCGACGGTGCCGACCGTCCCGGTCGTGCCCGCGACACCCGTCGTTACCGCCCCGACGCCCACGCCCGCCGATGCGCAGCCTGCACCGACTCAAGCCACCGAGCAGATCGCGGCCGCCGCCCCGGTGGTCACGGCCGTCGCCGGCCAGCAACAGGTTGAGAAGAGCGACCCGGCCGGTGCGACCGTAGCCGTTGACGATAAAGGCAAGGCCGTCGCCAAGGACGGCAAGGATCAGCCCGCGACGACCGATCAGGCTACTGATGGCGATCAGGTCGCCGCGCAGTCGCAACAGCAGGCGCCCGTCGACGGCGACAAGGCCAAAGCGCCGCATGCCACGCTGAGCAAGACCGACATGGAGCATATCGCGCGCGCCCGCGGCGAAAGCTCCGACAAGACCGATCCGACGTCCGGCCGTAGCCAGAACGATCAAGCCGACGCCGGCATGACGACGCAGAAAGCGGACGTCCCGACGCAGCCGATGACACAAACGACGCA
>Ga0255338_1004726_pt1 | contig 13585 bp, 18 predicted proteins | sample MeOH1_35cm_T4_19_FD_203715 | JGI IMG/M metagenome (GOLD analysis project Ga0255338, IMG submission 203715) | Sandy soil microbial communities from University of British Columbia, Vancouver, Canada - MeOH1_35cm_T4_195 | ecosystem: Engineered > Artificial ecosystem > Sand microcosm > Unclassified ...
CAACCCCTACAACATGGTGCGCGCGACGTTCGAAGCGCTGAAGGCCCAATCCTCGCCCCGCCAGGTTGCGGCCAAGCGCGGCAAGAAGGTCTCCGACGTGATCGGCCGCCGCGCCGACGGCGCCTCGACGGTTGCGGCCGTCGCGGACGCGGAAGGTTAAGCTCATGGCCGAGAAGAAGACGCTCAAGGTCCGTCAGACCGGCAGCCCGATCCGGCGGACCAAGGACCAGCGCGCTACGCTCGCCGGTCTTGGCCTGAACAAGCTGGGCCGCGTTTCGACCCTGGAAGACACCCCGGCCGTCCGCGGCATGGTGGCCAAGGTCTCCCACCTGGTGGAGGTCGTGGAGGGCTAAGCCTTCCACGCCATCAGCACACATACATCAGCCGAGTCGGGGCCCTTGCTCCGGCGTCAGATCTCCAAGGAGAGGCACATGACCAAACTGAACGATCTCGCCCCGCGCGAGGGTTCGACCAAGAACCGCATGCGTGTCGGCCGCGGCCCGGGTTCGGGCAAGGGCAAGACCGCCGGTCGCGGCGTGAAGGGCCAGAAGGCGCGCTCGGGCGTGTCGGTCGCCGGCTTCGAAGGCGGCCAGATGCCGCTGCACATGCGCATGCCCAAGCGCGGCTTCAATTCGCGCAACCGTCTGGACTTCGCCGAGGTGAACCTGTGGCGCATCGAGCAGGCGATCGCCGCCGGCAAGCTCGACGCCAAGGCCGCCATCGACGCTGACGTGCTGATCAAGGCCGGCGTCATCCGCCGCGTCAAAGACGGCGTGAAGCTGCTGGGCGAGGGCGAGCTGAAGTCGAAGCTCAATCTCACCGTCTATTCCGCCACCGCCTCGGCCCGCGCGGCCGTCGAAAAGGCCGGCGGCTCGCTGACCACGACCAAGGTCGAAGCCAAGGCGGAAGAAGCCTAAGGCGTCCTGCCGACGAGGCCGGCCTCGCTATCGGGGCCGGCGCGTCCTATCTCAGCAGGAATACGAGTCAGGGGATTTGCTGAATGGCTTCGGCCGCTGAACAGCTCGCCGCCAATCTGAACTTCGACGCCTTCCGCAAGGCGACGGAGCTTCACAAGCGCATCTGGTTCACGCTCTGGGCGCTGATCGTCTATCGCCTGGGCACCTACATCCCGATCCCCGGCATCGATCCGGTCGCCTTCCAACAGGCGTTCTCGGGTCAGGCCAAGGGCATCCTTGGCATGTTCAACATGTTCTCGGGCGGCGCCGTCGAGCGGATGGCCATCTTCGCCCTGAACGTGATGCCGTACATCTCGGCCTCCATCATCGTCCAGCTGCTCCAGACGGTCTATCCGCCCTGGGAGAAGCTGAAGAAGGAAGGCGGCGAGGCAGGGCGCAAGACGCTCAACCAGTACACCCGCTACCTGACCGTGGCGCTCGCCGTGTTCCAGTCCTTCGGCATCGCCGCGGGCCTGTCGCAGAGCCCCGGCCTGGTCGAGAGCCCCGGCCCCTTCTTCATCGTCTCCACCGTCGTCACCCTGACGGGCGGCACCATGTTCCTGATGTGGCTGGGCGAGCAGATCACCAGTCGCGGCGTGGGCAACGGCATCTCGCTGCTGATCTTCGCCGGCATCGTGGCGGTCCTGCCGCAGTACATCTTCCAGGCGCTGGAGCTGACCCGCACCGGCTCGATGAACACCGGGACCCTGTTCCTGATGGCTATCCTGGTGATCGCGATCACCGTGGCCATCGTGTTCATGGAGCGCTCGCAGCGCCGCCTGCTGGTGCAGTATCCCAAGCGCCAGGTGGGGAACCGCATGTTCGGCGGCGACACCTCGTTCCTGCCGCTGAAGATCAACACCTCGGGCGTGATCCCGCCGATCTTCGCCTCGTCACTGCTGCTGTTGCCCGCGACCGTCATGGGTTTCGCGGCGACGGCGAACCTGCCCGAATGGATGCAGTGGCTGCCGCTCGCGGTGGGCCAACTCCAGCACGGCCAGCCGCTGTTCATGCTGCTGTACGGCGCGCTGATCGTCTTCTTCTGCTTTTTCTACACCTCGGTCGTCTTCAACCCCGAGGACACCGCGGAGAACCTGCGCAAGTACGGCGGCTTCCTGCCGGGCATCCGCCCGGGCAAGCGGACGGCTGAGTACCTGGACTTCGTTCTGACCCGCCTGACGGTGATCGGCGCCGGCTACATCACCCTGGTGTGCCTGGTGCCCGAGGGCCTGATGCGCTTCACCGGGACCCAATTCTACATGGGCGGCACGTCGCTGCTGATCGTGGTCAGCGTCACCATGGACACGGTGGCCCAGATCCAGTCGCACCTGCTGGCGCACCAGTACGAAGGCCTGATCAAGAAGTCGAAGCTGCGGGGCGGGCGGCGCTAGGCGCCAAGCCTTGGGTGACGTTGGGGTACAGCGCCATTAAGAGCGCCGGGTGAGGGGATCGCGATGAACCTGATTCTGTTCGGGCCGCCGGCCGCGGGGAAGGGCACCCAGGCCAAGCGCCTGGTCGAGGGCCGCAACATGGTCCAGCTCTCCACCGGCGACATGCTGCGCGCGGCGATCGCCTCCGGCTCCGAGCTGGGCAAGCGGGTCGAAGGGATCATGCAGCGCGGCGAGCTGGTCTCGGACGCGATTGTCGTCGAGCTCATCGAATCGCGCCTGCCGGAAGCCGACGCGGCCGGCGGGGCGATTTTCGACGGCTTCCCGCGCACCCTGGCCCAAGCCGAGGCGCTGGATAAGATGCTGGCCGGCCGCGGCCGCAAGATCGACCTGGTCCTGCGCCTGAAGGTCGACGACGAGGCCCTGAAGCAGCGCATCGCCGGCCGGTTCGCCGAGTCGGGCCGCCCGGACGACAACCCGGAGAGCTTCGTGGTCCGCCTGGACGCCTACAACGCCAACACCGCGCCGTTGCTGCCGTATTACGAAGGGCAGGGGAAGCTGGTGGAGGTCGACGGCATGGGTTCGATCGAATCCGTCGCTGTCGCCATTGACGGCGCCCTCGACAAGGTGCGCGGCTGATCGTCCCTGGCCGATTGCGGATCGGCCCTACCCATGCTTTCCTTTCGTCCGTCCGGTGCAGCAACCGGCGTGACGAAGCCGTGCGGGGGCCATCCCCCCTTGCGCGTGCAGTATTTCGTTCACATTTGGGCGTTTCCGCCATTGACGGGCATGCCCCTATCCATATAACGAAGCGCTTCCGCGAAAGAGCGCGAAGGACGCGCCGGCCTATGCCTATGGCAGCTAGGGCCGGGGCGCCGTTTGCGCTTTTCTTGCGTGATCAGGAGAATATCTAACGTGGCCCGTATCGCTGGCGTCAACATCCCCACCAACAAGCGCGTCGTGATCGCGCTGCAGTACATCCATGGCATCGGCGAGGCTAAGGCCCGCGAGATTGTCAGCAAGGTCGGCATCGAGGACGCCCGGCGCGTCAATCAGCTGACCGACGCGGAAGTGCTGCAGATCCGCGAGACGATCGACCGTGACTACATGGTCGAAGGCGATCTGCGCCGCGACACCGCGGTCAACATCAAGCGCCTGATGGACCTGGCCTGCTATCGCGGCCTGCGTCACCGCAAGGGCCTGCCGGTCCGCGGCCAGCGCACTCACACCAACGCCCGCACCCGCAAGGGTCCGGCCAAGCCGATCGCCGGCAAGAAGAAGTAAGAGAGCTAGTCGATGGCCAAGGAACCGGCGCGCGTCAAACGTCGCGAGCGTAAGAACATCACTTCGGGCGTGGCGCACGTGAACGCCTCGTTCAACAACACGATGATCACCATCACCGACGCCCAGGGGAACACGATCTCCTGGTCCAGCGCCGGCCTGATGGGCTTCAAGGGTTCGCGTAAGTCGACGCCCTATGCCGCGCAGATGGCGGCCGAGGACGCCGGCCGTAAGGCCGCCGAACACGGCGTGCGCACGCTGGAAGTCAACGTCTCGGGCCCCGGCTCAGGTCGTGAATCCGCGCTCCGCGCCCTGCAGGCGGTCGGTATGACGATCACCACTATCCGGGACGTGACCCCTATCCCGCACAACGGCTGCCGCCCGCCCAAGCGCCGGCGCGTCTAGTCGTTAGAACTACAATTCCCTGACGCCGGTCCGCGGTTTGCGGCCGGCGATCCTGCGTTTTCGAGGGACACACGTGATCGAAAGAAACTGGAACGAGCTTATCCGTCCCGAGAAGCCGCAAATCGAGACGGGCTCCGACGCCAGCCGCAAGGCGCGTCTGGTGGCCGAGCCTCTCGAGCGCGGGTTCGGCGTGACCCTGGGCAATAGCCTGCGGCGCGTGCTTCTCTCCTCCCTGCAGGGCGCGGCCGTGACCGCGGTGCAGATCGACGGCGTGGTCCACGAGTTCTCGTCGCTGGAAGGCGTGCGTGAGGACGTGGTCGACATCGTCCTGAACATCAAGCAACTGGCCCTGCGCATGCATGCCGAGGGCCCGAAGCGCATGACGCTCCGCGCCACGGGCCCCGGCCCGGTGACCGCCGGCCAGATCGAGGCCCCCTCGGACATCGAGATCCTCAACCCCGACCACGTGCTCTGCACGCTGGACGAGGGCGCGAACGTGCGCATGGAGTTCACGGTCCAGACCGGCAAGGGCTACGTCGCCGCCGAGATGAACCGTCCGGAAGACGCCCCGATCGGCCTGATCGCCGTCGACGCGCTCTATTCCCCGGTCAAACGCGTCGCCTATCGCGTCGAGCCCACCCGCCAGGGCCAGAGCCTCGACTATGACAAGCTGATCATGGACCTGGAAACCAACGGCGCGGTCAGCCCGGTGGACGCGGTGGCCTACGCCGCCCGCATCCTCCAGGACCAGCTGCAGATCTTCATCACCTTCGAAGAGCCGAAGAAGAAGGTCGAAGGCGAAGCCAAGCCGGAACTGCCGTTCAACCCGGCGCTGCTGAAGAAGGTGGACGAGCTCGAGCTCTCCGTCCGTTCGGCCAACTGCCTGAAGAACGACAACATCGTCTACATCGGCGACCTGATCCAGAAGACGGAGGCGGAGATGCTCCGCACCCCGAACTTCGGCCGCAAGTCTCTGAACGAGATCAAGGAAGTTCTCGCCGGGATGGGTCTCCACCTCGGCATGGACGTGCCGAACTGGCCGCCCGAGAACATCGAAGAGCTCGCGAAGAAGTTCGAAGACCAGATGTAAACCGCTTCTCGCCGACTCCGGGCCGCTTCGGTGGCCCGGGCCCGACGAAGCCGCAACAGCGGTGGAGGGCCCCGGCGGCTTCGTATTGACCCAGGCGGGAGCAGGCTGGGACTTGGTTAGGCAGGGCGTCTTTCCCGAAGGTCGGGAGCGTCCGGTGGGCCCAGGTGGCTCAGGAGATACGAAATGCGTCACGGTAAAGCCCACCGCAAACTGGGCCGTACGTCCGCCCACCGCACCGCCATGTTCGCCAACATGTCGGCCAGCCTGATCAAGCACGAGCAGATCGTGACCACCCTGCCGAAGGCCAAGGAGCTCCGCCCCTTCGTCGAGAAGCTGATCACGCTGGGCAAGCGCGGCACGCTGCACGCCCGTCGCCAGGCCATCAGCCAGGTGCGTGATGTGGAACAGGTCGGCAAGCTGTTCGCCGTGCTGGGCCCGCGCTACGCCGAACGCAAGGGCGGCTACATCCGCGTCCTGAAGGCCGGTTTCCGTCACGGCGACAACGCGGCCATGGCCGTGATCGAGCTGGTTGACCGCGATCCATCCGAGAAGGGCAAGGATTCGGGCCCGACGGCCGAGACCGCTTTCGGCGGCGACGAGTAGGCCGCATCAGCGACTGAAATCTGCGAGGCCCCGGAAGGCGACTTCCGGGGCCTTTCGCGTTCTAGGCCGCTTCGGCTTGGCGGGCCTGGGTCTGCGACCACCAGCCGCCCAGGGCGTCGATGACCGGCATCAGCCGCTCGCCTGCCTCGGTGAGGGCGTACTCCACCCGGGGTGGAACCTCCGGAAAGGCGGTCCGGGAGATGACGCGCGCGTCCTCCAGCGCCCGCAATTCGCGCGTCAGCATCTGCTGTGAGATCCCAGCGTTGGCCCGGCGCAGGGCGTTGAAGCGCATCGGCCCCTTCGAGAGATAGTAGAGGATCAGCGCGCGCCAGCGGCCGCTCAGCAGGACCATCGCCCCCTCGATCGGGCATTCCGAGACGCGATCCAGCATCGCTTCGTTCCTCTCCAAAGGTCCTGTTTTCGTGACCAGGTCAGATTTTTCTGCGTTCTTGGCCGGCCAGTTCCATGTGGCTACTTGGGTGTTCCGTTCAACAGCCTGGAGTGCTGATCCATGGAACCTATCCTCGTCTACGGCCACCCGCTGGGCAGCAGCATGGGCCTCGTCGCCGCCCTGGAATGGCTGGGCCAGCCCTATCGCCTGACCCGCATCGACCTGTTCGCCGAGGTGCGGGCCGAGCCCTATCTGCGCCTCAACAGCCGCGGGGAGGCGCCGCTGCTGATCACCGACAGGGGCGAGCCGCTTTCCGAGACCCTGGCTATCGCGCTGTGGCTGGAGGCTCGCGACACCGAACGCCGGATCAGCTTCGCGCCGGGCAGCCGCCAAGCGGACCTGCTGCACCAGTACATGGCCTTTCTCAATACCGGCTTCACCGCCGCCGTGGGGCCCTACTGGGCGGCGATGGAAGCCGCCGACGCGACGCCCGAGCAGCAGGCGGCCTGGCGGGCGCTCGGTCGTCGCCTGGTCAATGACCGCCACCGCAAGCTGGAGGCGATGATCGGGGAGGGGCCCTACCTGTTGGGCGAGCGCCCGACGCTAGCCGATGCCCTGTTCGTCGGCGTGGCGCGCTGGGCCGACTTCCACCAGGCGATTGATCCGGCCGACTATCCGAAGATCGCCGCGCTCAAGGCGCGGCTCCACGAAGATCCAGCTGTGCGCCTCGCCTTGGCGCTCGAAGCGGGGGAGCCCGCGACCAGCCCGGCGCTGAAGGGGCACGTGCCGCTGGAGGAGCTGGCGCCGCGCGCGGCGGCTTGAACCGCGGGCGCGGGCGGCGTTGCAGGACCGTCGCGGGGCGAGGATAGGGTGGCGCACATGCTTCGCTTCATCGCCGCCCTCGCCGCCGTCCTGCTCGCCGCCTGCACGACGATCCCAACGCCCGCCCGCGATGCCCCGCCGGTCATCCTGGTCTCCATCGACGGGTTCCGCCCGAACTACCTGGATCGCGGCGTGACGCCTGTGCTGTCGGGGCTGGTCGCCGGCGGGGTGCGGGGCGCGATGCGGCCCTCGTTCCCGTCCAAGACCTTCCCGAACCACTATGCCGTGGTCACCGGCCTGCGGCCGGACCGCAACGGGATCGTGGAGAACACCTTCGAGGATCCGCGCCGGCCCGGAGAGACCTTCCGGATGGCGAACCGGCAGGCGGTGCAGGACCGGCGCTGGTGGGACGAGGGGACGCCGATCTGGGTCAGCGCCGAACAGGCCGGGATCGCCACGGCGCCGGTGTTCTGGCCCGGCGCGGAGGCGGCGATCCAGGGCGTGCGGCCGCGCCACTACGTGCCGTTCGACATGGCGACGCCGAACGATGTGCGCGTGCGGCGTCTGCTAAGCCTGTTGGACTTGCCCACGGCGCAGCGGCCGCGGTTCCTGACGCTCTACTTCGACACCATCGACACTGCGGGGCACGACTTCGGACCGGACGCGCCCGAAACCCTCGCCGCCGTGGCGCAGGCGGACGCCGAGATCGGCCGGCTGGTCGGGGGGCTCAAGGCGCGCGGGATCGCGGCGAACCTGATCGTGGTGGCGGACCACGGGATGGCCCAGCTCTCGCCGGACCGCAGGCTTTACATGGACGATCACCTGCCCGCCGACGCCTATCGGTATCTGACGGGCGGGGCGTTCATGACCATCTATCCCACGCCAGGGCGCGAGCGCGAGGTCGCGGCGGCTCTGCTGAAGCCGCATGAGCATTTCCAGTGCTGGGCCAAGGCCGACATTCCGGCCCGCTTCCACTACGGGAAGAACCCGCGCGTGGCGCCATTCTTCTGCCTGCCCCAGACCGGCTGGATGCTGACGACCAGGGCGTACAAGGCGAAGAAGCCGGAATGGGGCGCCCACGGCTTTGATCCCGAGAGCCCCGAGATGGCGGCGATCTTCATCGCCAGCGGCCCGGCGTTCCGCCAGGGCGTGACCTTGCCGGCCTTCGACAACGTCAGCGTCTATCCGCTGCTGGCCCGGCTGGTCGGGGTGGAGCCCGCGCCCAATGACGGCCAGCTGCGCGATGTCGAGGCTGCCTTGACGAGATAGTTGCGATATGCGTTAAATATTGACGATTTACGCAAGGAAATCGCCAATGGCCTCGCCTGTCTTCGTACCCGCCGTCTTCTACAAGGACCCGCTGGCCGCGCTGAAGTGGCTGGAGCGCGCTTTCGGCTTCGAGACCATCAGCCTGGTAACGGACGCGGAGGGCAATGTCGGCCACTCCGAGATGTCGTTCCTGGGCGGCCAGGTACAGGTGGGCGGCGAGTGGCAGAGCCCGGAGTTGGTGGGCCCGGCGAGGATGCGCAGTCCGTCGTCGGTGGAAGGGATCAACACCCAGTTCGTCCGCATCCACATGGACGACGGCCTGGACGCGCACTGCGAGGCGGCCCGCGCGGCCGGCGCCAGGATCCTGGCCGAGCCGGAGGATCAGTTCTATGGCGCGCGGATCTACCGGGCCATGGACCCCGAGGGCCACGTCTGGAACTTCAGCCAGGCGGTCAGCCAGCCTTCGGCCGCGGAGATGGAGGCCCGGAGCGGCCTGAAGATCCGCAGCTCCCTGAAGGAGGCTTGAGATGGCGGGCCAGGATGGCAAGGATTGGCGCCAAGCCCTGATGTCGGCCGTCGTCTACCGCGACCCGAAGGCGGCGCTGAAGTTCCTGGAGGCCGCGTTCGGCTTCGAGCTCTTCATGCTGATCGAGGACGAGGCCGGGAACCTCGCCCACTCCGAGATGCGCTACGGCGACGCGGCGATCATGGTCGGCTACGAGTGGAGCGACGAGTACAAGAGCCCGGCGTCCGTCGGCGGCAAGGTGACCCAGTCGGTGGCGATCAAGATCGACGAGGACATCCGCGCGCACTGCGAACGCGCGCGGGCGGCGGGTATGGAGACCCTCACCGAGCCGCAGCTGCAGTTCTACGGCGACAGCACCTATCGCTGCCGCGACCCGGAGGGCCACATCTGGACCGTCTCCCAGGCCATCCAGGCGGTGAGCCGGGAGGAGGCCGAGGCGGCCAGCGGCCTGAAGATCACGGGCTGGCTCTGATGCCGCGCTTCGACCTCGAGGACACCTATCTCAGCCTGGACGGGCAGGGCGGCCTGGCCGTCCACCCGGTCGAGGGCTTCTGGGAGACCATCGACACCAACCCCGACCTGCTCGGGACGCTCGTGTCGGCCTACGTCAGCACCGAGGACTGGCCGCAGTGGGAGATGCACCCCGAGGGCGAGGAAGTGCTGGTCCTGCTCGACGGGCGGATGTCCATGATCTTGGACGAGTCCGGCGGCGAGCGGCGGGTAGAGATGGCGCCGGGCGTCACCTGCATCGTGCCGCGGGGCGTTTGGCACCGGGCGCTGGTTCCCGAACCCTCGCGCTTCCTGGCCATCACCTACGGGACGGGCACCCGGCAAAGGCCGCTGTGATGGCCGAAGCCGCCCTGGACCAGACGCTGGCGGCCCTGGCCGACCCGCTGCGGCGCCGCGCCATCGACCTCCTGGCCCAGGGGCCGCGGGCCGCGGGCGAACTGGCGCGGGAGCTGGACATCTCGGCGCCCGCCATGAGCCGCCACCTGCGCACCCTGCGCGCCAGCGGCCTGGTGGAGGAGAGCCATCCCGAGTTCGATGCGCGCGTGCGCATCTATGCGCTGAGGCCGGAACCCATGGTCCATCTGCTGCGCTGGCTGGAGGAGAGCGAACGGCTTTGGAGCGCCCAGCTCCTGGCGTTCAAGGCCCACATCGAGCGGGACGCATGACCTCCAAGGTCTATGTGGCGCTCCGGGTGAAGGCGACGCCGGAGCGGGCGTTCGCGGTCTTCACGGAGGAGATCGGCGCCTGGTGGCGGCCGCATGGCCTGTTCCAGACGACGCCGCGCGCGCCGGGGACCCTGGCCTTCGCGGACGGGCGTCTGACCGAGACCCTGGCCAACGGCAAGGTCTACGAGATCGGCCAGGTGCTGGCCTGGGAGCCGCCGGAGCGCCTGGTGTTCTCGTGGCGCCAGGCGAACTTCCCGCCCGACCTCCACACCGAGGTGGAGGTCCGCTTCGAGGCGGTGGCGGAGGAAACCCGGGTCAGCGTCGAGCATCGCGGGTTCCACCAGGTGCCCGCCGAAAGCGCCGCCCGGCACGGCTTCCCCGACCAGGCCCTTCTGGCCCGGTTGGCCGAATACTGGCAGGCCCAACTCCGTGCGGTGGGCGAGCGCGCGGAACTTCGTTAGATAGCGAAGGGGGAGAGCAGAATGACCGACGAATCGACGGCCGCGGCGGGCCGCAGGGCCAGCTTCGGCTTCATCTTCGCGCTGGCGCTGATGAACTCGATCTCGTTCGGGATCATGATCCCGATCCTGCCCAACCTCATCAAGCAGTTCACCGGCGGCGACACGGCCGCGGCGTCCGAGTGGAACCTGGTGTTCGCCGCGACCTGGGGCCTGCTGCAGTTCGTCTCCGGCCCGGTGTTGGGTCTGATGGCCGACCGCTGGGGCCGGCGGCCGGTGCTGCTGATCTCGCTGTTCGGTCTGGCGATCGACTTCCTGTTCATGGCCATGGCGCCCACGCTGTGGTGGCTGTTCCTGGGCCGGATCCTCAATGGGATGACCGCGGCCAGCTTCTCCACCGCCAACGCCTACCTCGCCGACGTCACCGCGCCGCAGGACCGGGCCAAGATGTTCGGCTGGATGAGCTCGGCGTTCAGCTTCGGCTTCATCTTTGGCCCCGCGATCGGTGGCACCCTGGGCGAGATCGACCTTCGCCTGCCGTTCTTCGCGGCGGCGGCGCTGACCTTCGTCAACTGGCTCTACGGCCTTTTCATCCTGCCCGAGAGCCTGCCGCCCGAGCGGCGCGCGACCAAGTTCGATTGGAAGCGGGCGAACCCCGTGGGGGCGCTGACCCTGCTGCGCTCGCACACCGGCCTGCTGCCGCTGGCAGGGGTAGGCTTCCTGTTCCAGCTGGCCCACGTGGTGCTGCCGACCATCTTCGTCCTTTACCTCGGCTATCGGTACAACTGGACTCCGGCGATCCTGGGCTGGACGTTCCTGGCCACCGGAGTCGCGGGCGTGATCGTGCAGACGTTCCTGGTGGGGCCGATCGTCAAGCGGGTGGGGGAACGCAACGCTGTGCTGATCGGCGCCATGGCCGGGATGCTGGGGTTCGCCTGGTACGCCACCGCGCCGACCGGCACGCTCTACTTCCTGGCCGTGCCGGTGTTCGCCTTCATCGGCCTGCTGATGCCAGGCCTGCAGGGCCTGATGACCCGCAAGGTCTCGCCCCAGCAGCAGGGTCAGCTCCAGGGGGCCAACCAGAGCCTGATGGGCCTGTCTTCGATCATCGGCCCGGTGATCTTCGGCGAGGTGTTCGCCTGGTCGCTGCGGCACGAAGGGTTCCACGTGCCAGGCCTTGCGATCTATCTGGCGGCGGGCTTGATGGGCTTGGCCTTCCTCCTGGCGTTCGTCGCGACGCGCCAGCCGGCGGACTGATCCGCGCCGGCTTTGCCTTTATTGCGCCGGAAACCTACGTAGCGTGCGACGGTTCGTCCCCGGAGACCCCATGCGCGCGCCCAGCGTCCTGATACCTGCCCTCGTGATCGCCCTGGCCGCCGGCCAGAGCCTGGCCCAGCCGGCCACCTTCGCCGAGCCGACCCGCGCCCCGCCTGCCAGCGCGGCGCAGATGAAGTCGTCCTTCGCCCCCGTCGTGCAGCGCACCGCGCCCGCCGTCGTGAACATCTCGGCCAAGCGGGTGGTGCGCCAGCAGGTCGATCCGTTCTGGCAGATGTTCGGCCTGGGCGTGCCGCAGGCGCGGATGGCCCAGTCCCTCGGCTCCGGCGTGATCGTCCGGTCGGACGGCATCGTGGTCACCAACAACCACGTGGTGGAGAACGGCCAGGAGATCACCGTCGCGCTCAACGACCGGCGCGAGTTCCCGGCCAAGGTCCTGCTGGCCGATCCGCGCACCGACCTGGCGATCCTGAAGATCGACTTGCCCGCGGGCGAGCGGCTGCCGGTGCTGGCCATGGACGATAGCGGCGACACCCAGGTGGGCGACCTGGTGCTGGCCATTGGCGACCCCTTCGGCGTCGGCCAGACGGTGACCAACGGCATCGTCTCGGCGCTGAACCGGATCACCGATCCGACCGGTGAGGGCGGCTCGGCCTACATCCAGACCGACGCGGCCATCAATCCCGGCAACTCGGGGGGCGCCCTGGTCGACATGGACGGCGACCTGATCGGCGTGAACAGCTTCATTCTCTCGCGCTCGGGCACCTCGTCGGGCGTGGGCTTCGCGATTCCCGCCTCCGTGGTCCGCCGGGTCGTGGAAACCGCGGTGGGCGGCGGTCGCGCCGTGGTGCGTCCGTGGCTGGGCGCGCGCACCCAGAGCGTGACGCCCGAGATGGCCCGCAGCCTCGGCCTGCCGCTGCCGCAGGGCGCCCTGGTCGCCGACCTCTATCCGAATGGGCCGGCCGCACGCGCGGGCCTGCGCCAGGGGGACGTGGTGCTGCGGGCCGACGGGCGCGCCGTCGCCGACGCCGCGGATCTCGCCTACGCCATCCGCAACCATCGCCCGGGCGAAAACATCCAACTCGCCGTGCGCCGCGCCAGCGGCCAGGACCAGACGCTGACGCTGCGCGCCGAGCCCGCGCCCGCGACGCCGGCGCGGGAGGAGCGCACGATCACCGGCCGCAACCCCTTCGCGGGCGCGACCGTGGTCAACCTCTCGCCGGCCGTGGCCGATGAAATGGGCATGGATCCGCTCATCGGGCCGGGCGTGCTGATCAGCAACGTCACCGGGATCGCCGCCCAGCGCGCCGGCCTCAGGCGTGGCGATATCGTCCGCGAGGTGAACGGCGTGAAGATCGGCAGCGTGCGCGATCTCGCGGCGGCCACGGCGGCCGAGGTGCGCGCCTGGCGGGTCACCATCGAGCGGGACGGCCGGGTGGTGACCGGGAACTTCGGGGGCTAACGCCGCGGGGCCGCTCGACTTTCTTCGGCGCCCAACCTGACGATTTGCTAGACCCTGCCCATGGCCGATCTCTTCGAAGCCGCGGGCCTGACGCCCCAGCAACCCTCGCCACTGGCCGACCGGCTGCGTCCGCAGAAGCTGGACGAGGTGGTGGGCCAGGACCACCTGCTGGGACCCGAGGGGCCGATCCGCCGGATGGCGGAGGCCAAGCGGCTGTCGTCGATGATCCTCTGGGGTCCGCCCGGCACCGGCAAGACCACCATCGCCCGCCTGCTGGCCAAGGAGGCCGGCTACGAGTTCCAGCAGCTCTCGGCGGTGTTCTCCGGCGTCGCCGACCTGAAGAAGGCCTTCGAACAGGCCCGCACCCGGCGTCTGGCCGGCCAGGCGACCCTCTTGTTCGTCGACGAGATCCACCGCTTCAACCGCGCCCAGCAGGACGGCTTCCTGCCCTTCGTGGAGGAGGGGATCGTCACGTTAGTCGGCG
>Ga0255338_1004727_pt1 | contig 13578 bp, 2 predicted proteins | sample MeOH1_35cm_T4_19_FD_203715 | JGI IMG/M metagenome (GOLD analysis project Ga0255338, IMG submission 203715) | Sandy soil microbial communities from University of British Columbia, Vancouver, Canada - MeOH1_35cm_T4_195 | ecosystem: Engineered > Artificial ecosystem > Sand microcosm > Unclassified ...
GCTGGCGCCGGGTGTTCCGGGTAATGAACGGCTACGGGGAGTGGCTGCAGCTCTCGATCTTCCAATGTCGGCTCAGCGCGCAACAACATGCGGAGCTGATTGCGCTGCTCGACGGCATCATCCATCACAAGGAAGATCATCTGGTCACCATGGATCTAGGGCCCGTGGAGCGCGTGGTGCCCCGGGTAGTCAGCTTGGGCAAGACGTTCGAACCCGTGGCGCGCGAACCCGTGATCGTCTGATTTTTTTGCCGGCAGCGCGCGAGCGGTCGAATAGCGTAGCGCCCTGCCTAGAGCGCTCGCGGAAGATAAGCTCTTTAACAATATGGCGTTTTTCCTTACGACGACCGTACGGCCGGCCAGACGCGGTGTGTTATGCTTCCGGCCGGCCGACCTCTCGCAGTCCCCGACGAAAGTCTTTGCGCAGCTTCGTATTTTTGAGGGGACTGTTATCCGCGGCAGTTCGCCGCGGCCTCATTGAAGCATGGTGACCCCGAACGCCGGGCGGTCGATCACGATCGTTATCCGCGGCAGTTCGCCGCGGCCTCATTGAAGCACCATATGCGCGAGCGCCTGACCGCCGAGACCGCGTGTTATCCGCGGCAGTTCGCCGCGGCCTCATTGAAGCGCTGTGCAGAGCTATGGCGGGCTCGCACGGTTCACGTTATCCGCGGCAGTTCGCCGCGGCCTCATTGAAGCTGCGTCGGAAAGATCGTCGGCATCGGCTGCGTGATGGTTATCCGCGGCAGTTCGCCGCGGCCTCATTGAAGCACGATCTCTTCTTCAACGCGAGCGCCGGCCGCTCGGTTATCCGCGGCAGTTCGCCGCGGCCTCATTGAAGCTCGAACACCGTGATGGGGTGGGACGCTAAGCCGTTTGAAGTTATCCGCGGCAGTTCGCCGCGGCCTCATTGAAGCCTCGCCTGGGAATCGCATTTGCTTCGGAACGATCTTTGTTATCCGCGGCAGTTCGCCGCGGCCTCATTGAAGCTCTTGGGTGAGGGTGAACACGTAAGGGCTCCTGTTGGTTATCCGCGGCAGTTCGCCGCGGCCTCATTGAAGCATAGTCCGGTCTTCGGTGAGTTCGACCCCGCCGGTCGTTATCCGCGGCAGTTCGCCGCGGCCTCATTGAAGCGAATACCAGCTCGGCGACTCGCCGTTCGTGCGGCGTTATCCGCGGCAGTTCGCCGCGGCCTCATTGAAGCCGTTAGATTTCGACTTCCGGGCACCCGATTACTCCGCGTTATCCGCGGCAGTTCGCCGCGGCCTCATTGAAGCGGTCGTGCTCACATCTACGTCGATACCGGTGCGGATCGTTATCCGCGGCAGTTCGCCGCGGCCTCATTGAAGCGACCCGCGTCCCGGCATGGTCGATTCGCTTCGTAAGTTATCCGCGGCAGTTCGCCGCGGCCTCATTGAAGCCGTGACGGCGTGCTGCCGGTCGTCACGGCGGTACTGTTATCCGCGGCAGTTCGCCGCGGCCTCATTGAAGCGCAGTGAACGTAGCTCATCTCTCCTCCTTCATCTCGGTTATCCGCGGCAGTTCGCCGCGGCCTCATTGAAGCCGCCACGTTGGAGACATTGGTGACCAGCCCGTTGTTGTTATCCGCGGCAGTTCGCCGCGGCCTCATTGAAGCGCCGGATGGGACCACGAGGCGAACACACAGGCGCTGTTATCCGCGGCAGTTCGCCGCGGCCTCATTGAAGCGTCCTAAGAAGTTCCGTGAATTGATCGCGAAGCTGGCGGTTATCCGCGGCAGTTCGCCGCGGCCTCATTGAAGCAAGCGCTCAGATCCGTCCTCGCGATATGCGACTGTGTTATCCGCGGCAGTTCGCCGCGGCCTCATTGAAGCTCCTTCTTCGACAGTTGCCAGAGACTGCGGAACTTGAGTTATCCGCGGCAGTTCGCCGCGGCCTCATTGAAGCCATGCCGTCGGTGAGGCCCTTCATACCGCCTTCGATGTTATCCGCGGCAGTTCGCCGCGGCCTCATTGAAGCGCCGCCGCGTAGCCAACGATCGTTCCGAGGAAACCGAGTTATCCGCGGCAGTTCGCCGCGGCCTCATTGAAGCGCCGTTGTTCACTTCCATCGCGCATGCGGCATACAGCGGTTATCCGCGGCAGTTCGCCGCGGCCTCATTGAAGCGGAGCCTTCCAGCACCGTGTAATGGCGCCACGGTTCTGGTTATCCGCGGCAGTTCGCCGCGGCCTCATTGAAGCCGTGCCGTCCGACGAATCCTTGTTCGTGTCGGACTGGTTATCCGCGGCAGTTCGCCGCGGCCTCATTGAAGCAAGCCGTCGCTGACGCTGCCGTAGTGAAACGTCACGACGTTATCCGCGGCAGTTCGCCGCGGCCTCATTGAAGCGAGACCGGCCGCACGTTACGTGCGCACATCCGGCGGTTATCCGCGGCAGTTCGCCGCGGCCTCATTGAAGCAAGAAGCATCACCACCGAGCAGAGGCCCTGCTGCTTGGTTATCCGCGGCAGTTCGCCGCGGCCTCATTGAAGCAAGAAAGGCGAAGTGGTGAGCGGCGTGGATGGGGAGTTATCCGCGGCAGTTCGCCGCGGCCTCATTGAAGCCAAGCCTCATTTGTATAAGCAGGAGGATGGACGCTGGGGTTATCCGCGGCAGTTCGCCGCGGCCTCATTGAAGCCTGTCCATGTCCATGTAACAGAAGCTCCACAAATGGTTATCCGCGGCAGTTCGCCGCGGCCTCATTGAAGCATATTCGGCTCTACGATGATGCGCCCACGATAGCGAGGTTATCCGCGGCAGTTCGCCGCGGCCTCATTGAAGCGACTACCGTGGCAGGAGCATCCCGCTCAAGGCTGAGGTTATCCGCGGCAGTTCGCCGCGGCCTCATTGAAGCAGGGAGAGGGTGGCGGCAATACCAGAGAGCGCGGTGGTTATCCGCGGCAGTTCGCCGCGGCCTCATTGAAGCGACATATTCCCTCCGGTCAGGAGTATGGCACCGCGGTTATCCGCGGCAGTTCGCCGCGGCCTCATTGAAGCTTGACTCTCTCGCTCGTGCTACGTTTTCATCGTTGGTTATCCGCGGCAGTTCGCCGCGGCCTCATTGAAGCCAAATCACCCGAGGCAGCGCCAGCTCAATAGCTGCGTTATCCGCGGCAGTTCGCCGCGGCCTCATTGAAGCCCGAGCAGCTCACTCGCAACGATTGAGTGCTTCTTGGTTATCCGCGGCAGTTCGCCGCGGCCTCATTGAAGCGCGCCGTGGCTCGATGACAAGTTCCAGGACCCCGCATTACGTTATCCGCGGCAGTTCGCCGCGGCCTCATTGAAGCTGCATCACGGGACTCATGGCAATGTTCACCCCTCAAGTTATCCGCGGCAGTTCGCCGCGGCCTCATTGAAGCAGGACAGTGATCGTAGCCATTACGGTTGCCACTCGTGTTATCCGCGGCAGTTCGCCGCGGCCTCATTGAAGCCGGCGCGACGGCGCCCGAGATCGCGGCCGTGCTGGGTTATCCGCGGCAGTTCGCCGCGGCCTCATTGAAGCGGCGCCATCTTCGGCGGTGCGCGTGCCGGCGGCGGCGTTATCCGCGGCAGTTCGCCGCGGCCTCATTGAAGCTCGGCGTCGTAGATAAACGCCGCTTCGGCGGTGTTGGTTATCCGCGGCAGTTCGCCGCGGCCTCATTGAAGCCTGTCCCTCTGGCGCACCTACGACGGACACTAAGCGGTGTTATCCGCGGCAGTTCGCCGCGGCCTCATTGAAGCGATGGCCGCTGCGAATTCTGCGGAGCCGTCACGTCGGTTATCCGCGGCAGTTCGCCGCGGCCTCATTGAAGCGACGATCTCCGGTTGATTCGCGTCAGCCTTGGCGATGTTATCCGCGGCAGTTCGCCGCGGCCTCATTGAAGCTCGCGGCCGGCGCTGAAGTCCGCAATCTCGGTGATGGTTATCCGCGGCAGTTCGCCGCGGCCTCATTGAAGCGGACGGTGCCGAGGTAAGCGCACCGCAGGAGGAAATGTTATCCGCGGCAGTTCGCCGCGGCCTCATTGAAGCAGAAACTTTCTTCGCGTGGCTGAAGAAGAACGCAAGTTATCCGCGGCAGTTCGCCGCGGCCTCATTGAAGCCGCCTATGTTTTTAGTTCTTCTCTTCTCTTCTCTAGGTTATCCGCGGCAGTTCGCCGCGGCCTCATTGAAGCTCGGCGCCGAGTCCGGAGCGCTCCTTCGGCGCGAACAGTTATCCGCGGCAGTTCGCCGCGGCCTCATTGAAGCCGCCGCAATCTCGCTCGGGGTCGCGTCACTCTCCGGTTATCCGCGGCAGTTCGCCGCGGCCTCATTGAAGCAGCACCCACGAGGTAACAGGGATCGACATCGATGGTCGGTTATCCGCGGCAGTTCGCCGCGGCCTCATTGAAGCAATCAAAGATTCATCACCGCCTATCCGCAGCTCCGCGGTTATCCGCGGCAGTTCGCCGCGGCCTCATTGAAGCCTCCTGGTCTATCTCGAGGCGGCCGACCTGTGAGCTGTTATCCGCGGCAGTTCGCCGCGGCCTCATTGAAGCCGGCGCTCGGCCTCTTCCTTCGCGTCGAGTTGGCGCAGGTTATCCGCGGCAGTTCGCCGCGGCCTCATTGAAGCTCGAGGGCAGGTATCACGATGCGTAACCCCACAAGGGTTATCCGCGGCAGTTCGCCGCGGCCTCATTGAAGCGATGGAGCACACAGAGACGGATAAGAGACGCGCTAAGTTATCCGCGGCAGTTCGCCGCGGCCTCATTGAAGCCACAGACAAAATACGAATTGGCACCTGCAATTTCTTTAGTTATCCGCGGCAGTTCGCCGCGGCCTCATTGAAGCCGCATTCGATACAAGGGGCCGTAGTTACAAAGACATCGGGTTATCCGCGGCAGTTCGCCGCGGCCTCATTGAAGCCCTCGCTCGACCGTCGCGTGCCGCGCGAGCTGCGCTGTTATCCGCGGCAGTTCGCCGCGGCCTCATTGAAGCATGTGGTCAGCGAGGGTGAGGTCGGTGCTGCCGAGCGTTATCCGCGGCAGTTCGCCGCGGCCTCATTGAAGCGGGCCGACGGTGAGCGCCCTCACTTCCCCACCCTGCCGGTTATCCGCGGCAGTTCGCCGCGGCCTCATTGAAGCTATGAGATAGGAAATAATAAGGGCGGAATTAACGGTGTTATCCGCGGCAGTTCGCCGCGGCCTCATTGAAGCGTGAGCAGGGCACGCGCCGTGTCCTTGCCCGCCTTGGTTATCCGCGGCAGTTCGCCGCGGCCTCATTGAAGCGGCGTGATGCCGGCGCCGCCGGTGCCGGAGCCATCGGGTTATCCGCGGCAGTTCGCCGCGGCCTCATTGAAGCGCAGCGATATACGGGCGCACGCCGGGACCGTTGACGATGTTATCCGCGGCAGTTCGCCGCGGCCTCATTGAAGCGTGAGCCTGACTTCCTTCGCCGGGTTGGCGTCGATCAAGTTATCCGCGGCAGTTCGCCGCGGCCTCATTGAAGCGGTGGATGGAATTTCGCGCTGACCGCCACGAAAACGGTTATCCGCGGCAGTTCGCCGCGGCCTCATTGAAGCATGAACGTATCGAGCTTGTTATAAAGCGCGTCCTGCCGAGTTATCCGCGGCAGTTCGCCGCGGCCTCATTGAAGCGGGATCGTTCTCGCGGTCGCGCTTGACCCTCTCATCGTTATCCGCGGCAGTTCGCCGCGGCCTCATTGAAGCAATTCCTGCATCAAGGCGTCGTATCGCTCGCTCAAGGTTATCCGCGGCAGTTCGCCGCGGCCTCATTGAAGCACTCGAGCCCGAGTTCGAGCCGATGTTTCCGGTCGGTTATCCGCGGCAGTTCGCCGCGGCCTCATTGAAGCAGCTGCTTGAATAACAGCGCCTTTCATAGGACATTCTGGGTTATCCGCGGCAGTTCGCCGCGGCCTCATTGAAGCCTTTTTCGACGCATCTGAGGCGTCATCGAAATTGATGTTATCCGCGGCAGTTCGCCGCGGCCTCATTGAAGCGATGCGAGCCAGCAGCAGCGCCTTTGACGCGTCGAGGTTATCCGCGGCAGTTCGCCGCGGCCTCATTGAAGCCTTTCAGATTGATGGGATGTGGCTTATGCGGCCAACACTGTTATCCGCGGCAGTTCGCCGCGGCCTCATTGAAGCTCGGCGGAGCAGAAAGCTGCAGGCGCGGGTTACCGGGTTATCCGCGGCAGTTCGCCGCGGCCTCATTGAAGCCTCGGAGCTGGAAGCGGCCGACCCTCGCATCAAGGGTGTTATCCGCGGCAGTTCGCCGCGGCCTCATTGAAGCTTGACCCCTAGCGTCGGGACAGTATAGCCGTCCAGCGTTATCCGCGGCAGTTCGCCGCGGCCTCATTGAAGCGAGGTCGATGCGGATGCCGTCACTTGCCACGGCGCTGTTATCCGCGGCAGTTCGCCGCGGCCTCATTGAAGCACTTCGGCGACGATGTTGCCGTTGCGCACGTCGACCGGTTATCCGCGGCAGTTCGCCGCGGCCTCATTGAAGCTTGCCGGCCATCAGTATCCAGGCACGCGCTTAGGCGGGTTATCCGCGGCAGTTCGCCGCGGCCTCATTGAAGCTTGTGTCCTGACGAGGATGATTCCGGTTTTCTTGGAGTTATCCGCGGCAGTTCGCCGCGGCCTCATTGAAGCCAGGATTGCACCCATCTTCACACCTCCACGTCGTTGAGGTTATCCGCGGCAGTTCGCCGCGGCCTCATTGAAGCCTGTTAGACCGGAAGCCGGTCTTTGCGCCGCACGCGGTTATCCGCGGCAGTTCGCCGCGGCCTCATTGAAGCATCGCGGCGAGGGCGGCGTCGAACGATGCCGCGATACGTTATCCGCGGCAGTTCGCCGCGGCCTCATTGAAGCGGAGTGGAAGTACGATCAGGATCTGCCCGGTGCGCAGTTATCCGCGGCAGTTCGCCGCGGCCTCATTGAAGCTGCGCCAACTAAGTGCATGTATTCAGCCATTGCGAGGTTATCCGCGGCAGTTCGCCGCGGCCTCATTGAAGCCGTAGCAGCCAATCAGGCGTGCTACGGCCGCCCGCGTTGTTATCCGCGGCAGTTCGCCGCGGCCTCATTGAAGCAGGAACGCCTTCGGCAGCGAAAGCGACGTGAGCTCCGCGTTATCCGCGGCAGTTCGCCGCGGCCTCATTGAAGCGAGCACGAGCGATCGACGGTAGAAGGCGGCGCGCTTCTCGTTATCCGCGGCAGTTCGCCGCGGCCTCATTGAAGCGCCCACTGCTGCGGTCCGCGTGCATCGAGGACCGCTGCGTTATCCGCGGCAGTTCGCCGCGGCCTCATTGAAGCGCAAAAGACCCACGAAACAAAGCAATAACGGGCCTTTGTTATCCGCGGCAGTTCGCCGCGGCCTCATTGAAGCCGCTGCGGCGCGCTCGACGCAACGGGCAACGGCGGGTTATCCGCGGCAGTTCGCCGCGGCCTCATTGAAGCATTATGCCGCACGCCGCCGACCACCCAATGCACTTGGTTATCCGCGGCAGTTCGCCGCGGCCTCATTGAAGCAGGATCACTCCCGGCAGCGCCAGCAGTAAGCCCTCCGTTATCCGCGGCAGTTCGCCGCGGCCTCATTGAAGCTGCTCGACCTCGAGGATGCGCGAGTCGATCTCCTTTGTTATCCGCGGCAGTTCGCCGCGGCCTCATTGAAGCTCTGCGCTTCCTACAGCGCAATGCCGTCGAAGCGCGTTATCCGCGGCAGTTCGCCGCGGCCTCATTGAAGCCTCGCTGATCCAGTGCGCACGCTCGAACGGCGTGTTAGTTATCCGCGGCAGTTCGCCGCGGCCTCATTGAAGCGCTTCACGTTCACGCTTTTCGGCCATGAAGCCTTTGTTATCCGCGGCAGTTCGCCGCGGCCTCATTGAAGCATCATCATCTCCTCACGAAGCCCGCGCGATGCGCGGTTATCCGCGGCAGTTCGCCGCGGCCTCATTGAAGCGCCGACGTGCCGGGCGATCGCATTGGATCATGGCTGTTATCCGCGGCAGTTCGCCGCGGCCTCATTGAAGCGATTACAAGAAGGAGATGACCTATTACGAGAATCAATGTTATCCGCGGCAGTTCGCCGCGGCCTCATTGAAGCCACGGCATCCAACGCGACCGAGACGCCCTCGTAGCTGTTATCCGCGGCAGTTCGCCGCGGCCTCATTGAAGCCTCAACATCAACTCCGTCCTCGCCTCGCGCGTCACGGTTATCCGCGGCAGTTCGCCGCGGCCTCATTGAAGCGCGTTGTAAAGGCCGCATACATAGAGATTGCGCGGAGTTATCCGCGGCAGTTCGCCGCGGCCTCATTGAAGCTGATCGATATCCCGCTGCACATCGTTGCGCCGTGCCGTTATCCGCGGCAGTTCGCCGCGGCCTCATTGAAGCCTGCCCTGGAAGCCTCGCGGGAATTTAACCGTGGAGGTTATCCGCGGCAGTTCGCCGCGGCCTCATTGAAGCCTTACCGGGAATGCGCTGCGCATCGTTGGGGACTTGGTTATCCGCGGCAGTTCGCCGCGGCCTCATTGAAGCAAAGCTCCGGGTGCGACAGCTTCCTTGTAAACGTCGTTATCCGCGGCAGTTCGCCGCGGCCTCATTGAAGCCCTTCAGTTGGTCAGCTTGAAGTATCAGCTTCGGGGTTATCCGCGGCAGTTCGCCGCGGCCTCATTGAAGCTGCTCGCCTTGTGCAAGAGCGGCCGCGACATGCACGTTATCCGCGGCAGTTCGCCGCGGCCTCATTGAAGCTGGGAGTCTCAACATGGCTGTTGTTACCTACTGGCAAGTTATCCGCGGCAGTTCGCCGCGGCCTCATTGAAGCGGCGTAGGCGGCGCTCATGCCGTAACTCTCACGACCGGTTATCCGCGGCAGTTCGCCGCGGCCTCATTGAAGCGCTGACAGTCGCATCCCGGCGATATTCGATCTCGCCGGTTATCCGCGGCAGTTCGCCGCGGCCTCATTGAAGCGAAATCGACCCCCGCACAGGCAAGGAATATTACAAGGGTTATCCGCGGCAGTTCGCCGCGGCCTCATTGAAGCCTACCGCCAGGTCCGGAACGAATGATGATCCACGAAGGTTATCCGCGGCAGTTCGCCGCGGCCTCATTGAAGCGAGCCCATGTTCCCGGTCGGCAAGCAGATCACCGAGGTTATCCGCGGCAGTTCGCCGCGGCCTCATTGAAGCTCCAGCCCGACTACGGTCTACTCGTGTCCGTCATGTTATCCGCGGCAGTTCGCCGCGGCCTCATTGAAGCCTCCGGCTACGAGGATCTCGCGGCGTGGCTCACCGAGTTATCCGCGGCAGTTCGCCGCGGCCTCATTGAAGCCGTGATGGTCTGCGGACTCCCGACACTACCGCATGACGTTATCCGCGGCAGTTCGCCGCGGCCTCATTGAAGCTTCGGCTGCAGGGTGGTTACGCGGCCCGCCGGGCTGTTATCCGCGGCAGTTCGCCGCGGCCTCATTGAAGCTGGGCGTCGCAGTAGAGTGAGACATACGGCGTGCCGGTTATCCGCGGCAGTTCGCCGCGGCCTCATTGAAGCAATCAGAAGTCGATCGGCGTGTGCATGACGGGCACCGTTATCCGCGGCAGTTCGCCGCGGCCTCATTGAAGCTCGTGATACTCGGCGGATGAGTACTGGTAGCCCTTGTGTTATCCGCGGCAGTTCGCCGCGGCCTCATTGAAGCCTTTGCTGCAACTTCGTCTGCGCATCCAGCAGTTGCGTTATCCGCGGCAGTTCGCCGCGGCCTCATTGAAGCAAGCAATACCAGCAGCACATGATTTATGCGCTCTCGCGTTATCCGCGGCAGTTCGCCGCGGCCTCATTGAAGCATTACCTGCCCGCACGGTTGCGCGATTGATGAAGCGTTATCCGCGGTAGTTCGCCGCGGCCTCATTGAAGCCAAGTTGTTTCTGTTTCGTGCCCATTGTGACTCTCAGTTATGCGCGGCAGTAAGCCGCCCGTCGCCTCCGATTTGCTCGATACCGAGAAGCAGAAGGCGAGGCGCACCGCGTCCGAGAGACGCGTCGCCGCGCTTGGCGAGCCCTGGATCTCGTATTTCGCCCCGTCCGCGCTGGCTGCCGAAGCAGCGCAACCAGGATTCAGCAGCGTCCGAGACTTCGCTCCCGACGAAGCAAACAAACGATACTTCGAAGGGCGGCCCGATGGCCTTCGGATCGGAGCAAGCACGCAGCTGATGGCCCTGCGAGTGTGACGGCGACGAAGCCCGGTCCGATCCATTCCGCCGATGCCTTCGCCGCCGCCACGGTGGTGATGCGATGATGCTGTCACGCACGGCCGCGTAGTCCCAACGCCTCGATCACCCTCGAGTGATCGCCCTTCGCGCTCGTCGTCTACCAGGCCCTTTCCGTCACGTCGCGGCAGTCACCTCTGCAGTTCAAGCATGAGCTGATTCAGCCGCTTCACGAAGCCCGCCGGATCTTCCAGCGTGCCGCCTTCCGCGAGCAGGGCCTGGTCGAACAGCAGCCCGCTCCATTCGCCGAATCGCGTCTCGTCCGCCTCCTGCTTTAGCCGTTCCACGAGAGGGTGCTGCGGATTCACCTCCATGATGGGCTTGGCGGTGGGCACGGTCTGTCCCGCCGCCTTCAGCATGCGCTCGAGGTGCATGCTCATGTCCTGCTCGTCGGAGACCAGGCACACGGGTGACTCGGTGAGGCGGTGGGTCACGCGCACGTCCTTCACCTTCTCGCCCAGCGCCTTCTTGATGCGCTCGAGCAAGTCCTTGTACTCGCCCGCCGCCTGCTCCTGCTCCTTCTTCTCCGCTTCGTCGGCGAGCTTGCCGAGATCGAGGCCGCCCTTCGCCACGGACTGCAGCGGCTTGCCGTCGAATTCGGTCAGATGCGCCGCCATCCATTCGTCCACGCGGTCGGTGAGCAGCAGCACTTCGATGCCCTTCTTGCGGAAGATCTCCAGGTGCGGGCTGTTCCTCGCCGCGGTGATGCTGTCGGCGGTGACATAGTAGATCTTGTCCTGCCCGGGCTTCATGCGCGCGACGTAATCGGCGAGGCTCACCGTCTGCTCGTCGCCGTCGTTGTGCGTCGAGGCAAACCGCGTGAGCTTCGCGATGCGCTCGCGGTTCGCGGCGTCTTCCCCGGCGCCTTCCTTGAAGACCTTGCCGAATTCCTTCCAGAAGGTCGCGTACTTGTCCTTGTGGTTCTCCGCGAGGTCTTCCAGCATGGAGAGAACGCGCTTCACCGACCCCGCGCGGATCACTTCTACGTCGCGCGATTCCTGCAGGATCTCGCGGGACACGTTGAGCGGCAGGTCGTTGGAATCGATGACGCCCTTGATGAACCGCAGGTAGTGCGGCATCAGGTGCTCGGCGTCGTCCATGATGAAGACGCGGCGCACGTACAGCTTCACGCCGCGCCGGTGATCGCGGTCCCACAGGTCGAACGGCGCGCGCGACGGCACATACAGGAGCTGCGTGTATTCCTTGGTGCCCTCGACCTTCGCGTGAGTATAGGCGAGCGGCGCCTCGAAGTCGTGCGCCACGTGCTTGTAGAACTCGTTGTACTGCTCTTCGGTAATCTCGCTCTTGGGCCGCGCCCACAGCGCGCTCGCCTGGTTGATCGTCTCGTCCTCGTCGGTCGGACGATTCTCGTTCTTGTCCTTGTCCCACTCTTCCTTCTTCATCACGATGGGCAGCGTGATGTGATCGGAGTACTTGCGGATGATAGACCGCAGCCGCCAGCCGTTAAGGAGCTCGTTCTCGCCTTCGCGCAGGTGCAGCGTCACTTCCGTGCCGCGCGCGGGGCGCTCCACGGTCTCCAGCGTATATTCGCCGCTGCCGTCCGATTCCCAGCGCACGCCATGCTCCGCGGTGAGGCCCGCCCGGCGGGTGACGAGCGTCACCTTGTCGGCGACGATGAACGACGAATAGAAGCCTACGCCGAACTGACCGATGAGATGCGCGTCCTTCGCCTGGTCGCCGGTCAGCTTCTGGAAGAACTCGCGGGTGCCGGACTTGGCGATGGTGCCGATGTTCTCGATCACTTCCTGGCGCGACATGCCGATGCCGTTGTCGGAGACCGTGATGGTGCGGGCCTCCGGGTCGTAGGCGATGCGTATCTTCAGGTCCGGGTCGTTCTCGAACAACGCCTTGTCGGTCAACGCCTCGAACCGCAGCTTGTCGGCGGCGTCGGAAGCGTTCGAGACGAGCTCGCGCAGAAAGATCTCCTTGTTGCTGTACAAGGAGTGGATCATGAGGTTCAGCAGCTGCTTCACCTCGGCCTGGAAGCCTAGGGTTTCCTTGGTGACGGTCTCGCTCATGCGGGATGTGCTCCTGTCTTTTTTACTGGCGGTAATATGGCGGCGCCGTGCCTGGAATTCAAGCCCGCCGCGTGCGGCCGGGCGCGAGCGACATCATCGCCGACCAGGCGCACACCGGCGGCCAGCCCGAATTTTCTGCCGGCGCGGAAGTCGGCGTGCGGGAGCGCCGGCCCACCTGAAGCTCGCGCGCTAGAGCGTGCTCCTGACGCCGGGCCGAGCGATCAACATCAGCGGTATCCCCGCCATCAGCATGAGCAGGCCCAGTTGCGCGCCTATGCTGCTCGGATCCTTCGACATCGCGTAGCTCGCGCTCGAGTACAACATGAACGCGCACATCGCACAGAACACCAGCGGCAGCACGGGATAGAGCGGCACGCGGAAATGATCCTGGTTCACCGGCTCGTGCCGCCGCAGCACGAACAGCGCCACACCGGTCAGCATGAAGAAGAGCCAGAATGCAGGCGCCGTGTACGCGACCATCGTCTCGAAGCCGTCCGGCGTGTATGACGCGAGCAGCACGAGGATGACGGCCACCGCCCCCTGCGCCAGCAGCGCAGGCACGGGCGCATTCGCCCGATCGTGCCACCGTCCCAGCAACCGGAACATGGCCACATCGCGGCCCAGCGCATAGTTGGTGCGCGCGCCGGTGAATACCGTTGCGTTGAGCGTCGAGAGCGCGGCGGCGATCACGATGAGGCTCAGCACCGCCGCGCCGGCGCTTCCGAGGGTCGCCTGCATGAGATCGGCCGCCACCGCCTTGGATGCACGCATCCCTTCCAGGCCCAGCACGTTGAGATAAGCGAGATTGAGCAGCACGTAGAGCACGGTCACGATGACGATGCCCGAGACGAGCGCCCGCACGATGTTGCGCTTCGTGTCCTGCATTTCCGCCGTGAGATACGCCGCCTCGTTCCAGCCGCCGTACGTGAGCAGGATGAAGATGAGCGCCAGCTGCGAGAACGCCGGGCCGCTCGATGGCGGCGCAGGCGCGCGCGGTGCGCCGCCGATCGACAGGCCTGCAACGATGACCGCCGCGATGGCGAGCGCGAGCGCCGCAGTCAGTATCATCTGGGCGAGCTTGCTTTCCCGCGTGCCCGCGATGTTGAGCAGCGTGATGCCGGCCACGGCGAGCAGCGCGTATATCACATTGCTGCGGTCACCGAGGGAGAGCAGTTGCGTCGCGTAGTCGCCGAACACGAAGGCGATGGCCGCGATCGCGCCCGTCTGCACGACGCTCATCCGCGCCCAGGCGAAGAGAAAGCCGAGCCGGTCGCCGAACGCGCGCTTGAGAAACGA
>Ga0255338_1004729_pt1 | contig 13576 bp, 13 predicted proteins | sample MeOH1_35cm_T4_19_FD_203715 | JGI IMG/M metagenome (GOLD analysis project Ga0255338, IMG submission 203715) | Sandy soil microbial communities from University of British Columbia, Vancouver, Canada - MeOH1_35cm_T4_195 | ecosystem: Engineered > Artificial ecosystem > Sand microcosm > Unclassified ...
ATATCCCACGAAATGACTTGCCTTTGGGCTCATTCCGAACTACCTCCTTTGATCGGGATTTCCACCCGTTGCGCGCCCAGTTGGAAGATGGCCGAGCGCTCTTTGAACTCTACTAAACGCCAGGTATCGGCAACCTGGTCGCCAATCTTTAGGAAGAAAGATTGGCCCTCATATCGCACAACCGCGACCGGCGGATCTCCCTGCACGATGCCCGTAAGGGCAATGTCGTCCGCGCTTGGTTTAGAGTCCGATACCGCTGCCGGATGAGCCGGCTTAGGCAATACGGTCCCAGGTGTTGCGACCGCCGAAGCGGCCCGCAACGCAAACGCAGGCGTACCCGCCACCGCGGCAGGAACTGGGGCACCGCCGCCTACCGGAGCTAAAGCTACCGGATCGGCCGCCGTGCGCAAAAATGGGTTCTCGGGCGGAGTGACATCCACCAGCCGGGGGGCAACCGTCACCGAGCGCACCAGGGTAGGCGCCGGCGCCGACTCCGCACTCGTGCTGGGGGGGGTCTGGGGATCGGTAGCGGGGTCACCCGGTATCGCTTCCACCGTCACCGCCGCCGGAGCAGTGCTCCGGTTCAATGCCAACCCCACTCCGCCACCGAGGACGAGCGCACCCGCCACCACCAGCGCCATACCGCTGATACGCGGCAATCCGCGTCGCTCTTCTGGGTCAGGTGTCCACGATCCGCTCATGGTAATTTCTCCAGCGGCAAGTTGGCCGCCACCGGACCGGTACTCTTCACGGGGGCCACTGGTCGGTCTTCCGGTTCTTGAACCGTGAAGACGGTGGCCGTCACTTCGGCGCGCAGTGCGCCTCCTTCCGCGCCGTTGGGTGCGGCTGGGGCGATGTCCCATTGGTCGGGCAAGAAGAGCTGCTGCTGCTGGTTCAGGGCGGCGATGGCTCGATAGACCCCTTCGAAGCTACCGGTCAACACTACGCGGACCGAACGGGGCTGGATCTCTCCGGCCACTTCGGCATGCCCATCCGCGCCGAACTGCTGCAGCGCCACGGCACGCCAACGCCCCCCGGACGAAGCCTTCACCTGATACTTCAGGACCTGAACGCCCTCCCGCCGAGCGACGCTCTGAACGACGCGGCCGTAGCGATTCAACTCTTCCGGTAAGAAGACCCGGCGGCTGTCATTCTGCCAGTCATGCAGCCGGCTATTGAGGGCATGGACCGAGTCCAGTCGATCCTGGAAGTCTTGCTCCCGCTCCTGCTGCACGGCCAGCGCCGCCCGCGCGCCATCGACTGCCAGCCACTGCGGCCAGACCAACCCGATTCCACCCACCAGAAGCGCCGCGCTGAAGACCGCGCCATGGATCAGCCAACGGGTCGCCCGGTTGCGGCTACGGGGCCGGGGGTTCTTAACCCGGGAAGGCACTCGCATCTTACTCACCTCTGAGCCTCCCTACTACCTGGGCCTGGGCGGCCGGCGCCGTGCCGGCAGGTAGTGCCGCAAAGTCTACGTAAGGCGACTGTCGCAGGCTCTGCGTGTAGAGCGTCACCAACTCCGGCCGCTCCGCCGCCACCTGCGCGCGAAAGTGCGGACCATTGCCGCTAATGCGCGTGGTCCAGACGCCCTTTGGACGCCGGCGGCTCAGCTCTCCCACGAAGGTCGTCCACGGGATCATCGGACGAGCCTCTACTTCGGCCACGTACCGGTTCACCTCGCGTCGGAACTGCGTGAGCGCGGCATTGCGCGACTGTCCCCGCTCCAACGTCATCCGAAGTTGCCGCGTTCGGGACATCGACGTCATTCGCGCCTGGTCGAGGCTGCGGACTTCCTGGCGGAAGTGCAGTGCGACCGGAATGGACGCCGAAAGCGCAAGCGCGATCACTCCAGCTGCCATCGCCAGATCGGCGGCGCCGATCGGCGACGTCTCCGAGGAAGTCTCCTCGCCGGCGAGGGGCTTGAATTGGGGTTTACGAGAAGGCCAAAGCTTCATTCCGGTCATTTCCCGCCGGGACACTGCCCGGCACCAGCTAAACATTCGGCTGAGCCATATTCTGGCAGCGGGAAGGTCCGGCTAGAGGGGGGAATCGTTTCCGAAGGTAGGAAGCGTTCAATCCGGGCATGAGAAGGCACCCCGGACCTTGAGCATTAAACGCCAGGCATCCAGGAGATCAGGCAAGCCTGAACCACCGCAGTAACCGCCGAATTGGGGGACGGACCTACCCGACGAGGCGCACCGGTCGCCGCCCGGCGGGGCGCCGGAGAACCAGGGTCGGGTCGGCGCTTCCGGAATCGACCGAGGGCTAATCGTCCGTGACGGAGGCGTGGAGGAGTGCCATCAACTCGGTGTGGGCCGCGGTCAGCCCCTCAACGGCCCGTTCCAAGCGCGCCAACTCGGCGGGAGGGAGCAGTCGACGCATGGGCTCACAGATGGCCGCCGCACAACCGAAGGGGCGGAGGTCCGCCGGAAACGTGCAGCCGCGCGCTCCGAGGAAGTCGCACGGCTCGCCGGAATCGGAGCTCTGCGCGCCGGCCAAGGTGTCCAGGAGTCGGACCGCCGGGCTCTGGGCCGGCGTGGCCGGACGCCCGAAGCCCAGTTCCTCCACCAGAATGAGATCAACCGGGCGGACCCAGGTGGGCTTGCTACAGCAGGGAGTAGCGCAGGTGGGACAGTTCGCCGCCGTGAACGGGGCGAAGAGCCGCCTCACCCGGCGCTGCGCCCGGCGGTAACGGTCGATGGGGCTCACGGAACAAGGAAGATCAGGCATGGGGCGGCGAGCATTAAGTGGCGAGCGTTAAGCCCTGAGCGTTAAGCTGGGCATCGTCAATTACCGAGATCCGGAATTCGAGCACGCACGGGTACCGGCCCGCAGGGGTCCACAGCTGACCGGTGCGTGCTTCGAACGATCCTTAACGCTCACCTACCATGCTATTAGAACATCTCGGACGTGCTGCGTAGCCAGGTATTGATCTGCCGGCACAGCTCATCCCCTTCACGGCCCAGTACCCGCCGCAGCTCCCGCTGGTCCACCTTCAAGAGCATGTTGCGAGTCTTCTTCACCTCGTGCCGGGCGCGAGACTGGCGAGCCTCTCGCAACAGGCTGCACGTATTGGCGTGGAGACGCTCACGCTCTTCCCGCTTCCGCTCACGCCGCTGGTTGAAGCGCAGGGTGGGCGCACCCGAGGGCACCGCGTTCTCCTCGATGAACCGGCGGACCTGCTCGCGCTGGAACACGTTGTCCGGACGAGTCTCCTCCTCGTGGAGGTCCTGGAGCACCTCCGCCGTGGACCTGAGGCTGGTGAGCACGAACGATTCCGGCATGCCGCGGCCTAGCAGATCGCTCGCCATGGTGCGTAGCCGCTCCTGGTGTGCCTGCGGCAGCTGCACAAAGCCCGGTATGGCTTGAAAAATCAGGGTATTGATGGAAGCGTCCAAATTCGGGTCACCACCGGCGCCTGGCATACTCATAAACTCCCTCCGCTACCATTACGTGACCGCCTCCGGTTCTCGGTTCCAGGCAAAACCTCCCGTCACTTGCAGGACTTTCCTCCTTTTGTTATAATCGGCCCACGCAAACGTTGGGATACACTTAATGTTCCCACCCCGGCCAAACGACCAATCTTTCACTCTCCCCACATTGGATCGGAAGCCGACTATTAACTGAAGCCTGTTCCTACACCCCCAGGGAACGCGCTTCCGCCCCGGGTGTCTTTAACACGTTATCGTTGTCGGTAACGGCGCCACTAAATACACCGAGCAGAATATCAACAGCTCGGGAACCAGGCGTGCGTGCCAGACGTAGAAGCATTTAGAGGTCAGCGTGTCTATTACTCAAACATCCGCGTTGAATACCACTGCCGCAACGCCTACGGACCGCACGCTTTGTCCGGCGGATCGCAAGCTCTTCGAAGAGCTGTGCACTCGTCATTATAAGCAGGCTTACCATATCGCCTATCGTATGGCGGGAAGCCACGCGGGTGCCGAAGACCTGACCCAGGAAGCCATGGTACGGGCTTATCAATCGTTCCACCGTTATCGGCGGGAACTCCCCTTTGCCAACTGGCTGTATCGAATCATCGTAAACCTGCACATTGACGAACTGCGACGGCGCCCGAAAGCCTGGATCGACTCGGTTGAGGATATGCCCGGGGTCATGGAACTCCCGGACCTGAACAGCGATCCGTCCGATTTGGTACTTTCCCAGGAAATCGATACGCGTCTGCAGCAGGCATTGAACTCTTTGCCGAAAGACTTCCGTACGGCCGTGGTGCTGTGCGACATCGAAGGCCTTTCTTACGAAGAAATTGCAGAAGTAATGCGGTGCTCGATTGGCACCGTCCGCTCGCGGATCCATCGCGGACGAAACCAGCTTCGGCGGTTCTTGGGTGTGACCTCTTAATGCAGGTTTAAGAGAACCCGGCCGAAGTTCATAACGTCCTTGCGGGCCTCGCCGAGCGGGAAGTGCGCCTACTTTAGGGGTTGGCGCAAGTCGCGCGACAGGGACCTGACGGATGTTGTGTAGCCGGGTTCAGAACCTTCTTTCCGCCTACTGCGACCGCGAGCTCACGGGTGCCGAGATGCTCCAGATTCGGAGTCATCTTTCGGGCTGCGAGGGCTGCCAGCGCGAGCAGGAGGCCATACTTCAAGTCAAGCGGTTGATGGGCGCTCTCGCGAGCGCCGAGCCACCGCGCCCGTTCGACCCAGGTGAGCTGGCGTCTGCCGCACGCCGGCCGTGGTTGTGGTCCACGCTCAGCCGAGTGGCGCGTCCCTACCTATCGGTGCTGGGCGAGTGGCGAGATGCGTCCGCGTGGACGTTCCGCCGCAACCTCTATGCACTTCGCACGATGCCGGCGCGAATGGCGTTATCCGGCACCACCGCGATTGCCCTGGCTACGCTGGCCCTGGTTCATGCTCCGCAGCATCCGGACGCGGTGAGCGCCCACGTTCCCGAATCGGTCAGCATCGAAGACCGCTCCGTGGCGATGCTCCCGCTGCGTGACGTGGTACCGCCTACCTCGGATCCGCTGCCGGACGAGGTCAGTGCGGTCCAGGCGGCCGAGACCATCGGAGCGGAGCAACCGATCCGGCTGGTCTCTTACGAGGCGAGCTCCCCCACCCGCGGGTTTGAATCGGTGGGCTATCCGGGTTACGCGCCGTATCAGGCGAGCTACTCACCGGTGCCCCAGGCAAGCTTCATCAGCACCGTGTCGATCCGTGCATTCGACGCTCGTGACCTGTCTCGGTAATCCAACGCGAAGGCAGTACTATTCCGTGACGGAAAGGGAACTGAGCCTGCGTTTTTGCGGTCTGACTCTTATAGATTTCACGTCGGCGCTCTCGGGACGGGTACTACCCGTCCCGAGAGCGCCGAGACCCTTCGAACCTAGCTGTCAGTTCCCTCTTTGAGGAGATCAATAGCCAATGAGAGCTTTTCGGCAAGCCCTGAGCGCAAAAGCCAGCAACTGGGCAGTGCTGCTGCTCAGCGGATCCATGCTGGCCGTCGCAGTAAGCATTTGGTCCCGACCGACGCAAGTTTCCGCGCAGATGCCGGCGCCCGCGCGCAAGCAGATGACCGGAGAATCCCGAGTGGTGCTCACCGCGCTGCAAGACGCGTTCGTGCACATTGCAGACACGGTCGAGCCCTCGGTCGTCACCATTACGGCGCGCAGCAACATGCCGGAGCGACCGATGCCCGCCACGCCGATGGAGGGCGACGAGAACATTCCGGAGCCGTTCCGCGACCTCTTCAAGCGCTTCCCGCGCGGCGGTGAAGGGGGACCGAATGGCGGAGCGCCCCGCGGCGCCTCCACCGGCTCCGGCGTCATCATCCGGGAAGACGGCAATACCGTTTGGGTGCTGACCAATAACCACGTTGTCGACGACCGCGACAAGTACCGCGTACAGATGCTCGACAAAACCGAGTACACCGCGGAACTGGTAGGTAAGGACCCGCGGACGGACCTCGCGGTGCTCAAGTTCAAAGCTCGCAAGCAGCTTCCGGCCGGCAGCATCGCGGCGCTGGGTAACAGCGACGCGGTGAAGGTGGGTCAGTGGGCCATCGCTATTGGCAGCCCGCTCGGTTACGAGTCGACGCTCACCGTGGGTGTAATCAGCGCCAAAGGCCGCGAGCTGGATAGCTTCGGCCGCGGCTCCGCGAACTACGTAGACCTGCTCCAGACGGATGCCTCCATCAACCCCGGCAACAGCGGCGGACCGCTGGTGAACGTGGATGGCGAAGTGATCGGCGTCAACGTGGCTATCGCCTCATCCGGAATGTCCCAGGGGAACATCGGCATCGGCTTCGCCATCCCCATCAATACCGCGAAATCCATTGCCGATCAGTTGATCGACAAGGGCAAGGTGGTCCGCGGCTTCCTGGGAGTGGCGGTGAGCCCCGCTAATCGCGACCTCGGTCCGGAGCTCCGCGATCACCTCCGTGCGCCGGACGGCGGTGCGCTCGCGGAGACCGTGAGCCCCAATACTCCCGCCGCTCGGGCCGGAGTGCGCGACGGGGACGTGATCGTGAAGTTCGGGGAGCGACAGGTTAGCAGCTTCACCGACCTGGAGAAGGCGGTGGCCGTCACCAAGCCCGGATCGACCGTGCCCGTCGACGTGATCCGGGATGGGAAGCCGGTGCGCTTGAACATTACGGTGATCGAGCGACCCGCCGACGCAGAGATGCCTGCTAGCCGTGGAAGCCGCAGTACGCCGGCCCCGGAGAAGCAGCCCGCGCAGCCGGTGAAGGCCAAGTTTGGGCTCACGGTCCGTCCGGCCGAGGACGGTAAGGGCGCCGAGATCGTCACCGTTTCACCGGGGAGCCCCGCCTTCGAGGCGGGCCTGGATGCGGGTTACGTGGTACTCCAGGTGGGCTCCACATCGACCCCGACGATCGATGCGTTCCAGAAGGCCCTGAATGCGGCCCCCGCAGAAGCAGGGATCGTGCTCCGCGTTAAGACGCCTGCCGGGTTACGGTTCGTGGTCATTCGACCCTAGCCCCGAGCGTCCTTCGAGGCAAGAGGCCCTGGCCGCCGACAACGGCAGCCAGGGCCTCTTTGCGTTGCGTTCGGCAGAGGTTTACCAGGTCTCGGGTGAGAACGTATCCACACTCCGAGATCAGCTACTATGGCCGCAGAAACCACAACATCCCCGGCGCTCCAATGCAACTGGTGCGGGAGCGTCTACCGGCGGTCCTACTTCGACCGGCAGTGCAGTTGCCCTGCTTGCGGACGTAACCTGCAGTCCGGACTAGGTAACGCACCGTCTCGCCGTTCCGCACGCTACGTGCTTCCGGCGGTGGTCTTGATTGGAGCGGTAGGGCTTTCCGGGTTCGTACTGAAGTCCATCCGGCGGCCGGCATTGCGGGTCACCCCCTCGGAAGCCACGCAACCCGTCGACGCGCCGCCGCCATTCATACCGACGGCCCGTTTCGTGGAAGCGATCGCGATGAAGGCGCAGCTCCTGGAACAGGATCTGGCGCTCTCGCCGGACGAGCCTTTCCTGATTGGATCGCTGGCGGAAACATACTTGTATCGCGCCATGGCCGAGTATCAGCTCCAAGAGAGCCGCACCAAGGCGCAACCCTGGCTTCGAAGATCGAAAGCCTACGTCGAGCGACTACACAGAAGGGAGCCGTTCGCCTCCTACCGGCTGCGGGACGTGGTCCAACACTTTCCTAACGTCCGCTTCAATTCACTCGGCTGGCCTTCGATCACCACCTCCCTCTGGCGGCTCCAGGCGGGTCGATTGAGCCTTTTCGCGGCCCCCGCCCCAGGCGGAGTGCCGTTTATCCGCCGACGCCGTGACGTAACCGGACTGCCGCCCACGGGCGATATCCCAATGGGTGGGCCGGGGAACGGTCCAGGACCCTTCCCCGGCCCACCCTCATCCGGGGGACCGGGGGCGCCGCTCTTCGGCGATCGTCCCCCTTCCCCCGCACCCATTCCTTCCGGTTATCCCGGCTCCTGGGCGCTACGGATGCCCGGTAATGGCCCGTACAGCAACGCGCCGGTCATCGGAGGGCCAGGCACCCCTCGCGTTGTCGAGCCGGGAGTGGAAGATCCGGAGACCGAGCTGCGTCTTGCCGCGCTACGGCGACACCATGCGGAGCAGCCGGCGGACCTAATCCGGGCCGATCGGCTCGCAAGCGAGCTCCTTCGCGCCAGCGCTAACTTCCAGCCGGCGCTGGCGCAGAGCGAGACGCAGACCCGATCGAGACAGCGGATCGAAGAGGCAGCCGAGATTTATACCGACGCAGCGCAATCCGCGCGGCTGCACGTCCATCGAGCAGCGTTCTACGCGTCGGCAGCCGATGCCCGGCGCCGGTTGGAGCAATGGGAGCAGCAATACGAGCTCCTCCAACGCGCCGCGGAGAACGCGCCCTTCGCGCCTGCGGTGTGGCATGAGTTGAAGACCGCGGCGCTCCGGCTGGGGAAGCTGGATGAAAGCATGGCAGCGAGCAAGAATCAAGAGCGCTGGCAGTTTCCAGGCATTGAGAAGGTACGTGCCTCCACTCAATAGCCAAACCCGCCTCTGTGGAGAGGGATGGGAATGTGGGAGAAGGCAATTTCAAATTTTCAGTTCCAGAATGAGGTCTCCCACACTCCCACCCCCCCTATCCCTCTCCCCTTGGCTTCCGGCTCCGCCGGGCTAGGGGTTGAACTTGAGCGGGGTGATGACCAGGTTAGGAGGCAGCCAGTCGAGCAGTACTGCCTCGCCTTTCGGCGTGTGGCCGACGTTGCGGACCGTCGCGCCGTCCAGCGTCTGGTATCCCTGAGCCCGGTGCAGGTGGCCCGTAAGGTACACCCGCGGCTTCAACACCTGAAAAGCCCGTAGGAAACAGCGCTGGCCACCGTGGCGGTTCTGCCAAGTAAGGTCCGCCACTCCGCTGGGGCAGCCGTGCGAAAGCAAGATGTCTACCGGCTTACCGGCGGCGGCTAGCGTTATCGCCGCCTCGTCCACCTCTTCGTCTGTGATGTAGTACGGTTTGCGATGGGATTTCGCCCAGATTCCGTTGATCCCGGCCAGGGTCAACGGCCCCACGGACCGCAGTTCGCCGGTGCGCAGCAAGACCTCACTGCCGTCCTGGTTCCGCCATGCAGCCAGCGCTTCCAGGTGGTCATGGTTTCCGTAAACCGTATGGACCGGTAGCCGCTCCGTAAGCGCCTCCAGATCCGGAAGCTCCACTTCACCCGGATCTCCCCAGTCTCCACAGCAGAGCAATACGTCCGGCTGGGTCTGCTCGATCGCGGCCCACACCGGGCCAAGTTCTCCGTGCAAGTCGCTGACAACGAGTAAACGCATAAACGGTAAGGGAAATTGGGGATAGGGGCTGGGGAGGGTGTTCAGGTGCTGGGGATTCAGGCTCCCGTTGGTCGCGGGGTTGGGGGTCAGGAGTCGGGAGACGGGGGTGGTGCGCCTCCGGCGCGTATTCCAGGTTCAGGCATTCAGGCATTCAGGCATTCAGGCATTCAGGCATTCAGGGGTGGACTCATCTTTCATCCTTCTGCCTTCATCCTTTAGGTGCTCCGTCATCCTGGAGCGAAGTGCATGCACCCGTATGGGCGAAGGATCTCGACCCCGCGCGCGAGGCTTCCGATGCTGCCGCTCACGCAAGCGAGATCCTTCACTCCGCTCCGCTTCATTTAGGATAACGGGGTACGGGTGCGGCCTTCAGCACAATGGCGGAAGCCGGTCCGTCTCATCAAAGAGCAGCCACTGCGTCCTGTCGCAGATCGTGCACGGTGGGTTGCCAATCCAGGCGGCGGAGCCATTCCAGGTAGTCCTGCGGCTCCATCTGCTCAGGCCGTTTCTCCGCGAGGGCGACGATCAGCCCCTCGACGACGTTCGTGGCGAAGGTGCGCCCATCGAACTCCCGGGTGGAGGTGATGACGCGGGCCACGCCGCGGGCGCGGAGGTTTTCCATGTCCACCGGGGTCAGGGTCTGGATGACCAGAGTCTTGCCCGCCAGCACGCCGGACTCCGGCGTGGGCATGTAGCGAAAAATGTACTTGGAATCGCCGGCGACCACGTCGGCCCAGCGGAAGTAGTGGGCGAATTTCGGCGTGATCGCGTCCTGCTTTTCGCCGGTGGGGTACAGCCAATGGAACGGTAGCTGCGCCACGACCGGTAGGATCACTCCGGCCAGGGTGCGCACGGCCGCCAGGCTGCGAAGGGGCACCGGTAATCCGAGAGCGAACATGAGGTCGCCGTAGATGACTTCTTTCGCAACGTCGTCCAGCGCTTCCGCCATGCCGAAACGATCGACCGCGCAGACGAGGAGGACCTTGCTCTGACTGAGGTCTACGGCCCCGGTCTTCTGGATCCAGCGGATGGTTTCGCGCTCCAGGGTATTCTTGATGCCGCTGCCATCCACCACCGGCGTGGTCCGGGCGCATTGGGCCAAGCGCTCCCCGTCGCGAAGCGTGTAACGGCGCTTGCCGGCGTAGACGTAGCGGTCGATGCCGCCCAGGCCGATCGCATCCACCTTCCCGTCTAATTCCGCGATGGCGCGCATCGCTGCCGGAATGTCCGGAACCGAACGACGGCTCAGCTCGAAGTCTTGCCCGAGGAGCCGCGTGTTAACCGTCTTGTCCCCCTTCCGGGAACCGAGGCTGACGCTGACGACGCGCTTCATGCAGAGTGGCCCTGACCGGCCCGCAGCGTGATCAGCGTGACCTCCGGCGGGCAGTTGATGCGGATGGGCGGGAAGATCACCCCCAACCCGGTATTGGTGTAGACCTGAGTGGCCGAGCCCTTGACCCGCTGCAAGCCCACCGGATATTTATGGCCGAAGTCCGGAGTCACCAACGGCCGGCGACCCGGCAACAGTACCTGCCCGCCGTGAGTATGCCCCGAAAGCTGCAGCGGGATTCCTCGAAGCGCGGCCTCATCGGCCGGGTCCGGCTCGTGACAGAGCAAGACCTTGAACGCGCCCTCACGCACGTCAGCCAGGGCCGCATCCAGGTCTGGCTTTCCGGCCCACCAGTCGTCCACACCGCAAAGGCTCCAGGTGATCCCCCGGTGCTGTAAGGCTACGGAGCGATTGGTGAGTAGTTGTATCCCGCTCCGCTGGAGCGTGGCGCTCACGGCTTCCGGATCCTCGTTCCAGTAGTCATGGTTTCCCAGCACGCCGAAGACGCCCTGGCGAGCTTGCAAACCGGACAGGGCCGCACCGCAACTGCGGGCGAAGCGCGCGCGATCCGAGACGAAGTCGCCCGTCACCACCGTCAGGTCCGGCCGAAGCGAGTTGGCCACGCCCACCGCCTTGCGGATAAAATCCTCGGAGACCAGCAGCCCCCGGTGCAGATCACTGAGCTGGCAGATGGTGTAGCCATCGAGAGCGGGAGGCAATCCATCGGGCGAGATGGTAACCCGCACCACACGCGGCCAGTGCCGCTCCCCATAAACGGAGAGCGCGCCCCCGCCACCTAGTAGGGCGGTCATCCCCCAGGCGGACTGCCGCAGCAGGGTCCGGCGGGAGAGCAGGCGCAAAGGCTGTCGCTCATTCGGGATTGCGGCTTCCGATTGATTCATGTCAGCTTCCCGGCGGCGCTTTGGAGTTACCGAACTAGTAGAGCGTCAAGGTAGAAGCGAAAGGCCGATGGAGGTGGAGGCGTCGTCTCGACGCCTGGTCCCGGGGGCCGGTGGCTCCCCGGGACACCGCCTAGACGGCGGCTCTACATTAGGCCGCCCTACCTTACGTTCCTACCTTGACGCTCTACTGGGGTCGCCCACCGCCAAACAGAGAGACATCGTGGCGACCCAGGTGATCCATGGTACTACGTGTGCGTGACGTTTTGGGTTACCTATAGTCGATCGGGATTGCCACGCTGCGCTCGCAATGACTCTTCTGGGCGAGCGCTCTGCGTTACCTGGAGGCGGTCGGGACTTCCGGACAGGCGCAGACGCGAAAACGGGCCAGCAGAGCGAAGTCTCGCTCTGCTGGCCCAGGTTCACCTGGCCACACTCACCCCGGAGATCAGGCGGCTCGGCGCTGCGCGGAGTCACCATTCTGATCGCCAGGGAGCAGCCCCTGCGACTGTGCTTCCTGTTCCGCCGCGTGCATCGTGGTGTCGATGATCTCCGAGGTCTTCTGCTTCAGGTTGCTCATCTCATCCTTGTTCGGGATGAGACCCTGATCATGGGCCTGGGTCTTCATCGTGTCCACCGCTTCGCGGGCCACATTCTGCACCTTCTTCCCGACCTGCTGGGCCGTCGTCTGCGCGCGGTCCACGATCCGGTCGCGCGCTTCGCCCATCAACTCATGCTCCTTCTGCGTTTCCGGCAGGAGGAAGCCGAGTGCGGCACCCACGGCCAGCGCCACCGCGCCCATGGCCAGCGGATTCTCTTCTACGTTGTGCTGGACCACATTAACCGCCTGCCGTGCCTGATAGCGAGCTCGCTCACTCACCTGTGCGGCGCCTTCCTGCACGCGGCCCGCCATTTGCCCGGCACGGTCCTGGACTCGACCGGCCATTTCACCCGCGCGATCCACGACCCGGCCGGCACGGTCCTGCACGCGCTCGGCCATCTCGCCGGCGCGGTCCGCGATTCGACCGGCGCGATCCTGCACGCGGTCTACCACCTCTCCGGCACGCTCCTGCACCCGGCCGGCCATGTCTCGCAGGCCCCCGTGATCCTGATCGCCGGACCGGTCGTAGGTGCCGTAGGTACCTGCAGCCGGGTTCTCGTAGCGGTCCGTTGTCTGATAGTCCGGGGTTCCGTAGGCAGACGCGCCATAGACCGACGCCCCATAGGTCGGCGTACCGTAGCCCTGGGTCGCACCCGTAGGGCCATAGTAGCGCTCCCCTTCGTAGCGCCGGTGGCCATTGGTCTGCTTACGGGCGCTCATCAGGAGCCACCCCAGACCGATGCCGATCATCGCCGCCGGGATCGGGTTCGCCCGGATCGTGTCGACGATGGTCGTCGAATAATCTTTCGCCGTGTAGCTCACGGTATCCATGGCATCTCGTGCCCGATCCTTTGCCTCATCCATGACGTGCTGTGCCTTCCCGATCGTCGCCTCGCGGACGGTCTCTTTCGCCTGCTCGACGAGGTGCTGTGGCTCGAGCCGCTCTTTCAGCGCGTCGATGGTGTCTGCCATCTCGGCGCGGGTCTGCTCGACCCGTGCCCGCGCTACCACGACCTCATCGATCTCTTGTGTGGTATTGTCGCTTTCGTCGGCGCCCTCGCTGCCGTAACTCTCATAGCTATCCGATAGCTCGGCGTCGTACGCTGGCTGACTCATGGGTGTCTCCCTTCAAAGCTTCGATAGACTGGTGCGGCGCGAGATCCGTGTTCTTCAACGACTGCATCCCCTTCCACACCAGGAACCCGCCGACCGCCGCAACGAGGAGGCCCACCAGCAGGGCCGAACCCCAGAGCGGCATCCCGGCTTCGAACAGCATGAAGATGATCGACGCGAGCAAGACCAGGAAGCCCGCGTAGGCCACCGCCCCGCCCGCCGCCAGGAAGGCGATATCCCGGCCGACCCGGGCCGCCTTCTCACTCATCTCCAGCTTCGCAAGCCGCAACTCCTCACGGACCAGTGTGGTCGTCTCGCGGGAGAGGTCAGCCAGGAGCTCCCCCAGGGACTTCTGCTCCTTCGGCTG
>Ga0255338_1004730_pt1 | contig 13571 bp, 15 predicted proteins | sample MeOH1_35cm_T4_19_FD_203715 | JGI IMG/M metagenome (GOLD analysis project Ga0255338, IMG submission 203715) | Sandy soil microbial communities from University of British Columbia, Vancouver, Canada - MeOH1_35cm_T4_195 | ecosystem: Engineered > Artificial ecosystem > Sand microcosm > Unclassified ...
CCATTTCTGCTTGACAGCCAGAACGGTGTCTTTACTTCCGGAAGCGAACAAACCCGCTCCGGGCCTGCGTCGCGCGGTGCAGCACCGCCGGTCCCCCCAGGAGCGCCCCCAGGCCGTAGCGCTGCGCTCCCCGCCTGACCGGAGCAACGGCCGTTCCACCATGCAACGCCGCAGGCGCAGGACGGCTTTGTCCGTCTCCGGAAGTAGAGGAGGAGGCACGGCCCGCAGGGGCGTGCCGGGGGACATGGAGTGAGACGGACAAAGCCGTCCTGTGCCGGCCCGAAGGCAACGAGCGCAGCGCGGCACCGCAACGCAACGCTTGTGGCGGCATCCCTCTTGGCTTCGCTTTCGTCCCGTCCCTTTCGCCGCGCCCACGTTCGCGCCCCGCTCAGCGCTTGCGCAAGCCCAGCGTCATGACCGCGCCGACGACCAGCAGCGCACCCGCCACCTGCACCGGCGCGATCGCCTGGCCCAGCAGCAGCCAGGCCAGCACCAGGGCGAACACCGGCTCCACGTTCATGATCGCGGAGTTGCCGACCACGCCCAGGCGCGGCAGCACGGTAAACATGATGGTGAAGGCGGTGCCGTAGAGGAAGGTGAGGGTGGCCAGGCCGGCCCAGCCTGCGGGCGCCGCCGGCAGGTGGAAGCCGCCTTGCGAAGCCACGGTGGCGAGGGCCACCATGCCGGCGAGCGTCATGGTGGTGGCGGTGCGCACCCGGCCGTCGACATCGCCCGCCTCGTGCTGCGTCAGCACCAGCGCCAGGCCGAAGGTGCCGGCCGCCGCCAGCGCGAAGCCGACGCCCGCGCCGATGCGCGCCCACTGGCCGGAGGCGCCCAGGCCGGAGGCGGCGCCGAACACGTCCAGCGCCAGCGCCAGGCCGAGCAGGATCACCGGCATCGCCACCAGCATCGTCTTCTCGGGCCGGCGCCGGTAGACGATCGCGTCCCACACCGCCGTCCAGATCGGGTAGGTGTTGAAGGCCAGCAGCGCCAGCGCCACCGGCAGCCGCGCGACGGCGGAATAGAGGCACAGGCTCTGCACCCCGATCAGCAGGCCGATCACTGGCAGCATGCGCTTGTGGCGCAGCGTGAAGCGGGGCCGCACGCCCTGCGCGGCGAGGATGGCGATCAGCACCGCCGCCGTCACCGTGCTGCGGAACACCACCGCCGTCGCCACGTCGACGCCGTTGTTGAAGGCGATGCGGGCGGCCACGTGGTTGCCGCCCATCATCAGCGCGATCAGCAGCAGGGTGGCGAAGGCGGCGCCGCTGATCGCGCGAGCCGGGGCGGCAATGACGGCCGACATCCGGTCCGCGGCCTCAATACAGCCCGTGCACGCGGGCGTGCAGGCGCGACAGGCCCAGGAGCGCGTCGGTGAACGGCGTCGGCACGCCGGTCAGCTCGCCCATCTCCTTCACGGCCGTGACCAGGGCGTCGATCTCCACCGGCTTGCCGGCTTCCACGTCCTGCAGCATCGAGCTCTTGAAGGCGCCCAGCTTGCGCGTGACCTGGTGCCGGTCTTCCGGGCGCTGGGCGATCGGGATGCCGATGCGCTCGCCGATCTCGCGCGCCTCCAGCATCACGCTGGAGATGAAGCCGCGCACCAGCTCGTCGTCGAGGATCAGGTCGGTCGTCGCGCCGGTGATCGCGCTGACGGGGTTGACCGTCATGTTGCCCCACAGCTTGTACCAGGCGTCCTTCTGGATCTGCTCGGACAGCGCCGTCTCGAAGCCTGCTTCGGTGAGCAGGCTTGCCAGCCGCTGCAGGCGCGGCGTCGGCTGGCCCGCAGGCTCGCCGATGATCAGCTTGTTGCCGAAGTGGTGCTGCACGTGGCCGGGTGCGCGCAGGGCGCAGCTCGCATGCACCACGCAGCCGACGATGTGGCGCGCGGGCACGGCCTCGGCGATGGCGCCCTCGGGGTCGATGGACTTCAGCCGGGTGCCGGCATAGCGGCCGCCGAAGCCCTGGAAGAACCACCAGGGCACGCCGTTCATGGCGGTGAGCACGATGGTCTCGGGCCCCAGCAGCGGCCGGATCGCCTTGGCGACTTCGGCCATCGCCGGCGCCTTCACCGCGATCACCACCAGGTCCTGCACGCCCAGCTGCGCCGGCGCGGCGCTGGCGCGCACGGGCGCGCTGCGGGTCTGGCCGGCTTCGTCCAGGCGCAGGCCGTGCGCCTGCAGCGCCTGCAGCGTGGCGCCGCGCGCGACCACGCTCACATCGCAACCCACCCGCGCCAGCCTGGCGCCGATCCAGCCGCCGATTGCGCCGGCGCCGTAGATGCAGATCTTGTTCATGCGCGGGGGCTCATGTCCTGTAGTCGGTGCCGCTGCGCTTTTCCATCAGCCGCGTCATGGCGTCGAACACGTCCTGCCCGGCGCCAAACTGCTGGTCGAACTGGAAGGAGTCGTGCGTGGTCTTGCGCGCCACCGCTTCCGGCACCGCAATGGCGCGGCCCAGGCCCGCCTGCGTCACCTGCACGTCGCAGGCCCGCTGCAGCGTCCACAGCCGCACGAAGGCGAGCGGCAGCGTCGGCCCCATGGCCAGCAGGCCGTGGTTGCGCAGGATCATCAGCGGCTTGCGGCCCAGGTTGGCCAGCAGGCGCGGCGACTCGTCGGCGTGGATGGTGATGCCCTCGAAGTCGTGGTAGGCCACCATGCCGTCCAGCTGCGCCGAGTAGAAGTTGTTCTGCGCCAGGCCGCCTTCCGTGCAGGCCACCGCGACGCCGTTGGTGGTGTGCGTGTGCATCACGCAGTGCGCATCGGCCACGTGCTCGTGGATCGCGGCGTGGATGGTGAAGCCCGCGGGGTTGACCGGCCAGGGATTGTCGGCATCGAGTTTCCTGCCCTCGAGGTCGATCTTCAGCAGGTTGCTCGCCGTGACCTCGGAGTAGTGCAGCCCGAAGGGGTTGATCAGGAACTGCTTCGCACCGCCCGTCACGCTCTGCGGCAGCCGCACGGTGATGTGGTTGTAGATCATCTCGGTCCAGCCGAGCATGTCGAAGATGCGGTAGGCGGCGGCCAGCTGGACCCGCGCGGACCATTCGTCGGGGTGCATGGCCGGCGCGCGCGGCTGCAGGACGGCGTTCATCGGCGGCTCCTTCAGTAGTTGCCCTTGCCCGCCGGCTGCTGCGCGCCGCCCTTGAACTTGCCGGCCAGGGCGCTGGTGGACTTCACCATCAGGTTGCTGTCGGTGCCCACGGCGATGAAGCCGGCGCCCATCTCGATGTGCGTGCGCGCCAGCGCCTCGTCCAGCGTCAGGATGCCCACGGCCTTGCCCGCGGCCTGGATGCGGCGGAACAGGTCCTCGTGCATCTGCATCATCTCGGGATGCCACGGGTCGCCCACGTGGCCGAAGGCGGCCGACAGGTCGGCCGGGCCGATGAACACGCCGTCGACGCCCTCGACATCGGCGATCGCATCGACGTTGCGCACGCCTTCCTGCGTCTCCACCTGCACCAGCAGGCAGACCTCGCGGTTGGCTTCCTTCGCATAGTTCGCGTTGCGGCCCCAGCCGGAGGCGCGCGTGGCCGCCATGCCGCGGATGCCCTCGGGCGGATAGCGCAGGCAGCGCACCAGCTCGCGCGCCTGCTGCGCGTTGTCCACCATCGGCACCAGCAGGGTCTGGATGCCGAGGTCGAGGTACTGCTTGATCAGCGCCTGGCCGATGTAGCCGTGGCCCATGGGGATGCGGGCGATGCCGTGCACGCCCGGGTAGCCGGCGATGATCTGCGACTGGATCATCAGATTCTGCAGGTCGTTGGGCGAGTGCTCGGAATCGAGCAGCAGCCAGTCGAAGCCGGCGGCGGCGCAGATCTCCGTGGGCAGCGGCCCGAGCAGGCTGCACCACAGGCCGAGCTGGGTGCGGCCGTCCTGCAGGGCCTTCTTGAACGCGTTGATCGGGGTTTGCATGTCGGGATCCCCTCAGGTGAATGTGAAAGCGAAGCGGCCCAGCGGCCCGTAATCGGCATCGAAGGCGTCGCCGCGCTGCGCCGGCACGGGCCGCGTGAAGGAGCCGGCCAGCACCACCTCGCCGGCTTCCAGCCGCTCGCCCCAGGGCGCGAGCTTACGCGCCAGCCAGGCCACCCCGATCGCGGGATGACCCTGCACGCCGGCGGCGAGACCGGTTTCCTCCACCACGCCATTCTGGCGCAGGATGGCGCCCACCCAGGGCAGATCCACCTCGCCCGGCGGGACCTGGCGCCCGCCCAGGACGATGCCGGCGTTGGCGGCGTTGTCGCTGATGGTGTCGAACACCTTGCGCGGCGCCTTGCTGTGGCGGTCGAACTGCTCGATGCGGGCGTCGATGATCTCGATGGCCGGCTGCACATAGTCGGTGGCGGCGAGCACCTCCTCGGGCGTGACCTGCGCGCCTGCCAGCGGCTGCTTCAGGATGAACGCCAGTTCGACTTCCACCCGCGGCGCGATGAAGCGTTCGGCGGGGATGGCGCCGGGCGCGAAGAACATGTCGTCCAGCAGCGTGCCGTAGTCCGGCTCGTCGATCTGGCTGGACTGCTGCATCGCGCGCGAAGTGAGGCCGATCTTGTGGCCGCGCACCCGGCGGCCTTCGGCGAGCTTCATCGCCACCCAGGCGCGCGAGACGGCGTAGCCGTCCTCGATCGTCATGCCGGGATGGCGCCTGGAGAAGTGCTCCACCTGAACGCGGGTGCGCTCGCTCTCGTGCAGTTCGCGGGCCAGCCGCCGGATCGTTTCGCTGTCGAACACGCGCTCTCCTACTTGTTGAACAGGGGATGCAGCGTGCTGTGCTTGCCGTCGTACACCTGCCCGGGGCTCTCGTCGATCTGCAGCGTGATGCCGATCGGCGCCTGCTCGAAGATGGGCGCGAAGTGCTCCTTCACGACCGCCAGCAGCCGGTCGCCGGCGGCCTGTTGCACGGCAGCGCTGCGGCCCGCGCCCATGCGGACGTTGAGGTACACGAAGGCGTAATCGCCCTTGCCGTCGGCCACCGCGTAATGGGCCGCCGGATAGGCCAGCACGCGGGTGCCGCCGGTGGGGAACACCTGCTTGCCGGCCTCGTCGCGGATCGCGAGCATGGTGTCGGCGAGCTGGCGGCACAAGGCGCCGACATCCGTCTTCGATTCGATGTTGGGCGTGTAGAGGATGACGCAGTGGGGCATGCTCAGAGCCGCTGGCTGATGTTGGTGTAGCCCTCGGCCGACGAGGCCTGCGCCTTCGGGATCGCGTCGTCGGCCACCGGGGTGACCGGGAACACGGCGTTGATCTGCCCCGTGCCCGAGGCGCCGAAATAGGGCGTGACGACCTCGGCGCGGCCCTCGTACGCCGACCAGCCCAGCGCGCCCAGCAGCATCGCCGTGTCGTGCATGAAGCCTTCGCCGTGGCCCTTGGCGGCGTATTCCGGCAGCATGCCGCAGAAGGTCTTCCAGTCGCCCTGCTGCCACAGGCGCACCACGTCGCGGTCCAGCGTCTCCAGGAAGGGGCTCCAGATGCGGAAGGCGTATTCGGGCGCCAGGCCGTTCTGCGCGAAGCGGTGCGACAGCGACCCGGAGGCGAAGAAGGCCACGGTGCCCTCGTAGTGGTCCTCCACCGCCTGCCGCATCGCCCAGCCCAGGCGGGCGCTGTCGTTCAGGTAGTGCGCCTGGCACAGCGCCGAGACCGAGATCACCTTGAAATGGCGGTCCTGGTTCATGTAGCGCATCGGGACCAGCGTGCCGTACTCCGGCGCCAGCGTCGTGCGCTCGTGCGCCAGCGTCTCCACGCCCCATTCGTTGCCCACCCTTGCCAGCAGCTGGCCGAGTTCCGGGTTGCCCGGGAACTCGTATTCCATGTTGCTGATGAAGTGCGGCAGCTCGTTGCTGGTGTAGAGGCCCTTGAACTGCGCCCCGCAGTTCACGTGGTAGTTGGCGTTGACCAGCCAGTGCGTGTCGAACACCACGATCGTGTCCACGCCGAGCTCGCGGCAGCGCCGCCCGATCTCGATATGGCCGTCGATCGCGTCCTGCCGCGTGCCGTGGCGCGGGCCCGGCAGCTCGCTGAGGTACATGGACGGGACGTGCGTGATCTTCGCCGCCAGAGCGAGCTTGCCCATGTCAGGCTCCCCACTTCGGGATGGGGTGGGAGCCGAGGGACACCGCTATGTTCTTCGGCTCCAGGAACACCTCGTAGCTCCAGGTGCCGCCTTCGCGCCCGGTGCCCGAGGCCTTGGTGCCGCCGAAGGGCTGGCGCAGGTCGCGCACGTTCTGGCTGTTGACGAAGCACATGCCGGCCTCGATCGCCGCGGCCACGCGGTGCGCCCGGCCCACGTTCTCCGTGAACACGTAGGAGGACAGGCCGTAATCGATGTCGTTGGCGATGCGGATCGCGTCTTCCTCGGTCTCGAAGGGGATCAGGCAGGCCACCGGCCCGAAGATCTCGTCCTGCGCGATCTTCATGCGGTTGTCGACATCCGCGAACACGGTCGGCGCGACGTAGTTGCCCTTCTTCACCCGGCTGGGCACCGGCGGGGCCTCGAGGCCGCCGCACAGCAGCGTCGCGCCTTCCTTCTGCCCCTGCTCGATGTAGCCGCGCACCTTGGCGAGATGCGCCTGCGAGATCATCGGCCCGATGAGGGTCTTCTCGTCCTGCGGATCGCCCACCGTCATCTTCCGCGCCCGCTCGGCGAAGCGCTCGACGAACTGCGGGTAGACAGCCTCCTGCACCAGGATGCGGCTGCCGGCGGTGCAGCGCTCGCCGTTGTTGGAGAAGATCATGAAGACCGCGGCATCGAGCGCGCGCTCGAAGTCCGCGTCCTCGAACACCACGAAGGGCGACTTGCCGCCCAGCTCCATGCTGAATTTCTTCAGGCCCGCTTCCTTCACGATGCGGTTGCCGGTGGCGGTGGAGCCGGTGAAGGAGATCGCGCGCACGTCGCGATGGCGCACCAGCGGCTCGCCGGCCTGGCGGCCGGTACCGTGCACGACGTTCAGCACGCCGGCCGGAATGCCCGCTTCCAGCGCGAGCGCGCCAAGGCGGGAAGCCGTCAGCGGCGACAGCTCGCTCATCTTCAGCACCGCGGTGTTGCCGAAGGCGAGGCAGGGCGCGACCTTCCAGGTGGCCGTCATGAACGGCACGTTCCAGGGCGAGATCAGCGCGCACACGCCCACCGGGTGGAACAGCGTGTAGTTCAGGTGCGTCGGCGTGGGGTACGTGTGGCCGTCCACCCGCACGCACATCTCGGCGAAGTAGTGGAAGTTGTCGGCTGCGCGCGGCACCAGCTGCTTGCCGGTCTGGGCGATCACCTGGCCGGTGTCGTCGGTCTCGGCCTGCGCAAGCGCGGGCACGTTCTGCGCGATCAGCTCGCCGAGCTTGCGAACGAGCTTCGCCCGCTCCGGCGCGGCGAGGGCGGACCATTTCGGGAACGCCTCCTTCGCCGCCGCGACGGCCTGGTTCACTTCCGCTTCGCCGCCGGCGGCGACTTCGGCCAGCACCTCCTGGGTGGCCGGGTTGACGGTCTCGAAGTATTCGCGGCCGGCAACGCTCTTGCCGGCAATCAGGTGCTCGATGCGCATATCAGGAACCGATGGTGTTCATGAGGGCGCCGACGGCCTCGATCTCGGTGACCACGACGTCGCCCGGCTGGCAGTCCACCACGCCGTCGGGCGTGCCGGTGAGGATCAGGTCGCCGGGGTTCAAGGTCATGAAGCCGGAGAAGTACTCGATCAGCCAGGGGATGCCGAAGATCATGTCCTTCGTGTTGCCCTGCTGCGTGACCTGGCCGTTGACGGTGGTCTTGAGCGCCAGCGCCATCGGGTCGGCGATGTCCTCGCGGTCCACCAGCCAGGGGCCGAGCGGCGTCGCCCCGTCGCGGTTCTTCACCCGCAGGTTGGGGCGGTACCAGTTCTCCAGGTAGTCGCGGATCGCGTAGTCGTTGGCCACCGAGTAGCCGGCCACGAAGTCGTAGGCGTCGTCGCGCTTGACCTTCTTCGCCCGCTGGCCGATCACCACGGCCAGCTCGCACTCGTAGTGCATGAACTGCACGCCGGCGGGGCGGCGGGTGGACTGGCGGTGGCCGGCGAGCGCGCGCTCGCCCTTCAGGAACACCAGCGGCTCCTCGGGCGCCTTGAAGGCCAGCTCCTTCGCGTGGTCCGCGTAATTGAGGCCCAGCGCGAGGATGGTGCGCGGCCGCTCCAGCGGCGCCAGCGGCGGCAGCCACGTGACCTGGTCCTGCCAGACCCGCGTGCCGTCCTCCAGCAGCAGCTGGCCGTCGCGTTCGGTGGCGTTGTGCACCACGCCCTGGTGGATCACGCGCGCGCGCTTCATGCGGCCTCCGCGACGAAGGTGTTGGTGAGGGTGCCCAGCGCCGGCATCTTGATCTCCACGCGGTCGCCGGCGCGCACCCGCGGCCGGCCGGCATCGCAGCCGAGCATCAGCATGTCGCCTTCGCCCAGCGTCATGAACTCGCTCACGTCGGCGAGCAGGCGGTCGGCCGGGCGCAGCAGCTGCGAGAAGCGCACTGTCTGCTTCAGCTCGCCGTTGACGCGCACTTCCAGCTTGAACACCGCGGGGTCGCCGGCCTCGTTGCGGGCCCGGATGCGGTCGCCGATGCCGAGGAAGCCGTCGAGGCAGTTGAACTTCACCGGCGGGCGGAACAGGCTTTCGTGCGGCAGCTGCACGTCGTTCATCAGCACGTAGCCGAAGATTTCGTGCGCCGACTTCATCACCATGGCGACGGTCGCGCCGACCTCCACCTCGCCGGCATGCGCCGGGATGACGATGGTGCCGCCGTTTTCCGTCCAGGTATTGGCCGGCTTCACGTACAGCACCGGCGCCTGCGGCGGCGCCTTGTAGGGCGGCTCGTTCACCTTGGGGCCGAGCGCGTCGAGCTCGCCGCGGAAGTTCAGCAGGGTGCCGTACACCGTGCCCCGTTTCACCACGCTCATGTCTGCTCCAGTGCGATGAGTTCGTCCAGCAGCGCGTAGAGCTGCACCAGTTTCTGCCTGCCCAGCGACTGCTCGAGCCACCGGTAGTGCGTCTCGACGGTGGTCGACAGGCGATCCACCATCTTCAATCCCTTGGCCGTGGCCTCGACCACGGTGCGGCGCTGGTCGGCGGGATCGCGCTCGCGCCGGATGAGGCCGTCGCGCTCCATGCGGGCCAGCACGCCGGTGAGGCTGGGGCCGAGGATGGTCGCCTCGCGCGCCACCCGGCCCGTCTCCAGCGTGCCGTGCTCGCCCAGCACGCGCAGCACCCGCCACTGCTGGTCCGACAGGCCGTGCTGGCGCAGGCTGGGACGGGTGCGCGCCATGAGCGATTCGCGCGCCTGCAGCAGCAGACGCGGGAGGTTGCGATGGGCGAAGGCGGGACTCATGTCGGGCAGGGCGGCGTGTTATTTAACATGTTAAATGATCGGCCGGCCACGTCAAGGAGCGGGGTAGGCGAGCCCGCGTGCGGGCGTCAGTCCACGGAGGCGCCGGCGCTGCGGATGACCTGGCCCCAGCGCTCGCTCTCGCTGCGGATATAGGCCGCCAGGCGATCCGGGCCCATGCCCGCGGCCGTCGGCTCGAAGCCTTCCGACTCCAGCTTCAGCCGCAGCTCGGGCTGCGCCATGACCTTGCCCAGGGCCTCGGCGTACTTCTGGACGAGCTCGCGCGGCGTGCCGGCTGGCGCCACCAGGCTTTGCCAGGCCACGGCCTCGAAGTTGCGCGTGCCCGGCGCGCCGCTTTCCGCGACGGTGGGCACCTCCGGCAGGGCGGGCTGGCGCTTGGCCGAGGTCACCGCCAGCGCGCGCAGCTTGCCGGCCTTGACGTGCTGCAGCGCGGGCGGGATGTCGCTGAACATCAGGTCGAGCTGGCCCGCCAGCAGGTCCGTCACCGCCGGGCCGCTGCCCTTGTACGGCACGTGGGTGAGCTGCGCGCCGGTGGCCGCCTTGAACATCTCCACCCCCAGGTGCTGCGGGCTGCCGTTGCCGGCCGAACCGTAGCTGAGGCCGTTCGGCCGGGCCTTGGCCAGCGCGACGAGCTCGGCGATGTTCTTCACGGGCAGGGCCGGATTCACCACCACCAGCAGCGGCACGGCGCCGATCAGCCCGATCGGCGCGAAGTCCTTCTGCGGCTCGTAGGCCAGCTTCTTGTAAAGCCAGGGGTTGATCGCCAGCGTGGTGCTGGTGGCCACCAGCAGCATGTGGCCGTCGGCGGGCGCGCGCGCCACGAAGGAGGCGCCGATGCCGCTGCCGGCGCCCGGCTTGTTGTCCACGACCATCGTGCGTCCGAGCAGCGGCGCCATCTGCTGCGCCAGCATGCGGCCCAGCATGTCGGTGGTGCCGGCCGGCGCGTAGGGCACGACGATGGTGACGGCGCGTTCGCCTTGCGCGCGCAGCAGGCCCGGCGCGGCGGTGACTGCGGCGCCGGCGGCGAGCTGCGCCAGGGCGGTTCGGCGGTTCATGGCTTGTCTCCTGTCTCTTGTAGTGGAATCAATTCTGCGCGCCGCGGATGCGGTCGACCAGGGCGAGCGGGTCCGCAGGCAAGGCGTCGCCGCGCCAGGCCACGTGCTGGTCGGGGCGCGAAAGCACCAGCGCGTGCCGGTACACGCCGGCGGCTTCGCGCGAGGCCACGTCCAGCACGCGCAGCGGCACGCCGCGGCGCTGCGCCGCCTGTTCCAGCGCGCCGGTGGACACCGTGGGGTCGAACCGCAGCAGCGTGTAGCCGGCGCCCATGGCGTCGTAGAGCGAGCGGCCGTCGTCCAGCCACAGGTGCGGCGTGCGGCAGCCGGGCACGGTGGAGGGCGTGAAGCGGTCCATCGAATAGGCCGGGTGCGGCTCGCCGTCGTAGGCGATCAGCGGCGAGCGGTCGTAGAAGTAGCCGAAGTTGAGGCCGGCGCAGCAGTACTGCTTGACGTTCAGGTCGTACAGCGCCTGGCCGGCCGCCGCCCGCGCCGCCTCGCCTGCGGGGCCCGGCGCTTCCAGGTCCGCCGGCACGCCTTCGCGCTCCTTCTGCAGCGCGAGCGCGTGGTCCATCGCGAACTTCGACACCTGCTCGGTGATCGGCTGCCGCTCGGCCTCGTAGGCGGCGAGCGCCGCTTCGGCGGCCCACCCCTGCAGCCGCGCGGCCAGCAGCCACGAGAGGTTCATCGCATCGGCGATGCCGGCGTTCATGCCGTAGCCCGCCATCGGCACCCACAGGTGCGAGGCGTCGCCGCAGATGAACACCCGGCGGTCGCGGAAGCGGTCGGCCACCAGCCGGCGGCCGATCCAGTCTTCCTTGCTGAGGATCTCGTAGCGGAAGTCGGGGCCGACGCCGAGGATGGTGCGGATCGCCCAGTCGCGGTCCACCGCCTCGAAGTCCGTCTCCTCCGGCTTCAGGTAGTTGTGCAGCAGGAAGGTCTCGCGGCCGTCGATCGCGTACACGTTGCCGCTGCGGCGCGCATTGAGCGAAAAGGTCGCCCAGGCGGGCGGATTCCTGGCGCGTGCCAGCAGGTCGGGCGCGCGGAAGAAGGTGGACTGCACGCGCCCCACCACGGCTACGCCGGAGAGCTTGGCGCCGATCTTCTTGCGCACGTTCGAGCGGCCGCCGTCGCAGCCGACCAGGTAGTCGCAGCGGATGCGCAGCGGCTCGCCGGTGTCGAGGTTCACGCCGCTGGCGCGCACGCCGTCGATGTCCTGCGTGAAGTCGTCGATGCGGGTGCGGTTCGCGATGCGCACGCCGGGCGTGGCCTCGGCGTGCGCGAACAGCACCGGCTCCAGGTAGATCTGGTTGATGCGGTGCGGCGGCTCCGGCGTGGGCCACCAGGTATCGGGGCCGTACAAGGCCGTGTAGCGGTCCTTGCGGGCGGGGATCGGGATGCGCGAGAGTTCCTCGCCGGTGAAGGTGGTGCGGTAGGCAACGTCGTTGGGGTAGTCCTGCGGCAGGCCGGCATCGCGCAGCGCCTGCGCCACGCCCAGCCGCCGGAACACCTCCATGGAGCGCGCCGACACGTGGTTGCACTTCACGGCCGGCGACTCGCCGCGCTGCCGCGTCTCCGCCACCAGCACGTCCACGCCGCGCTGGGCGAGGTCGCTTGCCAGGGTCAGCCCGACCGGGCCCGCGCCCACCACGAGCACCTGCGCCTGCAGGATCTGCGCCATCCCAACTCCATCCCGGGTTCGAAAACCTTGATTAAAGGCAAGGAGTGCTTGCGGCGACAATGAATCTTTCATGGCGATTCATAAGAAACCTTTATCCATGCGCGGGCTGCCTTCGGTGCGGCAACTGCGCGCCTTCGTGGCCGTGTACCACGCGGGGCAGGTCTCGGCCGCGGCGGAGCAGCTGGCGCTGACGCAGCCGGCCGTGACGGTGCTGCTGCGCGAGCTGGAGGACAGGCTGGGCGTGAAGCTGTTCGACCGCAGCACGCGCACGCTGCGCCGCACCGAAGCCGCGACCGAGGCGATCATCCACGCCGAACGCGTGCTCGCCGAACTGGAAGCCCTGGTCGGCGGGATGGCGGAACTGGCCGGCGCGCGGCGCGGCCGGGTGCGCATCGCCGCCACGTCCACCGTGGCGCAGATCCTGCTGCCGCCGGCGATGCGCGACTTCCTCGCCACCCGGCCCGGGGTGAAGGTGCAGATCGAGGATGTCGCTCCCGGCGAATTCGTGGAGACGCTGCTGGCCGGGCGGGTGGACTTCGGCGTCGGCACGCTGGAATCGGCGGTGCCGGGCCTGCGCGAGCAGGTCTTCCTGCACGACACGCTGGCGGCCGTGGGCCTGCCCGGCCCGGACTTCCCGGCGGGCCGGCCGCTCACCTGGAAGCAGCTCGCGGCCTGGCCGGTGATCACGGTCAAGGCGGGCTACGGCGTGCGCCGCAGCATCGACGCGGCCTGCGAAAGCGCCGGCGTGGCGCTGCGGGTGGAGCACGAGGTCTCGCTGCTCACCACGGCGGTGGCGCTCGCGGCCAGCGGCCTGGGCATCGCGGTGGTGCCGGCTTCGCTGCCGGCGCGCGACCCGGCGGCCAGCGGCCTGGTGGCGCGGCGGCTCACCCGCCCCGTGGTGGAGCGGCGGGTGGCGGTGATCCACAAGGCGGAGCGCTCGCTCTCGCCGGCGGCGCAGGCCTTTGCCGACTTGCTGCTTTCCGCCGGGGTTTAGGCTACACCGTGCGCGCGACCCAGTAGGTCGCGCCCTGCGGCCCGTACTTCTCGACGTGCGGCGTGCCGCGCAGCACCTCGAAGCGGTCTCCCGGCTGCAGGTGCTGCGTGCTGCCGTTCTGTGTGAGCCACATCTCGCCTTGCACCAGGAGGGCGCGGGAGGTGAATTCGTGGGTGTGCTCCGGCACCAGCGTGTTCGGCTCGTACGAGCGCGCCAGCACCTCGGTGCAGCCGCGGGCGCGTTCGGCCGCTTCGAATTCGGAAAAGGGCTGGGGTGCGGGCACGAAGTCGATGGTACTCACGCCTACACTCCGGTCAATGGCAAAGGAGAAGACGGTCTACGCCTGCACCGAATGCGGGGGCAGCTCGCCCAAGTGGCAGGGAAAGTGTCCGCATTGCGGATCGTGGAATACCCTCATCGAAGGCGTGGCCGAGCCGGGCGCGGGCGGCGGCAACCGCAACCGCTTCGCTTCGCTGGCGCCCGCCTCCGAAGTGGCGGTGCT
>Ga0255338_1004731_pt1 | contig 13571 bp, 3 predicted proteins | sample MeOH1_35cm_T4_19_FD_203715 | JGI IMG/M metagenome (GOLD analysis project Ga0255338, IMG submission 203715) | Sandy soil microbial communities from University of British Columbia, Vancouver, Canada - MeOH1_35cm_T4_195 | ecosystem: Engineered > Artificial ecosystem > Sand microcosm > Unclassified ...
CGGATAAGTCCTCACCTGCGCGCCATTCGTCACCTTGACCTCGCGCCCAACCGCGAATTCGCCGACCTCGATCGTGCCAGCGCCGCGACCGAGATAATAATAGCCAGCGCGGATGGCGCCGCCCGCCTCGATCGTCATGGCGCCGCCGTTGCGCAGTTCGAGAATCTTCTGTTCAGAGGCGGTGCGTCCGCCGCGCACACGACCGTTTGTCGGCACTGCGACCGTCAGATTGTTGAGATCGCCGCCGGCGCTGACGTCCACATTGCCGCCGCCAAGCGTACCGACACCGCGCTGGAAGTTGGTGTAATCGATCCACCAAGAGCTCTGCTCCGCCGGACGATCCGGCCTGCCGCTTTGCCAAACCGGCGTGAACAGGTAGGTCGGTGTATCGACCGCTCCCTGCCGTTTCAGCCATTCGGTGTAGTGCTGCATCTGCGTGCGATCCGCCGGAAGCGCAACATCGATGCTGCCACCGGCGGCAATGCGAACATGGCCACCGCCCACGCCGTAGCTGGCAGTTGCCGGCGCGGTCGTGAAGTCGGTGAAGTTCGTAAGATCGCGCCGGCCGGCGGTGTAGATCGACGCGCCGCCCTTCAATCGAAGGTCGCCGCTTGCCGCTACGTTGATGTCGCCTGTTCCGGTACGCACCACGGTGGCAGCGCTGACGGTCGTCTGAACCGGCGGGACAGGCGGCGCCGGCAGCGTGTACGTGGCGAGAATAGCGTTCAGATTGGGAACGATCTTCTGGTTGTAGAATAATTTAAAATTCGCCACCGACATGACGAAGCTGTAGCCGCTCGACGAAGATTCGATGATCCTGTAGCCCTTCGCCGGGTCCGTCGAATTCTTCACCAGCGCTTTCTCGGCGATAAACTCCGCAAAAAGCTGATCAAACAGCGTGCGTGCCGGCATCGCGTCGAGCCTGCCGACCGCGACAACCGCAGTCGCATTGTCATTCACGCCACTGTAGCTCGTGATGGAGGTTAGCCAGTTCGCCGGCGTGGTCGTGCCGGAACTGGGGTTCGGTGGCGACGAGGTGCTGAAGCCCGTATTGAGATCAATCACCACCGAACTGCTGGTCTGCTGAGCGGGATTCGCCGTGTAGGTAAAACTCGCTTGTTCCTGCAGGAGGATGCTGCCGAACGTGCCGGCCATGCGCTGCAGAGGATCGGCAGCCTGATCGATCGGCGCCGCGCCGGCGACCAGTGTGTAGGACCACGAGGCCGGTGCGACTGCCTGACCTCCGCCCTGGCTGACGCCTGGGAACAGGTCCGCATACTTCACGGCGTCACCCGCGCCGCCCGCCATCGTTCCCAGGGCGGCCGGTGAATTGGCAGCGGCACTATAGGGCACGTGCAGCGACGATGCGCGAATATCCTGCAAGATAGTGGAAACGAAAGTGGTCTGCGTCGAACCGAAGCTCAAACCCAGATACCGGGTCGGCAACGATGTCGTACTGGTGTAAGCGCTCCAGAGTGTAAGGGCCGACGTACCGCCACCGCTGTTGAAGCCGCCATTGAGCAGCAGCGCATAATCGGCGATGTAGGAATTGGCCTTCGCCACGTAGTCGGCATCGAGTGGATCAGCGAAATTGAAGAAACCGTCGCTGATGCTGCCATTGAGGACGAGATTGCCGCCAGCACGTAAGGTCAGCACGCCCGGTTCGCCGAAGATGCTGCCGCCAGTGCGGTAAACCATCGTGGTATGATTGGCCAACACATCGCCCTGGCGGCCTGCCACCACGTACGGCTTGTTGAGGATCGGATCGATGGCCATAACGCCGGCAGCGATAGCGGCAGACTGATCGACGATGCCCGCGCCCAGATTCCAATTCGACTTCAGGACGATGTCGCCGGCGTAGTCGAGCTCCATGCCGGGTCGCGCATGGAAATTCGCCTGACTTGCCAGCCCGCCGAGCGCGCCATAAGCCGCCGAGATATCGAAGTCGCGCACGAACTCGACCAGCGTGCCGCTGCCGTAATCGGCCAGCACATTCAGCTTCCCGGCGGCCGTGGCGGCAAGGTCAAGCACGGCCTGCCCGTTGCCGTTGATGGTCACGCCAACATAGTTAGCGTTGGCCGCGAGCGCGGCGAGATCGAACCGCTTGTATCCCTCGAGCACGATCTCGCGCGCACCGACGATCGAGCCGGCATAAGACACATTGACCGTATCGGCGCCCGGCTGGTCGATCACCGGCGCACGAAGCGTAACCTTGCCCCCCTCGCCGCCCGCAACGTCGATCAGACCACCCTGAATCGCGAGCGATCCACTTGTGATGCCGAGCGTGACGCGGCCGGAGCCGAGGTAATCGACCGTATCGGTCGCGCCGGCGCGCAAAGTGGCAGCGCTTGTCATGACGAGGCCTTGGCCGCCATAGATCGCGATCGTGCCGCCGTAGCGCGTGCGCGCATCGATGGTGCCGGCGAGGGTCACAATGCCCTGGTCGGCGGAGAGCGAGAACTCCTCGGCGAGGGTCGAGCCATCGACGGTCACGTTGCCGGAGCGAACACGGAACGAGCGTGCCTTCGAGAAACCCGCTTCGTTCAGGCGCTGGCTCAGCGCGCTGAAGCTCGGCAACGTGGCGATGTCGAGAGCGAACGAAGCGCCGCGCTGTCCCGCCGCTGCCGTCGCCAGGATCGTGCCGTCGAGAACGACCTGGCTGCCGTCCGAGGCGATCGCGAGCGTGCCCGCACCACCGCCGAGCGGACGCCCGTCGGCATCACGTGCAGAACCAAGATCGAGCGTCGCGCCCGCGTTTAGCAGAACCGAACCGCCAACTGCTCGCAAAGAGATACGGCCAGCATTGGCATATTCGGCGACGTCGAAGAACTGCTTGCCGAACCCGCCGACATCGATCAGCGAGCCCGCGGCAAGCACGACATCGCCATTGGTGGCTGTCAGATCCACCGCGCCACCAAGCGCATCGACGCGTCCGGCGAAGGCGATGGAGCGGCCGGTCAGACTCCAGCGCGCGCCGAGACTGTCAAGGTCGCGCGACGTGGCCGATCCGCTCGCGATGACGTTAACCGTACCGGTGGTCGTCACCGCCTGACTGGCACCGCCGCGGCCGGTCAGAACCGGCGTCGACACGACCACCGCCGCAGCGCCGGCGTCGAGCGAACCGTTGCTTTCGCCGACGATGCGCGTTGCGCCTGTCAGCGTGACCGTATCGAAACCACGCAGCGCTTTGGCGCCTTCGCCGAAGGCCAGTTCCGCGGCTGTCAGGGCGAGACTGCCGTGGCCCACGCCGGTCGGCTCGCTGAAGGTGCTGGCGGTGTTCTCCAGCACGAGCCGGTTGCCGACGACATCGATGTGGTCTGTGCCATAGCCGACCAGCGCGGCGGCATCGAACGTCACCGCGTTGAGTCCGGACAAATCGATACCGCGGAAGAAATCGATGGTGGAATAGCTGCGCAAGGTCAAATGCTGGGTGTTGGCGAGAGCCGCCAAAGCCGGGGCGTCGATCACCAGACCGCTGCCGCCGCCGAAGCCGATCCGGCCGGAGGCAAGCGACAGCGCCGTGCCCGACAGTTTCGCCTGCGTGACGGTGGTGTTCCTGGTGGCGTCGATCAGCAGCGCTTTGCCGCCGTCGAGCACGGCGCCGGCGCCAACGGTCACCAGCCCGCCGACGGTCGTGTCGACATTCGTCCTGCGGACCCGCACGACATCGCCATTGGACACGCGGATCAGGGCGCCCCAGTCCCGTGCCGGCACGACGAAGTCATCACCCACATTGTTGGGCGTGCCATTGTTGTTGATGGATTGCGGCACCGTCGGCGCCATCACGAGATCGCCGGCGCCGGTCGGCGCCTCGCCTTTGGCGCGGATGACGCTGCCAGCGCCGATGTCGATCGATTCGCTCGCGGCCAGAATGATCTCGGGACCCGTCAACGCCGAACTGTCGCCGTTGCGCACGACAATATTGTCGGCCGTCACATCCACCCGGAGACCGGCGGTGTCGCCGGAGCGGACACCGCCGATCAGGAGACTGCCCGCGCCAAAATTCGACAGCGCGGTCGAGCCGATGACCAGATAGCCGTTGGCGCGCAAAGCCCCGGCATCCTGGTCGGGACCAAGGATCGCGATCTTTTCGGCCGCGATGTCGACGAGACCTCCGCGCCCGCCGGCAGCCGCCTGCGAGCGCAATTGGCCGTTCAAGATGAGGTCCAGCGTGGCTTTGAACACCACCGCGCCGCCATCGATTGGCAGTCGCGGCGTGACGATCTGCTGGCCGGTGAGCCGGTACTGCGTCAGCTTGAACGCGTCAGACGCGAAGAACGTGTTGGCGAACGCCTCGTTGTATTCGCTGTATTGTCGCAGCACCGCGCCTGACATCACCCGCCATGCCGACGACAATTGATCGCGGCTGCCGTCGAGTCCGTTGGCGCGATAGCCGGAGATGATCTGGCTGCCGTCGATCAGCGTCGATGCAGTCACCGGCTTGCCCTGTGAGCCGCTCACCATCTGAACGGCATAGGCGCCCGGCAGCAATGCGTAGTGCGCCGGCAGTAGCGCGTACCACCCCGCCGCCAGGCCATTACCGCCGTTGAGCCAGATACGATCGCCCGTGCGGATACCGGTATCCGACGTGCCGATGGCATTGCTCAGGAGAGGAACGACGGCATAGACGCCCGGCAAAGACAGCACATCATACGAGCCGCCCGGTCCCGGTACATGCTCCCATGCATGCAGGTCGCCGCCGCCACGGATGTCGACCGTCGACCCGGCGGCAAGATCGACCGTCGGCGCATCGAGCGTGATGCGTTTCTCCGGCAGATTGGACAACGTGGTCGCCGGCTGCGAGGCGCCGGTAACGATGGTCCAGTTCTCATTATTGCTGAGGTTGCCATAGGGGAGAATGAGGCCGTCGCCGCTCACCGAAGTGACGCTGCCGGTGCCGAGCGTCAAGCGCTGGCTCGCCTTGAGCGTGATCTGGCCGAAGGGCGCGCGAACCGTGCCGCCCTGCTCGATGACCGGCGCATCGAGCGTCAGGACGCCGCCGACCGAGAGAGCAAGACCGGCCACGCCATTCTGCTGAACGATGATCTTGTCGGTCGCTTTGACGACCGCCACGGTTTGCGATGTCGGATAAATCTGACTCGCTTTGAGGATCAAGGTGCCGTCGACATCGAGTAAGGCCTGCTGGCCAAGGGCGATCGGTGTGAAGCGGATGTCTGCGGCTTCGAACAGCGTCTGCTCGAAGCCGCGGATATAGGCCTGCTTGATGTCGATGACGGATGCGGCGAGCGTCAGCGTGCCGCCGCGGGTCGGGCTGGCGGCCAGCGGGTTAAACAGCGAGATATAGGGCGCCGCCAGACGCGAGCTCTTGCCGTTGCCGTTGACGAGCGAGCCGCCGATCGAGATCGAGCCAGTGACGGCGAGGTCGACGCCGTCGAGCCGAATGGTAGACGACGACAGCAAGAGGTCACTGAAGCCGGCCGCCTGCACGACCGACGGACGCAGGATGAGTCCGGACTGCGCGGTCGCCGTCTCGGACAGGATCGCGCTCGTGGTGGACGACAAGTTCAAGGTGCCGCCACGCGCGCCCTCGCCGCCCGCCTGCGCGCGCAACGAACTCTCGACCAAGCCGGAGCCAGACAGAGCGATGCTGCCGCCCTTGCTGGCGAGCGCGACGACCTCCGTCGGATGCGATCCCAACGGCCCGCGCACGCGCACGTCGATCTCGCCGCCCGCGCCGGATACGTCGATCAGCGAACCTGCTTGCAGTGCGAGCGTCCCGTTGAGCGCCACCGCCCCGCCGCCGAGCACGCTGCCGTCGCGCAGGCCGCCGATCACGGTTGCGATGACGGGAACGCCGCGGGCCACAAGCGCGCCGGCATCTTTGAGCGTGACCGTCCCGCCCGCGATATCGATCTTGCCCGCTGGCGCCTCGAGCCGGCCGGCGATGGTGATCGCGCCGGTGAGTGTGCTCGCGGCGGCGAGCGCGATGCTGCCGCCGACATCGGCCATCACCACCGCACCGGCTTCGATCGTCACATTGCCGCCGGTGAGCGACAGCGAGGTCGGCTTGAGCTTGACGCGCTCCGACAGCGGCCGCTCGACCAGCGGTCCCATATCAGCGATCGGGGTGCCGGAGGCAAAATCGACCGCGTCGATGAGATCGACGCTGCGCACACGCTGGAAGACGGTCACGCCTGTGGGGACGGTGATGTCGCCGCCGGCGAGAATCTGCACGGCGCGGAAGCCGCGGTCGGCGAACAACGTCTCGGGCAAACGGAAAGTGGTGGGCGATAGCGGCGCGCCGCCGCCGATCTGCAGCGAGGACGTCACGTTGAGTGACAGACTGCCGCCGGATGCGGCCGAATAGGCGCGCAGATCGGCCTTCGCCAGCTCCGCCACGTCGATGCTGAGCAAGTCGATCGCGCCGGCATCGCCCGCCTGCACCTGCACTTTGCCCTTCCGGACCTTCAACCAGCCGCCGCCGGACACGTCGAGAAGCGCGCCGAGAGCGAACTGCGCGTTCGTCACCTTGATGCTACCGCCGCCGACGACCGGCGCCAGCGCCGGGACGCCATTGGTGATTTCGTTGACCCATTGGCCGCTCACATCGATCGCCGCATCGGCGCCGAACCTCACGCTCTCGGCGTTGAGGAGATTGACGGCACCACCCGGTACACGAATGACGCCGTCGATACGGTAGTTCTGCCTGAAGCTGTCGACGGAATTGGCGAGCACCGAGAACGTGCTGCCCGGCTTCAAATCGAGTGTCGTTCCGTGCGTCAGCATAACGTCGTCGGAGACATAGAGCTCGATCTTGTCCAGGCTGGAGCCGCTCAACGTCTTGGCGTCGAGATACGTCGTACGCTCAGCGAGCACCGTCGTATTGAGTGGCGGCGCATACCATGAGGCACCGAGCGGCGTCGTCGCCATGAAGTCTTTCGGCAGCAACACAGGATCGCTGGTGATGAACAGTTTGTCGATCAGCCATCGCCGGTCGTCATCGCTGCTGCCGGCGAACTTCAGCGATCCCGCCCGCGCGTACTTGCCTGTCGCCGCCTGCCGTTCGCCGACGATGACACCACCCCAATAACCGCCCTCGAGCACGATGGCCTCTGCGGCGTACATCTGGATGGCGCCGGCGGCCCGTCCCTCGGTGTAGCCCTTTTCGAAATAGCGGCCAGGGCGAAGCGGGTTGGTCCATGTCTGGATGATGTTCTGGTGGGCGTTGCCGCGCGTGAAGCCGTTGGCGAAACCGACGAATACTTGGTCCGGCGTTGCATCGGCGATGTCGTAAATGCGTCCATCGGCGCCGCGCAGCTTGGTGGTGGCGTTCCATCCATCGCTATAGCGGACCGAACCGCCCGAGACATCGAGAAGCGAGCCCTGCCGCGTGATGAGCGAGCCGGACGATGTCAGAAAGATCGAGCCGCCGACCGTCGACAGCTCCGCCAAATCGGTTTTACTCACGCCGATATAGCCAGACACATCGGCCAGCGGCGTACCGATCCAAGCGCCGTCGGCGCCGCCCCAGCTCACGCCGGCCATGGGACCGTCCGTGAAGACACCGCTCTCGCGCCGGTCGACAACGATCTTCTGTCCGCGCAGCCAAGAGTCGCGATAGAGGACCGAGTCACGCAACTCATTGATGCGCAATTCGGCCTCGACGAAGTTACGCTCCATCGCGACCGCGATGTCTTTCAAGCCGGCAACGCTGAGATAAGCGTCTTCGCCGATATAAAGCCGGCTGCCGTCGGCAACCTGCGTTTCGCCCCTGACCGGCACATCGAACAGGTGCGCGGTACTGGTTGCCACAGCACTGATCGTGCCGGCGGGAACAATGATGTTCGCCTGCGATTGGATATCGATGAGGCTGCCGCGCAGTTCGACACGGCCCGGTTTATAACGTGTGCTCAACGCCGACAGCTCGATCTCGCTGACGTCCGAGAGATCCGGCATGGCCGACGTGACGCTGCCGGGCATCAAGTGCAGGCTTCCTGTTTGCCAATACAGGATCGCCGTATCGAAGCTCCCGCTCTGGCCTATCATGCCGTTGCTGTAGGCGAGCAAACGGATGGAGCCGTCACGATTGTTGAGAGCCGTGGAAGCCGATATGAGCCCGTTCTGGACGATATCGCGGGCCATGACGGTGACGTTACCGTGATTGGCCTCGACGATGCCGTTGTTGACGACCTGATAGCCGACCGTCGCCGCGCGCTGGTACATCCACGGAAGGATGACGTCGCGAACGCTGTTGCCGTAGGGCTGTTCCGAATAGAGAGGCGCACCGTTAATCGCCCCCATGAGATGATCGTAGTTGAACAGCCATGGCATCGGTGCGGTGACCGCGACATCGAGACCACGCACGACGAGCGGGACGTCGGGCTGGGTGCTGCCATTGGTTCTCAAGTAAATCTGCTCGCCGGCGGCCATGATCACCTGGCCGTCCTGCGCGCTCACCATGCCATTGTTGATAACCTTGGGCGCGAACAGCATCACTTTGCCGCCGTTCGCCGTAGCGACTGTGGCGCCCGCCTCGACAACGACGTTCCCTGGCACGCGCGTCGGCATGAACGGCGCCGGCTGGCTTGGGTCCGTGGCAGACTTCGTCGAGTCGGGAAGGTCGGCGTTGTAGTCGCCGAACTGCGGCAAATGAATGGTGCCGGCGAGCCCCCTGCTGACCACGATATCGTTGTTGATGCCGGCCAAAAACTGCTGATCAGTCAGCGATAGCGAAGACGCCACCAACGTGTTGACGTTCACCTGGCTGGCGCCGCCGAAGATGATGCCGTTACGGTTGATGACGTAGACCTGTCCGTCGGCCTTGATCGATCCGAGAATACGGCTCGGCGCGGTCGACGGATCGAGCACGCGGTTCAGCGCGATCCACTCCGATGCCTTGGTGCCGCCGGCGCGCTGATCGAAATAAAGATCGGTCTCCTTGCCGACGTTGAAGGTCTGCCAGTTGAGGATGGCCTTCTGCTGTGTCTGCTGAATCGTAACCTTGGTGCGACCGTTATCCGTCGTCTCCGTCGGCGAGTTGGCCCCCTGCCATAGCGTCGAACCGGGAACCGCTCCCGGTGCGATTTGCAGACCGCCAGTCTGCAAGCCATTGGGCACGTTGCCGAGTGCCGTACGGGCGGCGTCGCGCGCCGCCTGCTGGCTCGCCTGTATCGCCTGAACCGCAAGAGTCGCGCGCTTCAATGCATTCTGCGCGGCTTGCGCACTGCGCTGCGCCTCGGCCTGCTGCGCCTGTGCCGCCGCCACGGCCGCCGCCGACGGTGATGACGCGTAACCGCCGAGCGGTTTTGCGGACACTTCCGCACTCGCCGCAAAGAGCGCCAACGCACTGACGCCGGCTAACAGTCCGCCACGGCTCATGAACGACAGACGGAAGGCGGAACGGGATGCGCAATCGGACGTCGGCACGTGGCGGGCTCCATCGGCAAACAGGAGGTGATCGCGTTGCGATCGCAGGCCCACCGAGTATCGACGAGGCCTTATCTCCTTAGACGGAAGCACCCTCCCGATCGAGCACGGTCACCGGCGCAAAAATTCATCCTAGCTCAACAATACAATCCCGCCGGGCAACGTCCTGATCTTCGCGCCGAACGCTTGCTGCAGGCGGGCGACGATCTCATCCATCTGATTGATACGGAAACGGCCGCTGACCTGCTTATGCGCGAGATCTCGATTGACCAGGATGATCTTTCCGGACCGATACCGGTTGATCTCGTCGACCACCTCGGTCAACGGCGCGGCGCGGAACACGACGATGCCGCGCTGCCAAGCCGAAACGATATCCGTATCGATGGCGACCGCCTCGGACAACCCCGCCGCGTCGTACCGGACTTGATATCCCCGGTTCAACGCCACCTGTTCGGCGCCTTTCACGACCTGGACTTGACCGTCGAGGCAAGTGACGCAGACCACCGCATCGGCTCCCTTCATACGGCGCACATCGAAGCGCGCGTGGTTTCCGATGATCGTCCCTTCCGCGACCGACACCATCAATGTCCGTTCGGTGCGCGAAGAGGTCACGAACGAGGCTTCACCGGATATGAGTTGTATCCTGTCGCCATCGGCACGCGCCGGTTCCACGGCGATGCTGCTTTGCGTGTTCAACTGCACCGAAATATCGTCGGCGACGACGATCTGCCGTTGCTCACCGGTGGCCGTCCGGTAATCGGCCGCAAATTCCGCCAAGGACGGCCAGAGATCCAACGGCGGACGGACGAGCACGTAGGCGCCGGCCGCGGCCGCGGCGGTGAGCCCGCCGCCAAGGAGCGCACGGCGGCCGATCGCACGATCTCGGCCGTCCATCCGACGACCTAATTTGGAGGCCGCGCCGTCGCCACCCGGCAGCATGAGGCTTGCCGGCACAATATTGATCCACACGCGATCCGCATTGGCGAGCGCGGCGGCATGGGCGGCGCTTTCCGCACACCAGGCCTTGAGCGCCTTGGCATCGTCGGCCGTCGCCTCGCCGGAGCGCATCCGTTGCACCCATGCGACAGCCTGCTGCTGGAGCGCATCGAGCTCGGGCACCGGCTCTCTTCTCGCAATCATCCCGTCCTCGCGTCCGCCGCTGCAAGACGGCTCCGTGCAGCGGCGACTCTCTTCTTAAATACTAAGACGGATCGGAAACGCCAAATGCGCACGTCTACTCCTCCTTCCGTGGCTGACGTGCGACGCAATATTCATGCGCAAGCTGCAATTCCTTGCCGACCAGACGCAGGGAAATGCCAAAGCGATCGGCGATTTCCTGCCGCGACAGATTTTCCAACCGGGCGGCAAGCAGAATGGCGCGCCGGCGCGGCGGCAGTTCGGCGAGGATGCCCGCAAGCGCTTCGAGCTCCGATCGCGCTTCGATGACTTCGGCCGGTCCCGGTTGCTCGTCGGCGAGAGAATGAAGCAGCGCATCGATCTCCACCGTCGACAAATGCCGCTTCTCGCTCCGCTTGCGGTCCTGCACCGCATTGAACACCGCACGGATGAGATAGTGTGCCGGATTTTGAACGGCACCAATGGCATCGGCGCGCGCCAGGCGCAGCCACGTGTCGTGCAGGGCATCTTGTGCCAAGTCGACCGAACCCAAACGGCGCGCAAGCCGCACCTTGAGGTCGTCATAGCTCGCGACAAGAAGCTGCCGCAACGCCGCCAGGTTCGGGTCTGTCATGGCCTGTGCACGCGCAAGGTCGTGTCTTCACAATCGGCCGTAATGCCCGGTCGTTCGGGTGAGACCATGATCAGCACCGGCTGTTCGAAGCCGGACGGAGGCGGAGCGCCAATCGCCAATCGCTGCAGCGTTAAATCGACGGTCCGATCGCGCGTGGGCAGGCCCGTGGACGCCAGCCTCTCGTATCGGGCGACCTGCCCCGTATTGCCGATCCAGAACAACGCCGTCAGCCGATAAGTCCCCGGGCGAGTTTCCGGCATGGCACACAATGCGTCACGCAAACTGTAGCGGATACGTAAGTAGTACTGGCGGCGCAGCGCAGCCTCCGCCGCCGTTTCGTAACGCGAGGTCACCGCCAAAGGCACCAGCGCAAAGGTTCCGTCCGCCATGAAGCGCGCGGCAAGTCCCGTTCCTTGCAGCAAGGCGTCGATCGCGGCTTCCGCCGTCATCGCCCCAGCGACCGGCGCGGACCTGCGGTCCGCACCGACAGTATCGTCGTAAAGCACCTCGCGGCCGGTGGCATCGCCGTAGCGTTCGAGCGCGGACCCGAGCGGCTGAGCGGGAATATCGAAGTGGATCAAAGGGCGGTCCCTCGCGCCCTGCGCCATGACCACGCCAAACGGCAGTGCGAGTGCGTACGTCATGACAGTGGCCGCCAATGCCGCATTGACGATGAAGAGAGTCGATGCGCCTGCGGCCGTGGAGCGACGGTCAAACTGGGAACGCACGACTGAACAGCCTGGATTACGCCGGCGAGCACCCCGAATAAATCACATTCGCCGGATGGAGATGCGCACGGATGCTAAATGTCGTTCACGAAGAAAAAATGACAGATGCTTTCGCCACCGGTGCCGGGCGGATCGCCCGGCACTTCAGTCATGGCCACCGTGTCGTAACGCCTCCTGCTCCTCGAGCGGCCTTTGCCGCCGCCATCTCTCAGTGAACCGCCAGCTTGCGCTGCTCGTCCGGCGTCAGCTTGCGCTTTTGCTCGTCCGTCAAGGCTCCCGCGCCGACATATTGCACCGAGCCGTTCGGATCGTAGCCTTGCTGCCCTTGCGATCTACGGTCGCGACCATTGTTGCCGTCCTGTCCCGAGTCATCACTGCCGCCGAAGCCGAGAACTTCGACGATGATGATCGACGGCTGCGCGGCGCTGCGTTGCGTCGGAGTCTGGGCCTGTTGCGCGGCGGCGCCGGCCGCATTGGAGGCCTGCGTGAGACCGCCGATGTTCGGCGCCTGCACCGTCGGCACGCCGGTCGTAGTGCCTTGCGCCTGGATGTTTGCCGCATTGACGATCTGCAGCGCAGCGAGATTGACGTTGCCGGAAGAGCGCACGCCCGCTTCGCCGGCGTCGATCGTGCCGAGCGGCGCGATCAGATCGACATTGCTCGGCGGCGTACCCGGGATGGGACTGACCGCGGCGATACCGGCGCCAGTCGACGGCACGTTCGGCGAGAGCTCAATGTTGCCGTACGGATCGTATTGCCGCTTCGGCGGCGTATAGACGACCGTCGTCTTGGAGCCGCGGCCGGCGTTGATGTCACCTTCCGCCGACCAGACCAGGATATCGCCGCCGAACGTCGTCATGATACGGCTCTGGCCGAGCAGGATGCTGCCGAGGGCATAGATATCGATGTCGCTGTCGCGGCCTTGCGTGATCAGACCCGCATCGGCGCCCGGCGAGAGCCCTTCGCTGCCGATGAGAACCTTACCAGCCGGCGCCAACATCTGAATGTCACCGCCAGACAAGGTGTGAACGAAACCGCTGTTGATCCGGGTATTGACACCCGCACCGGAGCTGGCGGTGAACAGCGTGATGTCGCCGCCGAAGGACCGTCCATCCGGGAACAGCGCGGCGATCGCCTCACGGCCGCGCAGGTAGCTGTTGTGGCGGCTGCTATTCGGATCGTTGTATTCGCGTCCACCCTCCGTCAGTTCCTCATAGTAAACCGTGCGCAGGAAAATCCGCTGCTGCTCGCCCGGCAGCGTACGGAAATATTCGAGCGCACCGTCTTTCGGTCCCTTGTAGTCGAAGCGCTGCTGCAGCCAGTCGTAGAGCTCCTGATCGTAAGTTTTGGCGACCTTGCCCGGCTGGTCAGCCAAAGGCCCCTTCACAGCGAGATTGCGCGGGTCGAGATAGAGGTTCGCAAATCCGGTCCAATCCACCTGACCGATACCCGGGGCGCCAGCGCCGACGCCAGCCTGCAACACGATACTCGCTCCGGGCCTCTTGTCGCCTTGAACAAGCCCACCAATGCTGTCGATGCCAGCACTCGATCCCTGGTAGATCGACTTACCGGCCGTGATTTCCAGAGTGCCCGGGCCCGCGATCTGAAGGCCAGTATAGACAATCTGGCCGGGAACATAGTTCAGGCCTGCATAGATGATATTCCCGGCGGCCGCGATGACCGAGGCGTCCGTGGGATTATTATGG
>Ga0255338_1004732_pt1 | contig 13570 bp, 15 predicted proteins | sample MeOH1_35cm_T4_19_FD_203715 | JGI IMG/M metagenome (GOLD analysis project Ga0255338, IMG submission 203715) | Sandy soil microbial communities from University of British Columbia, Vancouver, Canada - MeOH1_35cm_T4_195 | ecosystem: Engineered > Artificial ecosystem > Sand microcosm > Unclassified ...
GGTTTTCAAAAACTACGCGGACTCCAGGACAGTGTTCGGCGAAGCGTCTACGACACCAGGATCTCTGTGCAGCAAATTACTCAGCGCCTCTGGCAATTCAAAAATTCTGCGCACTTCCAGATACTCATTGTGCAGCGGTTCGACATTGTGGCGACTCCAACCACTGCGCGGGATGTGAATGGCTTTTACGCCAGCTTTCAGCGCTGGGTTTATGTCGCTCCTCATGGAGTTGCCCACCATGATGACATTTTCCCCGCCGAACTCACCAGCCTTATTCCTCAGATATTCACCCTTGTCTTCTCCAGCATAAACAATTTCAATGTGATCGAAATAGTAGTTCAGACGGGAGTGGTTTATCTTGCGGAGTTGGATTTCTGGCTCACCGATGGTCAAAATCTCCATCCTTACATTCGGGAATGCACGAATGCGCACCAGCGCGTCCACAGCTCCGGCAATTACCAGATATGGAGGCTCAAAGTTCTGCCAAACGTACGATTCAATCATGCTCATAATGTGTGGTTTGACAGGTATATCCCTGCGCTCCGAAACAATACGATACGTCTCCTGCCACGACTGTATCAAGCGTGTAGGCAACAGCTTCCTGTCCTTTGGTAATTCCTCTAGCAGGCGACCGTCTATCTCTCGCATGGTGACCAGAATTTCATCGATTTCAGGCGCTCTGGCCGCCAGACCAAGCAGAATTGCTTTCATGCAGTCGCAGAAAGTAGTCTCGAACTTCCAGTTATCGTCGATGATGGTATCATCGAGATCAAAGCAAATAAGTTTAGTCTGTGTATTAGCGTCAATCATACTGTTAGTCTACTACATCGTTGATATATTTACATGATGAGGCATAGCTCGGGTTCGAGGCACTCAGTTTAACCAAAATAAAAGGACCAGCTTGCACTGGCCCTTTTATTTTGGTGGAGCTACAGGGACTCGAACCCTGGACCTCTTCCATGCCATGGAAGCGCTCTAGCCAACTGAGCTACAGCCCCGGAATGAGGTTAGTTTAACAGATAGAGAGCAGAATTAAAAGATACGTTTGCGGCGGGCTACGACGACAATCAGGATGTTGAGAGCTACGGTAAACGTAATGATAGCGGCAAATGACCAAGCGTGGTGTTGGAATGGCAGGCTGATATTCATGCCGTACATACCGTAAAAGGCACTGGGCAACATGATGAGTACAGTAAAGACGGTCAGGATTTTAATGGTGCGGTTCAGGTTATTCGAGGCGATAGAGCTGTACGCCTCACGAATGTGAATGATCGACTGCATGTTACTATTGCAGGCCTCGATGCTCTGTTCGTTATTGAGCAGCAAGTCTTCTACGATGTCTTGATCTTCTGCGAACAGCGGTACATAGCGGCCCAGTAGCAGCCGGCGCAGTGTGGCGTTGGTAGGCATAAGACTAGCTAAGAACTCGTTCAGCTCGTCCTCTATCACCACAAAATCTATGAAATCTTGGTTGGAGATTTCGTGGCCACGCAAACGCGAGCGAATAAGTTTAATCTGCTTGCTGGTGCGCGAGATATAGCTGTCGTACTTATCGACGATTTGCTGGAGGATAAGCAGGATTAGTTTGGCGCGCTGTGTGGTGGCAAAACTTATCTTGCCCGTCATAAACGCTTCCAGCGCAGGCAGCCGAACTCGCGACACGGTAATTACAATATCGCCGCTAAAGATAAAGAGGAGTGGTGCAGTATCGATATCGCCCTCGGCGCCCCGATAGGCAAAGCGGACGAATATATAGCTTTGTTCGCCCTCTTTCTCGAGACGCGGCATTTCGTCTTCGTCCAGCGCGTCGTAGAGGTGCCCTTCCGTCAGGTCAAATTTTTTGACAAGTTCGGAAATCTCGCTCTCGTCTGGCGCCTCAACATACACCCAGCAACCGGGCTTGTACCCATCCAACTCTTGCATGCGCTCACTGCGCAGACTTTTAAAGAAATATTTAATCATGGTTATGCCTTTGCTGGCATTATACCGCAGTGATGTTATATCAACGAATCAAGATGACGTTTCAGTTTTTCCATGGCGCCTGCACGATACGAACTTTTGAAGTGCGTTTCCTCGTCCATTTCGGCTCGGGTGATGTCGTAGCCATCGTTAATAAAAATCGCATCAAAACCAAAACCGCCCGTACCTTTAACTTCCGGCCCGATGCGGCCATGCATCTCGCCCTCGAAAATCTGCACATCTTTGCCGTCATACAGTGCATAGCAAACTTTACCGTGCGCCTCTTGGCTTGACAGCGAGAGTGCGAGCTTTCGCAACCCATCTATACCAAGCTCCTCGACAAACCACTTTATAAACGTGCCTGGCAAACGCCCCATCGCCGGGAATGTCAGTGATGCGTCCTCTACCAGCACGGGCCGCTTAAGAATCTCGTATGCCTGGCGCGCTTTGTGCTCTACGACTGCGTGCAGGTCCAGAGTCTGTAATTCATCCAGATCAAGTTTGTGGTGCTCGACCGGATGGCCAAGCCACTTGGCCAGGAAATCGGCCTTGTGCTGATTACCAGTTATAAAAACCAGATCCATATCTATTCCACGCTTACGGTAACGGGAATGTTGTCGTTGTGACCAACAGCAAACCTTTGGCCACGGATTTTGTTGCTGATTTCGCGCAGCTCTTCTTGTGCGATGTCGAACGGCGTACTCGTCTTGAGCTTTGCCTCGGTGTCGCTAAACCAGAGTGACACCCACTCGACGCCGCCGTTTTTTTCGTCTGTCCACTTGATGTCGGTTTCTTCCTGCAAGATCACTCGGGCATTGGTTGTTTCGGTACAGAAAAAGTCGACGAAGTCGAGGCCAAGTTTGTCTTCGCGCCCTGGCCGACGCTGCAAGATTTCGACAACTTCTATTCCGCCGCTCACTGCCGCGTCCTTTAGATGCAGGTAGGCGATCCAGCGGTCGTTCATCCATTTTTCGACAATTTGGTCGCTCGCGCCGCGCAGCTCGCCCAGCACTCGGTTGTAGTCGTCCAAATCAGCAACTTTCCAGCCCACCGTTACTGGCTTGAGCCGATCAAAAAACTCCTTATTCTTTTCATCCTTGCGATTGGCTATCAGCTCCCGCCACTTACCAAAATAGTCTTCCAGTGCCTGATTTAATTGATCCAGCATAACACTCCTCCTTTATTAATTATCATCACGTTCCCCATCACTCGCTCGCCGCACCTCCCTCATCTTGTCGCGGGTAAACTCATCCCAGAATTTGAACGTTCCAAACCCAACCTGCAGGGGTAATTTGCCAGTAATGAATGTCTCGAGCACTCTGCCCCTTCGGGCGCCGGCGCTTTGCCTTAGTTGAGAGATAAAGGCCTCCATGCTCCTCAGGTCTAACTGACCAAATTCATCGTCTCTATCGTTTCGGTATCTGCTCCATGTAGATAGATCGTCAGGATAACGGCTAAGTACTAAGTCTGGATCTCTGCCCTGCATCGCCGCATCAATAGCGACTCTTAGCACACCGTTCCACGCCCGAGTGCCAAAATAGCCACCTTCCGACTCGCTGTATTCTGCTTTTGTAGCGGCCCATCTAGTGAAGTCGTCGACGCTCACCCAAACGGGCTGCAAGCCTTCGCCCGTCTCGGCTTGAGCAGGCTCTCTCGTTACGGTCATCCCCAGCGCTGTCATGGAAGCTGTCAAAGCACGGCCATCAATGGCAAGCTCCGGAGGTACAACAATCCTGTATACGTCAGGCTCAACTCTTTGTTCTCCATGAGCCATGCTTCACTGCCCCCCTATTAGTTTAAGCAACTCGTCCTCGGTAATCTGTTTGGTGCCGAACTTTTCGGCTTTGGTTAGTTTGCTGGCGCCGACGTTTTGACCGACCACTAGGTAAGTCGTATCTTTGCCGACACTGGATTGGAAGCTGCCGCCAAGCGCGCGAATTTTCTCGGCGGCGATGTCGCGGCCCATTTGCGTAAGCGTGCCGGTAATGACAAAATTTTTGCCATGCAACGGGCCTTCCGCGCGGGATTCGAAGTGCGGTTTTACGCCTAGCCGTTCAAACTTGTCCAGCAACTGAACATTGTCTTCGTCAGCGAACCAGGCCAGAATGGACTCGGCCACCACATCACCGATGCCGTTGACATCCATCAGCTCATCGACAGTCGTTTTGGCAAGCTTATCGACCGCTCCAAAATGCTCGGCTAGGTCGATGGCTGTTTGCTGGCCAACATGGCGGATGCCGAGACCGTAGATGAAGCGCGGCAACTCTGGGGTCTTGGCTGCAGCAATAGCACGCACTAAATTGCTAGCAGACACTTCGGCAAAGCGATCAAGCGTCAGTACTTGTTCTTTGGTGAGCGCGTAGATATCTGCCATATCTTTAACCAGCCCTGAGTCGACAAGAGCGATAACATTTTTCTCGCCCAGCGTGTCGATATCCATTGCACCCTTGCTGGCAAAATGAATGATGCCACGCTTCAACATCACATCGCTGGTCTCGCCCTTAACGCGGTACACCGCCTCGCCATCCGGCCTTACAAATTCCAGCTCGGGATATTGGCGTGCCAGCTCCTTTTCCATGTCAAATTTTTTGGCATCTTTGGGTCTAAGTTCGGGCAGTACGCGCGAAACCTGTGGGATGATGTCGCCGGCTTTGAAAATGATAACTGTGTCGCCGATGCGCACGTCCTTGCGCGCGATCTCGTCGGCATTGTGCAAACTGGCGTGCTGCACCGTCGTCCCTGCTACAACTACCGGGTTAAACACTGCTACCGGTGTGGCTGCGCCCGTGCGGCCGATACTGATAACAATATCTTTAACAATCGTTGTTGCTTCCTCGGCCGCGTACTTGTAGGCCACTGCGCCACGCGGCGCCTTGCCCACTACACCAAGCGTTGCGAACACTTGCCGGTCGTTCAGTTTCACCACTAAACCATCGATGTTGAATTTCAAATCATCGCGCTTCTTTTCCCACTCGGCCGCGAACTTCATTAGCCCATCGATGTCCGTAAAAGTACTGGCTTCGCTGTTGGCGGGCAGGCCAGCAGCACGAATAGCCTGGTAGGCGTACTCAAGTGTAGGGATTTCCTTAACATCGTCCCGCAATATGTCCCAGCCCTTGAAGCTTAAGGGGCGGGCGGCGGCCAATTTGGGATCAAGCTGACGAATGCTGCCGGCGGCCAAGTTGCGCGGATTGGCGTACAATGGCAAGCCCTCTGCCGTGCGCTGTTCGTTCAGCTCGGCAAAATCTTTTTTGTAGATGATAATCTCGCCACGGATTTCGGTACGGCCCTTCAGCAAAAACTCGAAGCCAGGGGCGCTCCGTAGGTGAGTTGGCACACTATTAATAGTCAGCACATTAGCTGTAACATCCTCGCCGGTAAAGCCATCGCCGCGCGTGACCGCCTTTACCAATGTACCGTCTTGGTACCACAGCGCGACTGCCAAACCGTCCAACTTGAGGTCGGCAAAATATTCCGAGCCGTGATTGGGGGCCAACTTCTGTACACGCTTGGCCCACGCTTCCAGCTCATCACGACTGAACACGTCGTTGAGACTAAGCATCCGGCTGGTGTGTTTAACCTGCGTAAATTCGGGCAGCGGCTCGCCAGCCACTCGCTGACTAGGGCTATCAAGCGTAATAAGATCTGGGTACTGTGTTTCCAGCTCGACAAGTTCGTGTTTGAGACTGTCGGCTGCAGCCTCGCTCATGGTCGATTGGTCGAGTACGTGATACTGGTAGCGGTAGTCGTTTATCAGCTCCCGCAACTTCTGAATTCTAACTTCGGCGTCTGACTTGCTCATCTTCATAGCATCGACCTATAGAGAGTGTAGAGATAGCTGTGCGTAACTGGGATGAACAGCATGCCCAGCAGCAAAAACACCCACGCCGCCAACGGCGTAACAAACAGGATGAACGGCAGAACGATGACGCCAACCATAACAAGTCCGGCCAGCGGCAAGAACAGCGTCTTACGCATCACCGCCCAGCGCCTGTGCGCCACCAACTGACGGGCGGAACGGAGCGCGCGCAGTGGCGTCATGTCGGGCAGCGTGACAATGTATAGCGCAAACAGTGAGGAAGTAACCATGTACAACGACAGGATTGCTAGCAGGAATGCCAGCAGCGCCCACAGTATCTGTTCTACGCCTGTTGCGGCAATGCCGGTAGACACGACAGTCGAGTAGAGCAGCGACCCGATAGCCATCGGGATCAACTGTATAGCGACGGTCATCAGTACTAACACGAACTGCACCAACGGCGACATACCCTGGTAAAAGCCGTCACGCGCTCGCACAGGGTGCCCAGCATGCACCTGCCGGAGCAACCAAATCACCGCCAGACTGACAATCAGTATCAATATCGACTGGTATACTCCGGCCGTTGGGCTAGACGAGCTGCCGCCTGAAGACTGCAACAAAAAGACATACACTGTCAGCCCGCTTAGTAGCTGCCCCCAGCCTTCGGAAAATAGTTGGTCCATCTCGGCTTTCGTATCACTAACGCCACCTGTCACGAACTGCAACCCCTGCACCAGCACAAAGTTGAGTGCACCATAGATAAGAACGACTGTCAGGAACAACTTCCAGTTTCGTGCAAGCACGACTAGGGCTGACTTCATCAAAACGAATGCACTCGGCAGCCGATCGCCCCTTATACGCTTCTGCAAACGGAACGAACGGTACTCCGACTTCGCGGACTGGCGCGATTCGGCAGTATCAGCCTCGGCCCCTGCCGCGTTCTGCGTTTTGGCCGGTTTGTCCCCTTCAGTTTTCGCCATGTTGGCTCTATTGTACCATTCTAGTTTTTGGTATTGTTAGCCTGTGAAGCGCAAAATTGCTTTATCTAAGGGGCTCGTCGGGCCAGCAAGCCTGCTGACTATCGGATTACTGTACGGTCTTTCGGCAGTTGTAACGAAGTACTTGTCGGACTATATCAACGCGTATCAGGTTATCGAATATCGTTTTGGCATTGCGTTGCTCGCCATTTTAATGATTGTGGCGTTTGCCAGGCGCATCCCCAGGTTTACGCATATCAACAAATGGGCACTGGCCGCCTTTGCCATTTCTTTTCCAGCCTCGGCCATATTATTCACACTATCAGTCTTTCACGCCTCCGTAGCAATAGCCGTGTTTTCCTTCTATGCTGCGAACCTGATTGCGCAATTCGGTTTGGGCAGAATATTCTTTGACGAGAAAATCAGCACGCTAAAAGCACTGGCGTTCGTCGCGTCTATCACCTCGCTACTGGCCTTCACTAACCCATTCAGCGACTTCACACTAACGTCCGGGCTCGCGTTCGGCATCTTGTCTGGCATCATACAGGGGGTTGCTTCAGTCTTCCAGAAACAGTTGAGTAATTCGACCGACAAGACTAGTTTGCTGCTTGTGCAAACCCTGGCGGGCGTCGTCATGGCTGCCGCGATATTGCTACTCATGGGCGAGCCGCTGCTCCCTGCACTCAGCATTCCCGCTTGGTTTATCGCTGTCGGGTTTGGTCTCAGTATGCTAGCTATCATGTATCTTTTCTTGGTTGGATACAAACACACGAACCTGAACGTTGGCAGTATTTTGGTATCCAGCGAGTTGTTCTTCGCGCCATTCCTCGCATTTATCTTGCTTTCAGAGCGTATGGACGTCAACGTGCTTGTCGGTGGCACTCTTGCTGCGGTTGCAACCGTACTCGTCAGCCTACCGCCCAAGAAGATACACAAACGAGTCAATCCGAATCTGCAGGGGGCCTGACTTCGTCACGACACTCGTGGTGCCTTGTTACGCTTGAGGTAATTAGGCGTGGCTACCCATTTTGCGGAGGCGCTTGATTCGGTCCTCGACAGGCGGGTGGGTACTGAAGAATTTGGCCAGGCTTTTGCCCTTTAGAGGGTTAGCGAAAAAGAGATGAGCCGTCGCAGTGTTCTGACGTTGCATGGCCGAGCCGTGGTCGCGAATTTTTTCAAGTGCGCTAGCTAACCCTTCAGGGTGACGCGTGGTGAGTGCCCCGGTACTGTCAGCGAGGTATTCACGGCGGCGCGATACAGCCAGCTGAACCAACAATGCTACGAGCGGTGCAAGCAGGGCGGCAACCAAGCCCAGAATCATAAACAGCGGGTTGCGGTTGTCGTCGTCGCCCCACCAGAACAGGTGCATGATGATGTCGGCAATTAGGCCAATGGCGCTGACCAGCCCGAAGACGATCATCATCACCCGAATGTCATAATTTTTGACATGTCCCATTTCATGGGCCATTACAGCCTCTAGTTCGGTGTCGTTCATAATGTCCAATAGCCCACGACTGGCAGCCACAACGGCATGCTGGGGGTCACGCCCGGTCGCGAAGGCGTTAGGGGCGCGATCTTCAATCACATACACCTTGGGCGTCGGCATACCGGTGGCAATCGCCAGGTTCTCTACCGTTCGGTAAAGACGTGGTTCTTGTTTTTTAGTAACCTCGTGCGCGCCGTTCATGGCCGTGGCCAGTTTGGCGGCCAGGAAATACTGGATCAACGCATACACGCCACCAACGATAAATGCCAGATACAAGAACGACGGGTCACCGTAGATATTGCTGACAATCCACCCTAGCACGCCGATGATCGCCACAAATAGGGCGATGATCAGCCAAGTCTTGCGTTTGTTAGCCGCAATTTCACTGTACATTCGTTAACTCCTAACGTTCTAAAAGCTTAGAACTCTGCTTTGACAGGCTTACTTGCAGCTGCCATCTCTGACTCGTCCAGCTCAAAGAATTCCTTGTCTTCGCGGAAGCCGAGCATGCTGGCGAAGAAGTTGGCTGGAACTTGCTGCTTCTTGGTGTTAAAGTCGCGAACCACGCCGTTGTAGAAGCGGCGGGACGCCATAATTTTGTCCTCGGTGTCGGTTAGTTCATCCTGCAACTTTTGGAAGTTCTCGGTGGCACGCAGCTGTGGATAGTTTTCGCTAACAGCGAACAGGCTCTTGAGGGCGGCTTCGAATTGATTCTCGGCCTTAGCGGTCTCTTTAACACTACCCTTGTCTTGAGCGCTCAGCGCGTTGGCGCGAGCCTTAGTAACATTCTCGAAGACTTCTTTTTCGTGCTTCGCATAACCCTTAACAGCGCTAACGAGGTTGGGGATCAGGTCGTAACGACGCTTCAATTGGACAGTAATGTCGCTCCAAGCTTCCTGCGCTTGCTGGTTCAGACGGACCAAGCCGTTGTAAATCGAAACTAGTACGATGATGATCACGACGACTACGCCTGCAACAATAAGCCATGTCATTTCTATATTTTCTCCTTACGTCTTTGTACTTTCAATTATAGCAGGTATGCTAAAGACATGCAGCGGCACGTCATTACGGTCACCGGCAAAGTACAGGGCGTTTTCTTCCGTGATAGTGCTCGGCGCGAGGCACTTCGACTCGGCCTGGCCGGCTTTGTTCGTAATGACCCCGATGGTTCCGTCTATATCGATGCTGAGGGCGATGAAGACTCGCTCCGCCAACTTCTCTGGTGGTGTACGAAGGGTTCCCCCGAGGCAAAAGTCACGAATGTTACACACAGCGAGCAAAAAGTCGCGGGCCACCAAGGGTTCGAGGTCCACTAAGACCGTTGCAAAAAACATGACTTTGCGCTAGAATTACAGGGTTAAACACGGGTGATTAGCTCAGTTGGCTAGAGCATCTCGTTTACACCGAGAGGGTCGGGGGTTCGAGTCCCTCATCACCCACCAATAAAAATGACTTACCGCAGGTAGGTCTTTTTTATTGGCAGATGTCGGGCTCGAATCCCCGACCCGTAGGGGAGTGGGGCGTGACTGTCCAGTGGACAGTCACGTTTTCATTGCTTGGCCGGAGCAAAAGTGCTTGCACTTTTGTGAAGCACATCGAGCCGAGTCCCTCATCACCCACCAAACAAAGAGTCCGCCATCGGCGGGCTTTTTGTTTGGCGAGAGAGGACTGGCGGCCTGCGGCCTCCTCCGCTGCGCCGTGCTCGGAGCGAGCTCCTGCGCGCGTGCTCGTTCCACGACCTCCCGTTCGCTATTGCTCACTCGCGAGGTTCTTCGTCCTCTCTCGCCTGGAGCCAAACTAAAAGACCGGCTGAAACCGGTCTTTTAGTTTGGTGCGCGAGAGAGGACTTGAACCTCCACGCCTTGCGGCACATGCACCTCAAGCATGCCTGGCTACCAATTACAGCACTCGCGCTTAATCTCTGTTATTCTACATTTTTCTAGATAAAAACTCAAGCCGTGGGGCGTTTTTTGCGGTTGCGGTGATGATGGAGGCGACGGAGGAAAACGGAAATACCAATAAGCGCCACACCGCCCCAAATGATGTTGACGATCACTGACACATACGCATGGTAGTAGAGCTGGTAAATGATAATCAGGATGGCGCCAATGAAATTGTCCATCTCGTACCAAAATGACTTGTTTGTCCATCTGCCGGTATTCACCCGATAGAAGCCAAGTAGCAATAATATCGAGCCGATAACTGCCAAGGCGTTCAGAAAAATTTCGGTGCCGCTCACCTACGACCTCGGCATGTGGTCATACAAATGCTCCATGGAGTAGCTGGAGCGGAGCTGCTGCTTAACTGTGTCGAGGTTAGCGTTCACCTTAACACCTGGGTTGAGTGTGCCGTAGGGATCAAAGATCTGCTTGACCTTCGTGAAGAGGCCATACACCTCCGGCCCGTATAACTTCTCGAGGTAGAGGGCGCGCAAACGGCCATCGCCGTTGCCACCGCTGGTAGTGCCCCCAAGTGAGATAACGAGGTCATAATACTCCTCAAGCAAGCGGAAAGCGCGTTGGCGGTCACCAACTTGGCCAAGATCCAGCATTGGCTGAGTGCGTAGATGTCCGTCGCCGGCGTGGCCCCATATGGCAGGTTGTACGTGATTGCGTTCGAATAGTTGGTACAAACCCTCGATGTACTCGCGCAGACGCTCTGGCGGGACAACGCCGTCCTCAATGATGGGCAGCGCCCTGGCGTCGCCTTCGCTGTGCGAAATAAAGGTGGATGATGCTTGGCGAATTTTCCAGAGCTGGGTTTGCTTGAAAGGATCAATTTCAATTTGTACGTTCGTCGCTTGATGCTCTAACAGTTTGCGAGCCTTCTTGGCTAACTTCTTCTGCTGGCGCTCGCTTGGGCTGTCAAACTCAACAAACAACAGCGCCCGTGGGTACGGTTTGGTAACAACATCCTTGAGCAGGTTGACGTTAATCTTCTCGACAGCCTCTAGCAGGTGCCCGTCTACCATCTCGATGGCGCTAGGCATTTCGGGCAAGTCACGGAGTTCGAGGACGGCACGCTGTAGTTTTTCCAGATCATCAAAACTAGCCATTAGGAGGGTAGATGCCGGGTTGAACTGCTCTGTGTCAAGAACGATTTCAGTGATAACACCGAGGGTACCCTGGCTACCAACAAACAACGGCGTGAGATCAAACGAACCGTCGCGACGCTTAATGTCCTCCAAGAAGTAGCCAGCCGAGTTCTTAGTAACCGTTAGGTTGATCTTTTCAATGGCAGCCCTGTTTTCCTCGACCAGCGCGTCGACTGCCCGGTAGACCTCGCCCTCGAAGGTGCTTAAACCAAGTTTTTTGTTGAGGTCACGCTTGTTCAGACGCGTGGTTTCAATAACCTCGCCGTTCGCCAGCACAACGCGCAGCGACTTTACGAAATCGCGCGTTGAGCCGTACTTTACACTCTTTTCGCCCGTGGCATTGTTGGCCACGGCACCACCGATTGTCGAATATTCCAGGCCTGGAGGGAATGGCGGCAAAAAGCGCTCATGTGTATGCAGCGTTTGCTGCAGTTTGCCATAGTTAACACCAGGTTCAACAACCGCCACACCACTTTTTTGGTCCAGCTCGAGAATACGATGCATGTGCGCCGGGAATGCCAGGATAATACCGCCGCCTAGCGCTGCACCACCTTGGTCGGTGCCGGCGCCCCGAGCGGTCACGGGGATAACGCGACCGCGCTCGGCCAGCTGCCAGGTAAATCGCGTTACCTTGCGAACATCGTTTTCGCTCCGCGGGTAGACAATAACCGCGGGTGACACGGTTAAGATACTATCGTCCGTGGCAAAATATCGGCGAGCATCCGCCGAAACCATTACTTCGCCGACCAGATGCTCTTGCAGGTAATGTGCTACCTTGCTCATAAATCCTTGTGGCCCTCTAACCTTACTACTGCGGCACGAAACCGCTTATCTTACACCATCATAGCACAGTTGTACGATGGGAGGTTACACGAGGAAGTAGGCTGCCGCAGCTACAACTACGACGACTACGATCAGACCAACGAGCAGGCCCTTTTTACCACCCTGTTTTGCCGGGGCAGCAGCAGGAGCTGGTGCGGCGGCTGGGTCAGCAGCTGCTGGCGATTCTGGAGCAGCGTCTGCTACAGGTGCAGCCGGGCTCTCTGGTACTGGTGGTGTTGGAGCGGCTGGAGCTGCTGGTGTTGCTGGAGCGGCTGGAGCCGGTGCTGCTGATGGGTCTGCTGGAGTCTGATTTTGATTTTGTGCGTTAGGGTCCATTTTCGTTATCCCTCCTAAAGGACTAATGCTAACAATACGGGCATTATAACGTAGGAGCACAGACAAAAGAAAGCGCGCTTTCTTTTGTCGAGTACCGCACGTTTCACCGATTCGTCAGAATCGGTATAACGTAGGAGAGGAACAAATAGAAAGTTTACTTTCTATTTACTCCGTTCCTAAGTTACGGTATGAGCAATACCATTCAAGCCCTCGTTAGCGTTTGCCGTCCCACTCAGCATGGAACTCGTCTAGAAATTCTTCTACAACCTTGTGGCGGTGCCGCGCCATCTGTTTGCCTGTTTTGGTGTACATGCGGTCTTTTATGAGCAGTAACTTCTCGTAGAAATGGTTGATGGTCGGGTTGGTGTTATGTTTCTGTGCCTTGTACGCTTCGGAAGAATCAAAATGCTCGAGAGCTACACTGGGGTCGTGAATTATCTTGCCCTTAGATCCCCCAAAATCGAATGCCCTCGCTATGCCAATCGCGCCCAGCGCATCAAGCTTGTCGGCGTCATGTACAATCTGCGCCTCGATTTTTACCAGTTTCACCCCGTCGAGCGAATGTCTAAAGCCAGTGTTGCGAATACTGTCTTGCACATTTTCTATGACGTCCTTGCCTACGCCTTGGCTTTTCAGCCACTTACCGACCTGGCCGATGTCGTCTTGGCCGTCATCCGTAAGCTTCCAGTCACCGACGTCATGTAGCAACGCAGCCAGTTCGAGCACCAGCATATCAACGCCCTCTTCTTTACTCGCAATGTGCTTGGCCAACCTCCAAACTCGGTACAAATGCCAGTAATCGTGTGCGGCACCTTTGCTATCGAACTCTTCTTTCAGGTACTTCAAGGTTTTAGGAATTATGTCCTCACTTGTCATACGAGTATGATAGCAGACGAGGTTAGGCTTCGCGGTCAGAAAGGGCACGCGCCACCCGGCTAACGGAGCGCGGGCTACCGTACCCGAGTTCGGGTTGGGAAGTCTACTGACGTGGAGTAGTTGGTAGAGGCAGTGCGCTGGCGGGTAGACGGGAGCGGGGTCGGCGGCGTAGTGGGTATTGGGCGGCTGGGTGGACGCGGGAACTGGGGGGTGGGGCTAGG
>Ga0255338_1004733_pt1 | contig 13568 bp, 17 predicted proteins | sample MeOH1_35cm_T4_19_FD_203715 | JGI IMG/M metagenome (GOLD analysis project Ga0255338, IMG submission 203715) | Sandy soil microbial communities from University of British Columbia, Vancouver, Canada - MeOH1_35cm_T4_195 | ecosystem: Engineered > Artificial ecosystem > Sand microcosm > Unclassified ...
GAGGACTTCCCGCACCGCGTGCTGGGCAGCCGCGTGGCCGTGCGCTTCGTGCATGCGGCCGAGCCCCTGGGGCCGCGCCTGTACCGCGCCGCCCGGCGCCAGTTCCTGGCCTTCTTCAAATCATGATGGCAGACAGCAGCAGTCTCGGCCTGGACGGCGAATGGCCCCCCAAGGCCGCGGCCCGCGCCGGTGGGCTCTTTCCGGAACGCGCGCCGGCCAGTGAGGCCTGGCTGGACCGGCTGGCCGTGGCCGGCTTCCTGGGCCTGCGGCGCTGGCCCTGGCTGCGCCGGCGCGCCCAGCAGCGCCTGCTGGCCGAGGTCGCCGCGGCCCTGCCGGCGTTGGCGGCGCTGGGCGATGCCGCGCTGCGCGGCGCCGCGCGCCAGGCCGCCCGCGCGGCCTTCGCCCGGCGCGATGCGGCGGCGGGCGCGCAGGCGCTGGCGGCCCTGTCGGAGGCGGCGCGCCGCAGCCTGGGCCTCAAGCCCCATCCGCCCCAGCTGCTGGCGGCCTGGACCATGATCCAGGGGGCGCTGATCGAGCTGGACACCGGCGAGGGCAAGACCCTCACCGCCGGCCTGACGGCCAGCTTCGCCGCGCTGGCCGGCGTGCCCGCCCATGTGGTGACGGTCAACGACTACCTGGCCCAGCGCGATGCCGAGGCGATGCGGCCGCTGTTCGACTTCTTCGGCCTGTCGGTGGGCGTGGTGCACAGCGGCGTGGCGCAGGAGCAGCGCGCCGCGCAGTACGCGCAGGACCTGACCTACTGCACCAACAAGGACCTGGTGTTCGACTACCTGCGCGACCGGGTCAATGCCCGCGGCCTGGACAGCATGGCCCAGCTGGCGGTGCGCCGCCTGCATGGCGGCGGCGGCCCGGCCGAGCCGCTGCGCCTGCGCGGCCTGCATTTCGCCATCGTCGACGAGGCCGACAGCGTGCTGATCGACGAGGCGCGCACGCCGCTGATCCTCTCGGCCAAGCGCGAGGGTCAGGCCGACGCGGCGCTCTACGCCGCGCTGCTGGAGATCGCGCGCGGCCTGCGCGCGGACGTGCATTACGAGCTCTCGCCGCAGGGCGCGCTGGAGCTGCTGTCCACCGGCCGCGTGCACCTGCGCGAGCTGGCCCGGCAGCAGGACGCCCGCAGCGAGGTCTGGCGCACGCCCTGGATGCTGGAGCACTACATGCTGCAGGCGCTGCGCGCCCTGCACCTGTTCAAGCGCGATCAGCATTACGTCGTGCACGAGGGCAAGATCGTCATCGTCGACGAGTTCACCGGCCGCATGCTGGCCGACCGCAGCTGGGAGCAGGGCCTGCACCAGCTGGTCGAGGTCAAGGAGGGCTGCGCGATCTCGGGCGGCAACGTCACGCTGGCGCGCATCACCTACCAGAGCTTCTTCGCGCGCTACCTGCGCCTGGCCGGCATGAGCGGCACGATACGCGAGACCGCCCACGAGATGGCCTATGTGTTCGGCCTGCCCTGCCTGCGCATCGAGCCCAACAAGCCTTCGCGCCGCCGCTACCTGGCGCCGCAGCTCCACGCCGACGAGGCGACCAAGCTGCGCGCCCTGGTCGAGGAGGTGCGCGCGCACCAGGCGGCGGGCCGCGCGGTGCTGGTGGGCACGCGCTCGGTGCGCGGCTCGCTGGCGATCAGCGACGCGCTGGCCCTGGCGCGCATCGAACACCGGGTGCTGAACGCGCTGCAGAACGCCGACGAGGCCGCCCTGGTGGCCGCGGCCGGCGATGGCGGCGCGGTCACCGTGGCCACCAACATGGCCGGCCGCGGCACCGACATCCGCCTGGCCCGGTCGGTGATGGAGGCGGGCGGCCTGCACGTGATCCTGACCGAATGGCACGAGTCCTCGCGCATCGATCGCCAGCTCTACGGGCGCTGCGCCCGTCAGGGCGATCCGGGCAGCGTGCGCGCCATCGTGGCGCTGGACGACGAGCTGCTGCAGCGCCATGGCGCGCCGCTCTTGCTGAAGCTGGCCCGTCTGGGGTCAAATCTTGCCTGGCCGGCCTGGGCGATCGAGGGCCTGCGCCGCCTGGTGCAGGGCGCGGCGGAATCCGCCAATGCGCGCCAGCGTCGCCACACGCTGAAGAGCGATCGGCAGATGCGCCGGCAACTCGCCTTCACGGGAAGACCTGAATGACAAGGAAGAGAACGATGTGGATCAAGACCGGCCTGCTGGGCCTGAGCCTGGCCGGCGCGAGCGCCTGGGCCGCCCCGGCCAGCTTCGACGCGCTGATCGAGCCCTCGCAGACCCTGGAGATCCGCAGCCCGGTCGCCGGCCTGATCACCCAGGTGCTGGCCCAGCGCGGCGGCGCGGTGAAGAAGGGTGCGGTGATCGTCACGCTGGACGCCGGCGTCGAGCGCGCCGCGGCCGAGCTGGCGCGCTACAAGTCCGGCATGGACGGGCAGATCAAGGCCGGCGAGAGCCGCCTCGTCTACGCCGACCGCAAGCTCAAGCGCCGCAGCGAGCTGGCCGAGAAGAACTACGGCACGGCCCAGGAGCGCGAGGACGCTGAGGCCGAGCAGCGCATCGCCCAGGCCGATGTGCAGGCGGCGCGCGAGAACAAGCAGCTGGCCAAGCTGGAGCATGAGCATGCGCTGGCGCTGGCCGGCCAGAAGCAGCTGCGCAGCCCGATCGACGGGGTGGTCGTCGAACAGGGCCTGTATCCCGGCGAGATGGCCGAGGCCGGCGAGGGCCGCAAGCCCATCCTGAAGATCGCACAGATCAATCCGCTGCGCGTCTCGCTGCTGCTGCCGGCGGCGCTCTATCCCAAGCTCAAGCCCGGCATGAAGGCCGAGGTCCTGCCCGAGAAGCCGCTGGAGGGCCGCTACCCGGCCACCGTCAGCATGGTCGACAAGCTGATCGATGCGGCCAGCGGCACCTTCCGCGTCTACCTGCAGCTGCCCAACGACAAGGGCGCGCTGCCCGGCGGCCTGAAGGCCAAGGTGCAGTTCACCGAGCTCTGAGACCCGGCCCTGTCGGCCTGGGCCTACGCGCCGACGCGGGCCCGGCCGGCAGACGCCGGGCCGCCCGCGCGCCCAGACTGTGGGCCTCGGAGGCCGTTTGGCCCCGCCAGGTCTCAGGAGGGTGCATGAAGGGGGAGTTCCATCCCGGCGCGAACGTGTTGCGCCTGCTGCTGCGCCAGCAGGCCATGATCCGGCGCCTGGTGCGGCGCTATCGCGCGGCCCGCTGCGCCCGCAGCCTGGAGGCGCAGGAGTCGCTCCGGCTGGGCCGGGTCTTCGGCGCGGCCGTCGGCCTGCACCTGCGGCTGCAGGAGGAGATCCTCTATCCGGCGGTGCGCCGGCTGCTGCGCGAGGATCCGGGGCTGCTGGACGGCCTGATCGCCGAGCATGGGGCGTTGAGCCGCCTGCTGGCCGAGCTGGACGAGGCTCCGCCCGACGCGCTGCTGTCGGGCGTGCGCCTGGCCGTGCTGTCGGACCGGCTGGACCATTTCTTCGATCGCGAACGGGACCAGCTGTTCCCGCGCCTGGATAGCCTCGCGCTGGATCTGCGCGCCCTGAGCCGCCTGATGCTGCACCGCCGGCATGCGCTGCGGGCTGTCAGCGCAGTCTGACGCCGCCGCGCGCGCTTGGCCGATTCCCCGGCCGGCGCCGGCCCGCCACACTGAAGACAAGCCGGGGCTCAATGCCCGATCGGCGTCAACAGGAGAAGCACATGAACAAGACCTCGACTCCCGTCCGCGGCACCCTGCGCCGCCTGGCCGGCATCGCGCTGAGCGGCTGTCTGGCCCTGAGCCTGTGTGCCTGTGCCAGCCTGAGCCGGCGCGAGACCAGCACCTTCGTCGGCACGGCCGTCGGCGGCGTGATCGGCGCGGCCGCCACCGGCGGCAGCACGGTGGGCACGGTGGGGGGCGCGGTGGCCGGCGGGGTCATCGGCAATGAACTGGGCAAGCGCCGTTGAGCGGGGCCCGTCGCGCAGGCAAGGAGAAGCCGATGACCGAGTCGCATGAACAGGCCTTCATCCCCTGGCCATCCCGCCCGGGCTCGCTCTGGGTGCCGGTTTCCAGCAGCGAGCTGGAGCTGGGCTACGAGGTGGCCTTTCCCTTCTACCTGGCCGAGGCCCCGGCGGGCCCGGCCCAGCCGCTACCGAGCGAGCGGCTGACGGGCGGCTGAGGCCGGCGCCGCGCGGCGCCCCGCATCATGGCGCGCCGTATCCGTCCGCTGGCGGCGCTGCTGGCCCTGCCCCTGCTGCTGGGGGCAGGTTTTGCCTATGGCGAATGGCGCGGCTGGCCCTGGCTGGCCGAGCCCCTGCAGCAGGAACTGTCGCGGCGCCTGGGGCGCGAGCTGCGCCTGGGCCCCGGCGCGCAGCCGCAGGCCCTGCAGCTGCAGCTGTGGGGCGGCCTGCGCCTGCGTGCCGGCCGCCTGCAGATCGACGCCCCGGCCGGTGCCGGCGAGCGCCCGACGCTGGAGGCCGAGGACGTGGAGCTCCGGCTGCACTACCGCGATCTCTGGGACTGGCGCGGCCGCGGCAGCCTGCGGCTGGCGCTGCTGCGCGCCGCCAGCCTGCAGGCCGATCTGTGGCGCCAGGCCGATGGCGAGGCCAGCTGGCAGCTGCGTGTGCAGGCCGCCGGCGCGCCGCCCCTGCTGCAGCTGCAGCGCCTGGAGCTGCCGCAGGGCCGCATCCTGCTGCGCGACCGCCTGCTGGGTCTGAACGCGCACATCGAGTTCAGCAGCGGCGCCGCCGGCCTGCAGGCCCGCGCGCGGGGCGACTACCGCGGCCGGCCGCTGACGGCCGAGCTCAGCAGCCCGGTGCTGCTGCCCTGGATCATGGCCGACGGCAGCGGCCCGGCCCTGCCGCTGCGCCTGGTGCTGCGCGCCGGTCCGGTGGCGCTGGACTTCGACGGCCGGCTGCAGAGCCTGCTGGGGTTGCAGGGCCTGCAGGGCCGCTACCGGCTCAGCGGGCCCTCGCTGGCCGCCATCGGCGATCCGCTGGGCCTGACCCTGCCCAGCACCGCGGCCTTCCGGGCCCATGGCAGCCTGGGTCACCAGGGCACGCACTGGCAGGCCGAGGTGGAGCAGGCCCTGCTGGGGCGCAGCCGGCTGCAGGGCAGCTTCGTCTACGCGACCGAGGGCCCGCGGCCCAAGCTCAGCGGCCGGCTGGGCGGCGCTTCGCTGTGGTTTGCCGATCTGGGGCCGGCCATCGGCGTGCCCGCCGAGGCCGCGCCGCGGCCGGCCGGCGGCCGCCTCATTCCCGATCGGCGCTTCGATCTGCCCTCGCTGCGCGGCATGGACGCCGACGTGGCCGTGGCGTTGCAGCGCGTCGAGCTGGGCCCGGCCTTCGCGGAGCCCGTCGCGCCGGCCTCGGCGCGGCTGCAGCTGCAGGACGGCGTGCTGAGCCTGAGCGGGCTCGATGCCCGCAGCGCGCGCGGCCGCATCTTCGGCCGCATCAGCCTGGACGGGCGGGCGCCGCAGGCGCTCTGGCGCGCCGAGCTCGGCTGGGCGGGGCTGCGCCTGGAGCAATGGCTGGAGCAGCGCCGCGGGCCGGGCCAGCCGCCCTATCTGAGCGGGCGGCTGGACGGGCGGCTGCAGCTCAGCGGCCGCGGCCGTTCCAGCGCCGAGCTGCTGGCCAGCGCCGAGGGCCGGGCCCTGGCCTTCATGCCCGAGGGCCGGCTCTCGCACCTGGCCGTCGAGGCGGCCGGCCTCGACCTGGCCCAGGGCCTGGGCGTCTGGCTGCGCGGCGACGATGGCCTGCCCCTGCAATGCGCGGTGGCGGATCTGGAGATCAGCCGCGGCCTGGTGCGGCCGCGCACCCTGCTGGTCGACACGCGCGACTCGGTGCTGTGGGCCGAGGGTCAGGTCTCGCTGGCCCGCGAGCAGCTCGATTTGCGCCTGCAGGTGGCGCCCAAGGATTTCAGCCCGCTGACCCTGCGCACGCCGATCCGCGTGGAGGGCAGCTTCGAGGCGCCGCGGCTGGCGCTGGAACCCCGGCCCCTGTTGCGCAAGCTGGCGCCGGCGGCGCTGCTGGCGGCCCTGAATCCGCTCGCCGGCCTGCTGCCGCTGATGGACAGCGGTGCCGCCGGCACGGCCCAGCAGCAGTCCTGCCGGCGCCTGCTGGCCCGGGCCGGCCGCCTCTAGCTGCCCACCCCAGGCGCAGCCGTGGTGGCGGCGCGCTCAAGGCGGCAGGAGCTGGAACAGCAGCACCGGGCAGGGCAGGACGCGCGCGAGCCGGCCGGCGCCGGGATGCAGGGCGATCAGGCGCAAGTCGCAGCCATCGACCCGCAGCAACAGCGCTTCCTCCGCCTCGGGCTCGGCGGCGATGGCGGCATCGGCATCGATGCGCGGCTCAAGCAGCTGCAGCAGCTGCAGATGGCGCCGCAGCTCGGCATCGAAGGCCTGCGCGGCGCCGGATGGGCATTCGAATACCGCGGCCAGACCGGCCGGGCTCTGCCGCTGCGCGGTCAGCGCCAGCAGATCTTCGGCCAGTGCCTGCGCGCTGCCGCGGTCGGCCAGGCATTGGTAGAGGCGGACCTGGCAGGGCCGCAGCACCGCCGCGCCGCTCAGTTGCAGGGCGAGACGCTCGCACAGATAGCCTTCGGCGGCCGGGCTCAGCGCCTCGGCGCAGGTGGGTTGGCGCAGGTCCAGCATGGCCGAGCTCGTGTTAACGGGCCCTAGGCGCCGCCGCGCGGGCGCAGCGGCGGCCCGCCGGCGCTGTCACGGAACTCCGGCCGCCCCCCGAGGCCCAGCAGGTCGGCGTTGAGCAGCGGCGGCTCGGCCGGCGGCTGCAGGGGCAGCAGGACCAGGCTGAGCAGGCACAGCAGCGGGTAGGCGGTGCGCAACAGGGCTTGCAGCGGGTGCATGGCGCGGACCTCGGGTGCTCAGGGGACGGGTCCGCCGGGTTCAGCCCTGCGTGTTGACGCGCAGCTGGTTGTCGACGCTGACCACGCCCTTGACGGCCATGGCCAGCTGGGTGGCGCGCTCGCGGGCCAGCCGGCTGGGCGCCTGGCCCTTCAGCTCGACGCGGCCCTGGTGGGTGTCGACGTCGATCTTCAGGGCGCTGAGCTCGCTGTCCTTGGCCAGGGCCGCATTGATGCTGGCGGTGATGCCGGCGTCGTTGAGCCCGGCCTCGATCTTGTCGACCGTGGTGCTGGCGGCGTTCTTGGCTTCCTGCAGGGCCTGCTGGGTTTCCTGCTTGGCCTTGTCGGCGCCGCGCTCGGCGGCGGCAAGGCCGGCGTCGACGCGCTGGCCGGCGGTCTGCTCCTCGGGCTTGGGCTGGCAGGCCGCCAGGGCCAGCGCGGCCAGCAGCAGGCTCAGGGACAGGGCCGGACGGCCGGGGGGACGGAAGGATGTCATGGCAGTCACTCCTTGGCTGTCGCGTGATGGCCGGCTCAGCCCTTGCGGACCAGGCCGATGATGAAAGTGATCAGGGCCATCAGCACGAAGATGAAGAACAGCGCCTTGGCGATGCCGACGGCGCCGGCGGCGATGCCGCCGAAACCGAACACGGCGGCGACCAGGGCGATCAGGAAGAAGACGACGGCGTAATGCAGCATGGCGAACTCCTGTGAGGGGCGGGCCGGCCGCGGCCGGATCGCCGTGTCTCCACTCTAGGGAGCCGCGGCGGGCGCGCCCATGAGAGGGCGGCGCGCCCGCCTGTGGGGCGAGCGCCAGCGCTGGCGTAGGCGCGGGCCTACAGCGTCGACCCGCAGACCGCTAGGGTGCGGCCGGCGCCTCGGCCGGGGGGGCGGGCAGCAGGGGCAGGCGGGCCGTCAGCCGGGTGCCGCGCCCCGGGGCGCTGTCGACCTTGAAGCTGCCGCCCTCGGCGGCCACGCGGTAGCGCATGCCCAGCAGGCCGTGGCTGGAGCTCGGCTGGATCTGCGGATCGAAGCCGCGGCCATCGTCGCGCACCTCGATCAAGGCCTGACCCCGGTCCGCCACCAGGCGCACCCAGACCTCCCGGGCCTGGGCGTACTTGGCGATGTTGGTGAAGGCCTCCTGCACCAGGCGGTAGACCGTCAGCTCGGCGCGCGGCGACAGGTGCAGCGCCTGCAGCTCGGTGTGCACCGGCCGCTCCAGGCGTGCCGCGAACTCCTGGGCCTGGATCTCCAGCGCCGGCAGCAGGCCCAGGTTGGACAGCGAGGAGGGGCGCAGGTCCTCGATGATGCGGCGCTTCAGCGCGATGCCGCTGTTGAGGGTCTCAGTCAGGTGCGCGAGGCGCTCCAGCAGCTCGGGGCTCTGCTGGGCCAGCTTGGGCTTGATGCGCGCGGCGTCCAGCTTGGCGGCGGTCAGCAGGGCGCCGAGCTCGTCGTGCAGCTCGCGCGCCAGGCGGTGGCGCTCGTCCTCGCGGGCGCTCTGCAGATGGGTGGCGAGCTGGGTCAGCTCCTCGGTGCGGTGCTGCACCACCAGCTCCAGCCGGTCGCGCTCGGCGGCGAGCTCGCGCGCCTGCAGCTCGCGCTGCTGGGCCAGCGCGCGGCTCTGGCGCAGATACATGGCCAGGGCCAGCAGGCTCAGCGCCGTCATCGTGGCCACGCCGACCCGGTTCAGCAGCAGGGCCTTGATGACCTCCTCCAGGCCCCGGGCCACGCGCTGGTTCTCCAGGTGCAGCAGTTCCTCGGCGCGCGCGCGTATCAGGTCCATCTGGTCGCGGCCGATGCCGGCCTGGATCAGCTCCAGCGCCTTGTCGGCACGGCCCAGGTCCTGGCGCTGGATGACCTCGGCCAGCTCGCCCATCTTGGTGCCCACCGCCTGCTCGAGCTGCTGGTGCAGGGCCAGGGCCCGGGCATCATCTTGTTGCACATAGTGCTGGCGCAGGTTCTTCAGGGCGCGGCCGAGATCCTCGTTGGCTTCCTCGTAGGGCGCCAGGTACTCGCGGCGGCGCGTCAGCAGGTAGCCGCGCTGGGCCGACTCGGCATCGGTGGCGCGCAGCTTGACGCTGTAGATCAGCAGGCGCGCGCGGCCCATCTGGGTCAGATCGGCCAGGGTGCTGCGGGCGCGCTCGTAGCTGCCCTCGCTGATGCTGATCATCGCGGCGGCGGCCAGGATGGCCAGCGGGAAGACGAACGCGCTGCGCTGCACGCGCTCGACGAGGGCATGGCCCTGGCTGCTGCTGCTCATGGCCTAAACTCCTTCATCACCATGCATTCACTGGATTGCCGGCCATCATGATCCGTGTCGCCATCGTCGATGACCATGCCATTGTCCGCGCCGGCCTGCGCCAGTACCTGGCCGAGCAGGTGGATCTGCGCGTGACCGGCGAGGCCGCCAACGGCCGCGAGGCGCTGGAGCTGCTGCGCGGCGGCGAGATCGACGTGCTGGTGATGGACATCTCGATGCCCGAGCATGGCGGCGTCGATGCGCTGGCCGCGATCAAGGCGCGCGCGCCCGAGCTGCCGGTGCTCATACTCTCCGGTTTCCCCGAGGCCCATTACGCCACCACCCTGCTGCGCCAGGGCGCCAGCGGCTATCTGAACAAGGAATGCGATCCCGAGGACATCCTGACGGCGATCCGCACGGTGGCGCGCGGGCGGCGCTACATCACGCCCGCGGTGGCCGAGCTGCTGGCCGACGGCCTGGCCGGCGAGTCCGACAAGCCGCCGCACGAGCAGCTGTCGGAGCGCGAGCTGCAGGTCTTCCTGCGCCTGGCCAAGGGCGAGACGGTCAGCCACATGGCCGACTGCATGTGCCTGAGCGTGAAGACGGTCAGCACCTACCGCAGCCGCGTGCTGGAGAAGATGAAGCTCGCCTCCAACAGCGAACTGACCTACTACGCGCTGAAGAACGGCCTGATCCAATAGCCGGCCGCGCTCAGTGGGGCTGGGCCGCGAGCTCGCGGCAGTAGTCCAGCAGCTCCTCGATCTCGCTGGACTTGTCGAACACGCGGTCTGCGCCCAGGGCCAGGCAGCGCCGGCGCACGTCGGGCGTCGCGTAGTTGCTCAGCACGACGCGCTTGGCCGCGCCCTGCAGGTGGCCGGTCTGGGCCAGCACATTGATGCCGGAGCCCCGCTTGAGGAACAGGTCGATCAGGATCAGTTCGCAGTCATGGCCGGGCTGGGCCAGCCAGGCCAGCGCGTCCGCCTCGGTGTCGGCCCAGGCCAGCACCTGCAGGGGCAGCATCTCCTCCAGGGCGGCCGTCAGCTCGGCCCTGATGGTGGGGCTGTCCTCAACCAGAAAACATCGCAGCGCGCTCATGGGGTCTCGACACCGCGCAGGATGGGGCGCGTCGGGCCATTATCCTGGAGCCCGGCCAGGGGGGCAGCGGGAGGCTGCTGATGCCGCGGTAGGACGGCACCTACAGCGGCTTGCCCGCCCCGCGGGCGCGCAAGAAAAAAGCCCACCCCGGCCGGGGTGGGCATGAAAAGGGCGCGGCCCCGGGACGGGGCCGCGACACCCAGGAGACCCGGGGGTTTAGAAGCTGTGGCGGATGCCGGCCACGACTTCGGTCAGGTTGCGATCGCTCGCGGTGGTCAGACCGGCCGGGACGGTGCCGGCCGCGCGGCTGGCGTAGCCGATGCCGTCATTCTTGAAGCGCGTCAGCGAGGAGTACAGATTGGTGCGCTTGGACAGGTCGTACTGGTAGCCCACGCCGAAGGCCTGGGTCTTGCCGTCGGCCAGGCTGCCGTCGGTCTTGCTCTCGACGTACTGGGTCTTGAACAGGTGCTGACCCATGCGGTAGCTGGCGCCCAGCCAGTAGCCCTTGCCGTCCTTGTCGGCGACGCTGCGGTCGTTCACCTGCATCACGCCGCCGTTGAAGCGGTAGTTGCCCCAGTCGTAGGCGGCTGCGGCGGAGGCGGTGCGCACGCTCTGGCCCACGGTTTCGGCCTTGTCGTCCACCAGGGACAGCATGGCGTCGAAGCCGTTCTTGGTGTAGCGGCCGTAGATGTCGGCGATGCGGTTGCCGCTGGTGTTGCCGGCCACCTCGCCCATGCCCCACAGCGCGCCGGCGCTGAAGCCGTCGTAGTTCTCCGACTCGAACTTGACCGAGTTGTTGACGCGCGAGGGGCCGCCGTTGCCGGTGGCCGTGGTGTTGCCGCCGCGCACCGGCTCATAGCCGCCGAAGCCGCCGATCACGGCCGTGCTGGCGCCGACGTTGTTGTTGGAGAACTGGCTGAAGTCGCCGGACAGGGTGTAGAGGCTGCCGTACTGGCGACCCAGGGAGACCTTGCCATAGGGCGTGGCCAGGCCGACGAAGGCCTGACGGCCCCAGAAGGCGTTCTGGCCGTTGGTGCCGTCGTCCAGGTTGATGCCGGATTCCAGCGTGAAGAAGGCGCGCAGACCGCCGCCCAGATCTTCGCTGGCGCGGATGCCGAAACGCGAGCCCGACAGGCCGCCCGATTGCACGCGGGTCAGCGTGGACGCGCCGTCCAGCAACTGCACATTGGCGTCGACGACGCCGTACAGCGTGACCTGGGTGCCCGAGGACTGGGCGAAGGCGACGGAGCTGGCCGCCAGGGCCAGCGCAGAGAGGGCAATGGTTTTGTACTTCATGATCTCGTCTTTCGATTTGTGGCCGGGCCGCCGATGGCGGCGGCCCCCGGGCGCTCAGGTGTCCTCTGACTCCCTTGCACGTGGTGCCAGTTTAGGGTTCGCACCGATATCGAAAGACCCGGAAAAGTGGAATTCACTGTTCCGAAATCAGGGTTAATAACTAGGCTTGAAATCGGGCTCTACGGCCTGGGTGGCCGTAGATCGCACGAGCTGAATCATCCGGATACAAGACCGGGCATCAGGGCAACATATGCAGCTGGTGGCCCAGCTTCTCGCGCTTGGTCTTCAGGTAGCGGCCGCTTTCCTCGTTGGACTCGACCTCGTGGTCCTCCCGGGCCGCCACCTCGATGCCCAGCTCCTGCAGGGCCGCGACCTTGAAGGGGTTGTTGCTCATCAGGCGCACCGACCGCACGCCCAGATCGCGCAGGATGTCGGCCGCGGCGTCGAAGCGCCGGCTGTCGATCGGCAGGCCCAGGGCCAGATTGGCCTCCACCGTGTCGAGGCCCTTGTCCTGCAGCGCATAGGCGCGCAGCTTCTGGCCCAGGCCGATGCCGCGACCCTCGTGACCGCGCAGATAGATGACGACGCCGCCCTCGGCCTCGATGCGCTGCAGGGCCAGCGCCAGCTGCTCGCCGCAGTCGCAGCGCAGCGAGCCCAGGATGTCGCCGGTGAAGCATTCCGAATGCATGCGCAGCAGCACCTCGGACTTCTGCGCCACCTCGCCCTTGACGATCACCACATGCTCGTCCGGCTGGTCGGCCGCCTGGTAGACATGGACCATGAACTCGCCGTGCTTGGTGGGCAGTCGGGCAGTGGAGACGCGCTGGACGCGCGCCGGGTCGACGGAGGGGGCTGAGGAGGTCACGCTGTGGAATCGGGAACGGAGGCTAGACCGAGATGGTAGCGCCGCGCCGGATTGCAAGCCGGCGCGCCCCCGCGCCGGGGCGGTCCGGCTCTGGCGGAGCCGGCGCCGCGGCCCCCGGCCCGACCGGCTCAGATGGCGAAGGACCACTCGAGCACGCTGGCGTGCTCGCTCCGCTGCTGGCGGGCGGCGCGCGCCTTGGCGGCCTCCACCCAGTGCCGCGCCAGCGGGAAGGGGCCGAAGCCCGATTCGGCGTTGATATGGCCCACCTGGCCCAGATTGCTGAAGCTCGCGCCCCAGCGCAGGGCCCAGCGCTGGGCGCTGGCCGCGCTCATCCAGGGATCGTTCTGGCTGGCGATCAGGGTTGCCGGCACCGGCAGGCGCTGCTGCGGCAGCAGTTCGCCCAGGCCGAACTTGTCGGGCTCGGCCGGCGCCACCAGCAGGGCCTGCTGGATGGGCGAATCGGGATGATCGGCCAGATGGCGGGCCAGCGCCAGGCAGCCGAAGCTGTGGGCCACCGCGATCCAGGGCCCGGCGGGCGCCGCTTCCAGCGTGGTCTGGATGCGCTCGGCCCAGCGGCGCAGGTCGGGCTGGCTGAAGTCGCGCTGCACGACGCGGCGCGCGTCGCGGTACTGCTGCTGCAGCCAGCTCTGCCAATGCGTGACGCCGCTGTCGCGCAGGCCGGGGATGATCAGCAGGCGGGGTGCCTGGTAGGCCATGCAGATCTCCTCACAGGGTCGCGATCGACACCTCGGTGGACTTGACCAGGGCGATCACCTCCTTGCCGGCGACCAGGCCCAGCTCCTTGACCGAGCGCGTCGTGATCACCGAGGTGACGATCAGCCCCGAGGGCGTGACCACGTCGACCTCGGAGACGACCGGCCCTTCGATGATCTCCTTGACCGTGCCGCGGAACTGGTTGCGCACATTGATGGCGGTGATGCTCATGGGGAACTCTCCTTGTGAGTCTTCAATGTAGGCCGCGGCCCTGCTGCGCGGAACGACCGCTTCCGCGCGAGCTCATGCGAAATCCGAGGAAGCCAGGGCCGGTCCGCCCAGGCGCGCCTCCTGCACCGCGGCGCGCGTCAGCGGCGGCGCGAAGGTCTCGATGAAGCTGTAGATGTAGTCGCGCAGGTAGGCGTCGCGCCGCACCGCCAGCCGCGTCATGTTGTCGGCGAACAGGTGGCGCGCGTCGATGGCGGCCAGGTGCTTGTCGCGCTCCTCGTCGTAGGCGATCGCCGCGACGATGCCCACGCCCAG
>Ga0255338_1004734_pt1 | contig 13567 bp, 16 predicted proteins | sample MeOH1_35cm_T4_19_FD_203715 | JGI IMG/M metagenome (GOLD analysis project Ga0255338, IMG submission 203715) | Sandy soil microbial communities from University of British Columbia, Vancouver, Canada - MeOH1_35cm_T4_195 | ecosystem: Engineered > Artificial ecosystem > Sand microcosm > Unclassified ...
GCGACGCATTCCTCGGCCAGCGGGATCAGGCGGTCGAGACTCAGGCGCGCGACGCCGGGCATCGAGGGCACGGGCTCGACCTTGTCGACGCCCTCGTGCACGAACACCGGCAGGATCAGGTCGGCGGACGTCAGGCTGTGTTCGCGCACCAACGCGCGGGTGAAGGCATCGCGGCGCAGGCGGCGCGGACGGCTGGCGGGAAAGGGGGCTGGCAGGGACAAGGGGAGACTCCGTGAATGAGGGGGTGGACGGCGTTTCGTGCCAATGTGCCCACTCTACGCAACATCCCGTAGAGACGCGCAAATGACGTCTCTGTTAAACTTGGTCCTGGATGATAGCCGCAAGGTGGTCATCCCCTGCTTTTCCTCCCTGAGCAGGAGCCTTGACGTGATGACAGCGAAAAGGCTTTCCAGCCCCGGCTTCATGGCCGGGGTTTTTTTTGCTTTCATCTGGGCCCGCCGCGCGGCCGGCGGGTGACGGAGCCGGGCCGTATGATGCCCCGATGCTCTGGATCAAAGCCCTTCACATCGTCTTTGTGGCCGCCTGGTTTGCCGGCCTGTTCTACCTGCCGCGCATCTTCGTCAATCTGGCCATGGTGCCTGCCGACAGCCACGCCGAGCGCGAGCGGCTGCTGCTGATGGGGCACAAGCTCTACCGCTTCATGAGCATCCTGATGATCCCGGCCCTGCTGCTGGGTCTGTGGCTGTGGATGGCGAACTTCCAGGGCTTCAACCGCGGCTGGCTGCATGCCAAGCTGTTCCTGGTGGTGCTGGCGGTCGGCTACCACCACATGTGCCGCGCGCATCTGCGCCGCTTCGAGCAGATGGCCAACAAGCGCAGCCACCGCTGGTTCCGCGTCTTCAACGAGGTCTCGGTGCTGGGCTTCGCGGCCATCGTGATCCTGGTGGTGGTCAAGCCTTTCTGAGCATGGGCCGCTGGCTGCCGCCACCGCTGCCGCGCCGGCACAGCTCGGCCACCTTGCTGGCCTGGGCTTATGCGGGTCTGGTGGTCTATGCCAGCCTCTACCCCTTCGGTCCCTGGGCCTGGCCTCCCGGCATGGACCTGCGGGCCCTGCTGGGCCTGCCCTGGCCCAGGTACTGGGGGGGCTTCGATGTGCCGGCCAATCTGCTGGGCTATCTGCCCCTGGGCCTGCTGATCTTCGCGGCCGTGGTGCGCAGCGGCGGCCGGCTCGCCAGCGGCCTGCTGCTGGGCCTGCTGCTGCCGGCCCTGCTGTCCTTCGCGATGGAGACGCTGCAGTACTTCGTGCCGCGCCGCGTGCCCTCGCTGCTGGACTGGGTGCTGAATGCCGGCGGGGCGGCGGCGGGCCTGCTGCTGGGCCTGCTGCTGCACGCGGCCGGCGGGCTGACGCGCTGGCATGCGCGGCGCGAGCATTGGTTCGTGCCGCACAGCGCCGGCGCGCTGGCCCTGCTGGCCCTGTGGCCTCTTGGCCTGCTGTTCCCGGCGCCGGTGCCCCTGGGGCTGGGACAGGTCCTGCCCCAACTGCAGGAGCTGGCTTCCAGCCTGCTGGAGGGCACGCCCTGGAGCCTGCAATGGGAGTCCGGCCCCGAGCTGCCCACGCTGCCGCTGCCGCCGGGCCTGGAGGGCATCGCGATCGCGCTGGGCCTGTTGGCGCCCTGTCTGCTGGCCCTGTCGGTGGCGCGGCCGGGCTGGCAGCGCCTGGTCCTGGTGTTCGGCGCCGCGGGCCTGGGCATTCTCGGCACGACGCTGTCCACGGCGCTCAATTTCGGTCCCCAGCATGCCTGGGCCTGGCTGACGCTGAGCAGCTGGCCGGGCCTGGCCCTGGGCCTGGGCCTGGCCTGCATCATGTGCGCGCTGTCCCGGCGGGCCTGCGCGGCCTGGGGGCTGGTGGTCCTGAGCGCCCTGATCGCCCTGGTCAGCCAGGCCCCGTCCGATCCCTATATGGCCCAGAGCCTGCAGGCCTGGGAGCAGGGCCGCTTCATCAGCTTCTACGGCCTGGCCCAGTGGGTGGGCTGGCTCTGGCCTTTCGCGGTGCTGGCCTGGCTGCTGGCGCTGCTGGCGCGCCGCGAGGGCTGATCCGTACAAACCCGCACCTACAATGACCGCCATGAGCTATTTCCAGCGCCATATCTTCTTCTGCCTCAACCAGCGCGACAACGGCGAGAACGCCTGCGCCCAGCATGGCGCGCAGGCCGGCTTCGACCATTGCAAGCAGCGCGTCAAGGCGCTGGGGCTGGCGGGGCCGGGAGGCGTGCGCGTCAACAAGTCCGGCTGCCTGGACCGCTGCGCCGGCGGCCCGGTGGCCGTGGTCTATCCGGACGCGGTCTGGTACAGCTATGTGGACCAGAGCGATATCGACGAGATCGTCGAGCGGCATCTGCAGCACGGCCAGGTGGTCGAGCGCCTGCTGCTGCCGGACAACATCGGACGCTGAGCTCGCATGAACTCGCAGACCGAAAAGCGCCTGATCGCCGGCCCTGCCGGCGCGCTGGAATGTGCGATCGACAAGCCCGCCGCGGGTGCCGCGTTGCGCGGCGTGGTGGTGATCTGCCACCCCAATCCGACCCAGGGCGGCACGATGGACAACAAGGTCGTGCAGACCCTGGCACGCGCCTTCACGCAGATGGGCTACCGCGCGCTGCGCTTCAACTTCCGCGGCATCGGCAAGTCCGCCGGCGGCTGGGACGAGGGCCGCGGCGAGGTCGACGATGCGCTGGCCGTGGTCCAGGAATTCCGCGAGGCCGGCCTGCCGCTGGCGCTGGCCGGCTTCTCCTTCGGCGGCTATGTGGCCTCGCAGGCGGCGCGCCGCCTGCATGAACAAGGCGAGGGCGCCGAGCGCCTGTGCCTGGTCGGCCCGGCCACCAGCCGCTTCGACACCGCGCCGGTGCCGGCCGATACCCTGGTGATCCACGGCGAGGCCGACGACGTCGTGCCGCTGGCCTCGGTGCTGGACTGGGCGCGTCCGCAAGCCCTGCCGGTCACCGTCGTGCCCGGCGTGGGCCATTTCTTCCATGGGCAGCTGCCGCTGCTCAAGGACATCGTGTTGCGCGGCTGGCATGCCGCCTGACACCGTCACCCCTGCTTTCCAAGATATCCGATGAAGCGATTGATTGCCTTCGTGCTGGCCGCGGCCAGTGCCCTCAACGTGCTGGCCCAGGCGCCGCAGCCGCCCGAGATCGCGGCGCGCAACTACCTGTTGCTGGACGTCACCGCCAACAAGGTGCTGGCCGAGCGCGAGGCCGATGTGCCGCAGGACCCGGCCTCGCTGACCAAGCTGATGACGGCCTACCTCGTGTTTGATGCGCTGAAGGCCAAGCGCCTCACCCTGGAGCAGACGCTGAGCATCTCCAAGCGCGCCTGGGACGAGCGCAAGGGCGATCCCTCGCTGATGTTCATCGACACGACGATGACGCCCAAGGTCGACGAGCTGCTGCGCGGCCTGATCATCCAGTCGGGCAACGACGCCGCGGTGGCGCTGGCCGAGGGTGTGGGCGGCACGGTCGAGCAGTTCGTCGCGATGATGAACCGCCAGGCCCAGGCCTGGGGTCTGAAGAACACCAGTTTCACGAACGTCACGGGTCTCACCGAGCCGGGCCACAAGAGCAGTGCGCGCGACATCGCGGTGATCGCCACCCACATCATCCAGGACTTCCCCGAGTACTACCCCTACTACTCGCAGCGCGACTACACCTACAACAAGATCAAGCAGCACAACCGCAACCTGCTGCTGGGCCGCGACCCCAGCGTCGACGGCATGAAGACCGGCTACACCGACGCCGCCGGCTACTGCCTGGTGACCAGCGCGCAGCGCGAGTTCCCGAACGGCAAGCGCCGCCTGCTGAGCGTGGTGATGGGCACGGCCTCCAAGGAGGCGCGCGCCAACGAGAGCCAGAAGCTGCTGAACTGGGGTTACTCGGCCTTCGACGCGGTGCGCCTGTTCGACAAGGACCAGGCCGTCTCCACCGTGCCGGTCTGGAAGGGCGCCGTGCCCGAGGCCAAGCTGGGCGCTTCCGGCGCCGTCTACGTGGCGGTGCCGCGCGGCGAGGGCGGCAAGCTGCAGACCAAGGTCGAGCGTACCGATCCGCTGGTGGCCCCGCTGGCCAAGGGTCAGCGCGTCGGCACCCTGAAGGTGACGACGGCGGCCGGCACGCCGGTGGCCGAGGTGCCCCTGGTGGTGCAGCAGGAGGTGGCGCTGGCCGGCATCTTCGGCCGCGCCTGGGATGCGATCCGCCTGTGGATCAAGTAAGTGCTTTATGCTGAGGAACCGGCCAAGGAGTTGCGCATGATGACCGCCCTACCCGATGTGCAGTGCTATCTGAACGGTGAGTTCACGCCGCTGGCCGAGGCCAAGATCTCGGTGATGGACCGAGGCTTCATCTTCGGCGACGGGGTCTACGAGATGGTGCCGGTCTACGGCCGGCGCCTGTTCCGTTTCGAGGAGCACATGGACCGGCTGGAGCGCAGCCTGGCCAAGCTGCGCATCCCCAATCCGCTGAGCCGTGCCGAATGGCTGGCCGTGGCGCGCCAGCTGATCGCGGCCGTGCCGGCCGAGGACCAGTGGGTCTATCTGCAGATCACGCGCGGCGTCGCGCCGCGCAACCACGTGATGCCCAAGGACTGCCAGCCCACCGCCTTCTCCTACAGCGTGGCGGCCAAGCTGCCGACCGCCGAGGAGCGCCACCAGGGCGTGGCCTGCGTGACGGCGCGCGACTTCCGCTGGGAGCGCGGCGACATCAAGAGCGTCTCGCTGCTGGGCAATGTGCTGGCGCGCCAGATCTCGGTGGACCAGGGCGCGCTGGAGACCATCATGTTCCGCGACGGCCACCTGACCGAGGCCTCTTCGTCCAATGTCTGGATCGTCAAGGAAGGTGCGCTCTTGGGCGTGCCCAAGAGCGAGCAGGTGCTGGAGGGCATCCGCGTCGAGCTGCTGCGCGAACTCTGCGAGGAATGCGGCATCGGCTACAACCTGCGTCCGATCGCCGAGGCCGAGGTCTTTGCCGCCGACGAGATCATCATCAGCTCGGCCACCAAGGAGATCCTGCCGGTGACCAAGCTGGACCACGAGCCGGTCGGCCATGGCGCGCTGCGCGGCAAGCCCGGCCCGGTCTACGCCCGCCTCTACGAGGCCTACCAGCGCGCCAAGCAGCTGCAGTCGATCTGACGCGCGGGAAGGAGTGACGAGCCATGCGTGAGATCCCGCCCGAGGAATCGCTGATCGAATACCCCTCGCGCTTCCCGATCAAGGTGATGGGCGCCCATGTCGAGGGCTTCGTCGAGGCCATCACCATCGTGGCGCAGCAGTTCGACCCCGGCTTCGACGCCGCCACCATCGAGCGGCGCCCCAGCAAGGCCGGCAACTACCTGGGCCTGACGATTACCGTCACCGCCACCAGCCGCGAACAGCTCGACGAGCTCTATCGCACCCTGAGCACGCACCCGATGGTCAAGGTCGTGCTGTAACGCGCACCGCGTCGCGCCGCAGCACTAGGCGAGCGCCCGCGCGATCGCCGCGAACAGCGGCCGGTCCGCGGGCGTTTCCACGAGGCAGGTGCGCATCAGCGCCGGGATCTCGTCGGGCACCGGGCCGTCGCAACGCGCCAGCAGTTCCTCCAGCAGACAGCCGAAGGCGCGCGCCTCGACACGCTGCAGCGCCTCGGCCTGCGGGTCGTCCGGCGCGAACAGCGTGGCCGCGCCGAAGTCGCCCAGATAGGCCATGCCCTGCGGCCCGTGCAGGGTGTTGTGGGCATAGAGGTCGCCATGCGTGATGCCGCGCGCGTGCAGCTGCGCCACCGCCGCGGCGATGCCGCCGGCCAGCCGGCGCAGCGCGGCGGCGTCGAAGCGCGTGTCCGGTGCATAGACGTCGCGCGTGCAGGAGTCCAGGCTGGGCGGCCCGGCCAGGGCGCGGAACTCCGGCCCGACCAGGGGCATCACCAGGCCCTCGGTGCCGGCCGGGTGGCCGGCGATGCGGCCCTGCACCGGGATCAGGTGCGCATGCCGGCCGGCCGCCAGCCAGGCCGCCATCTCGCTGCGCGGCCAGCCGTCGCTGGTGACCTCGCCCTTGAACAGCTTCAGGGCCAGCGGCGCACCGCGATGCGCGGCGCGGTGGATCACGCCGGAGGCACCCTCGCCCAGCCGTTCGTGCAGCTGCAGTTCCGCCCAGGGCAGGGCCGGTGTCGGCGTGCCGGTGAGCACGGCGCGCTCCAGCGCCTCGCCCATGGGATTGCCGGCGAAGGCCAGCCAGGCCAGGCGCGGTAGCGCCGGCAGCCAGTCGGGCAGGGTTTCGAGCCGGTTGGCCGAGACGCGCAGCAGTTCCAGCGCGGTGCAGGCGGCGAGCTCGGCCGGCAGCGCGGCCAAGCGGTTGCCGGCCAGCGCCAGCTTCTGCAGGCGCGACCGGCGGCCGATCTCGGCCGGCAGGGCCTCGATCTCGTTGTCGGTCAGGATCAGCCAGCGCAGCCGCGGCGGCAGCGCCGCGGCGCTCACGTGGCGGATGCGGTTGCTCTTGAAGCCCACCATCTCCAGGTTCGGGCAGCGGCCCAGCACGGCGGGCAGCTCGGTGAAGCGGTTGCCGGAGGCGAACAGGATGCGCAGCCTGTGCAGGCGTGGCAGTTCCTCGGGCAGGCTGTCCAGCGCATTGCCGGACAGATCGAGGATCTCCAGCGTGTCGGCCAGCTCCTCATCGAAGATCTCGGGCGGGAAGGCCGTCAGGCCGAGGCCGTTCAGGCTCAGGCGCTTGAGGCCGCGCAGCGCGCCGCTGCGCAGGTGGTCGAGGGTATGGGACACGCGGGAAGGTCGGAGGAGAAAAAGGAGCGACGCGCGCGATTGTCGCCGGCTTGCGGGGACGGGCGATGCGCCGTATGCCGGCCAGGGGCGGGCGGCCATGGCGGTTCGTACCTGTCGTCCGCCGCCCTGCAGCGAGCCGACCGGATGCCCAGGTGCGTGCGCTCTTGCGGCACACTCCATGCGATGCCCGCCGCCAAATCCGCCGTCCAGCCGGACCTCTCCCCGATCCTGTTCAAGAGCGCCAAGGTTTTCGAGACCTGGCTGAAGAAGAATCACGCCAGCTCTGATGGCCTCTGGCTGAAGATCGCCAAGCAGGGCGCCCTTGAACCCAGTGTCACTTACCCCGAGGCGGTGGAGGTCGCGCTCTGTTGGGGCTGGATCGACAGCCAGAAGAGAGGCCTCGACGGCCAGCATTTTCTCCAGCGCTTCACGCCGCGGCGGGCGCGCAGCATTTGGTCGAAGATCAACATCGACAAGGTCGCGGCGCTCATCGAGGCGGGCCGCATGCAGGCGCCGGGCTATGCGCAGATCGAGGCCGCCCAGGCCGACGGACGCTGGGCCCAGGCCTACGACGGAGCGCGCCAGTCCTTGGTGCCGGAGGATCTGTTGGCGGCGCTGGAAGCCGAGCCGAAGGCCAAGGCCTTCTTTGCGACGATCAACGCGGCCAATCGCTACGCGGTGCTGTGGCGCATACAGACGGCCGTGAAGGCCGAGACGCGCGCCAGGCGCATCGCCCAGCTGGTGGCCATGCTCGCGCGCGGCGAGACCATCCACACGGCCGGGCGCAGCGCCAAGGCATGAGCGCCCGGCTCAGGCGTGGGCTGCCATCCGAGTCGTGAGTCGAGCACGCCGACCGACCGTCTCCTTCCGCTCAGGCCCCGCCCAGCCGCGCGTCCAGCTCCTTGCGCTTGGCCGGCGCCGCCTCGTCGCCGTTGCGCGCGGCGATGTCGTACCAGTAGCGCGCTAGGCGCAGGTCGCGCTCGACGCCGTCGCCCTGCTCGTACATCGAGGCGAGCAGGTACTGCGCGCCGACGTCGCCGCCCTTGGCCGCCTCGCGGTACCAGTGCGCGGCCTGGGCCATGTCGCGGGCGGTGCCGCGGCCCAGGTAGTAGGCGGTGGCCAGCTGCACCTGCGCATCGACGCTGCCCTGCGCGGCGGCCAGCCCGTACCAGTGCAGGGCGGCCCGCAGATCCGGCTTGCCCTGCAGGCCCTGCTCGTGCCACTGGCCCAGGGCCAGCTGGGCGCGTACCAGCTTGCGTGCCGCGGCCCGCTCCAGCAAGCGCCTGGCCTCGGCCAGATCCGGCCTGGGCAGTTCGGCGCGGATGTGCATCATCGCCAGGTTGTAGTCGGCCAGCGGCAGGCCCTGGCGCGACAGCGCCGCAAAGTCCTGCGCGGCCCGGGACAGATCGCCGCGCTCGTAGGCCGCCACGGCGGCTTCCAGCGTGGTGCCGGCCGTGGCGGGGCCGCCCTGGGTCAGCAGCAGGAGCAGGAGCAAGGTGGGGGCAAGACTGGTGTGGTGTCGCATGGCGTTCAACCCTAAACGAATCGCAGTCGCCCGGCGCGGGCAAGGCCTTACAGCGGGCGCTACCATCTCGGCATGATTGTGAAGACCCTGGGCCGGGTGGACTACGCGGCCACGCTGGAGGCCATGCGCGCGTTCACCGAGACGCGCGGGCCCGAGACCGAGGACGAGCTCTGGCTATGTGAGCATGCGCCCACCTACACGCAAGGCCTTGCCGGCAAAGCCGACCATGTGCTGAACCCGCATGGCATCCCGATCATCCAGACGAACCGGGGCGGCCAGGTGACCTATCACGGCCCGGGCCAGGTGGTGGCCTACCCGCTGATCGACCTGAAGCGCCTGGGCATCTTCGTCAAGGAATACGTGTTCCGGCTGGAAACGGCCGTGATCCAGACCCTGGAGTCCTATGGCGTCACCGGCCACCGCGTGGCCGGCGCGCCGGGCATCTATGTGCGGCTGGACGATCCCGGCGCCCATGCGGCGCTGACCGGCCCGGCCGACCCGAGCGACCCTTTCCGCGGCCTGGGCAAGATCGCGGCGCTGGGCATCAAGATCAGCCGCCACTGCAGCTACCACGGTGCGGCGCTGAATGTGGCGATGGATCTGGCGCCTTATCAAGGCATCAACCCTTGCGGCTACGCAGGGCTCGAAACGGTGGACCTCGCTAGAATTGGAGTTTCTGCTGACTGGCCCGAGGTGGCCCGGCGATTCGGCGAGCGGCTGCAGGCCCAGCTGACGCGCTGAACCGACACACAAGAGCTGCCATGGCAACCGAGAACGTGATTCACCAGGCGCAGGGCGCCGCCGACTACGACGCGTCGGCCAAGCAAAAGGCCCAGGCCAAGACCGCGCGCATCCCGATCAAGATCGTGCCGGCCGAAACCCTGAAGAAGCCGGACTGGATCCGCGTCAAGGCCGGTTCGCCCTCGACCCGCTTCTACGAGATCAAGCAGATCCTGCGCGAGCACAAGCTGCACACGGTCTGCGAGGAGGCCTCCTGCCCGAACATCGGCGAATGCTTCGGCAAGGGCACGGCCACCTTCATGATCATGGGCGACAAGTGCACGCGCCGCTGCCCCTTCTGCGACGTCGGCCATGGCCGCCCGGATCCTCTGGACGTCGACGAGCCGCTGAACCTGGCCAAGACCATCGCGGCGCTGAAGCTCAGCTATGTGGTGATCACCAGCGTCGACCGCGACGATCTGCGCGACGGCGGTGCCGGCCACTTCGCCGAATGCATCACCAAGGTCCGCGAGCTCAGCCCCACGACCCAGATCGAGGTGCTGGTGCCCGATTTCCGCGGCCGCATGGACCGCGCGCTGGACATACTCAAGGCCGCGCCGCCGGACGTGATGAACCACAACCTGGAAACCGCGCCGCGCCTGTACAAGGAAGCGCGCCCGGGCTCCGACTACCAGTTCAGCCTGAACCTGCTGAAGCGCTTCAAGGAAGAGGTGCCCGGCGTGCCGACCAAGAGCGGCATCATGGTGGGCCTGGGTGAGACCGACGAGGAAATCCTCCAGGTCATGCGCGACATGCGCGCCCACAACATCGACATGCTGACCGTCGGGCAATACCTGGCCCCCTCGGGCCACCACCTGCCGGTGCGCCGCTATGTGCACCCCGACACCTTCAAGATGATCGAGGCCGAGGCCTACAAGATGGGCTTCACCCACGCCGCCGTCGGCGCGATGGTGCGCTCCAGCTACCACGCCGACCAGCAAGCCCACGCCGCTGCCGAGCGGGCCGCCGCGCAGTAAGCCGGCCACGCTGGCCCGGTAAGAAAACGGCGGCCTCTGGCCGCCGTTTCTGCATGGGAACGTGCCGGCAATTCCTCAGCCGACCAGGGGCGGCCGCGCCGGCCGTGGCTGAGGCGCCATCGGCGGTACCTCGGGCTGCTCGTTGAGGCGCAGGAACTTGAAGCCGAACAGGCGCGCCGCATGGGTCTTGCCGGCGGCGGCATTGCGCTCGTCGCGCGCCGCGGCGCGGGCGATGAAGGCCTGCAGGGACTCCTCGCGGACCTCCGGCTCGCTGGAGTGCAGGAGGTTGCGCACGCCATCGGCGCCCACCACGATCAGGCCGACATGCGAGGCCCATTTGCCGCCCTCGTTGCCGGAGATGATGTTGACGAAATCGCCGTCGTTCAGCTGCGCGGCGACCTCGGCCACCATCTCCTTGGGCACATAGACATCGTCCCAGCGCTGCACCGGGACCTCGCGCTCGATCTTGAACTGCTTGCGCAGGAAATTCTTGCGGTCGATGTGCTGCGTGTAGGCCGCGGCGCGCGGGCCGGCGAGCTGGGCCGTGATGTCCTTGACCAGCCAGCTGTTGCTGGTGTTCCAGTCGGCCTCGGTGTAGTGGTTGCGGGTGGCCGTGCCGATCACGCCATCGCGGTAGCGGATGCGCTGCAGCACCCAGAAGAACTCCTCCCAGGAGGCGCTCAGGGCCATCGCATAGGTGTGCTCGGCGAACACCACGCAGTCGCTCTTCTCCAGGTTGTAGAGCGGCTGGCTGTCGTAGGTCTCGTAGGGGAACTCGCCCAGCAGGAAGAGCTCGTAGGGCTGGCCGATGTTCTTGCGCGCCAGCTCGGCGATGCGCTGGCGCAGCGCCGGCTGGGCCTGCTGCTCGAAGGCCAGGAACTGGCCGACCTCGACCGGCTTCATCTTGAACAGCGGCTTGTTCAGCAGCGTGCCCAGCGTCTCGGGCGACAACCCGGCGCGGCGCGCGGCCTCCAGCTGGGCGGACGTCGCCTGCAGCTGGGGCGCCGTTGCGGTCGGGGGCGTCGCCTGATGGGCACAGCCGGCGGCCAGCAGGGCCAGGCTCAGCGCGCCCAGGGCGCGGAAGAAGGCGGGGGCGGGTGATCGCATCGTCATCAGGGGCAGCAAGCAGAAGCCGGGATGGCGCAGTGTCCGGCATCGCCCCGGCCCTGGCTCATAACATCTGCTGCGAGCGCCATAACCGCCGTGCAAAGCAAACGAGCCGCAGAAGCGGCTCGTCAAATCGTCAAAGGGGGCGGTGCGCCGCGGCTTCAGCTCTCGGCCAGCAGCTTTTCCACCAGGCCGTGCAGGGCGGCGAAGTCGGGCTCGCCGACATAGCGCTTGACGATCTCGCCGCGCTTGTTGATCAGGAAGGTGGTGGGCGTCAGCTGCACCTTGCCGAAGCGGCCGGCGATCTCGCCGGTGTTGTCGATCGCGACGCCGAAGGGCAGCTTGCGGCTTTGCGCGAAGTTGGCGACGAAGGCGGGCGGGTCGTAGCTCATCGCCACCGCCAGGGTGTCGAAGCCGCGGTCCTTGAACTTCTCGTGCGTGGCGATGATCTGCGGCATCTCGGCCACGCAGGTGGTGCAGCTGGTGGCCCAGAAATTGACCAGCATCACCTTGCCCTGCCATTGGCTGGAGGCGGATTTGCTGCCATTCAGCAGCACGTAGTCGAAGGCGGGAGCCGTCTCGCGCTGGCCCAGGGTCTGGTAGGCCAGCAGGGCGCCACCGGCCAGCACGGCCAGGGCCACGGCGGGGGCGAGGAATCGAGGCAGCTTCATGCCCGGCAGTTTAGATCAGGCCGCGCGGCGGCGCTTGCTGCGGGTCAAACGGGCCCAACGGGCCAAACGGGTCAAAGCGCCCGGGACAGCTCGAACAGCAGCACCGAGGGCAGGGCATCGGGCACGTGCTGGCGCGAGATGCGGGCCATGCGGTCGGCCGTGGCGGTGGAGAGCTGGGTCAGGTGCTCGCCGTCCAGCACCTCGATGAAGCTGAAGCCCGGCACCTCGCGCAGCAGCTCGGCGCGCAGCTGGTCGAAGGCGGGCCCGCGCTGGGCGCTCTCGAACACGATGCCGTGCGGCAGGCCCTCGGCGCAGAACTGCAGGGCCTCGTCCATGCTGCCCACCATGTCGATGATCAGGCCCATGTGGCGCACCGCGTCCTGCAACTGGCCGCGCAGCTCGCGGCGCGGCGAGACGATCAGCAGATGGCTGCCGGCCAGGGGCTTGGAATTGGCGGAGGGCAGGGGGTCGGATTCCGGCTCCGCGACGGCGCTCGGGCCGGCCTCGTCGCCCACGGTCTGCGGGAACTCCAGGGTCAGCACCGTGATGCCCGCCTCGTCCTCGCGCAGCGGCAGCACGCCCATGGTCAGCGCCGTCTGCTCGAGCAGGCGCCAGGCCAGCGAATTGAGAGCGGACGGCAGTTCGCCGGCCGGGCTGCGCTGCTCGTTCAGCAGGTCCAGCGAGCGGTGCGCGAAGCGGCAGGTCAGGCGCGCCTTGGCGGGCCAGGGCGTCAGGTCCAGGCGCAGATCGATGGAGGAGTGGGTGCAGCTGAGGGCCCAGTCCATCAGGGCGTTCAGCAGCGAGAACATCAGCGAGCCGTCGGCCAGCACCTCCACCGGCTTGAGCATCTGGCGCACCTGGATGCCGCGCGCCTGGGTCTCGCGGCTGCGATGTGCCAGCACGCTGCGCAGCAGCGGCGCCAGCTGCAGGCGCTCGCGCGACAGGCGCAGCCGTCCCGAGGCCAGACGGGCCAGCTGCTGGCCCATCATGCCGGCCTCGCGGGCCTGGGCCACGCTTTCGCGCAGCGAGCGCAGGCCCTGGCGGTCGATCTGGCCGGTGGCGACCAGGTTGTGGATGCGCTCCAGCGCCGCGCTCAGCGGTCCGGCGATCTCGGCGCCCAGCTGCTGCACGATCTCCGCCCATTGCGCATGGCTGGGCCCCTGCGCCACATCGTTGGCGGCGCCGCTGACCGGAACAGTAGGGGCTGGCGTGGGGCTGGACATGGGTGGGGAGAGACTCCGGGCGGGTGCTGCGCTGTGAGGTCGGGATTGACGGGAGGGGTGCCTGGAGCGGTCGCCATGGTCCGGGCGGGCCTCTGGAGCGTCCATCCCCCGTCTCGGGGGAAACACCCGGTTGGCGCGGCCGGCCGGCCCTCAGGTGCGCAATTTCTCACGCCGCTGCCGGTAGCGGTGGCGGCCTCAGCCCGGTCCGGCCAGGGCCAGCAGGGCCTGGACCAGCGCCGCGGGTGCGCTGATCATGGCGTCGTGACCGGTGGCGATCTCCTGCACCTGCCAGCCGGGTTGCTCGCGCACGCGCCGGCGCGCCTCGGCGATGGTGGGCAGGGCCGGATCGGTGCAGTCGATGAAATGGCGCGGCAGGGCCGACCAGCGTGCCGGGTCGAATTGCAGGGCATCGTCGTAGACGCCGCCCGGCTGCGGGGTCTGGCGCCGCTCCACCCAGGCGGCATCCTCGGCCTGCAGGCCGAAGGCGCTGGGCGGGGCCGGCGGCAGATGGCCCAGCTGCGCGAT
>Ga0255338_1004735_pt1 | contig 13566 bp, 10 predicted proteins | sample MeOH1_35cm_T4_19_FD_203715 | JGI IMG/M metagenome (GOLD analysis project Ga0255338, IMG submission 203715) | Sandy soil microbial communities from University of British Columbia, Vancouver, Canada - MeOH1_35cm_T4_195 | ecosystem: Engineered > Artificial ecosystem > Sand microcosm > Unclassified ...
CCCTGCCCGCCGCCAGCACCGAGAACCTCACCATCGCCGTGGTGGGCCCGGAGCACCTCGACGACTACGCCCGGACCCTGCCCGGGCATCCCGTCCGGCTCCACCTGAAGCTCGACACGGGCATGGGACGGTTCGGCCTGCTGCCCTCGGAACTGGGGGAACACCTCCCGCAGCTCCAGCGCCTGTCCCCCTGGATCGAAGGCGCCATGGGGCACTTCGCCACGGCGGACGACCCGGACCCGGGTTTCGCCCAGCGCCAGCGGCGCGTCTTCGACGCCTGCCTCGCGCAGCTGGCGGATGGGGGCATCCACCCGGAGCAGCGCCACCATGGGAACAGCGACGCCTGCCTGCGCGGCCTGCTGGACCAGGACACCCACGTGCGCCCGGGCCTGGCCCTGTACGGCCTGGCCATGGTGGCCGAAGGCCGCGCCCTCGGCCTGGAGCCAGCCCTGGAGCTGGTGGCCGAGGTGGCCCGGGTGAAGGCCATGCCCGCGGGCACCACCGTGGGTTATGGCCGCACCTTCGTGGCACCTCACCCCCTTCAGATCGCCACCCTGGCCTGCGGCTATGCGGATGGCTACCGCCGTGACCTCGGCAACCGCGCCGTGGTGGGGTTCCAGGGCCGGACCTTCCCCGTGGTGGGCCGCATCTCCATGGACTACCTCACCGTGGCCCTGCCCCTGGATGTTCCCGTCGCACCGGGGGATCCCATGACCCTCTACAGCGGAGATCCCTCCGCAGCGCACAGCCTCGAGCGTCTGGCCCAGATCCTCGGCACCATCCCCTACGAGCTGACCTGCGCGCTCCACCGCCGGATCACGCGCCGTTTCCTGCCGTGACGGCCTGCTTCAGCGGCGGAAGCTGAAGAGATCCCCCAGGCCGCGCAGGGTCAGGGTCAGGTCGAGGCGATCCTCCCGCCCCCCGGAGACGAGGTTCGTGTTCAAGGCCACGTGGGTGTACTTCAGGACGTAGGCCACACAGGGCTCCACATAGGCCAGGGCCACCTGGCTGGAGGCGAAGCCACTCTGGCTGAAGTCGTAGTTGGCGCTGAACTCCAGGCGGAGGCGGTCATCCCAGATGCGCTGGACGCCGCCCACCTGCAGACCCTTCTGGCGGATCAGGAAGCGGTTGATGCCGGTGGAGAAGTAGGCCAGGTTGAAGCGGCTGCCGTTCTTGGCCTTCACGTCCATGCTCAGGGCATTGTCAGAGCCGCCGGCACCCAGGTCCGAGGAGCGGCGGAGGCTGATGCGCAGCCGCTCGTCCGGCTCCACATCCAGGTCCGTGTCCACGCTCGACCAGCCCTTCTTGTAGCGCCCGTCGCTGAGGATGATGGGAGAGGCGTGGTAGCGAGTGGCGATGCGCAGGCGGGCCAGATCCGCGAACCCTGAGCCGGAACCGGGGCGTCCGAGCACATGCTGCTTGAGCCCCAGCTCGAAGCTCCGCTCGCCCGAGGCGCTATCGTTGACGCCCGGGAAGGAATCCACCGTGTCGAAGCGCGGCAGCGCGCCCGCTTCGCTGTACAGGCTGGTCTGGGTCCAGCCGAAATAGGGCTCGGCGACATGCTTGAGCTCGCCCTTGTAGCCGAGGATCGAGACGTCCTTGAAGGTCCGGCCCACCTGAGGGCCGGACAGCCGCAGGTGCCCCGACGCCAGGAACCGGGTGGCCGCGGCGCCGTCCACCTGGAAAGGGCTGGTGGCGGGGTTGACCGCGGTATCCGTGGTGCCACCCTCCGGATCGAACACCGGAGAACTCAGGCTGGAGCTGTAGTGCGTCGCCCGGCCCATGGCCTCGAAGTCGGCCCGGAAGGGCCCCCACTGCCCGAGGCGCCCATGGATGCGAGTGTTCGCGTCCTGCCGTTCCCAGGCGTAGGTCCGATCGGGGGCCGTGGTGCTGCCTTCAACGCGGTAGGCGAAGCGGCCCAGCCGGACGCCGCCATCGAGATACAGCGGGCCCAGCACCGGAACAGGGAAGAAGCGGAACTCGCCCTGAGGCAGCGTCTGCCTCCGCAGAGAAGCGGGGAAGTCCGGGCTGTAGAAGGGATCTCCCTGGTCCTTGGTGTAGAAGAAGCTGCGCTGCTCGGCCGCCGAAAGGTTGAGATTCCCGAAGGTGAAGGTGCGGCCCAGGTAGAGCGCGGAATCGAAGCTGGTGGAGCCCAGATAGCCGATGCCCTTCCCGAAATCTGCGTCCACCAGGTTGTCCGAGGCCTGGTTCACGTCTGCCGTGAGCTGCCATCCATCCTCGCGCTGCCAGACCTCCTTGAGCGAATAGCGATAGCGGCGGGCGTCGAGGCTCTCCTGGTGGATGGTCTGGCCGGAGAAACTGCCCTGGTGGGTCAGGTCCGGCCGCCAGCGCACTTCGCCACCCCAGAGCACGCCTTCCTTGGTGTAGTACTCCGGCGACAGCGTGGCATCGGCCGAGTCGCCCAGGACCTGGTAGTAGGAAAGCCCCAGGGTGGTGCCGAAGGAACTGGACATCCCGAGTTTCGGGGGGAGCAAGCCGGAGGTCCGCTCCGACTGGGCCGGGTAGAGCGCGTAGGGCACGTAGTAGATCGGGACCGCCCCCAGCAGGACCCGGGCGTTCCACATGCTCGCGAAGCCGTCGAGGTCCACCTTCAGGGAGGAGAGGCGGGCCTTCCAGCCGGGTCGCTCCTCCGGGCAGGGACTCAGTTCCACGGCATCGAAGGCCCAGGTGCGCAGCGTGGTGAAGGCGACGTGGCTGGAGCGCAGGACCCAGCTTGGAGGCAGGTCCATCTGGAGCGCCCAGGCCTCACCGGACCGGCGCTCCCAGTCCATCTGCAGACGTTCTCCGCGGAGCCGGAGGCCCGGGCCCTCCAGGCGGATGTGCCCGTTCGCCACCAGGCGCCCTTCCGCGATGTGGTACTCGATGCGGTCCGCCAGGAGCAGCAGGCCCTCTGACTGGATGGCCCCCTGCTCCAGGATCCAGACATCGCCCTGCTCGCGAACGCGATCCCCACGCCAATCGAAGGGCACCCGGGAAAGTCCCGGCCCCCGCTCCACCTGGAAGGGGCGGAGGGGCAGCAACTCCGCGGGTGAGGGGGCCTCGAGCGGGACAGGCCGCGGAATGTCAGGCAGACCCTGGGCAGCCAGCAAAGCAGGCAGGGTACCCAATAGCAGGCCTCGGGTCCTCCCGGGGATGGCCATCTGGAGATCAGTGATGATGCGGCAGCAGCCGCGCGCTGACGAGAAAGATCCCGACCCCGCTCAGGAGCGCCACCGTGCTGCGCAGGCCGGACACCTTCTGCACTTCCGGCAGCAGGTCCGAGCTGGCCACATAGAGCGCCAGACCCGCGGTGAGCCCCAGGATCGGTCCCGTCGGCAGGTTCAGCAGGGACTGCCCGGCTGCGCCCACCAGGGCCGCCAAAGCCAGGGTTGCCGCGGCCAGGATCGCGGCGCGGTTCCCGAAGCCCCGCACCAGGAAGATCGAGGCGATGGTGCCCCCCTCGGGGATGCGGTGGAACAGGATGCCCAGCACCACCAGGGGCCCCAGGTTGCTGTGGGTGGCCAGCGCCGCGGCGATGGCCACACCGTCCATGAGGCTGTGCAGGGAGAGGCCCACCAGGGCGAGCACCCCGCTGAGGGGGGTTCCGTCCTTGTGGGTCTCTTCCCCGTAGTGGAAGTGGAGGGTGATGCCGTGCTCCATGACGTGGACCAGCAGGTAGCCGGCGAGGACCCACATGGCGTTGCCCTCGCCCCCCTTGGCCTCCATGCATTCAGGAATGATGCGGACCACAGTGACGGAGAGCAGGTAGCCCGCCGCCACGCCTGAGAGCAGGCGCATGAACTGCGCCCGGCCCTGGAGGAACCGCACCACGCCCCAGCCGCCCAGAAGGGTGGCCAGGGACGCGAGAGGGGCCAGCCAGTAGATGGACATGGGAGGCTACTCGGCCTTGGGCTTCTTGGCGCGGGGGGTCTTGGGCTTGGGGGCGGGCTTGGGGGCGGGTTTGGGCACAGCTTCGACCACAGCGTCCGTCTTGGCAGCGGCCTTGACCTTGGCCTTCGGTGCAGCCTTCTTCTTGGCCGGGGCTTCCGCCACGGGTTCAGGGGCCGCGGGCGCCTCAGGCGCTGGGGCCACGGCAGGTTCCGGCACGGAGGCCACCTTCGCCCTGGGCGTGCGCTTGGGCTTGCCGGGGGCCGCCACAGGCGGAGCAGACGGCGCGGCCGCACCGATCCTCGGCCGCGGGCTGGGCGTCAGGAGGCTGGCCACCAGATCCGCCGTGGCCTTGGGGGGTTCGGGCTGAGCTTCGTATTGGGGCTCCGGCCGATGGGCGGGCTCGGCGGATTCATCGGAAGACGTCACCGCGGCCTCGCCGCTCCGCTCGGCACCGCCCTTGCGGCGACGGCGGCGGCGCTTGCGCTTGGCACCTTCGCCCTTGGCCTCTTCGCCGCCGGCCTCGGAGCCCTCCTCGTCTTCCTCATCCTCGGGCTTGGCGCTCTCGAAGAGGGCGCGCAGGCGCTCCCGCTCATCCAGGGCGGCGCGCTGGAGGTCCCGGCGGTCGTACTTGAAGGCTTCCTTCTTGGGTTCCTTGGGACCCTCGCCATGGACGCCCAGGGCCTTGTCGAAGGAGATGGGGCTGTCACCACCCAGGACCACGGTCTCGTCCTCGGGGGTGCCCTTCTCGCGAGGGGGCTTGGGCGCGGGCTTCTCCGCCGGCGTCTCCTCGGCCCGCTCGATCTCGGCGGACATCTCACCGTAGGACATGGACCAGTCGGCCTGGATGATCACCTTCGCGTCGCTCTGCTCCTCCATCAGGGAGAGGTCGCGGCGCTTCTGGTTCAGCAAGGCGGTGGCGATGGCGGGAGCCAGCTTCACGCGGATCTCGCCGATGCCGCCCTTGGCCAGGATGCCCTGGAGGCGGCGCACCACGGACAGCACGAGGGCCTCCATGGTCTTCACCTTGCCGGTGCCCGCGCAGGTGGGACAGGGCTCGTGGTTCACGTGCTGCAGGCTGGGACGGATCCGCTGGCGGGTCATGACGAGCACGCCGAAGCGGTTGATCTTCCCCACCTCCATGCGGGCCTTGTCGGCCTTGAGGCAGTCCACCAGGCGGTCCTGCACTGAGCGGATGTGGGACTCGCGCTTCATGTCGATGAAGTCGATGGCGATGAGGCCGGCCAGGTCGCGCAGGCGGAGCTGGCGGGCCACTTCCTCGGCTGCCTCCATGTTCGTCTTGAAGGCCATGTCCTCCACGCCGTCGCCGGAGGTCTTGCCACTGTTCACATCGATGGCCACCAGGGCCTCGGTCTGGTCCAGCGCCAGGGCGCCGCCACTGGGCAGGGGCACCTTGCGCCCATAGATGCGGTCGATCTGCTCCTCCAGCTGGAAGCGGGAGAAGAGGGGCTTCTTGCCCGTGTAGTGCTTCAGCACATCCAGGTGCTGGGGCATGGTGCGCTTGAAGAAGGACTGGGCGGCATGGAAGGTGTCCAGATCGTCGATCTGGACTTCTTCCACATCGGCGCTGAAGGTGTCGCGCAGGGTGCGGGTGACGACGTCATCCTCCTGCCAGACGAGACCAGGCCCTTGGCGGTGCTTGTAGCGGTTCAGCACCTCCTTGTAGGTGTCCAGCAGGTACTCCAGGTCGCGTTCGAAGTCCTCCTTGGTGACGCCCAGGCTGGCAGTGCGGACGATCACGCCGATATCCTCGGGGATGTCCAGGGTGTCGATGAGCTGCTTGAAGTGCCGGCGCTCTTCGGTGCCTTCGATTTTGCGGCTGATGCCGTTCACGGGATTGCCGGGGGTGATGACCAGGTACCGGCCTGCCAGGCTGATCTGGCCGGTCATCATGGCGCCCTTGGAACCCAGTTCCTCGCGCACGGCCTGGACCAGGATCTCCTGGTCGCGCGAGAGCACATCCTGGATGCGCCCGCGACGGCCCTCGCCGCTCATGTCCCGGGGCAGCTCGCCGAGGGGCAGGAAGCCGTTCTTCTGGCCGCCGAAGTGCACGAAGGCCGCCTGGAGGCTGGTATCCGCCCGCACGACCTTGGCCTTGTAGAGGTTGCCTTTGATCTTCTCGTTGTGGAGGAACTCGACGTCGTAATCGAACAGCACACCGTCGATCAGGGTGGCCACGCGGATCTCTTCGGGATCGGTGGCATTGATCATCATGATTTTCTTGGGGTTCAAGGAATCTCCTGTGGGTTCCCAGGCTGCGGCTGGCGCAGGGCGTGCGCGGCGGCCTTGCTGGGGGATGGATCTGGATGGGAGGTCGGGAAACCGAAGGGGGCCCTGCCCTGGCTTCGGCCACCCGGGATGGAAAAAAGGGATGGTCGCGATCCCTGGGGGCAAAGGGCGATGCCTCGATCTGCCCGCAGGATCTTCAATCATTAAACCCACTTATTTCCGGGGGGGCAAGCAAAGAGCGCCCCGGCAGCTCCAAGGACGGGGCCGGGCGAAGTTACACCGATGTCACAACCAGAGCCAGAGGCCTTCACCTCCGGCCTCCAGAGTCGAGGTCTTGAAGGAGGCATCGATGCAAATCCGATTCCTGGCCCAGACCATCCTGGCTGGCCTGCTCGTGGCCGGAGCCGCCCAGGCCCAGACCGTGACTGTCATGGGCTCCACGGCCCTGGGTCCGATCGTCAAGAAGGCGGCCGAGGACTACATGAAGGCCCACCCCGGCGTCCAGATCGCGGTCAGCGGCGGCGGGTCCATGACCGGTCTGAACCAGGTGACCAGCGGCGGTTGCCACATCGGCATTTCTGATGTGTTCGCCACCCCCGACCAGGAGAAGGCCGGTGTGAAGAACCACAACATCGTGGTCCAGCCCTTCACCCTCATCGCCCACCCCGGCGTTGGCGTGAAGAACCTCACCGCCCAACAGGCCGAGCAGATCTTCACCGGCAAGATCGGCAACTGGCAGGAAGTCGGCGGCAAGAACCAGAAGATCGTCCGGGTGATCCGCCCCGAGTCCTCCGGCACCCGCGCCGTCCAGAAGAAGACGATCCTGCACGACCAGGACTTCAGCAAGGACGTGCTGATCCAGGATTCCACCGGTGCCGTGGTCACCGCCGTGGCCACCACCCCCGGCACCGTGTCCTTCGTGGAGCTGGAGCACCTCGAGAAGAACAAGACCCGCGTCGCCGGCATCGCCTACAACGGCGTGGCCTGCTCCAACGACGCTGTGAAGGCTGGCAAGTACCCCGTCTTCTCCTTCGGCCATGCCTACACCAACCCCACCAAACTGGGTGACCCCAAGGTGAAACAGGCCGTCGAAAGTTTCCTGGCCTACATCCTGAGCCACGAGTTCCAGCAGAACGTGCTCAAGGCCGGCTACCTGCCCGTGGACTACGTCAAGTCCCTCAAGACCAAGCTGTAATGCCAGTCGGATCCACCCTAGTCCACCCGGCTGACATCCAGCCGGGTGGTTCGCGGAAAGCCGGTCCCATGCCAGACGCGCTGGAAACCTCCCTCACCGCCGCCCCTGTCAACGGGGTCGGCGGTTCTGTGGAATCCAGGCCCACAGCTCCACACGAGGCGGCCGAGTCGCCTGTCTTCCGCCACAGCCGGATCCACCGGCTGGCGGACCGCTGGGCCCACCTAGCCTTCCTGGCCTGCAGCCTCCTCGTGGTCGGCCTCATCGGCGGCATCCTCTTCTTCCTGGCCTCCCGGGGCCTGGCGGCCTTCTGGCCTGTTGCCGGCAATACCGGAAGGGCCCTCCACCTTTCCGAAGTCTTCCTGTCCGCCGACTGGGCGCCCTCCTCGGACCGCTTCGGCATCCTGCCCTTCATCGCCGGCTCCCTGGGGGTCACCGGGCTGGCCCTCCTCATCGCCGCCCCCGCCGGCATCCTCACCGGCGTGTTCATCGCCAAGATGGCGCCGGCCTGGATGCGGAACCTCATGCGCCAGGTCATGGATCTGCTGGTGGGCATCCCCTCGGTGGTCTACGGCATCTTCGGGCTCACCGTGGTACTGCCCCTCGTGAGCCGCACATGGCTCGCAGACGCCCCGGCCTCGGGCTTCGCCGTATCCGCCCTGATCCTGGCCGTCATGATCGTGCCCACCATCGTCAGCCTGTCCACCGACGCCTTCGAATCCCTCCCATCGAGCCTCGACGAGGGGGCCCAGGCCCTGGGTTCCAGCCGCTGGCAGGCCATCTGGCATGTGCTCATCCCCGCCGCCCGCCCCCGCCTGCTCACCGCCGCAGTGCTGGGCCTGGGCCGGGCCATCGGCGAGGCCATGGCCGTGCAGATGGTCATCGGCAACAACCCCCAGTGGATCGCCCTCATGCGGGAATCCACGGACCGGGCCCCCTTCCTGCGCGCCCTGTTCACACCGGCGGCGACCCTCACCACCGAGCTGGTCCAGGAGCTGCCGAACACCGCGGCCGGCTCGACCTGGAACAACGTCCTCTTCGCCATGGGCCTGCTGCTCTACCTGCTGACCATGGTCCTGATCCTGGCCACCCGCCGGCTGGGCCGCGGGAAGGAGGCCTGATGGGCGTCGCACCAGTCTTCCGCCGCTCCCGGTCCTCGAAGCTCGTGGACCGCCTGATGCGCGGTGTCCTGTGGGCCATCGCGATCCTGTTCGTGGTTGTCCTGATCATCTTCGTGGGCGCCATCCTCAAGCAGGGCTGGCCGGTCTTGAACCTCGGCTTCTTCACGAAGATGCCCGAGACCCTGGACGCGGGTGGCGGCATCAAGCCCCAGATCTTCAACTCCATCTATCTGGTGATCCTGTCCCTGGGGCTCTCCCTCCCGGTGGGCCTGGGCGCCGGCGTCTACATGGCCGAATACGCTGGCAAGGGCCGGGCGCTGAACTTCCTGCGCCTATGCATCGAGACCCTGGCGGCCACACCCTCCATCGTGCTTGCCCTCTTCGGCATGATCGTCTTCGTGCAGGCCATGGGCTGGAGCTTCTCCATCCGCTCCGGCGCACTCACGCTGGCCCTGCTGAACATTCCCGTGATCACCCGCGTCACCGAGGTGAGCCTGCTGGCCGTCCCCCGGGAACTGAAAGAGGCCAGTTACGGACTGGGCGCCACCAAACTCCAGACCATCCTGAAGGTGGCCCTGCCCTACGCCGCCACGGGCATCCTGACAGGCCTGGTGCTCACCGCGGGCCGGGCCTTCGGCGAAAGCGCCATCCTGGTCTTCACCGCCGGCACCAACGCCAGTGCCCAGTTCCCGGACTTCCGGCTGACGGTGCCCGGCGAGACTCTGTCCGTCCACCTCTGGTATGTCACCTCGGACGGCACCCTGCCCGATGCCCGGGAGATCGCGGCCGGCACCGCCGCCGTGATGATCCTGGTCCTGCTTTCCCTGAACCTGCTGGTCCGCCTGGTGGACCGCGCCATCCGACGACGGACCCGCTGATGCTCACGCCGACCCTTCCCGAAACCAAGCCCATCAAGTTGTCCGTCCGCAACATGGCTTTCAGCTATGGCGAGAAGAGGGTTCTGGACGGCCTTTCCCTGGACATCCACGCCGAGCGCGTCACGGCCATCATCGGTCCCAGCGGCTGCGGCAAGAGCACCTTCCTCAAGTGCTTCAACCGTATCCACGAGGTCTCCAGCGCCGTGAACGTCAGCGGTGACCTGCTGATGGACGGGGTGGACATCTACCGCGGCGGCATCGACGAGGTGGACCTCCGCCGGCGTGTGGGCATGGTCTTCCAGAAACCGAACCCCTTTCCCAAGTCCATCTACGAGAACGTGGCCTTCGGCCCCCGCCTCTTCGGCGTCTCGGATCGGACCAGCCTGGATGGCATCGTGGAGGATGCGCTCCGCAAGGCCGCCCTCTGGGACGAGGTGAAGGACCGCCTCAAGGAGAGCGCCACCGGCATGAGCGGCGGCCAGCAACAACGGCTCTGCATCGCCCGGGCCCTGGCGGTGAACCCCGAGGTGCTGCTGATGGACGAGCCCTGCTCGGCTCTGGATCCCATCGCCACCGCCAAGATCGAGGATCTCATCACCGAGCTGAAGGAGAATCTCACCATCGTGATTGTCACCCACAACATGCAGCAGGCGGCCCGCGTGAGCGACTACACGGCCTTTTTCTGGCTGGGCAAACTGGTGGAGATGGACTTGACGGAACGCATCTTCACCACACCGAGGGTGCAAATGACGGAAGACTACATCACGGGGAGGTTCGGCTGATGCGGCTGTTCGACACGGAACTCAAGGGCCTCCGGGAAGGCATCATGGCCATGGCCGGGGTGGCGGAGGAGATGATCGAACTCACCATCCAGGCCATGGCGGAACCCTCCCCGGCCAAGGCCGAGCAGGTGAACCAGCTCGACCGCCGCATGGACGAGTGGGAGCTCAAGCTGGACCAGCAGTGCATCGACCTTCTGGCCCTCCACGCCCCGGCGGCCTCGGACCTGCGCCGCATCGCCTCCAGCCTCAAGATCATTCCCGAGCTGGAGCGCATCGGCGATCACTGCTGCAACATCGCCCGCCGGGTGCCCATGGTCCACCCTCCCATCCTGGCCGGAAACGACCTGGAGCAGCTGGGCACGGAAACCCGGAGCATGGTCCGCCGGGCGGTGGATGCCTTCGTGGGCAACGATGCCGCCCTGGCCCACGCCGTGATCCTGAGTGATGACGGCGTGGACGCCCTCTACGGGAAGATCTATCGCGACCTGCTGCGCACCATGCTGGCGGATCCCCTCTGCATCGAGCGGGCGAGCCACCTGATCCTCGTCATCAAGAACTGGGAGCGCATCGCAGACGAAGCCACGAACATCGCCGAGGAAGTCCTCTTCATCCTCGAGGGCCACAGCGCCAAGCACACCTACCTGCACGGCGATTCCGTAGAATAAGGGCAAAGGATCCCATGCCCCACATCCTCCTTCTGGAAGACGACACCGAGATCCGCCTGGGTCTCGAACAGCATCTGCGCCGGGAGGGCTTCAGCCTGACCAGCGTGGGCACCGGCCGCGAGGCCCTCCACGCCCTCGGGACCAGCGGGCCCCGGCTCGATGCGGCCCTCCTGGACCTGAGCCTGCCCGACATGGACGGCCTCGACGTGCTTCGCGCCATCCGGACCCACGCCTCGCACCGTGGCCTGCCCGTGCTGCTGGTGACGGCCCGGAGCGAGGAGATCGACCGGGTGCTGGGCCTCGAACTGGGCGCCGACGACTACATCTCCAAGCCCTTCTCCACCCGGGAGCTGGCGGCCCGCCTGCGGGCGATCCTGCGCAGGTCCGCACCCGTCGAGGCCACCGAGCGCGCCCCCCAGCTGGCCTTCGGGCCCATCACCGTGGACCTCGACATGCACACCGCCCGGGTCGATGGACAGGTCGTGGACCTCACCCGCCGCGAGTTCGAATTGCTGGCCTACTTCCTGGCCAATCCCCGCCGGGTGCTGACGCGGGAGAAGATCCTGCAGCAGGTCTGGGGGCTCGAGTACCTGGGGGAAAGCCGCACCATCGACGCCCATGTCCGTCGGGTCCGCGCCAAGCTCGGCCCGGTCGCGGCGGAGCAGATCGAAACGGTCGTGGGCGTGGGCTACAGGCTGGGCGGACCGGCCGAGGCCTGATCACTCCCGGTCGGCTGGGGCGGCAGCATCACTTTGAACGTCGCCCCTTCCCCGGGCCGGCTCTCCACCGTGACTTCCCCGCCCATCAGGCGGCAGAGGTGCTTCACGATGGCCAGCCCCAGGCCCGTTCCCGGCTTCGCCTTGGCAACCTGGGACCGGTAGAAGCGTTCGAAGATCCGCCCCTGCTCCGCCTCGGGAACACCGGGCCCCTGGTCGGCCACTTCCCACAGCTGGCCCAGGGCCGAGAGGTGGACACCGAGGCGCACATGGCCTCCAGGCGGGCTGAACTTGATGGCGTTGGAGAGGAGGTTCTCCAGCACCTGGCTCAGACGGAGAGGATCCACCTGCAGGGTCGCCCCCTCTGGGGCATCGAGGTCCACATCCAACTGGACGGAGGCTTCCGCGAGCCGGGCCTGCTGATCCTTCACCACCGTGGTGACGAAAGCGGCGAGGTCGACGCGCACCGGCTCGAGCCGCAGGGCCCCGCTTTCGATGCGGCTCAGTTCGGAGAGGTCGCCCAACAGCATCGCCAGCCGGTCCACGGAGCGGAGGATGGACTGCGCCCCGGCCTGCGCCAGGTCTGGGAGCGCCTCCTCCTGGAGGTTCTCCGCGGCGATCCGGATGGCCGTGACCGGCGTCTTCAGTTCATGGCTGACGTTGGAGATGAACTTCTGCCGGGTGGTTTCCAGAGCCTCCTGGCTCGTGACGTCGTCAAGGGTCAGGAGCACGCCGGAGACGCTGCCCAGCGGCGCGAAGGGAATGGCCCGCACCCGGAGCGTCCGCCCCGCCCGCGCCAGTCGCCACTCCGAAGGGGCGCCCCGGTAGGCCTTCTGGACGGCTGCCGGGCTGTCGGGATCACGGAACACCTCACCCACCGTCATCCCCTTGCCCAGGGGTGCCCCCAGGCCCAGGTGGCGCTGGGCCGCGGGATTGAACTGCTCGAGCCCCCCTGTGGGGCCGAAGAGCAGGACGCCCTCCTCCAGGCGGGCCATGATGCTGGGGAGCAGGCGATCCTCCCGGGCCGCGCGTTCCCGCAGGTCAAGGTTCTCCTGCTCCATGGCCGACCAGGCCCGGGGCAGGTCCTCGATGGCGCTGGGCCGGGATCCCCCCAGCAGGCGGCCCAAGGGCTCGGCCACCAGACGCACCTGCCACCGGGCCATGAGGATGACCACCAGGACCACGGCGGCGACGAGACCCAGGACCCAGGGCGCCGAAATCCCCTTCTGGACGCTCATGCCAAGCCCCAGCCCCAGAAACAGCACGGCTCCCAGGCAGACCAGGGCACGCCCCAGGAAGACCCGCACCCCGGGCCCGGCCTCGTGATGTGTGTCACGTCCCACCATGCTTTCAGACCATACACCGTCCGGAGTGCGCCACCCACGGCTTCGCGGCCAATTTACGCTGCGGTTACGCCCCCGGAGCCGGTACAGTGGAGGACGGATCCATGGGAGTGATCATGTCCTTGAATGCCGTGATGCGCTGGCTCAAACCCCGGGAGATGGTTTTTTTCGACCTCCTGGAATCTGCCTCAAGCAATGTGTACCAGGCGGCCCAGCTCTTCGACCGGGAGATCCGCAGCGGCGATCCCGCCCGGTTCGCGGAGCTGCGTCGGCAGATGAAGGACCTGGAACACACCGGCGACGACATCACCCACGAGATCATCGATCGCCTGAACCACACCTTCGTCACACCCATCGACCGCGAAGACATCCTGACCCTCACCCACGCCATCGACGATGTGATCGACCGCATCCATTCGGTCTGCGAGCGCCTGATCCTCTACCGCATCGGCCCGGTGATGCCTGCGGTCACGGAAATCAGCTCCATCATCGTGGAGGGTGCCGGTGAGATCCTCCACCTGACGCGATCGCTGCGCAATATGTCCAACCAGAAGGAAATCGGGGACCGCATCCGGCGCGTCCACGCCCTGGAGAACAAGGCCGATTCCATCTACCATGCAGGTCTGGCCCAACTCTTCGAAAATCCGAAGGATCCCATCGAGCTGGTGAAGTGGAAGGAAATGCTGGAGAAGATCGAGGACGCCACCGACCGGATCGAGCTCGTGGCCAAG
>Ga0255338_1004736_pt1 | contig 13562 bp, 10 predicted proteins | sample MeOH1_35cm_T4_19_FD_203715 | JGI IMG/M metagenome (GOLD analysis project Ga0255338, IMG submission 203715) | Sandy soil microbial communities from University of British Columbia, Vancouver, Canada - MeOH1_35cm_T4_195 | ecosystem: Engineered > Artificial ecosystem > Sand microcosm > Unclassified ...
GAAACGGATCGTGCCGAACCAGTAGCTGTCCGCCGCCTCCCCGCCATCGAGGAAGCCCGGCGGATGTGCGATCAGGTAGCCCGTGGCGCCAAGGGCGATGACGCAGACCGCGTTGATCCAGTGGAACCAGCGCACCGGCTGCTCCCAGACATAGACCCGTTGGTAGTCATGCGAGGCATTCATGGTGGTGCCTCCGGTCAGTTGACCATCAGCTCGTGCCGCGCGATTTCCTTATTATCCTCATAGAGGTGGACCGCGCAGGCGAGACAGGGGTCGAACGAGTGAATGGTGCGGATGATCTCCAACGGCTGCTGGGGATCGTGCACCGGGGTGCCGATGAGCGAAGCCTCGTAGGCCGAGCGCTGGCCCTTCGCGTCACGCGGCGAGGCGTTCCAGGTGCTCGGGACGACAAGCTGGTAGTTGGCGATCTTCCGGTCGTTGATGACGATCCAGTGCGCCAGCGCGCCGCGCGGCGCTTCGCTGGTGCCGACGCCCTTGCAGGTCGTGGGCCAGGAGGAGGGCTCCCACTTGTCGCGGGTGAAGGTGCGTGTGTCGCCCGCCTTGATGTTCGCGAGGAGTTGGTTGTAGAAATCCAATCCCCAGCGGGCGGCGAGCGACGACTCGATGGCGCGGGCCGCGGTGCGACCGAGTGTCGAGAAGAGCACGGCGGGAGGCGCCTTCAGCGCGCCGAGCGTGGCGGTGACGGCGTCCTTGATCTCGGCGTTGCCGGCGGCGTAGCCGACGAGCATGCGCGCGAGCGGGCCGACCTCCATGGCGTGCCCCTTCCAGCGCGGCGTCTTGAGCCAGCTGTATTTGGCGTCGACGTCGAGGTTCTCGTAGGGCGGTTTGGGCCCGGAATACTTGAGTTTCGTCTCGCCCTTCCACGGGTGCAGGCCGGCCGCCCCACCCTCGTATTCATACCATGAGTGGTCGATGAATTCCTGGATGCCGGTGTCGTCGCGCGGATCGACGGGATGCACCGTGCTGAGGTCGCGGCCAAGGATGGCGCCGCGCGGGAACTTGTAACTGCCCACGTCGGCGAAGCCGTTGGTCGGCAGATCGCCGTAGCAGAGGTAGTTTTCCAAACCGCCGCCGATGCCGGCCCAGTCCAGATAGAACGGGGCGACCGCGAGGACGTCAGGGATGTAGACCTGCTCGATGAACTGCTGGCCCTGCTTGAGGAGGTCGCCGACCATCGCGAGCCGCTCGGCGTTGATGGCATTGGCCTCCTGGATGTTGATGGAGCACGGCATGCCGCCGACGAGGTAGTTCGGGTGCGGGTTCTTGCCGCCGAAGATGGTGTGGACCTTGACGATCTCCTTCTGCCACTCGAGGGCCTCGAGGTAGTGCGCCACCGCCATGAGGTTGGCCTCGGGCGGGAGCTTGAAGGCCGGGTGGCCCCAGTAGCCGTTGGCGAAGATGCCAAGCTGGCCGCTCTCGACGAACTTCACGAGCCGGGTCTGGATGTCCTTGAAATAGCCGGGCGAACTCTTGGCCCACTTCGAGACGCTCTGCGCGAGCGTCGAGGTCGCTACGGGGTCGGCCTTGAGAGCGCTGACGACGTCGACCCAGTCGAGGGCGTGCAGATGATAAAAATGCACGACGTGGTCCTGCATGTATTGCGCGCAAAACATGATGTTGCGGATCAGCTCGGCGTTGGGCGGGACCTTGACGCTGATGGCGTCCTCGACGGCGCGCACGGAAGCAAGCGCGTGCACCGTGGTGCAGACGCCGCAAACGCGCTCGCAGAACGCCCACGCGTCGCGCGGGTCACGGCCCTTGAGGATGATTTCCAGGCCGCGGACCATGGTGCCGGCGCTCCAGGCGTCGACGATCTTGCCGTCCTTGATTTCCGCCTCGATGCGGAGGTGGCCTTCGATGCGGGTGACGGGATCAACTACGATTCGAGTGCTCATGGGGGCGTGGGGTTAGGATTTGTGGTCGGAGGACCCGTTGTGTTTCTCGTCGTGGTTTTGCTCGGCCTTCTCGGCGTTTTCGCCGGCCTGCTCACCGATCTCATGGCGCTTGCGGAAGTTGGTCATCACGGCGTGGGCGGCGGCGCCACCGACGGCCGCGGCCGCGGCCACCGCGCCGACCTGGTCGGCGGTGCTCTCGATCCCGAAGCCCGGGAAGTTGGGCAGGCGCTGGTAGAACGGCCCGTTGTCCCAGAAATTCGATTCCGAGCAGCCGATGCAGCCGTGGCCCGACTGGATGGGGAAGCTGATGCCGCCGTTCCAGCGGATCGTGCCGCACGAGTTGTAGGTGGAGGGGCCGCGGCAGCCGACCTTGTAGAGGCAGTAGCCCTTGCGCGCGTTCTCGTCGTCGAAGCTTTCGACGAACAGGCCCGCGTCGTAGTTGGGCCGGCGGTAGCAGGTGTCGTGGACCCGACGGGAATAGAACGCCTTCGGACGTCCGAGATTGTCGAGCTGCGGGATGGCGTCGAAGGTCAGCAGGTGCACGAGCACGCCGGCCATGACCTCCGCGATCGGCGGGCAACCCTGGACGTTGATGATGGGTTTGCCGGCGATGATCTTGTGGATCGGTTTGGCCTCGGTGGGATTCGGCTTCGCGGCCTGCACACAGCCGGAGCACGCGCAGTTGCCCCAGGCGATGACGGCCTTGGCGTGCGCGGCGACTTCCTCGGCGATGCTCTTCGCCGTCTTGCCGCCGATGCAGCAATAGACGCCGTCCTCGGCGAGCGGCACGGAGCCCTCGATGCAGAGGAGATACTCGCCCTTGTATTTCGCGATGGTGTCCTGGAGGGATTTCTCGGCCTGGTGGCCGGAGGCGGCCATCAGCGTCTCGGTGTAGTCGAGCGAGATCTTGTCGAGCAGGATGTCGGCGACGATCGGGTGCGAGCTGCGGAGGAACGACTCGCTGCAGCAGGTGCATTCCTGGAAATGGAGCCAGATGACGGGAATGCGCTTCTTGGTCTCGAGGGCCTGGACCATCTGGGCGACGCCGGAACTTTCCAGCCCGATGCACGCGCCCATCCAGGCGCAGAACGACAGGAATTCGCGGCGCGACACGCCGCGGGCCTGCAAGTGTTCGTAGATCGTCTCTTCCTTCCGCTGTGCCGGCAGGGTCTCGATTCGCGTGGGCATATATGGGGTGCGGGCCGGCCGTTCGTCCCGGCTGGTTGCCTCGCTTTGGGGTTGGGGGATGATGTAACTAAGAACGGCCCAGCATAACCGAAGCGGGAGTCCCGCGGATATGCGTTCCTTGGCAAATGCTGCGCGCCGATTGGTGGATGCCAGCAGTTCACTGGACACGACCGGTTGCCCGGGTGTTTAATCCGCGTTATGCACGAGGTCGGTATCATGGAATCCACCCTCGCCGCAGTCCGGCGGGTGGCCGTGGCGCGCAATGCCACGCACGTCGACCGCATCGTGGTCCGCATCGGCGTGCTGTCCGGCGTCGATCCCGAGGCCCTGCGTTTCGCCTTCGAGGCCTGTTCCCCCGGCACGCTGGCCGAGGGCGCCGAGTTCGACATCGAGAGCGTCCCCGCCGTCGCCCACTGCCCCACCTGCGACCGCGATTTTCCCGCCGGTCGCGGCTACATCTGCAGCTGCCCCGGCTGCGGCAACCTTTCCGGCGACATCCGTTCGGGCCGCGAGCTCGAGCTGCGTTGCATCGAATTCACCCATACACCCGCCACGTCATGAACCCTGAATCCACGCCGGTCACCACCGCCCCCGAGGGCTATCGCATCAATCCGCTGAGCGGCGCCGCCGTCTCCGCCGCCCGCGGCCTGGCCGGTCCGCTCTCCGCCGAGATCTCCGCCGCGCTGTCCGCCAGCCCCAAGGGCGAGGTCTCCGTCCGCTCCGGCGATCTCAACCTCCCGCTCCTCGAGAAGAACGACATCCTCGCCGAGCGCAACCGCGGCTACTTCCTCGGCCGCGGCCTCGTCGCCCTCAATCTCGTCTCCTCCCCCGGCGCGGGCAAGACCACCCTGCTCGAGCACACGCTCGACGGGTTCGGCCGGCAGACGAAATGCGCCGTGCTCGTCGGTGATCTAGAGACCGACAACGACGGCCGCCGGCTCCACCGTCCGCACGCGCCCGTGGCCCAGATCACGACCGGCACCGTCTGCCACCTCGATGCCGGCATGATCGCCCGCGCCGCGGAGTCCATCAACCTCGACGGCGTGAAGATTCTTTTCATCGAGAACGTCGGCAATCTCGTCTGCCCCGCGTCGTTCGACCTCGGCGAACAGGTGCGCGTCGTGCTGCTCTCCACCACCGAAGGCGAGGACAAGCCGCTCAAGTATCCGCCCATCTTCAAGTCCGCCCACCTCGTCCTGCTCACCAAGGTCGACGTGTCCGACGCCCTCGGTTTCAACCGCGCGCTCGCGGTGGAAAACATCCGCCGCATCGCGCCCCAGGCCAGGCTCATCCAACTCTCGGCCCGCTCCGGCGAGGGCATGGCGGAGTGGTATGACTTCCTGCGCTCGCTCGCGCCGAAGTCCTGAACCGCGCCCGCGGCGCCTCCGGCCATGCCCAGCCCCGTCCCGTCCACCGACGTCCTCCTTCGCGTGCGCGGCACCGTGCAGGGCGTGGGCTTCCGGCCCTTCGTGCACCGCACGGCGAGCCGGCTCGGCGTCCACGGCTGGGTGCGCAATGACCCGCAGGGCGTGCTCATCCGCGCTGCCGGCGAGGCCACGCGGATCGACGCCCTCATCGCCGCCCTCGAACACGAGGCCCCGCCCGCCGCCCATGTCACCGAGATCCGGCGTCTGCCACCCGGCTCCGCGGAGCAGCCCGTCGGCCCCGATTTTCTCATCACCGCCAGCCAGCTGGACGGCGCCGCGGTGACCGCCGCCACCCCCGCCGACCTCGCGCTCTGCGCGGACTGCCGGCGCGAACTGCTCGATCCCGCGGACCGGCGCCACCGCTACCCGTTCATCAACTGCACGCAGTGCGGCCCGCGCTATTCCCTCATCAACCGCCTGCCCTACGACCGCCGCCGCACCACCATGCACACCTTCCGGATGTGCCCGGCCTGCCGCCGCGAATACACTGATCCGTCGAACCGGCGCTTCCACGCCGAGCCCAACGCCTGCCCGGTCTGCGGCCCGCAGCTCACGCTCACCATGGCCGGCGGCGAGGTGCTCGGCCATCGCGAGGATGCCCTCCACATCGCCGTCGCGGCCCTGCGCGACGGACTGATCGTCGCCGTCAAGGGCCTCGGCGGCTACCACCTGATGTGCGACGCGACCAGCGAGCACGCCGTCGCGGCGCTCCGCGCCCGCAAACACCGCGAGGAAAAACCGCTGGCCGTTATGTTCCGCGACCTGCCCACGCTGCGAAAATATGCCCTCGTTTCCCTGGCCGCGGCCAAACTCCTCGCGTCGCCGCAGGCGCCCATCGTTCTCGTGCCCCGGCGCCCCGGACAGGATTTGGCCCCCTCCGTCGCCCCCGGCAACCCGTGGATCGGCGCCCTGCTGCCCTACGCTCCGCTGCACGTGTTGCTGCTCGCCGACTTCGACCGGCCTCTCGTCGCCACCAGCGCCAACCTTTCCGAAGAACCGCTCTGCACCGACAACGACGACGCCCGCGCCCGGCTCTTCCTCATCGCCGACCTCTTCCTCGAACACGACCGGCCCATCGCCCGGCCCGTGGATGACTCCGTTGTCCGCCTCGCCGCACCAGACCACCCGATCCTCCTCCGCCGCGCGCGGGGCTACGCCCCCGCTCCACTCCGCCTGCCGGGCCGTCTGCCCGGACCCGTGCTCTGCGTGGGCGGACAGATGAAGTCCACCGTCGCCATCGCCTCCGGGCAACAACTGGTGCTCAGCCCGCACATCGGCGATCTGGAGAATCTCGCCACCCACCGGGTGTTCGAGCAGACGATCACGATGCTGGGCGAACTCTACGATTCGCGCTTCGCCCTCGTCGCCCACGACAAGCATCCGGGTTACAGCTCCACGCATTACGCCCAACGCTCCGGCCTGCCCTGTCTCGCGGTGCAACACCACCTGGCGCATGTGCTGGCCTGCCTGCTCGAAAACAATCATCCCGCCGAGGGTGTGCTGGGCGTCGCGTGGGACGGGACCGGCTACGGTGAAGACGACACCGTGTGGGGCGGCGAATTCATTTTGCTCGGGAAAAACGGCGCCGAGCGCTTCGCCCGGTTGCGCCCGTTCCGGCTGCCCGGCGGCGAGGCGGCGGTGAAAGATGCGCGGCGCGTGGCGATTGCCCTGGCCCACGAATTCGGCGCCTGCGCCGGCGTCACGGCCCGCTTCGGATTTTCCCCGCTGGATGCGGCCAACCTGCATACGATGGTCACCCGCGGGCTCAATTCACCCGTCTGCACGAGCGCCGGGCGGCTGTTCGACGGCGCGGGTGCGCTGCTCGGACTCGGCGAGCGCAACTCCTTCGAAGGACAGATGCCCATCGCCGTCGAGGCCGCGGCGGCGCGGGCCGGCCGCCATCGCCAGGCGCTGCCGTTTGCCGTGCACCTTGCCACCACACCCGGCGCCCGCTTCGAGATCGACTGGCAGCCGGCCATCGAGCGACTGCTGCAACCGACGGATCACGCGGATGAACTCGCCGCCGCTTTCCACCGCGGACTCGCCAACGCCATCGTCGGCATCGCGCTGCAGGCCGGTGTCGGCACGGTCGCGCTCACCGGCGGCTGTTTTCAGAACGCCCTGCTCCACTCCCTCACCCACGCCGCCCTCACCGCCGCCGGCTTCAAGGTGATCGTCCACCGCCAGCTCTCCCCCAACGACAACTCCATCGCCGCCGGCCAGGCCCTCGCGGCGCTCCTCAACCTCACGACGGTGAAACTGCCGGGATAATCCCCTTTTCACCCTCCCTCTCACTCTCACTTTCACCCCCCAACCCCTCCACGCCATGTGTCTCGCTGTCCCCGGCAAAGTCGTCGAAATCATCGGTGACGATCCCCTCCTCCGCTCGGCCAAGGTCAGCTTCGCCGGCGTCATCAAGCTCGTCAGCCTCACCTGCACGCCCGAGGCGAAACTCGGCGATTACGTGCTCGTGCACGTCGGCGTCGCCATCAGCACCATCGACCCGCAGGACGCCGAGGAGACCTTCCGTTACCTCCGTGAGATGGGCGAACTCGACGGTATCGATCTGCCGGCGGATGCGCCCGCCACACCCCGCCCTGCCGGGCACCCCTCTCCAGAGGGGATTCACGCCAACGAAGATCCCTTCTTGAGAGGGGTGGCGCAAAGCGCCGGAGTGTGTTCGTCCGATAACCTCCAGGCAAACGCAACCGCCGCCAAGGAACGCTCCCCATGAAATACGTCGACGAATACCGCGACGCCGCGCTCGTCCGCAAGCTGGCCGACGCCATCGCGCGCGTCACCACGCGACCGTGGACCATCATGGAGATCTGCGGCGGCCAGACCCACGCCATCGTCAAGTTCGGCCTCGACGACCTGCTTCCGAAAAACATCACCCTCGTCCACGGTCCGGGCTGCCCGGTGTGCGTGACCAGCGCCGACTTCATCGACCAGGCCATCGAACTCGTGCTCGACCGCGGCGTCATCCTTTGTTCGTTCGGCGACATGCTGCGCGTGCCCGGCAACGGCATCGACCTCCTCACCGCCAAGGCCCGCGGCGGCGACGTCCGCATCGTCTACTCGCCGCTCGACGCCGTGACGATCGCCAAGGAAAACCCGGCGAGACAGGTCGTGTTCTTCGCCGTCGGCTTCGAGACCACGGCACCGGCCAACGCCATGTCGGTCCTCGCCGCCGCCGCGCAGAACGTCGCGAATTTCTCCATCCTCACCTCGCACGTCCTCGTGCCGCCGGCGATGCGCGCCATTCTCGGCTCGCCCGACAACCGCGTGCAAGGCTTCCTCGCCGCGGGCCACGTCTGCACCATCATGGGCACGACGGAATACGGTCCCATCGCCGCCGAATACAAGGCCCCGATCATCATCACCGGTTTCGAGCCGGTCGACATCCTCGAAGGCATTTTGATGTGTGTGAAGCAGCTCGAAAGCGACCGCCACGAGGTGGAGAACGCCTACTCCCGCGCCGTCCGCACCGAGGGTAACGTCCACGCCCGCAAGATCGTCGAGCAGGTGTTCGAGGTTTCCGACCGCGACTGGCGCGGCATCGGCGTCATCCCGCGGAGCGGCCTGTCGGTGCGCCCGGCCTACGCGGCCTTCGATGCGAGCAAGCGTTTCAAGCTCACCGCCGCGCACAAGGATTGCGCCACGGAGTGCATCAGCGGACAGATCATGCGCGGCGTGAAGAAGCCGCACGACTGCCCCGCCTTCGGCACCCGCTGCACCCCCGAGCGCCCGCTCGGCGCCCCGATGGTCTCCAGCGAAGGCGCCTGCGCCGCCTACTACCGCTACCGTAGCCGGGCGGTGGTTGGCCAATCAGCCTGAATCCTGGAGCCACGGCGACCCCGCCGTGGTTCGCACGAAGACCGCAGCGAGGTCGCAGCGGCTCCAGATTGTGGCTGCCCCGGTGGCTGCGGCTTCCAGCCGCAGGGCCTGCAATCATCGGCTGGAAGCCGATGCCACTTCAGCAGATCCGCGGCAGCTGCTCGCCGCTGAGACGGTCGACGATCCGCTCGGCGCCGATGATGCTGCGCTGCGTCACCTGCCCGGCCGGACCGACCTTCACCCCGCCGATGATCACCGCCGGGCCGCCCGGGCCGACCTCGCTGATGATTTTCACCGCCTGCGCCGCCTGCGCTTCAGGCAAGATGCAGACAAACCGGCCTTCGTTGGCCACGTAGAAGGGATCCAGCCCGAGGATCTCGCACGCCCCGCCGACCAGCTCGGACACGGGCACCTTCGCCGCATCGATGGCGATGGCGACCTTCGCCGACTCCGCCAGTTCGACCAGCGAGGTCGCCAGTCCGCCGCGTGTCAGATCACGCAAGCAGTGGATCTCCAGGCCGGCCGCCAGCAAGGCCTGCACCGGCGCCACGAGCGGCGCACAATCGCTCTCGATCGCACTCTCAAATTCCAGCCCTGCCCGCGTGGCCATGATCGCCATGCCGTGCCGGCCCACGTCGCCGCTCAGCACGATGGCGTCGCCCGCGCGGATGCTCGATGGCGCGACCGTGAGCGCCGTCTCGATCACGCCCACGCCCGAGGTCGTCACGTAAAGTCCGTCGCCCTTGCCTCGCTCGACGACCTTCGTGTCGCCGGTGACGATCGCCACGCCCGCCGCCGCCGCGGCGGCCTTCATCGATTGGACGACTTTTTCCAGCGTCGCCATCGGGAAACCTTCCTCGAGGATGAAACCCGCGCTGAGCCAGAGCGGACGAGCGCCACACATGCAGAGGTCGTTGACCGTGCCGTTGACTGCGAGTTTGCCGATGTCGCCGCCGGGAAAAAACAGAGGGCTGACCACATGCGAATCCGTGGTGAAGGCCAGCCGGCCGCCGCCCGGAAAATTGAGCATCGCCCCGTCGTGCTGGGCCTCCAGTCCCGGATTGGCGAACGCGGGCCGGAACACGCGGTCGATCAGATCCTGCGTCAGCCGGCCGCCGCCGCCGTGACCGACGGTGATCTCCGTCCGGTGCGACAGCGGAACGGGACAGGTGGTAAAACCGGAAAGCGTGGCACCGGCGTCTGACATGGCCGGCAGCATGGGGCCGGCCCGTGTAAATCCCGAGACCAAAATGTGCGCAACCGCTGCCCGGCTTTGCGCATATCTTGCCGGGGAGCTGTTCTTTGTAGCGTCGCTTGACGACGCCCGCGTGGCTGCGGCTTCCCGGTTCGACGGGCTCACGGCCCAGAGCTTGTCGAGGGGCAGCCGCAGTTCAACACCGGCTGGAAGCCGGTGCCACAATAGGCACGCAGGCAAAAACCAATTTGCGGGCGTCGGCGAGCGACGCCCCTACATACTCCCTCAACCCGCCTGGCAGAGTTTCGCCAGCCGGCGCACGCCCTCGCGGATGCGCTCCGGGGTCGAGTTCGAGAAATTCAGCCGGAAATGATTCTTGCCGCCGTCGGCGGGGAAGAAGTCCCGCCCGGGCACGAAGGTCACCTTTTCGGCGATGCACCGCTGGAGAAGATTCATCGCGTCCAGCGATTCCGGCCCCGTCACCCAGAGGAACATGCCGCCCTCGGGCTTCGTCCAGTGGTAGCCGGCCGGCATCGCCGCGCCCAGGGCCTCCTGCAAAATGCCCAGGCGCTCGCCGTAGACCGCGCGGATTTTATCGAGGTGCGCCGTCGGATTGTTGGCCGTCAGGTAGGCGTGCACGACCCGCTGGTCGAAGCTCGAGGTGTGCAGGTCGGCCGCCTGCTTGAGGATCAGCATCCGCGAAAAAACCTCCGGCGGGGCGACCACCCAGCCGATGCGCAGGCCGGGCGCAACGGTCTTGGAAAACGTGCTCGCGTAGAGCACGCAGCCGGCCTCGTCCCAATGCTTGACCGGCGGGACCTCGGTCCCGCGGTAGCGCAGCTTGCCGTAGGGATCGTCCTCGATGACGGTCAGCCCGTGCGCCGCAGCGATCTTCGCCAGGGCGGCCCGACGCGGGGCGCTGAGCGTGATGCCGGTGGGGTTCTGGAAATTCGGGATCGTGTAGAGCAACTTGGGCCGGTGGGTCTTGATGAGGTCCGGCAGCGCCTCGGGGATCAGGCCCTCCTCGTCGGTCGGCACCGGCACGAACTTCGCCTCGAGGGTCTGGAACGACTGGATGGCCGCGAGGTAGGTCGGATTCTCCGTGAGCACCACGTCGCCGGGGTTGAGGAAAACCTTGCCCACGAGGTCGAGCACCTGCTGCGAGCCGTTGGTGACAAGCACGTCGTCCGCCGCGGCCTTGATGCCACGCGCCCGCATCTCCTGGGCGATCCACTCGCGCAGGCTGCCAAAACCTTCGCTCGGCCCGTATTGCAGCGCCGCGCGGCCATCGCGACTCAGAACGGCATCCGCCGCCGCCTGCACCTCGGCGACCGGAAACAGCTCCGGGGCCGGCAACCCGCCCGCAAAGGAGATGATTTCCGGCTGGGCGGTGACTTTCAGGATCTCGCGGATGGTCGACGGACGCATCTGCGCGAGGCGGTGGGCGAAATCGGAATGGACGGCGGACATGGGGCTACGAGAACACAGCGGCCCGCGCAGGGCCAGCCATGAGTGCTCAGCCTTAAGGGGTAATCAGGGCGATAAATGCAGGTCGGGCTTTACGCCCGGCATCGGGCCCCGCCTCAAGGCTGCAGGGGCGTCCCTTGCGGACGCCCGCGAACTGGCTGATGCCTGCGCACACGCGGGCGTCGTCAAGCAACGCCCCTACACCCTCACCCCTTCAGCAATTCCTCGGCGTGCGCCAGGGCGCTCTTCGCGCTCCGGTCGCCGAGCATCCGGGCGAGCTCGCCGACGCGCTGCTTGTGGTTGCCGTGGATGGACTCGATCTCGACCGACGCCCGCGCGCCGCTCTGATCCTTGCTGACGACAAGGTGGCTCCGGGCCTGCGCCGCGACCTGCGGCAGGTGGGTGACGCACAGGACCTGATGGCGCTCGGCGATGTCGGCCATTTTCTCGCCCACGATGCGTCCGATCTCGCCGCCGACATTGGCGTCGACCTCGTCAAACACCAGCAGCGGCACGTCGTCGATCTCGGCCAGCACGGCCTTGAGGGCGAGCATCACGCGCGCCAGCTCGCCGCTCGACGCGATGCGATGCAGCGGCAGCGGCGGCTCGCCGACGTTCGGCGAGAAAAGAAACTCCACGCCGCAGTCGCCCTGCGGTCCCGGCTCGGGCAACGGTGTCAGCGATACGCGGAAATCGGCCTTCTTAAAGCCGAGCTGGACGATGACCTTGCCGGCGGTCTTTTCCAGGCTCGCCGCGGCCTTCTCCCGCGTGGCGCGAAGCTCGGCGGCGGCCTTGCGGACAACCTTCAGCGCCTCGGCGATCTGCTTCTCCAGCTTGATCAGCGACCCCACGACGTCGCCCTGCAGTTCGAGCTTCCGGCGCATATCGTCGCGGGCCGCGAGCACGGCCTCGACCTTCGCGCCGTATTTGCGCTTCAGCTCCAGCCAGGCGTTCATCTTGGTCTGGATGATCTCGGCCTGCTCGGGATCGAAGTTCAGCGACGAAGCCAGCGAGGTGAATTCCGCGTCGAGGTCGCCGAGTTCGACCGAGGCGGATTGCAGGCGGTCGGCCAGAGGCTTGCTCGTGGGATCGAAGGCCTCGAGCTGGCGCGCGGTGCGCAGCAGCTGGGCCAGCCGGCCGAGCAATCCTTCCTCCCCGCTCAGGCCGTGACTCAGACCCTGGGCGAGCGAGATGATCTCCTGCGCGCTTTGCTGGCGGGAGAAATCGCGCTCGAGTGCGGCGATGGCCTCGTCGGTGAGCTCGAGATCGTCGATCTTGGCGAGCTGCAGCTTGAGAAACTCGATCTGGTCGGCCGAGAGCTTGTCCGCGCCGAGCAGCTGCGCATGCTCCGCGGTGAGCCGGCGCCATTCGCCGTAGAGCGCCTGGTATTTCTCCAAAACGCCGCTGTTTTTGGCAAAGAGGTCGAGCAACTCGCGCTGACAGTCGGGCTTGAGCAGCCGGCGCGGTTCGCCCGGACCGTGAAAATCGATCCACTGGCCGCCGAGCTCCAGCAGAGCGCTGAGCGTGGCCATGCTGCCGTTGACGGAAATCTTCGGGGCCTTGTCGCGCGGCAGGCTGCGCTTGATGATGAGCACGCCGTCGTCGCAAGGCGGCAGGGAGAGATTGGCGAGCACCATGTCGAGCCGGCGGGTATCCGCGAAGAACAGCGCGGCTTCGACCTCGGTGGCGTCGGCGCCCTGGCGGATGACGGTTTTGTCGGCCCGCGCACCGGCCAGCAGCGACAGCGCGCCGAGCAGGATGCTCTTGCCCGCGCCGGTCTCGCCCGTGACCGCCGTAAACCCGCTCTCGAAATCCAGTTCAACCTCGTCGAGGAGGGCGAGATTGCGGATGCGAAGGGATTGGAGCATTTACTAGCCACGAATGGACACGAATTAACACAAATTCAAGCACGGCGGCGCCGACATAGGCCACTTCGCGTTCGCCGGCGTTTTATTCATGGCTTTTCGCCTGATTTATCCTTGCACCGCACCAGTCGCGTCCTTCATACATGCGCCCCTTCCGGACCTTTAGCTCAGTTGGTTAGAGCGTTTCCTTGACATGGAAAAGGTCACTGGTTCGAGTCCAGTAAGGTCCACCATCCGGATGCGGTTCTAGCCGTTTACTGAGGAGAAATCTGGATTTTCGATGTAATTGCATTAGCAGGGCCGCTGCCTCGGATTGAATCAATCCACGTGGGGACTGTATTCAGGAACCATGGATTTTATCGCGAGCTTCAGCTGGTCCGGCTCGAGGGCTCCGGCCTTTTGTTCAACCTCCCTGATGCAGGTATCCACCCATTCGCGGCCCGGCCCGCCGTTGCCGGCCAAGAGCTGGATCCGGGGATGGGCCGTCGGCTTGAGCAGCTCGGTCGAATGCTGCAGTTCCTCGAAAAGCTTCTCCCCCGCCCGCAGCCCGATGAACCGGATCTCGATGTCCTCGTCCGGTCGCAGGCCGCTCAATTCGATCAGCTGCCGGGCGAGATCGACGATTTTGACCGGCTTGCCCATGTCCAGGACGAAGATCTCGCCGCCC
>Ga0255338_1004737_pt1 | contig 13556 bp, 6 predicted proteins | sample MeOH1_35cm_T4_19_FD_203715 | JGI IMG/M metagenome (GOLD analysis project Ga0255338, IMG submission 203715) | Sandy soil microbial communities from University of British Columbia, Vancouver, Canada - MeOH1_35cm_T4_195 | ecosystem: Engineered > Artificial ecosystem > Sand microcosm > Unclassified ...
GGTAACCCGCTTCAGCGTACACGTCCCCGCTCACGCCCTGGAAGCGGACGCGCGCGCCTACCGAGTTCGTCTCGTCGGAACCGATGGCGAACGGCTCGAAGCGGAACGCCGTGTTCCGGTTATCGGCTGAATCCGCGAACGGCAGCGAGTTCGCGGGCAGCAGGCGCTCCTCTCGCGTGGGCGCGGGCGTGGGAGTGGCTTGCGCAAACTCCTTGGCCATCGCGGCGCGAACGCCAAACTCGCAGTGGTCGCGGGGTGTCGTGGCCCCCCCCTCGCCGCCGTCGTGCGGAATTCCGCAATCGATGATCCGCGGTCGCCGTGTCGTGCGGTCAATCGCGTCGCGCACGGCAAAGTCGTCGCGGCGCATCTGGTCGTAATCGTCCGTATTCGGGTAGACGTAGAGGGCGTACCCGTCTGCCAGTTGGCGGAAGAACGGGTTCTCCTGGAGCATTGCAAAGGCCTGGGACGGCACGGCGTAAGCCGCTGATGGATCCTTGCCCTGGGCTACGGTGGTGCCCATGTTGTTCCGCAATTCCACGATCCCGCGATCCGGCTTGGCGATCAGGAGGTAGCCGGAAACGCCGCCGGCTCCGGGCGCGGGCGCCGGAAGCGCAGGCGCGAAGGTAATGGTGCCCGTGCCGGCGTTGAAGGCCGAGATCGCCCGGTTCTGGCCGTTATACGGACCGTCGACGAACTGGACGTGGGCGCCGGTCCAGTCGGTGACCGAACCCTGGAGCGCCGGGTCGGTCAGTTGGGTCGCGCTCACGTTTGACGTCGTGCCCGCGGAGATCGGGTTGTCCGCCGCAGAGACGAACACGCGTCCTTCGTAGCAGCGGACTTCAGCCTGCTTCCGGTCCCGGTCCACCAGGTAATGCACGATGGTGCCGCGCACGGCGGCGACGGCGTAGTCGCTGGAGATGGTGCTGGGGCGCTTGAAGTCCGCCACCACCTGTCCGCGGAGCACCTGGGCCTTGCCGCCGGTCATCACCACTTCGGTTAATTCGCCGAGGCGGAGCTGGCTCTGGTCACTGAGACGCAGCCCCGCGGCGGAGCGGCCGGCGGTGCGCACCCGGTCTCCCGAGGCGAGCGAGGTTCCGATCTTCGCGTCGAACAGGGCGGGAGAAGTGGCCCGGCCGGCTTTCACCACACGCACCACGGAGCGCACGGTAGCGGCCGACTGTGCGTGCGCCGCCGTGGCAGTAAGGGCTATCACGCTTGCGGATAGCCACGTATTGGATCTCATTGAGTCACTCCCAGAGGTTTCGTCTATGCAGATTGAGCCGCGGCGAGCTTACCACCCGCCGCGGAATTCTTCAGCTCGTTGCTGACGTCGATTGAATACACCGGCATCGGCACCTCGCGCCCTCGCACCTGAGCGACGCCCCGGTACTCCATCGGGACAATGTCTCCCGCCGCTTCGCGGGTGGCCTCGCTGAGGAGGATGACGGTGCCGAACTCCTTGTTCATCCCTTCCAGCCGCGAGGCGACGTTGACGATGTCACCAATCACGGTGAATTCGGCCCGATCGGAGGCGCCGATCTCGCCTACCGTCGCCACCCCGGTGTGCAGGCCGATTCGGGTGCGGAGCGGCGGGAGGTTGGCGTTTTCCGGCAGTTTCGTCCACTTGTCCAACGCCACCTGGATCTCGATTGCGCAGCGGATGGCCTGGGCTGCATGGTCTTGCCGGGCCGGTACCCAGCCGAAGAAGACCATGAACCCGTCCCCCATGATCTTGTCCAGCGCGCCTCCGTAGCGGTCCATGATGGGGATGATCACGGCGCAATACCGGTTCAGGAACTGGCAGATTTCCGGGCTGGACATGTTCTCTGAAAGGCTCGTGAACCCCTGGAGGTCCGAGAAGAAGAGCGTGATCTCGCGGGACTCCCCGCCCCACGCCGGCCATTCCTCTTCCGTTAACTTGTCGGCAATTCCCGGTCCGACCTGCCGCCGAAGCTGCCGCTTAACATGGAGGCGAGCGCGGCGCTCGGTGACGTACATGAACGTGGTCTCACCAACGGTAGCCAGCAGTACGCCTACCGAGGCGGTCACGGGTTCCATCCAAAGGCGCGCGGAGCCGAGGAGCTGCGAGCTCCCCCAGCACAGACCGAAAACCAGCAGCCCACCGATCAACATGAGGACGCGCGGACTGAGCACGCGCCCTGAGAGCGCCACGAATAGGCACGCGAAGAGGAGTAGCAGCACCTGCGTCTGCTCGGTGGCCTGCTCTACGTAGTCGCCGGAGAGCAGGGTCTGGATCACGTGCGACTGCACCTCCACGCCGGGCATCTTGTGCGTGGAGCCGAGCACCGGCTGCTGCGTGATCACGGGTACCCGGTGCACGTCCTGATCCGACGCGGCCGCGCTCCCGACGATGACGACCCGGTCCTTCACCAATGCCCGGAGGCGGTCCAGGGGGATCGTCGGACGCTCGAGATCGATAAGGCTCTCGTAAGGCAGGACGGAATCGGGACCGGCGGGGTGGCCGGATGGGCCGAAGTAGGTGATGTACGAAAGTCGCTCCGGCAGCTTGCCGCTGATGGCCTGAACGCGGTGACCCAGGAACTTGCTGCCGGAGTTCTCCGGCTCGGTGAGCACGGACTTCGGGTTGTGACCCTCATAGAGCGCCGCGGCAGCGGCTCCCAGCGCCGGGATCAGCGTGTCCTCGCCGGTATCGTAGTCAATGCCGGTGGTGCCCCACTGGAACCTTCGTAGGGTGCCTTCGTCGGCGTCTTGCGGAAGGGTCGCCATCCCGATCCCGGCTGCAGCAGAAAGCAACTCGCCGCTCGGGTAATCGAGGCCCTTCGAGCGGATGATGCCGGTGCCCGCCTCCTGCCCGATGTCGTTGACGGCGGCGAGCACGACCTTTCCGTGCTCCTTAATAGCCTTCGCGAACTCGGGGTCCAACTCTGGGTCGGCGCCGCTGAACACGATATCGAACACCACCACCCGCGCGCCCAACGTCTTCAGATTGCGCAGCAGGCGGGTGTGGAACCAGCGCTGGTAAACCTGGAAGCGAGCCGGTCGGCCGGCCGTAAATGGCGAGTTGGGCACCTTCGAGAAGTCGGTGGACTGCGCCCAGTCGTAAGTCCCCTTTCCGATCTCCACTACTGTGATCGGCTGGTACCCCTTGGCGTCCTTCAGGCGGGCGTACGCGTGCTGCGTCATCCCGCCGTTGAATGCCACGGTGGCCTGGAGCAACTGGAGCGTGTAGTTCTCGCTATGGATCAGCCCGCTCTGGAGACCCCACGCCAGGGCGAAGGACAACAGCCCGACGAGGGCGGAGCCGACCCAGAGTTTGATCTCCCGGCCGGCCAACCGCCTGTCCTGCATTCCGCGCACCTTTGTGGTCATCCGTCGGGTCTGTACTTCTAAGTAGGACTAGCCAAGTCTTTGCGCAGGCTCGCTAACTCGGCAACATTTATTCAGAGTGGGGAAATGGAGTGTAGGAGTAGTGGAGTAACACCGCTTTATGGTAATACCCCAGCACTCCAATGCTCCATTACTCCCTCTCCGTGCCAGTATCCGCACGGAAGTCAGATCGAACTTCCGGCTTGCAGCATCAGTGGTGTGAACCTACTTAGTGCTTCTTGTGCGCCACGGGCGAGGCGCCACCCTGGCCGCCGTCGCCGGTGCCGATGGGGGTGCCGCGACGCCCGTTCTTGCAGCCAACGCCCGTAATCCGCACCCGGAACTCAGGGTGGCGCGGGTCCGACGTGGTGATCAACAAGCGATCCGAGTAGCTCCGGATCACAGGCGGAGCGAACTCGACGATCACGGTGACTATTCCGCCCGGAGCGATCGAGAAGCTGCTGGACGTGCCGGGGGGGGCGTCGGCTACCGCCGTCGTCTTGTTCACGCCGCTCGGGCTGGTGCTACCGTCGAGGCCGGCGCCTTCCAGCCGGACTGTGAACGGCAGGTTGAGCGTAGACAGGTTCACCGCCAACCGGGAGCCGCCACTCACGTTTCGGATCACGAACTGGCGGCGGACCCGGGTTCCGAAGCGGACCCGTCCGAACGGGATCTGGGTTGCGGAGACCTGTGCGCTACCGCCTGAGGCCAGTGCCACCGTCACCTCGCCACAGTCGGTCAGCCGTTCGTTCCCCGCCACATCGGCCGCTTCGACGACGATCTCGTAGGTCTTGGCCGCCGAGCCGTTGTTAGCGGGTGCGGTCCAGGTGCCGCGGAACTGATCCTGACCGATGGCGTTCAGCACCACCCGCACGATGGTGCCGTCCGGCCGCACGACCCGGACCACCACGTGGTCTACCGGGATGGAGTCCGTGACGGTAGCGGTGAAGGTCACGAGCCCGCCCTCGGAGCCGAGCGTGCGTGGGGTCGCGTCGCACGCCACCAGGGCCGGCGGCACGGTGTCAACCTCCACCGTGTAGGTGCCGCACTCCACGCTCCGTGAGTTGCCGGTCGTGTCAGTGGCCACCAGCTCGATGGTGTACTCTTGCGCGGCGCCGGTAAGGTTTGGCAGCGCGGCGAAGTTTGCCGAGTAGCTCGGCGGCGTGCCTGCGGTGAGGGTTACGGTGTCAATCAGCACGCCGCCTCGCAGGATGCGGGCCACGACACTGGCAACGCCCTCGTTATCGGTAACGCTGGCCTGCACCTGAACCGTGCCGCCACTGAACGGCAGCGTGCCCGGCGAGACGCTGCAGTTGGCGATCGACGGAGCCAGGCGGTCGACTGCGGCTACCGTCACGGCACCGCAGTCCTGGGTAGTGCGGTTGCCGGTCGAGTCCGTCGCGACCAACCGGACCAGGTAAGTGAGGGTGGCGTTCGTATCGTTGGCCGGCAGGTCGATGGTGCCCCGGTAGCCGGAGCCGCCGGTGGATGTGAGCTGCGCAGTGACGATGGTGCCGTCCGGCCGCTGGATCTCGGCCACCACGCTCTGCACCGAGACATTGTCCGTGGCATCCGCTGTCACCGCAACGCTCCCCCCGCTCGCCGGTAGGGCGCGGGGCGCGATGGCGCAGTTGAGGAGCACCGGCGCGGTAGTGTCCGGGACCGCCACGGTAACCGCGCCGCAATCGACCGTCGCCTGGTTGCCGGAGTTGTCCAGGGCGCGGATCTCTACCTGGTAGCTCTGCGCTGTCGCGCCGGCATTCGGTGAAACGGCGTAAGTGCCCTGATAGTTGTTGCCCCCCTGGGAGGCCAGCGCCACGGGAACCTGGACGCCGTCGGGACGCGTGATGACCGCGCGCACCGAGTTGACGGCTACGTCGTCCGTAACGGTGGCGGTGATCGTCACCGTGCCGCCGCGGGCGAGAAGCGCGCGCGGGGTCACCTGGCACGCGCTGATCACCGGAGCCTGATTGTCCGGCGTGGCGACGGTGACCGTGCCGCAATCGGACGTGGTCAGGTTTTCGGAGGTGTCGAAGGCGCGGAACGTGACGCCGTAGTTTTGAGCGCTGGCAGTATCGTTCGCGGGGGCGTTCCAGGTGCCCTCGTAAGTGTTGCCGCTCTTCAGCGCCAGCGTAACCGTGGCGGTGTACTCGCCGGAGCCTACAATGGCCACCTCGATCCGGTCGACGCCAGCGTTATCCGTCACGTCGGCAGTCAGGGTTACCGGCCCGCCAGGCGCTAGCAGGGTCCGTGGACTTACGTCACAGCGCACGATGGCCGGCGGCTCGGTATCCGGCTTCAGCACGGTGATGGTGCCGCAGTCCGCCGTCGATTGGTTCCCGCTGGGGTCGGCGGCTTCCAGCGTCACCTGGTAGTTCGCATCCTGCGCGGACAGGTTCTGCGGCGCCGTGAACGTGCCGGTGTAGTTGTTTCCCGTGAGCGTGAGCGGGACCACGGTGCCGCCGCTCGGCCCCGTGACCTTGGCGACTACGGTAGCCACGCTCCGGTTATCGGTAACGGTCGCGGTGATGGTGAAATCGCCACCCGGGGAGGGTAGCCGGCGCGGCTGAACCTGGCATCCCTTGATGCTGGGGGCCTGGATATCCGGTGCGAGAACCACGAAGGTGCCGCAGCGCATGATCGTCGTGTTGTTGCTGCCATCGCTGGCCACCACGAACACCGTGTAGGTGAGGTCGGTGGTGCCGGTGTTGGCCGGCGCCGTGAACGTACCGGAGTAGTGGTTGGCGGAGCCGAGGGTCAGCGGCACCACGGCAACGGTTCCGTCCGGACGGCTCACGCGGCCTTGCACCGAGCGGACGCCAAAGTTGTCGGTTACGTCCGCACCGATCGTCACGCTTCCACCCGCCGGCTGTAGCACGGTAGGTGTGAGTTGGCAGTTGGTGATTACCGGCGGAGTGCCGTCGATTCCGCCTACGGTGAAGTTACCGCAGTCGCCGGACGAGCCATTTCGCAGTGTGTCCGTGGCGCCGATCTTTACCGCGTAGGTCTGGACATTTGCCGTGCTGTTCTGCGGTGCGTTGAACGTGCCCTGGAAGGTATCCGAATTGCCTTGGCGAGCGAGTGGAACCTGGGCGACGCTGGTATCCGGGAACGTGATGAACGCGGTCGCGGTCTCGACTCCGGACGGATCAGTGATGTCGGCGCTGATTAGTACACTGCCCCCGGATGCGGGCAGCGAGCGCGGAGTCAACTGGCAGTTGGCGAAGGTGGGTCCCGTCCTATCCGGCGGAGACACGACAAACGTGCCGCACGGCTCCACCGCCATATTACTGACGGTGTCGGTAGCTTCGAAGCGTACTCCGTAAGTCAGATCGGTAGAACCGCTGTTCCCCTGCACCATATAGGTGAACTGATAGGTGTTACCGACCTCCGGCGCGACAAGCGGCACGTTCGTCTCGGTGTTGTTCGGATTGGTGACGACCACCCGTGCCATCGCGACGCCCGAGGCGTCGGTGATGTCCGCCTTGAAGGTCACGTAGCCGCCACTGCTGGGCAGCGAGCGCGGATTGACCACGCAGTTCGTGATCGCCGGAGGCGTATTGTCCACTACCGCCACGGTAAACGTGCCGCAGTCCAGGGCCGTCCGGTTATTCGAGTTATCGAACGCCTGCAACTTGACGCCATACTGCTGGGGTGCGCTCCCGGTATTGCCGGGAACGTTCAACGTCCCCGACCAGGTGTTGGAGGTCCCCTGCTGGGCGAGCACCACCTCGACCACGGAGTTGTCAGGGCGGGTTACGAACGCGCTGACGGACGCTACCGCGGTATTGTCCGTGACGTCGGCGCTGAAAGTGACTGTTCCGCCGTTTCCGGGTAAGGAGCGGGGCGTAACCTGACAGTTCTGGATGTCCGGCGGGGTCAGGTCAACGCCGAAGCCAAAGTTAGCAGAGAATTCCGATGTGCTGCCGTTGGTGTCCGTCGCGGTGGCGCTGACCGCGGTACCGGCAGCTATCCCACCGTCCACGGTGACCGAAAAATCGGCGTGCCCGCCGGTATCCGTGGTAACGGTCGCGGAGGTCAGGGAGTACTCTGCTTCGCCATGGCCCGAGGAATCGGGGCTGGAGTTGGCGTAAAAGTCCAGTTCGTAACTCTGGCTCGGCAGGCTGTTGAGAAAGCCGGTAACGGTGGTGGACGACCCGTCGCTGCTCACGTCTGTGATGACGGGAAAGTTCTGGAGCCCGTTCGGGCCGCTGTCGGCATCACCCGGGTCATTGAAGGTGACCGCGTCCTCGTTCAAATCGATTCCGAGCCGGCCGTTTGCCCGGAGTTGGTTGCCGCGGATCGTATTGCCCACGCCGCTGGTCACGGAGACACCGGTCATCGTGTTAAAGGCGATCAGGTTACCGGTAAAATTGGACGTGCCGACGGTGTTGTTGGTAGCTCCCGCCGTGATGGAGACCCCATGTCCCTGGTTCGGCACCGCGTTGTCGCCATAGCCGTTGGTACCGATCCGGTTGCCGACCACCGCGTTCCCCGTGGCGCCGTTAGTGGTAAAGAGGATGCCGTTCTCACGGTTACCGGAGATGACGTTCCCTTCACCGTCGCCGCCGCCGATTTCGTTGCCGGAACTCTCCACCCGGATGCCGTTTCCAGTGTTGGGGATGGCGGTCACGGCACTGCTGTCGATGCCGATGCGGTTTACACGAATGATGTTCGCAGTCGCTCCACTGCGCAGCACAACGCCATCGCTCAGGTTCCCAGAGATAACATTTCGCCGGACCGTGGTGTCGGTTGTGCCGGTTTCCAGCAGTACTCCCGGTCCTGCCCCACCCACCTGCGCGCTGCCATCCGGATCGGTACCGATGAAGTTATTGGTGACGTTGTTCGACTCCGCGCTTTCCTGAAGCCGCACCTCCGCCACGTTGTTTCCCGACACCGTGTTGAAGGAGACCGTGTTCCCCACGGCGCCGCGGATAGTGATCCCCGTCTGGTTATTTGCCAGGGGCGCCTTACCGGTTACGGTGGTGCCGACGAGGTTTTCGCTGACCAGGTTATTGGTGGAGTCCGGTCCGAAAATGAACACGCCGTCATCGGCGTTGCCGGATAGCAGATTTGCCACTCCCAACGGACTGGTGGGCAGCGTGGAGTTGGTAGTGGCGCGGCCCGGCCCGCCTTTGGCGGAGCGGGTGCGGAACGTGGAAAGATCGGGTCCGCCGACCTGGTGGTTGGCGCTGTTGATGATCGCCACCCCACCATCTCCATTAGCGATGATGCTGGTGCCCGCGCCGTCGGTGCCGATGCGATTGCCCTGGATGAGCGTGGAGCTGACGCCAAGCCCCTCGATGCGGATGCCATCCCGGAAGTTGCCCGAGATCAGGTTACCCCCGCCGGTAAACTTGTTGCCAATGATGGTGTTTGCGGTGACCCCGTCCGTGTCGGTAAGGTACACTCCCACCCCGCGGTTCTCGAGGGACTGGTCGCACGCCTGGTTCGTTCCGATCACGTTGCCGAAGATCAGGCCGTCGCCGGAATTGAAAAGGTGGATTCCGTCCCCGTCATTGCCGGAAATCAGGTTGGTATCGATGAGCGTGGAACTGGCGCTATTCGTGACCAGTATGCCCTGCAGGTTGTTCGGCACGCGGGCGCTGCCGGTGACATCGGTACCGATCTTGTTGTTCTGGATCTTGTTGGAGCCGCCGCCTTCGATGGCGATCCCTCCGTCCAGGTTGCCTGAGATCAGGTTGTCCTGGATCACATTTCCGCCAGCCCCGCCGGTAACTCGAACTCCATATTGGGTTCCCGTGGCGGTTCCGTTCCCCTGGGCGAGCGTGCCGCTCGCGTCAATGCCGATGAAGTTCGCTTCGATGGAGTTGTTAAAGGAGGCATCCCCGAGCACGGTAATTCCATCGTGCCCAAAGTTGATAATGGACAGCGCCCGGATCTTGCTACTTCTAACGCGGACCACCAGGCCGGAGTCATTCGCGACATTGGTGCCCGAGACCTCGATGAGCGGCGTCCCCGCATAGCCCGGCTGGGTGGAGCCATCGATGGTGACCGGGTCATCGATGTAGGGCAGTGGGGTGAGGGGCTGGATCCGCTGGACGCCGGTTCCCGGGATGTTGAACGTGATGTTGTCCGCGCCCGCAGTGGTGTTGGCATCAATGAGCGCCTGCCGCAGCGAACCCATCCCTGAGTCCGCTACATTTGTAACCACCAGGGGCGGCGGGGCGGTGGTCACCCCGGCCAACGATCGCGGGGCCGCCAGCGCTGCCGCTAAAAGGGTCGCGGCGAGCACTCCATACGCGCGCAAACTATGCACTTGACTCCGACCTTTCCACTGAACCCATCAATCGAACTCACCGACAGCCTGGCGCTTTGGGGCACGTCTGTTCGGGCGGCCATTCGGGGGCCGTTTCAGCCTCTTACTGAAGCTGTTCTCTATCGACCAGCCCCTACCTTGTATAAAAAGCGGTAATTGTCCTGCTTTTCAAGCGCCCGCGTCCGAATCGCACGGCTCCGCCTCGAAAGTACGGACACACGCGGGAACCGAGCGAAGTCAGGAGTTGCGGGACAAGAGTATGGTCGGCAGTCCCAAGGGAGGGGCCGCACGGAGAACGGCCGGAGTAGCAGAGGTTTAACGCCATGGAGGCGGGTTCGCGACGTGGGCAGTTGGGAGTGTGGAGCAAGGGACGGCAGCCTGGCGTGATCGTTACTGGCACATCACTCACACGCCCCCGTCCGGCTCAGTGCATCCGCAGCCCGGCGAGTGCCGCGCTGAAGATGATTCCCAGCACGATGGCTGCGACGAGGCTCAAGGGGTAATCTCGCTCCCGCAGGAGCATTACCAGCATGAGCAGCAGCCGGACAATTGGAAGGCCGATGAAGATCCCGATTCCGAGAGTAATGATCGTCCCTCCACTGAATTGCTTGAAGGCAGGTGCGTGCAGATAGCTTCCCAGTACCTGCCAGGCGAGGCCCGCGCCAATCACGGCCGACGCCAGCCGGGTCCCGAAGAAGAGCAAAGCCGCGATTTGTCGCTCCTGTGCCTGGAGGGCACTGGTCTTTCCGTTCATGGGTGGATTCCAATACGATGGACGCCGAATGCGCTGAGCAGCATCTGTACGGCCAGAGCTACCAGCACGATCACGAAGAACAGGCGCAGCTTTTCGTTCGGGAGGCCCAGCAGCAGGCGCGCTCCCAACAGGGAGCCGACCACGGACCCGAGCGCCACCGGACCGGCGATGGCCGCGTTGATGTCGCCGCGTGCGAAGTAGGCACAGGCCCCGGCAGCGGCGGTGACGCCAATCATGAAGTTCGAGGTTGCCGACGAGACCTTGATGGGCAGTCGCAGCGCCGTATCCATCGCCGGGATCTTCAGGACGCCGCTGCCGATGCCGAGCAGCGCCGAGATGAGTCCTGCTCCGTACATCAGCGCCATCCCGAGCGGAACCCGGAGGACTTGATACGCTACGTCCCTGCCCAGGGTGCGGTCTGGATAACTGGAGTGGAGCCGCAGCCTGGTCGCCAGGCTTCCCTCGCCGGCCGCCATCAGCCCGTTGGCGTCTACTCGACGGGTCAGCATCTGCTGCGCCGACAGCAGGAGTACCGCGGTGAATAGCAAGTAGAGATACGACGTGGGTATGACCCCCGTCAATAGTACGCCGCTTAACGCCCCGAGGGTGGTGGCCAGTTCCAGGACCAGGGCGAGCCGGATGTTGGTGAGGCCGGACTCGAGGAATGGCGCGGCGCTCGCGCAGGAGCAGGCGATGACCGACACGATGCTCGCCGCGATGGCAACGTGGATGTCGACGCCGGCGAGCATGGTAAGGATCGGCACGATGAAAATGCCGCTCGCCATGCCGAGTAGGCCGCCGAGCGCGCTGGCGGCAAACGCCGCCACGAAGAGCCAGAGGGCAAACGACGTGTCCATCTCAGGCGTCCTCGCTCGCCGCGCCGCTGCGGGGGCGCCGGGCCAGGCGGGTGACGAACCGGATCATGTCGCCGCGGTAGTAGAGGCGTTCGTAGTCGATGGGACGCGAGCCGGCGGAGTAGGTGGTCCGCTCAATGAAGAAGATCGGGCTCTCCGGCGCTACCTGAAGGTGCTGTGCAATTCGCGGTTCGGCGGCACGCGCCTCCAGTTGGTACTCCGCCTCGATCAGCGGTAGGTCGTACTTCTCCTCAAGAAGCGAAAAAATCGGCTCGGCTTCCAGGTCGTTCGCCACCACTTTCTCCCCGATCTTCAGCGGCAGGTAGGTCTCGTCGAACGAGATCGGAACGCTGTCCGCGAGGCGCACCCGCTCGATGCGGTAAACCCGTTCCCCGGTGAGGAGGGCGAGCTTGTCCGCCACCTCCTTTCCGGCCGGCTCGATCTGCTTGCAGATCAGCCGGGCCGTCGGATGGCGACCCACGGCCCGCATGTCTTCCACGAAACCGGAGAGCTCGGTGAGCTCCTGGCGGATCCGCGGCTGCGTGGCATAAGTTCCTTTCCCCCGGCGGATTTCGACCAGTCCCCGCTCGCCCAGCGCCTGGATTGCTGCTCGGACGGTGGTTCGACTCACGCCGAACCGGGCGCACAGCGCGTCTTCTGCGGGTAGCCGGCTGCCCACCGGTAGCTGTCCGGTGGCAAAGTCGCTGGCGATGGCGGCTTCTACTTGCGCATAGAGAGGCAGGGCGGAGTTGAATACAACAGGCATAGTCACATCATGACATCATGACATCATGATGTCATCGAGTCCGGTCTTTGTATCCCGACAACCCGGGATGCGGGCGGAGGCACAGGTTGGATGGCCGGCGTATCTGAGAAGGCGGTAGTTTAGTACAGCGTTTGGAAGTAAACGAGGAAATGAGCAAACGAGTAAATGGGAGCCGTGCGCTTACCGTGGCCATTTCCCGATTTCCACGTTTCCCCATTTACTCGCGAACGCTGCAGTGGTAGGAGCAGTACGCCATGCGGGATCCGAGCGACCGGTCCGGGCTGGAAATACGAATGCAGCGGAAGTATGGCCCGGTACTGATCCTGGCGCTTGTTTGCACATCAAGCGGCTTTCGTGCTTTGGGGGCGGCGGAGCAGCCGGCGCCGCAGCAAAAGCAGCCACCGGAAGAAGTCAAGCGTCCGAATTGGGGCAAAGTGTCCGGCTGGGTGTTGGATGCAGCTTCCCGAAAGCCGGTGGCCGGGGCGCGCGTGGCGGTGGAGTTGGACGGCGCGTTTCCGGAGGACGGGAAAGCAACCGACGAGACGGACGCCGCCGGCCGGTATGATGCCCGCGCTCCGCTGGGTAAGATCTCCAGCAAGCTGGATTGGGGCCGCGTGCTCACCATGAGTCCGCTCAGTGTCCTGATCTCCCCGGGCTCGGTCACCAAGAAGACGAAAATCCTGGACGTAGCCCAGGTCAATGTGCGCATCCAAGCGGCCGGTTACCGGCCGTTCGTCGGTCGCGTACGTGCGATGTCGCAGGACCCCGGCAAGTTCGCGATCATGCTGGACGATGTCTGGCTGGCGCCGGAGCGCTCCGCACTCGCCTCCTTTACTCCGGAGAGACTTCGCTATGAGGTGGTAGAGGGCCTGACTCTTGAGCCGGCTATCGCCGCGCCGGGCGACAAGGTGAAGATCTCGCTGGCGACGCAGCTCCCGCTGGAGCGGGGCTACAAGTACCGCGCCTACCTCACCAGTAATGCGATCCGGCTGGTGGAGAACCAGCAGGAGCTGAAGCGAGAGAAGGACGAGAAGACCCCAGCGGACAACCGGGTCGTCTTCTCTCGCACCGTCACACTGCCCAAGAATTCGATCGACCGCTCCGCCGAGATCGGCTTCTTCCTGGTGCGAGATGAGACCACCGTCCTCCGCCAGAAAGAGACGACGGCACTCCTCCAGATCGTCAAAACTCCGGACGAGCGGAGCGCGGCGGAGAAGGTGGCGGAAGGCTATGCACAGGCCCGCCTCGGCAATCGGGACGCGGCCCTCCAGACCTACCGGGCCGCGCAGGCGCTCCGGCCGGATTACTCCCTCGTCTACCTCCTCTCCGGCGATCTGGCGATGCAGCTCAATCGCCCCGTCGATGCGGCGGACGCGTTCAAGCACCTGGTGGACCTGGACCCGCGCGACTACGCCATCGCACGTGCCCGCTATGCCCGTGCGCTTTTCGAGTCCGGGAAGACGGGCGAAGCGTTAACGCAGGTCTCCGATGCCGAGAAGACCCTGGGCAAGCAGCGGGTACCGGCGGAAGTAGCCCTGCTGCGCGCCCGGGTGT
>Ga0255338_1004738_pt1 | contig 13553 bp, 10 predicted proteins | sample MeOH1_35cm_T4_19_FD_203715 | JGI IMG/M metagenome (GOLD analysis project Ga0255338, IMG submission 203715) | Sandy soil microbial communities from University of British Columbia, Vancouver, Canada - MeOH1_35cm_T4_195 | ecosystem: Engineered > Artificial ecosystem > Sand microcosm > Unclassified ...
AAACGGGCGGTGCCGGCGACATGGTCGCGGCGGGCGTGCTCGAGAATCCGAAGGTCGAAGCCGTGTACGGGCTGCACGTCATCTCGCACTACCCTGCCGGCGAAATCTTTTACCGGTCGGCGGGGGCAATGGCCAGTTCCGACAACCTTCGCATCGTTGTGCGCGGTCGGCAGACACACGGCGCGATGCCGTGGGGCGGCGTTGACCCGATCGTCATCGGTTCACAGATCGTGATCGGCCTGCAAACGATCGCCAGCCGGCAGGTGGATGTCACACTCGCTCCGTCGATCGTGACCATCGGCCAGTTCAGCGGTGGTGTCCGCGGCAACATCATCCCGGACAGCGTCGTAATGGAAGGCACGATCCGCGCGTTCGACCCGGCCATGCAGAAGGACATCCACGACCGGATCCGTCGGACCGCAACGTCGATCGCGCAGGCCGGCGCCGCGACTGCGGACGTCGACATTAGAATCGGCAATCCGGTCACTTACAACGATCCCGCACTCACGGACAGGATGCTGCCCCGCCTCCGGCGCGCAGCCGGTGCGGAGAAGGTTCACATCGCGCAGCCCATGACCGGCGCGGAAGACTTCTCGAAATACCAGCAGAAGGTGCCCGGCCTGTTCTTCTTCATCGGCGGAATGCCCGCGAACCAGAAAGCCGAAAGCGTGGCCCGCAACCATTCGCCGCAGGCGTTTTTTGATGAGGGAGCGTTGCCGGTAGGAGTGAGGGCGCTGCTGAGTTTGGTGTTGCCGTGAGGTGGTAGCGTTGGCGGTTAGCGTTGGCGGTGGAGATGGCGATGGCGGTAACTGCGCTGGCTTCCGCCGTCGCCAACGCCAGCGCCAACGCCAACGCTTACCGCCAACGCTTACCGCCAACGCTTACCGCCCTCGCTCACCGCCAACGGTCCCGGTCTGTTGCGTGGGACACCACGGTTCTGCCGTCAACATGAGCGCACGTTCCCGTTTGCGCTTACGCGCCGGCCGTTTGCCGTCGCCAGCAACGTTGAGGTTCCACGGTACGGACGTGGACGCGGACGTGACTTGACCAATGAAAAACGGGCGCTTTAAGCGCCCGTTCCTCACTGGTTGCATCGAACGTCCCAATCGACGTGGTGCGAGGGGACACTTGGGACAATGGGTGGTCCCTACCGTATCAACGCCCCAATCGCGACGCGTGCGTCGGCGCCGTTGGGACGTTGAGTGGTTCAGGACCACTCAATGTCCCAACGGCCGTTTCTTCTGGCGGCGTTTGGGCTGTTTGATGCATCGCTCCGCACTTCCGTAAAGTCCACGTACACGTACACGGCCGTTAATTACTCGGCCAACCCGCCCAACTCGGTAACCTTGCCATCCACTCCCATCCGCAAGCGCTTCCAGGCCTCCCCGTGACGGACAAGCAGGAGAATCTCCGTTGCGACCTCGCGGGGGTGCGCGTTGATCACGCGGCCACCGTAGAGTTGCTGCATATCGCCGGCGGGAGTGTGACCGATCACATGGAGGCGACTGCCGAAGCGGTCGAGGACTTTGTCGACGTCGGCAGCGGAGCTTTCGTTGCGTGCGTAGCCGCGGAACCAGAAGACACTCCTCGGGCTGAGGAAGAAGTCTTCGCGGCGTGTGAGCGCTGCCTGGTCGATGGCGATGACGGCGGTCGAGTCGGCCCACCGGTAGAACAGGTCTTCGGAGATGAATGTGCGCAACGAGTCAGCGAACGACTGCAGCGTGTAGCCGAGGTAGTCGGTGCTGACGCCGCCGTGCGCGAACAGCACGTCGTTGATGCGCAGGATGCCCTGTTTTGACGCGAGCCATTTGCCGAGCGTGGTCTCGCGTGTGTCGAACATTTTCGAGTAACCGACGCCGTGCAGCTGCGCGATGTAGAGCTCCTTCGGCGTGGTATAACGAAGGTCGTTGAGCATGACCATCGTTTCGTGATTGCCGAGCATGACGTGAACGCGGCCACCGGCGGCGTGGGCCTGGCGTTCGAGGCCGTAGACGAACCAGAGCAGTCGCGTCACGTCGGCGCCGCGGTCCATCATATCGCCGCCGAACACGAGGTGGGCGCGGCTGCCGGTCCAGCGCAGGCTGTCGTCGATGAGGCGGGCGGCCTTCAGGATCCTGGCGACGCGGTCGAACTCGCCGTGTGTGTCGCCGAGCACAAAAATCGAATCGACGCCGGACACGGTGGTCGTGCGCGGCAGGGGGGCGAAGTAGACGGTCGTCGTGTAGCGGTCGGTCGTGTCGGCTCTGCTGCCGTACGTGATCTGCACGCTGGACGAACGGCCGCGCCGGAACATGCCCTTGTGCGCGAACGCCGCATCGGAGAGGGTGCTGCGGATTTCCTCGCCGCCGGAAGCGACGTGGAGGAAGCCGTCGCCGGCCGTGCGGGTAATCCAGTGCACGAAGACCGAATCGCCGCGCTCGCGGACCATGAGGCCGAACTCGCCGTACAGCCGGTGTGGCGTCTGTGGCCACGCGGCCGCGACGAGCGCCCCGATGACGAGCGCCGCTGAGCTGATGGCTGTCGCCCGCTTTGCAAACCGCTTCACGTTCACCCTCAGAAAGTGCCGATGCGACCCTGCTCCACGCGGCGGAGCAGGTTCTGCAAACGGTTCCAGACGCCATCGATTTCACGCGGCGTGAGTCCGAACTGCACGCGCTCGGCATTGTGCCGCGTGCCATCCGTGCTGATCGGCGCAGTTGCCGCCGCGGGTGCCAGCCGTCCGTTGTTGATCCCGAACTCGGTCACGACCGACAGTGCGCGGTCGAGTGACTCGCGGGTGATATTCTTCAAACGTTCCACTGTGCTGGCCGGGATCCGGTTCACGCGCATCTCCCGCCACTCGGTACCGCGGTTGCTGGCTTCGGCCTCGAAGGCGACGCCGTTGTCGACGGCGAACACGCGCGGATTCGTGGTGTCGGTCGAGACCAGGATGTTGCCCGCGTTCGCGTCGTTGTGGCGGATGAGGTACGTCAACACGTTGAGGTTCGCGAGGTGTCGCGCGTACGCGGTATCACGATCGAAGCGGCGCCGATCGAAGACGTTGGCCGAGCCGACATTCGCGAGCCAGTACTGGAGCACGACGATGACGGATCGCGTGCCTTCGAACGTGGGTCGCGCGAGCGGGTCGATCGTGTTGTACCAGTCGATGTCGAAGGCGCGCATGACGGTCGGCGGCACGACGTGTTCGGCGGGCGGCAGAAAGAGCTTCTGGATTTCGTACGCCGCGACTTCGTAGCGCGGCACATTGTTGAAGATTTCGCCGAACCGGGACGGCGCCTTTGCCCACTTCGCGAGCATGACGCTGCTGTCCTGGAACGCAAGTGTCACGCGCGATGTGCGATCGTCTTCCCGTCGTGAACCGCGCAGGTCGAGGATGTTGAAGGCATCATTCCTGAGCCGCTGCTCGATGATCGCGATCGGGTAGCCATAATTGGCGTCCTGCGCCGACGCGGCGTTCGCCGCGAACAACAGGGCGAATGTGAGGACGGTGGGCCTGGTCTTGAACATGGTCATCATCGGATCGAGTGTGCCCGGGTTCAGCGGTTGCCGTTCGTGTGGTGTGTGCCGAGCCGGACCGGCAGCCAGACGGCGAAAGTGGTGCCGGCGCCCGGCGCACTCCGCACGTTGATGCGGCCGGTGTGGCGATCGACGATCTGGCGGGCAATGGCGAGGCCCAGCCCCATGCTGATGCGGGAGCCTCGCGTCGTGAAGCCAGGTTCGAAGATGCGATCCAGATGCTCCGGCGCAACGCCGCTGCCGCTGTCTTCCACTTCAACCAGGACCTCGTCGTCGCCGCGGCGGGTCCGGATCGTGATCGTGCCGCGACCCGGGATCGCCTGGGACGCGTTCACGAGCAGGTTCATGAAGACCTGGTTGAGCTCGTGCGGAAAACATTCGATGCGCGGCAGCTCGTCGTACGCGCGGACGATTTCGATCCTGCCCTTCAGCTCGTGGCCCAGGATCGCGAGGGCGCTTTCGATGCCTTCGTGGATGTCCACGAAGTCGCGCTCCGCGCGGTCGGGCCGGCCGAAGCTGCGCAGGCTGAATACGAGCTGGTTCAATCGTTCGACCGCGAGATCATTCACGACCATGATGTCGTCGAGCGCACGCACGATGCGCCGCACTTCCGCCAGCTCGGTCTCATCCACGACATCGTCGGCCAGGATGTTCTGCAGGCGCGAAAGCGCGCGGCGCAGCACGTCGTGGTTGCTGTTGATTGCGCCGAGCGGCGTATTCAGTTCATGCGCGACGCCGGCGACCAGCGTGCCGAGGGTCGCGAGGCGCGCCGCGTTGACGGCCTCGGTCAGGCGATCGTCGGTCAAAGGAACGTCCTGATCAGCTTGCGCCGAAGCTGCTGCAGCTCGCTGTGGGCGCCGTCGAGCTCACCGACGCGCTCGTCGAGTTCACGAAACAGCGTCGCGCGTTCGATACCGTTACGGATCACCATGCGGAGCTGCTCGTTGTCCCACGGCTTCTGCAGGTAGTAGTAAAGACCTGCCTCGTTGATCGCACGGATCGCGTTGGTTTTGTCCCCATAGCCGGTGAGCAGGATGCGCGTCGCGAGGGGCTGGATCTCGCGCGACTGCCTCAGAAACGTGACACCGTCGATGCCGGGCATCATGAAGTCCGATACGATCACATCGGCGTGTTCGCTGCGCAGAGCTTCGAGTGCCTGAAGCGGATCGGAGAAGGTGAGGACGCACCAGGCTGTCTCGAGCTCGAGAAAGCTGCGCAAGGCAGTAGCGACCATCACTTCGTCATCGACGAGCATCACGGTCGCGGTTCTATTGTCAGGCATGCGGTTACATCGTCGGTAATTGGTTACGCGACCAGCGAGCGGATGCGCCGGGCGAGCCCCTGCAGCAGGCCCAGCGCAAGTTCCGGCTGGTCGGACAGCAAGTCCTGGAACGCCTCGCGGGTGATGCACAGCAGGTGTGCATCTTCGATGACGCGAGCGTCCACAAAGGTTGCGGCATCGTCGATGAGGGCCCATGTGCCGAACGCTGCACCTTCGCGTGCGACCAGGATCTGCTCCCCCGCGCCGTGCAACTCGACGGCCCCGCGGACGACGACATACAGCGCCTCCGGCCGCTCCCCCGCCTTCATCAGGACGGTGCCGGCCTTGTGATCGACTTCGCCGGCGATCGTCGCCAGGGCAGCGAGGTGCGCAGTGCGGGCGCCGTGCAGCAGGTCGACCTGCTGGAGCAGGAATACCTTTTCAACGATCTCCATCGTCCTTGAGTTTCGCGCAAAGTGGTCGAGGACGCTACGGAGCGCGGCCGCATTGGCCGGCGCGACGCGATCCATGCCGTCGGCCAGGCGGCCAGCGGCCTGCGGGTCCCCGGTTTCGAGCGCGGCCCAGCCGGCGAGCCGCGCGATCCAGGCATCGTTGTCCCGCCACAGGCCGGCCAGGACCTGCCCGACGTCGGGCAGTCGTCGCGTGGGCGGCTCGTCCCGGAAAAGCGGCGCGAGCAGCCGGTACTGCTCGTACCCGACGGTCTGCTCGAGCCACTCCAGTGCGTTCGCGCGCGCGGTTCGGTCCACCGACGTCGTGAGCGCGTTGAAGCAGTGGTACACGTCATTCTGCGGGTAAATCAGGCCCAGCGCGCGGAACGCGCCTTCGCGCCGTTCGGCGAACGACTCGCCCAGAGCGCGGACCAGGAGTCGGACACCTGCGCCGGTATTCTCGAGCGATCTCACCGCGGCCGCCGCCTCCCGGTAGTGCTGCGCCGCGCGCACTTCGCTCTGAATCGCATCGCTCACCAGAACCGGGTCGAAAACGACGTCCGGATGCGATGCACGCATCCGGCTGAGCGCCTTGATGGCGCGGAAATCGAGAAGCTGGTCGGTTTCCGGCGCGGCGATCGAGTGCAGCAGCGCAATCGCGGTTTCAGCGCCTGGCAACTCGGCCATGACCGTTGGGATCGCGCGGCGCACGCCGGCCGCTTCGCCGGGATCGAGCAGGCGTGCAGTCAGCATCGGGACCGCGGCCGCGCCGTACGCCTGCAGTGACTCGCGCGCGGCACGCCGCGTTGCGGGCCGAGCCAGCGCGGTGATCAGGCCCGGCAACGCCGCGGATGCACGCAGGCGGCCCAGGCTGGCGATGGCTGCGTTCGCGACCCGCGCATCCGCGTCGCGCACAAAACCAATCGCGAGCCGGACCATCTCTTCCGTGCAGTGCACCGCGCCGAGCGCCAGTGCCACCTCATAGCGCGCATTCGCGTCACCTGCACGTGCGGCAGGCAGCCGCTCGTGCACGTAAGACGCGCCGAGAAGTGTCTGCGCGGCCGCACCGGCCCGCCCATCGACCAGGCACGCGAGTGTGGCGGTCCGCACGCCCGCGTTTGCATCGGCGAGGAGTGCGCGGATCGTGTCGTCGACATCGCCGCCGGCGCGTATGCAAGTCAGCCGGACGGCCGCTTCGCGCACCTGCGCGACCGGATCGGTGAGCCGCGCGCGCACACGTTTTCCGTCCGCGGCCGCAGGTATGCGCGTGAGCACGACGAGTGCACGCGTGCGGATCTCGTCGTCCGGATGATCGATGAGCTGGTTCAGTTCAGCGGCGAGTGGGATCAGCTGCCGCGGTGCACTGCGCGCCGCCTGCCACGCCAGGGCCAGGGCGGCCGCAGCCTGCTTCGGCTCGTCCGACAACATCGCGTTCCGGATCACACTGCGCGTACTGGCTTCAGAGATCGAAGCGAAGACGCCGCGAAAACTCGCGAAGTGGCCGGCGATCGAGCGTGCGAGCGTGCGCACGTACTCGCGTCGCACTTCAATTGAAACGAGCAGCCACACGATCGACAGGCCGATCGACGCCCACGTGAGTTGCTGTGGCGTGAGGAAGATCAGCAGCAGGAAGATCATGACGGCCGAAAGGACCTTGCCGAACCCCTTCTCGATGCCGACATCGATGTACGTCTTTGCCTTGAGCTTGAGCTCATCCGCGATCGGCACGTACAGGATTTCGCGGCCGGCGCGCTCGGTCGAGTAGCGCAGGCTCGTTTCGGTGCCCTTGGCGCCGACGACGCTCCACAATCCCCAGCCGAGCGCGACGTAGAAGTTGGCCGCGATCATCGCCAGCGGCATGAGCAACACGGTCACACCAACGCCGAAGCGTGTGAGCAGCGGCTGCAATACCGCGAGGGTGACGAGCGGCAGCCACTGCGTGACCGCGTTGAACCGGCCCTGGAACGCGCTGATCGCATCACGATCGACGAAGACCTCCTTCGTCATCGTGTTGAACTGGTAATCGACGATCTGCTTGACGAGCATCGTCAGTATCACGGAGACGGCGATCAGCCGAACGTGCGGATCCCTGAGGAGAGCGAAGTCGGAGGTCTGCTCACGGTCCGCGTGCCGCCGGAGCTGCAGCTTCTGCTTGCCCCACGCGAACGGCACGCCGATCGCGAAGACCACGATCAGTGCAGCCGCGACCAGCAACAGGTTGGGTGTGCCGATACGCTGCGAAAGGAAACCGGTCGCGCCGCCGCCGAGCGTCGCGCCGATGGAGCCGCCCGCAATCACCAGCGGATACACCTGCTTCGCGCTGCGGGCGTTGAAGAACGACTGCGTCGCCATGAAGAACTGCGCGACCAGCGCCGCCGCGAAGAGGTCGTACCAGCCGTAAAACAGCAGCCCGAATACACTGCTGCCCTCGACGTAGAACCAGCGAAACAACACGAGCTGAAACGCGAACGCGATGGCTACGACAGGGATGAGAACGCGGATCGCGAAACGGCCGATAAGCCGGCTATAGATCGGCACGAAGAGCACGACCGCCGCGGAAACCAGGTAGACCTTGTAGAAGTCGGTTGCGCCCAGGCCATCGAGTGCGAGCGCATTCTTGACCGGCCGCAGGATGCCGACCGCGCAGACGACGACGAAGAACAGCCCCATCATGCCGAGCAGCCGGGGGAGATCTTCGCGGGCCGGACCGTCTTCGTCCGGGAACAGGCGGTCGATGATGCGCAGTGAGATTCCAGCCTTCCTGTTGGTCCGGGGAAATATCGCTCCTCGTCAAGGCGCTCGCTCTGGTTGCGGGTGCGGCATGGTTTATTCTTGTTCGCGCTCGAGGTGGTTGAACGGACGTGAGCGGGAGCGGGAACGTGCGTTTGGGCTGGCCGCGACGAACGGCCGGGGGCGGGAGCGTGCGAATGTGGTTTTCGCGCGGACCGGTGAGCGAGGGCGGTGGCGAGGGCGTCGGCGATGGCGGGAACTGCGCCCGCGGCGGGCGGGTGAATTCTGGTGAACGGTGATTCCTGGATGACGGTGGAACGGGAGAACGGGTGGCGGCGGGCGCGGGTTACACCGAGCCTGGCGGAATCACACAGGACGGTCGAGATCCGACAGCAGTCGTGGTGGCGGAAGATGCTGTCGTTCGCGGGGCCGGGTTATCTGGTTGCGGTCGGGTACATGGACCCGGGCAACTGGGCGACCGACCTGGCGGGCGGCTCACGCTTCGGCTACACGCTGCTGAGTGTGATCCTGCTGTCGAACCTGATGGCGGTCATGCTGCAGGGCCTGTCGTCGAAACTCGGCATCGTGACCGGACGCGACCTCGCCCAGGCGTGCCGCGATCACTACAGCCGGCCGGTCAACTTCATGCTGTGGATCTTCGCCGAGATTGCGATCGCGGCGACCGACCTGGCGGAGGTTATCGGCGCGGCGATCGCGCTGAACCTGCTGTTCGGGATTCCGCTGCCCTGGGGCATTGCGATCACCGCGCTCGACGTGTTCCTCGTGCTCTACCTCCAGCATCGCGGCTTCCGCGTACTGGAAGCGATCGTGATTGCGCTGGTCGCGACGATCGGGGTGTGCTTCCTGGTCGAGATCATCTTGTCGAAGCCGAATATGGGCGCGATCGCGCGCGGCTTCGTGCCGTCGGCCGAAATCGTCCGCAATCGCGAGATGCTCTACATCGCGATCGGGATCCTGGGCGCGACGGTGATGCCCCACAACCTGTACCTGCACTCCTCGATCGTGCAGACGCGCGCCTATGATCTGACACCGGAAGGCCGCCGCGAAGCGATTCGCTTCTCGTTCATCGATTCAACCGTCGCACTCACGTTCGCGCTGTTCATCAACGCCTCGATCCTGACGGTTGCCGCGGCCACGTTCTACACGAGGGGCAACACACAGGTCGCGGAGATCCAGGACGCCTACCACCTGCTTTCGCCGCTGCTCGGCGTCGGCGCCGCGAGTGTCCTGTTTGCGATCGCACTGCTTGCATCCGGCCAGAGTTCGACGCTGACCGGAACCCTCGCCGGGCAGATCGTGATGGAGGGCTTCCTCGATATCCGGCTGCGGCCGTGGCTGCGCCGGCTGATCACGCGCGCGATCGCAATCATCCCGGCCGTTATCATATCGGTCATGTACGGCACGAGCGGCACCGCGCAGCTGCTCATCCTCAGCCAGGTGATCCTGAGCTTCCAGCTTTCGTTTGCCGTTTTTCCGCTGGTGCAATTCACATCGGAACGCGAGAAGATGGGCGAGTTTGCCAACGGCCTGCTGCTCAAGATCGCGGCGTACACGGTTGCGATCGTCATTGCGGGCGTGAACACATGGCTGCTCGCCCAGACGATCGCGGAGGTGAGGCGGTGATGTACAAACGCATCCTCATGCCCCTGGAGAATTCGCCAACCGATCGCGTGATCATCGACCATGTCCGCCGGCTTGCACAGGAGATGGGATCGAAGGTCCTGCTGCTGCACGTCGCGGACGGGTTCGTCGCACGACACTACCGCGCTCTGAACCTGCGCGAATCGGAGGAGATGATCCGCGATCGCACGTACCTCGAGCAGGTGTGCGCGGAACTGGCCGCGGAGGGTGTGGACGCGGAGGCGCTGCTCGGCGCCGGTGATCCGCCGACGGAGATCGCGGCGACCGCGGAGCGCGAGCATTGCGACCTGATCGCCATGGCGACGCACGGGCACAAGTGGCTGTCGGACCTGGTGCGCGGGACCACGGCGACGGAGGTGCGACACCGGACCCGGGTGCCGGTGCTGATGGTTAGGGCGGCCCGTCGTTAAGTTGTTAAGCTGTGGCCGAAAATCACATGGAGCGCTGGGAAAAACATGGGTTTTCGAGCTAAAGTGGAACGGGGGCGCGGCAAAATCGTAAGCAGCGGCAGGACAATAACGTCTGCGCGGGCCAGTTGTGATAGCAATGTCGGCCATTCCCATGGTAGTTTGGGCCGCAGGCTAACAAACTAAAGACGGGCCACCCCCCACTCACGGAGCACCATGACCCACAAACACATGCTTTGGCTTGGCGTCGCGGCTCTGACCGCCTGCGCCGGCGGCGATGATGCGGCGTCAAAGGCGGCCGACCCCGGCGCGGTCGAGAGCATCACCGCCGAAGACATCCTCCGCCACACGACGATCCTCGCGGCGGACTCGTTCGAGGGGCGCGCGCCCGGGACGATCGGCGAGGAGCGGACAGTGGCGTACCTGACATCCGAGTTCCAGCGGCTGGGGCTCAAGCCGGGCAACCCGAACGGCACCTTCGTGCAGGATGTGCCGCTGGTCGGCATAACCGGCAAGCCGACGGCGTCGTTCAACGTGGGCGGCCGCACGATGCCGCTGAATTTCCTGACCGACTACGTCGCGAACTCGCGCAGGCTGCAGCCGTCGGTCTCGGTCGAGAACTCGGACATCGTGTTCGTGGGCTACGGCGTGGTTGCGCCGGAGTTCGGCTGGGACGACTACAAGGGGCTCGACGTGCGCGGCAAGACGATCGTCATGCTGATCAACGATCCTGCGGTGCCGTCAGCGAGTGATCCTTCGAAGCTCGACGAGAACATCTTCAAGGGCGACGCGATGACGTACTACGGGCGTTGGACGTACAAGTACGAGATTGCGTCGGAGAAGGGCGCCGCCGCGGCGATCATCGTGCACGAGACCGGGCCCGCGGGTTACCCGTTCGAAGTCGTGTCGGGCAGCTGGGGTCGCGAGAACTTCGACATCAAGCCTGCCGATGGGAATGCGGGGCGCGTCGGAGTCGAGTCGTGGATCACACGCGACAAGGCGAAGCAGCTGTTCGCTGCCGCCGGTCAGGACTTCGATGCACTGAAGAAGGCGGCGACCAGCAAGGACTTCAAGCCGGTTACGCTGAACGCGAAGGCGAACTTCACGGTGCAGAACACGATCCGCGAAGTGCAGTCGAAGAACGTGATCGCGCTGCTCGAAGGCAGCGATCGCAAGGACGAGTACGTCGTCTACACCGCACACTGGGATCACCTTGGCAAGGACCCGTCGCTGCAGGGTGACCAGATCTTCAACGGCGCGCTCGACAACGCGTCCGGCACGGCCACGCTGCTCGAACTCGCGGAGGCGTACAGCAAACTGCCGGAGCCGCCGTCGCGTTCGATCCTCTTCCTCGCCGTAACGGCCGAAGAGTTCGGCCTGCTCGGCGCGAAGCACTACGCGTCGAACCCGCTGTATCCGCTCGCCAAGACGGCCGCCAACATCAACATGGATGGCGTGAACCAGTGGGGACGCACGAGCGATGTCGTCGTGATTGGCCTCGGAAATTCGACACTCGATGATGTGCTCGCCGGTGTCGCACAGCAGACGAATCGGACGCTGGTCGCGGATGCGGAACCGGAGAAGGGCTTCTTCTACCGCTCCGATCACTTCGAGTTCGCCAAGCAGGGTGTGCCGGCGCTCTATACGGACGCGGGCACGCAGTTTATCGGCAAGGATGCGAGCTACGGCCAGACGAAGCGCGACGAGTACACCGCAAACGACTACCACAAGCCGAGCGATGAAGTAAAGCCGGACTGGGACCTCAGCGGTGCGGCCGAGGACACGCGCATGCTGTTCCTCGTCGGCTTCAACGTCGCGAACACGCCTGCACTGCCGGAATGGAAGCCGGGCACGGAGTTCAAGGCCAAGCGGGAGGCGAGCCTGGCGGTCAAGTGAACTTCGCGACCGCCGTTTACGGGCGCGCCATGTTGACGTTTACGGGCCAGTTACGTTTACGGGCTCGTTTACGTTGACGTTTGCGTGACGTTACGGTGACGTTTGCGTAGACGGAATGGCGGTGCTGAAAGAACTCGCGAGGGGCGTTGGGCGCCTCTCGCGAGTTCTTTTTACATCCGAACGCTTACTCCATCAGTTCGGCGGGCTGTGCACTCGGGCGTAAACGGCGCGCTGAATTGTTTCAACGCGATTGTCGCAGCAGCCACAGGCTTTCCGCCATATCCTCGATCCCGCCGCATTCCTCGACGGCTTTGATGACACCGGGAAAGCGTGGCGAGTAGTCATGGCCACAGATCACGTGCGCTCCAACGCTTTGCGCCCACCGGATGTCCTGCTTCGTTGACTGGTAGCTGTGGTTTGCGTCAAGGAATACCACGCCCGGCGATGGGCCGTCATAGGATGACTGAAACACTGCTTTGTCCATTTCGCAAAGCGTTACGCTGTAGTCGCGAATAGCTTCTTCAAGGGACTCCGTCGTAATTCTGGAGTGCTGATCCGGAGTCAAGCCGTGCGGGTTCCAGCGGAAGCTGTCAACCGTGATGAGTGGAGTCTCGGGGGCCTTGAAGAGGGTGATTAGTCGGGCAGACCACCCGAACAGAGTGCCTATTTCGATTATGGGCAGATGCGAAGGGGCGCTGCGAATCAGTTCACCCAGGAATCTTGCCTCCGTGAGTGATATTTCGCTTGGGCGGAGGAGAACACGACGCACTACTGCATGATGCCATGGGAGGCGGAAAGCTACACGAATCAGTTTGTTGATCATTCGTATTCCGTCCGGCAACCTGGGTCAGGTCGTCTGCTGTTCGACCCGATGCAGGACTACCGTTTTGCAGGCGTTAGGGTAGCGGAGGCTCACTCGCCCGTCGGTTGGCGACTCCAGCGGACTCTGACCGGCAGGGTGGCCATCGAAGTGCTGCTGAAGATGCCGATGGCTCCGGTGAGTCCGAACGATGAGCGTGAAAGTCGGATGGCGTTATCGCTCCTGGCGAGTTCGCGTCTGAATGCAGCGTAGGAGGAATCGTAGAGGGATAGCAGCAGCTCGGTATCGTGAACGCCTGTCCCGTGGCAAAACCAGCCAGGCCATCGCCGCACTCTTACACTGCCGCCATCGTCATGAACCGTCAGCGAGATTGGTTGAGTCGATATTCTGCAATCGTCATTCGCTTGGATTTCGACTTCCGCGTACTCCGATCGTGCAGACACCCATGTAATCGTCAACGTCTCATCACGCGACGTTGCATCGAATTCCGAACCTGCTTCCGGAGCGGTGATGATCGGAACACGCGGGACCGTTGTTGTTCCGTGTACGGATGTGCCGTCCGGCAGCGTGATTGCGATGTCGTAAACGGCGCCGGGCAGTATCCCGCCCTGGATGTGCGCTACATAACAACCGCCGCGTTCGGTAAGCGTCGGTTCCAGGCGGTATTCGCTGGGGCGCACACACGGCGGGGCATCGGATGTATCTTCGCGCAGCACTGCAACGAGGCCATCCGCGCGGAGTGTGACGATAGCGCCGTGAATCGGAACGGAAGCGATCTGCCCTCCCACGTCACCAATCGTAACGCCCGGCGC
>Ga0255338_1004739_pt1 | contig 13546 bp, 9 predicted proteins | sample MeOH1_35cm_T4_19_FD_203715 | JGI IMG/M metagenome (GOLD analysis project Ga0255338, IMG submission 203715) | Sandy soil microbial communities from University of British Columbia, Vancouver, Canada - MeOH1_35cm_T4_195 | ecosystem: Engineered > Artificial ecosystem > Sand microcosm > Unclassified ...
AGGACAAGGCCGTCACCACCATCGAGGGCCTGGGTGCGCCCGGGCAGCGCCATGTGCTGCAGCAGGCCTGGCTGGAGCAGCAGGTGCCGCAGTGCGGCTACTGCCAGAGCGGCATGCTGATGGCCGCAGCAGCCCTGCTGCAGAAGAACCGCCGGCCCAGCGATGCCGAGATCGACGCCGCCATCACCAATCTGTGCCGCTGCGGCAGCTATCCGCGCGTGCGCGCCGCCATCCACGCGGCCGCGGCCAGGCTGGCGGCCGGGCCGGGGCGCCCATGAGGCGGCGCAGCCTGCTGCTGTCCGGCCTGGCCGGCGCCGGCGCCCTGCTGGTGGGCTGGGGGGCGCTGCCGCCGCGCAGCCGCCTGGGCGATGCGCACAGCCTGCCGCCGGAGGGCGGCGTGGGCCTGAACGGCTGGATCAAGATCGCCCCCGATGGCGGCGTGCTGCTGGCGATGCCGCGCAGCGAGATGGGCCAGGGCGTGCACACTGCGCTGGCCCAGCTGGTGGCGGAGGAACTGGTGCTGCCGCTGGAGCGGGTGCGCCTGGTCGCGGCGGGCCACGAGGCCCTCTACGGCAATGTGGCGATGTTCGTCGGCAGCCTGCCTCTGCATGCCCGCCAGCTGGAGCCCGGCCATGAGAGCCGGGCGGCGCGGCTGGCGCAATGGACCATGGCCAAGCTGGCGCGCGAGCTGGGCCTCAACGCCACCGGCGGCAGCTCCAGCGTGGCCGATGCCTGGGAGCCGCTGCGCTGGGCCGCGGCCACGGCGCGCCAGCAGCTGCTGGGCGCGGCCTCGCTGCGCTGGAAGCTGCCGCTGGAAGAGCTGAGCCTGGCCGAGGGCCGCATCCGGCACGCGGCGGGCGAGAGCGCGCATTACGGCGAACTGGCCCAGGCCGCGGCGGCCACCCCGCCGGGCGAGGTCAGCCTGCGCCCGGCCGCGCAGTGGCAGCAGATCGGCCGCTCCCGGCCGCGCCAGGACCTGGCGGCCAAGGTCGACGGCTCGGCCCGCTTCGGCATCGACCAGCGCCCGCCGGGCCTGCTGTTCGCCGCCATCCGCCACGCACCCATGCTGGGCGGTGCCCCCGGCGCCGTCGACGTCGATGCCGCGCTGCGCCAGCCCCAGGTGCTGCGGGTGCTGCGGCTGCCGCCCTATGCCGGCAGCCAGCCGGCCCTGGCCGTGGTGGCGCGCAGCAGCTGGCATGCCTTGCGTGCCGCGGCGGCGCTGGAGGTGCAGTGGCAGGAGCGCCCGGCGGGGGCGCTGGACGGCGCGCGCATCGCCGCCGGGCTGGCCGAGGCGGCGCGCCGTGCCGGCACCGAGGGCTTTGCCCTGCGCCGCGAGGGCAATGCCGCGGCCGCGCTGCAGGGGCCGGGCCGGCGGGTCGAGGCCCTGTACGAGGCGCCCTACCTCGCCCACGCGACCCTGGAGCCGATGAACTGCACGGCCCAGGTGCGCGACGGCCGGGTCGAGCTCTGGCTGCCGACCCAGGTGCCGGGTCTTGCCCGCACGCTGGCGGCGCGCATCGCCGGCGTGGCGGAGGAGGCGGTGACCGTGCACGTGAGCTATCTGGGCGGCGGCTTCGGGCGGCGCCTGGACGTCGACGTCGTCGGCCAGGCCGTGCGCGTGGCGCTGGAGACCGGCGGCGCGCCGGTGCAGCTGCTGTGGTCGCGCGAGGAGGACATGCGGCACGATTTCTACCGCCCCGCCGGCGCGGCCTTCTGCGAGGCGCGCCTGGCCGAAGACGGCAGGCCGCTGGCCCTGCGCGTCGGCAGCGCCGGCGACGCGATCACGCCACGCTGGCTGGAGCGCGTGCTGCCGGCCCTGGCCGGCCCGGTGGAGCTGCCGGACAAGACCGCCAGCGAGGGCCTGTTCGACCAGCCCTATGCCGTGCCGGCGCAGCGCATCGCCCATCTGGCCACGCACAGCGGCGTGCCGGTGGGCTTCTGGCGCTCGGTGGGGCATTCGCACAATGCCTTCTTCATCGAGAGCTTTGTCGACGAGCTGGCCCACGCGGCCGGTGCCGATCCGCTGGCCTACCGGCTGGGCCTGCTGGAGGGTCTGCCGCGCCATGCGGCGGTGCTGCAGCTGGCGGCGGCGCGCGCCGGCTGGGGCCAGGCCTTGCCGGCCGGGCGGGCGCGCGGCCTGGCCCTGCACGAGAGCTTTGGCAGCATCGTCGCCCAGGTGCTGGAGCTGGAGAAGGACGGCGCCGGCGGGCCGCGCGTGCGCCGCGTGGTCTGCGCCATCGACTGCGGCACCGTGGTGAACCCGGCCATCGTCGAGCGCCAGATGGAGGGCGGCATCATCTTCGGCCTGACGGCCGCGCTGCACGGCCGCATCGACATCGAGGCGGGCGCGGTGCGCCAGGCCAGTTTTCCGGACTACCCGCTGCTGACGCTGGCGCAGACGCCGCGCATCGAGACGCATCTGCTCGCCAGCACCCACCCGCCCACCGGCGTGGGCGAGCCCGGCACACCGCCGGTGGCGCCGGCCCTGGCCAATGCCTGGTTCGCGCTGACCGGCGAGCGGCTGCGGCGCCTGCCGCTGCGGCCGGCGCGCCCGGGCTGAGGCGCGGCCCGGCTAGCGCTCGTAGCCGGGGTTGCGGCGGTCCAGGTCGCGCAGCAGGGCCGGCCAGGCGAAGGCGCCGCCCATGCCGGCGCTCTGCACCCGCATCGATTCGCCGGTGCCGTCGATGATGGCCTGCGGCACCCGCGTCAGCGCGCCGCCACCGGCCTGGGCGCTGACCTGGATCTGGCAGGCGCTCTCGAACACGTACATGGACAGGAAGGCGTCGGCGATCGAGCGTCCCACGGTCAGCAGGCCGTGGTTGCGCAGGCAGAAGAAGGTCTTGTCGCCCAGGTCGGCCTGCAGGCGCGGCTGCTCGTCGGGGCGTATCGCCACGCCCTCGTAGTCGTGATAGGCCAGCGAGGCCAGCACGAAGGTGCTTTGCTGCGAGATCGGCAGCACGCCCTCGGCCTGCGCCGAGACCGCGACGCCGGCGCGCGTGTGGGTGTGCAGCACGCATTGCGCATCCGGGCGCGCCGCATGGATGGCCGAGTGGATCACGAAGCCGGCCGGGTTGACCGGAAAGGGCGTGTCCTGCTGCTTGTTGCCCTGGGCGTCGACGCGCACCAGGCTGGAGGCGGTGATCTCGTCGAACAGCAGGCCGTAGGGATTGATCAGGAACTGGTGCGGCTGGCCCGGCTGATCTGGCAGCTTGGCGCTGATGTGGGTGAAGATCAGATCGCTCCAGCCGTAGCGGGCCACCAGGCGGTAGCAGGCCGCCAGATCGACGCGCAGCCGCCACTCGGCCTCGGACACCTGGCCTTGCAGGGAGGGGATGTTGAGCATGGCTTGTCTCCTGTGTGAGCCGTCCATGATGAGCGGCGCGGCCGGCGGCCACCATCAAGAAGGCGACAATTGCGGGTATATCCCGGGGCCGGCAGGCGGAGGGCGCTTGCGCTACCCTCGGGCCCTCGCAAGCAAGCCCGCCACCATGCTGACTCCCGAAGAACTGAATGCCCGTGGCACGGGCATGCTGCCCGGCCATCTGGGCATCGCCATCACCCATGTCGGCCCCTCCGAGCTGCGCGCCGAGATGCCGGTGCGCCCGCATCTGATGGCGCCCAACGGCTTTCTGCACGCCGGCAGCGTCGTGACCCTGGCCGACACGACCAGCGGCTACGGCTGCGTCGCCCACCTGCCCGAGGGCGCCAGCGGCTTCACGACCGTGGAGCTGAAGTCCAACCACCTGGGCACGGCCCGCGACGGCACGATCGAGTGCAAGGCCACGGCCGTGCACCTGGGCCGCACCACCCAGGTCTGGGACGCGGTGGTGACGCACCGCGAGAGCGGCAAGACCCTGGCGCTGTTCCGCTGCACGCAGATGGTGCTCTATCCCAAGGGCGCCTGAGCCCTCGGTAGCGCGGCGATCTGGCGGTCGTGCCAGCGCGTCAGCAGCGCCAGCATCGCCAGCGCGCCCAGCAGGGCCATGAACATGTCGGACTGGGTGTCCCAGGGGTCGCCCTGGGTGCCAAGGAACTCGTCGGCGCCCTGGCCCATGGCCAGCGCGGCCCACCACTCGATCAACTCGTAGAAGGCGCTGACCGCCATGGCCACGCACAGCGCCAGGAAGCCGGCCATGCGCCGGCCACTGACCTGGCCGGTGCGCAGCAGGATCTCGCGCGCCAGCAGGGCCGGCACCAGGCCCTGGGCGAAATGGCCCAGCTTGTCGTAGGGGTTGCGCGCCAGGCCGAACAGCTCCTGCACCCAGAAGCCGGCCGGCACGCGCGCATAGGTGTAGGCCCCGCCGACGATCAGGATCAGGCAGTGCACGAAGATCAGCGCATACAGCAGGGGCGTCAGCGCGAAGCGCCGGCGCGTCCAGGCCAGCAGCGGCAGCGCGATCAGCACTGGCAGCACCTCCATCAGCCAGGTGGCGCGGTCATAGGGCGACCAGCCGGAGACCGCGAGAGCGAGAACCAGCAGCAGGGCCAGGACGAGGAGGGTGTGGCGACGCATCATGTCTCGATGGAAGAAGCTGAGCGCAGTATCGCCGCACGCCGTCCCGATCGAGCCTAGCCCGCGGAGCCGGCCTCCCTGGAGTGGCCGCAGGGGATCAGGAACGCCGCTTGTCGTTGTCCTTGTGGCCGATCAGCCGCACCAGGGCGGCGTGCAGGCGCGGGGCGTCGATCGGCTTGGTGAGGAACTCGTTCATGCCGGCGGCCAGGGCCTCGTCGCGCTCGGAGACCAGGGCCGCGGCGGTCAGCGCGACGATGGGCAGTTCCGCGGCGCTGAAGCGCCGGCGCACCTGGCGGGTGGCCTCGTGGCCGCTCATCACCGGCATCTGCACGTCCATCAGCACCGCGTCGAAGGGCTTGCCCATGCTGGCCTGGGCGTTGATGGCCTCGACCGCCTGGCTGCCATCGCTGGCCTGCGAGACCTCCAGCCCCCATTGCTCCAGCAGGGCCACGGCGATCATCATGTTGACCGGGTTGTCCTCCACCATCAGCACGCGCAGGCCCTGCAGGTCCTGGTTGTCGCGGGCCTCGCGCAAGGTGGTGCCCAGGGGCGTGGCGGTGCCGGGCAGGGGCAGTTCGGCCCAGAAGGTCGAGCCCTGGCCGGGGACGCTGTCCACGCCGACCTGGCCGCCCATCAGGCTGGCCAGCTCGCGGCAGATCGACAGGCCCAGGCCGGTGCCGCCGTAGCGCCGCGTGGTCGATTCGTCGGCCTGGGTGAAGGGCTGGAACAGGCGTTCGTGCAAGGCCGGGTCGATGCCGGGGCCGGTGTCCGTGACCTCGATGCGCAGGCGCTCCTCGTCGAGCTTGAGCACCCGCACCGCCACCGAGCCGGCCTGGGTGAACTTCAGTGCATTGGTCAGGTAGTTGCTGAGGATCTGGCGGGTGCGCACCGGATCGCCCACCACCCAGGCCGGCACGTCCTCGGCCACCTCGATCTGGAAGGCCAGGCCGCGCGCCTGGGCCAGGGTCAGGTAGGCCAGGCGCATCGTCGAGAGCATGTCGCGCAGCGCGAAGGGCAGGGACTCCAGGGTCAGGCGGCCGGCCTCGATCTTGGAGAGATCCAGGATGTCGGAGATCAGGCCGGACAGGCTCTCGGCGCTGTCCAGCATCTGGTCCAGGTACTCGCGCCGGGTGGCGTCGTCCAGGTCGGGCTGCTGCACCATGCGGGCCAGGCCCAGCAGGCCGTTCAGCGGGGTGCGGATCTCGTGGCTGGTATTGGCCAGGAAGGCGCTCTTGGCGCGGCTGGCGGCCTGGGCCTCGTCCTTGGCCTGGGCCAGGGCGGCCTCGACGCGGCGCTTCTCGGTCACGTCCTCCATGATCCAGATGGTGCCGCCGCGGCTCGGGTGGTTGGGGTCCACCGCCTTGGCCAGCAGGCGGCACAGGAAGGTGCTGCCGTCGCGGCGGCGCATCGGCCGCTCGATCTCGACCTGCTCGCCGGCGGCAAGACGTGGCCCCAGTTCCTCGCCGACGGCCGCATAGGCCTCGGGCCCCGGCCAGACCACGCTGCCATGCTGGCCCAGCAGGCCGCCGGGCGGCCAGCCGAACATCTCCTCGATCAGCGGATTGACCTGCACGAAATGCTGGTCGCGCGTCAGGGTGATGCCGATCGAGGCGTTCTGCAGGATGGCGGCATGCACGAGGCGGGTGCGCTCGTTCTCGGTGACGTCGCGGGCGTTGACGACCAGATAGGCCTGGCCGTCCATGTTGAAGGGAGCGGCCGACAGCACCATCGAGATCACCTCGCCGGACTTGCCGACGAAGTTGACCGGCACCTCGCTGACCCGGCCGTGCTGGCGCACGCCCTGGAGCACGCGCTCGCGCTCGCCGGCGTTCTGCCAGATGCCCAGCTCGTCGGCGGTGCGGCCCAGCACCTCCTCCGAGCCATAGCCCGAGAGCTGCTCGAAGGTCTTGTTGACCATCGCATAGCGGCCCGAGGCCATCTCGGTGAGGGTGATCACGTCGGGGCTGGTGGCCACCAGGTGCGAGAGCAGGCCCTCGCTGCGGCGCAGCGCGTCCTGGGCGCGGCTCTGCTCGGTCTGGTCGATGAAGAAGGAGAGGGTCGCCGGGCCGCTGGCGGCGTCGACCCGCACGCTGGTGGCCTGCACCAGGCGGCGCCGGCGCGACAGGGTGCGCAGCCTGAACTCGGCCATCGGCAGCATCGCCCCCACGGCCAGGGCCTCGATCTTGGCGGCGCGCTGGCGGGCGCGCTCGTCGTCGCCCGGCTCGTAGTGCGAGAACAGATCCTGGCCGATCATGCTAGAGCGCTGGGTGTAGCCGAACATCGCCATCGCCGCCGGGTTGGCGTCCAGCACCCGGCCCCAGCGGTGCAGCACCAGGGGCGAGGGCGAGCGGCGGAACAGCTCGCGGTAGCGCGTCTCGGTGGCGGCCACGGCCTGCTCGGCCTGCACCTCGTTGGTGACGTCGCGGCCCACGCCCCAGTAGCCGCGGAAACTCCCCTGGGCATCGAAGCGCGGCTCGCCGCTGATGGAGACGAAGCGCAGGCTGCCATCCGCGGCGCGGCGCCGCGCCACCAGGCCGTGGAAGGCGCGGTGCGACTCGAGGTCGGCGCGATGCGCGTCCAGCTCCTCGTCCGACAGGCCCATGTGTTCGATCTCCCAGGGCGTCTTGCCCTGCCGGCTCGCCAGGTCCAGGCCGGAGCTGCCGGGCTTGTCCTCGGCCAGATGGGTGAAGCGGAACTCGCGGTCCATCTCCCAGTACCAGTCGGCCGCCATCGAGAGCAGGTGGCGGAAGCGCGCATTGCGCTCGCCCGCCGCCTGGATGGAGCGGCGCAGCATGCGCATGCTGCCCAGGCCGATGATGAGGCCGGCGGCCAGCAGCATCAGATGGGCCCAGGTCTTGCCCGCCACCGAGCCCGGCGCGGCCGGCCCCCAGCCCGACAGCTGGGCCCAGGCGACGCCGGCCACGGCCAGCAGGCCCAGGCCGAACATGAACAGGCCCGCGCGCAGGCCCTGCAGCGTGGTGGCCAGCACCACCATCAGGCTCATCACGCCCAGCGCCACCGAGCCCAGGCCCAGCTGGCGCGACAGGGTCAGGGCCACCGCCATGACCATCACCAGGACCATCATCAGCAGGGCGAAGGCCCCGGGATGGCGGCGCGGCGCGCGCCAGACGCCCAGGCAGGCCAGGGCGGCGATGAACCAGGACAGCAGCGGCGGCAGCAGGCCCTGCAGCGGCTCCTGCGGCCCGCGGCCCGCCCATTGCAGCGCGCCGGCCAGCGTACACATCGGCGCGCAGGCCACCAGGAAGAGCCGCAGCGAGCGGTGCTGCACGCCCAACTCCAGCGCGGACGCGGCGCTGGCCTGCGCCGGATCCTGGCCGACCAGGCTGCTCAAATCATCCAGGGTGTCCTTGCTCACAATGCCGCACGCTCCGCTTGTGCCGGAGCCTGCTCCGGCCGCTACCGACCAAATGCGCAGTCTCCGCCAGAACCGGCGGCACTGAACATCCGGTCAGCCCCCGAATGAGCGGGCTTATCGCAGCCGCGCCGGGCTTGTGCGCATTAATGCTCAGCGGGCGCGCTGCAGCTGCTCGCGGGTCGCCAGCGCGACGCGGCGGGCGGCCGCGGCGAAGTCCTCGCCGGCGCTGGCGTAGAGCACGGCGCGCGAGCTGCTGACGATGATGGGCGCGCCGGCGCGCCAGCCGGCCTTGACCGTCGCCTCGGCATCGCCGCCCTGGGCGCCGATGCCGGGGATCAAGAGCGGCAGGGTGGGGGCCAGCGCGCGCACCCGGGCGACCTCCTCCGGATAGGTGGCGCCCACCACCAGGCCCAGCTGGCCGTTCCTGTTCCAGCTGGTCTGGGCCAGCGCGGCCAGATGCTCGAACAGGCGCGGCCGCCCCTCGACATCGGCCAGGCGCTGCATCTGCCAGTCATTGCCGCCCGGGTTGGAGGTGCGGCACAGCAGGATCGCGCCCTTGTCCGGGTAGCGCAGATAGGGCTCGATCGAGTCGAAGCCCATGAAGGGCGACAGGGTCACGGCATCGGCCTGGTAGCGCTCGAAGGCTTCCTTCGCATACTGCTCGGCGGTCGAGCCGATGTCGCCGCGCTTGGCGTCCAGGATCACCGGCACGCCGGGCGCGACGCGCTTGATATGGGCCATCAGCCGTTCCAGCTGCTCCTCGGCGCGGTGGGCGGCAAAGTAGGCGATCTGCGGCTTGAAGGCGATCACCAGATCCTTGGTGGCGTCGACTATTGAACTGCAGAAGTCGTAGATGCGGCCGGCATCGCCCTTCCAGGCGCCCGGGAAGCGGCTCGGTTCCGGATCCAGCCCCACGCACAGCATCGATTCGTTGAGTCGTTCGGCGGCGTGGAGTTGCTGGATGAAGTTCATGGGCGGGTGACCGGAGTCGGGGCGGGTTGAGGTGTCGTATTGTCCCGGTTTTGCACGAGGAGGCCTAATTGACGACCCTGGTCCTGCAGACGGAGCGCCTGAGCCTGCGCCATTTCGAGCGCCGCGACGCGGCCTTCATCCTGGAGCTGCTCAACGAGCCCTCCTGGATCGCCAATATCGGCGAGCGCAACGTGCGCGACATCGCCCAGGCCGAGGCCTGGATCGAGGCCAAGCTGGAGGCCGTCTACGCCCGCCTGGGCTTCGGCTTCTGGGCCGTCGAGCGGCGCGAGGACGGCGCCCTGCTGGGCATGTGCGGCCTGATCAAGCGCGACAGCCTGCCCGAGGTGGACCTGGGCTATGCCTTCGTGCCGCGCGCCTGGGGCCGGGGCTATGCGCGTGAGGCCGCGGCGGCCTGCCTGCGCCATGCCCACGAGGTCCTCGGTCTGCCGAGCCTGCTGGCGATCACCGGCCCCGACAACCGGTCCTCGCAGCGGGTGCTGGCCGACCTGGGTTTTACGCTGCGCGAGACCACGGTGCTGGACGGCGAGACGCGCCAGACCCAGGTCTGGGCCTGGGCGCCGGCCGCTCGCTGAGGACCCGGCGGGGTCAGATCTTGCGCGCCAGCTCCTCGGCCTTGCCGACGTAGTTGCCCGGGGTCAGCAGCAGCAGGCGGGCCTTCTCGGCCTCGGGCAGCTCCAGGGTGTTGATGAAGGCCTGGATGGACTCGCGGGTGATGGCCTTGCCGCGGGTCAGCTCCTTCAGGCGCTCGTAGGGGTTGGGCAGGGCGTAGCGGCGCATCACGGTCTGGATCGGCTCGGCCAGCACTTCCCAGGCGCTGTCCAGATCGGCGGCCAGCGCGGCCTCGTTGATCTCCAGCTTGTCCAGACCCTTCAGCAGCGAGTCGTAGCCCAGCACCGCATAGCCCAGGGCCACGCCCATATTGCGCAGCACGGTCGAGTCGGTCAGGTCGCGCTGCCAGCGGCTGATCGGCAGCTTCTGGCTCAGGTGGGTCAGCAGGGCATTGGCCAGGCCGAAATTGCCCTCGGCGTTCTCGAAGTCGATCGGGTTGACCTTGTGCGGCATCGTCGAGCTGCCGATCTCGCCGGCCTTGGTGCGCTGCTTGAAGTAGCCCAGCGAGACATAGCCCCAGACGTCGCGCGACCAGTCGATCAGGATGGTGTTGGTGCGCGTCACCGCGTCGAACAGCTCGGCCATGTAGTCGTGCGGCTCGATCTGGATGGTGTAGGGGTTGAAGGTGAGGCCCAGCTGCTGCTCGATCACCTGCTGGCTGAAGGCCTCCCAGTCATGCGCGGGCCAGGCCGACAGGTGGGCATTGAAGTTGCCCACCGCGCCGTTCATCTTGGCCAGCAGCTTGACGTCGGCGATGCGCGCGCGCGCATTGCGCAGGCGCGCCACCACGTTGGCGATCTCCTTGCCCACGGTGGTCGGGCTGGCGGTCTGGCCGTGCGTGCGGCTGAGCATCGGCGTGGCGGCCATGGCATGCGCCATGTCGGTCAGCTTGGTGACGATCTTGTCGATCGTCGGCAGCAGCACCTCGGTGCGCGCGGCCTTCAGCATCAGGCCGTGGCTGGTGTTGTTGATGTCCTCGCTGGTGCAGGCGAAATGCACGAACTCGCCGGCCGCCTTCAGCTCGGCGTTGGCGTCGAAGCGCGACTTCAGCCAGTACTCGACCGCCTTGACGTCGTGGTTGGTGGTCTTCTCGATGTCCTTGATGGCCTGGGCATCGGCCTCGGAGAAGCGCGCCACCAGGCCGCGCAGCAGGCCGCGCGAGGCTTCCGAGAGCGGCTTGAATTCGGCGAAGCCCGCGTCGGACAGCGCGATGAACCATTCCACCTCGACCTGAACGCGGCGGTGCATCAGACCGAACTCGGACAGCAGCGGACGCAGGGCGGCCACGCGCGAGGCGTAGCGGCCGTCGAGCGGCGAGAGGGCGCTGATACTGGAAAAGGCGGAGAGGCTCATGATGGCGGAGGCGCGGGCGGGACCGCGTGGGCTTGGGGCAAACCCGGAGATTTTATCTGGTGCGGCCGCCACCCTCGCAAACACCGGCTTGGCATCCCGGCGCGGCTCTTGCTTAATCGTCCGTGCGTCCCGGGCGCGCAGCGCACCGCCATCGCGCGGGGCGCGGCCCGCCCGGGCTAGAGTTCTCCACCCCTTACCGCAAAGGATATGCCCATGCGCTCTGCCCCGACCTCCACCCTGCGCCGCCTCACCCTGGGCCTGGCCGCCGCCAGCCTGGCCGTCTTGGCCCTGCCCGCCGCGGCGCAGGCCAAACTGAAGGTGGCCGGCATCTACACCGTGCCGGTGGAGCAGCAATGGGTCAGCCGCATCAACAAGGCGCTGAAGGCGGCCGAGGCGCGCGGCGAGATCGAGTACGCCTTCTCCGAGAACGTCACGAACGCCGATTACGAGCGCGTGATGCGCCAGTACGCCGAGAAGGGCTATGGCCTGGTGGTCGGCGAGGCCTTCGCGGTCGAGGCCGCGGCGCGCAAGGTGGCGAAGGACTATCCCAAGACCGCCTTCCTGATGGGCAGCAGTGGCAAGCCGGCGGCGCCCAACTTCTCGGTCTTCGACAACTACATCCAGGAGCCGGCCTATCTGACCGGCATGATCGCCGGCGGCATGAGCAAGAGCGGCAAGATCGGCCTGGTCGGCGGCTTCCCCATCCCCGAGGTGAACCGCCTGATGAACGCCTTCATGGCCGGCGCCAAGGAGATCAACCCCAAGGCCGAGTTCACGGTCAGCTTCATCAACAGCTGGTTCGATCCCCCGAAGGCCAAGGAGGCGGCCTTCGCGATGATCGACAAGGGCGCGGACGTGATGTACGCGGAGCGCTTTGGTGTGAGCGACGCGGCCAAGGAGCGCAAGGTTCTGGCCATCGGCAATGTGATCGACACCCAGGACAAGTATCCCGACACGGTGGTCGCCTCGGCCCTGTGGCATATGGAGCCCAGCATCGACGCGGCGATCAAGGCGGTCAAGGCCGGCGCCTTCAAGGCCGAGGACTACGGCTCCTACTCGACGATGAAGCACAAGGGCGGTTCGTTGGCGCCGCTGGGCACGTTCGCGGGTAAGGTGCCGGCCGAGGTGCTCGCCAAGGTCAAGGCCAAGGAGAAGGCCATCCTGGACGGCAGCTTCGTCGTCAAGGTGGACGACGGCCAGCCCAAGTCGACGGCGAAGTAAGCAAGTGACCCTCGCGCTGCAGCTGAAGGGCATCACCAAGCGCTTCGGCGCCCTGGTGGCCAATGACGGCATCTCGCTGAGCCTGGAGCGCGGCCAGGTCCTGGCCCTGCTGGGCGAGAACGGCGCCGGCAAGAGCACCCTGGTCTCCATCCTGTTCGGCCACTATGTGGCCGACGCGGGCGAGATCGAGGTGTTCGGCCGGGCGCTGCCGCCGGGAGCGCCGAAGGCGGCGCTGGCCGCCGGCATCGGCATGGTGCACCAGCACTTCACGCTGGCCGAGCGGCTCAGCGTGCTGGACAACGTGATGCTGGGCCTGGAGCCGCTGTGGCAGCCCTTCGCGCGGCGCCGCGAGCAGCGCCAGCGCCTCGTCGAGACCGCGCGGCGCTTCGGCCTGCAGGTCGATCCCGAGGCCCTGATCGCCGACCTGTCGGTGGGCGAGCGCCAGCGCGTCGAGATCCTCAAGGCCCTGGTGCGCGGCGCCCGCATCCTGATCCTGGACGAGCCGACCGCGGTGCTGACGCCGCAGGAGAGCGAATCGCTGTTCGCCTCGCTGAAGGCCCTGGTGGCCGATGGCCTGTCCATCATCTTCATCAGCCACAAGCTCGACGAGGTGCTGGCCGTGTCGGACCGCATCGCGGTGCTGCGTGCCGGCAGGCTGATTGCCGAGCTGCCGGCCGCCGGCGCCTCCAAGGCCGACCTGGCCGAGGCCATGGTGGGCCGGGCCGTGCAGGCGCCGCGGCGCCTGGCGACAAGGGCCGGCGCGGCCGTCTGCAGCCTGCGCGGCGCGGTCGTCGCCGGCAAGCCGGGGCTGCGCGGCGTCGATCTGGCCCTGCATGCCGGCGAGGTGCTGGCGGTGGCCGGGGTGGCGGGCAACGGCCAGCATGCGCTGGCCGAGCTGCTGCACGGCCTGCAGGGGCTGGAGTCCGGCGAGTTGCAGGTGCTGGGGCAAGACCTGCCCCCGCGGCCCCGGGCCTGGCTGCACGCCGGCGTGGCGCGCATCCCCGAGGACCGCCACGCCACCGGCGTGGTGGGCGATCTGCCGCTGTGGGAGAACGCCCTGCTGGAACAGTACCGCAGCAAGACCTTCGCGCGCTGGGGGCTGCTGCGGCGCGCCCGCGCGCGCGCCCATGCCCAGGATCTGGTGCAGCGCTTCGACGTGCGCGGCCTGGAGGACCGAGGCCTGGACACCGTGACCCGCAGCCTGTCGGGCGGCAATATGCAGAAACTGATACTGGGCCGCGCGCTCACCGGCGACCCCGAGGGGGCCAGCCGGCCGCGGCTGATCGTCGCCAACCAGCCCACCTGGGGCCTGGACGTGGGCGCGGTGGCCTATGTGCACCAGCAGCTGCTGGACGCCTGCGCCGCCGGCGCGGCGGTGCTGCTCATCTCCGAGGACCTGGACGAGATCTTCGCGATCGCCGACCGCATCGCGGTGATGCACGAGGGGCGCCTGAGCGCGGCCCGGCCGCGCGCGGACTGGA
>Ga0255338_1004740_pt1 | contig 13540 bp, 10 predicted proteins | sample MeOH1_35cm_T4_19_FD_203715 | JGI IMG/M metagenome (GOLD analysis project Ga0255338, IMG submission 203715) | Sandy soil microbial communities from University of British Columbia, Vancouver, Canada - MeOH1_35cm_T4_195 | ecosystem: Engineered > Artificial ecosystem > Sand microcosm > Unclassified ...
CGCCGTCTCCTCGTCGAGGCGGCGCGATCCCAGAGCGACCCCGAATTGGAGCTCGAAATCCTGTCGACCGCCCTGGATTCGGACCCCGATGACAGAGAGGCGCGCCAATCAGCGATCGCCCGAAGCAAGGCTTCGGGGGCGACGCAGTCCCTCAGTCGACTGCCTGATAGTTCCGCCGCTGCGACGGACATGTCGCTCTCGTTCTCGGAGCCCGCGATCGCCAAGCGCGGGCGGCCCGCGCGGTGGAGCCTGCAGATGGTGGGAACGAGCGGAGCCGCATTCGATCCGGAGCGAGCCTATTTCTTGGGACACGACTATCTGCTGGCCATCGACCGGGAGACGGGGGAGGAGCGCTGGCGGCTTCGCAAGACCACCAGAAGCAGCGGGCCAGGAGTGAATCATCGCTTGACCCTTCAAGGCGGGACCTTGTTCCTGGCCGAGGGCGAATCCTATCTGAAGGCCGTTGAAGCCAGAACTGGCCGCGTTCTATGGGATAAATCGGTGTCCGAAACGCTTGACGTGGCTTCGGAGTTGAGAGCGCCGGTCGTGCTCGACGGTGATCTCCTTATCAGCCATGAGTACTTCGACGACGAGTCGAATTCCTTCGACCTTCTCCGGGTCGACGGCGGCGATGGGACCGCCGAATGGAAAACTCGCGTGAACTCCGAATGGAACGTCTCATCCCGCACGATCCATTCGGGCTATCGCTGGATGCTGAACCGAGGTCAGCCTGCTCATGCCGGCGGCATGGCTTTTTTCCCCGCGGGAATCGGCGGACTTCGCGCCGTGGATGTCCGTTCCGGGCGTCCCTTGTGGACCTTTCGCGAAAATGAACCCGCGATGTCTGGCCCCGCCGGTTTCGGAAGTCCCGTGGCGGGCGATCGGCGGTTGTTCGTGGCGGCCTTGAGCGGCCCGATCTATGCCCTGGACCCGCTCACCGGCTCGGTCATCTGGAAGACCTTCTCCGATGGGGCCGCCCCGCTTCCGGAAACGCTGACCCTATCCCGCGGCATGGTGTTCTTTTGCGATAGGAACGGCATGCTCCGGGGGCTTGACGGTAAGAATGGGGCGCGGGTGTGGAGCCGCGCGGGCTGCGCCCCTCCGGCCATCGAGCATGCCGGTGGTCTCTGGATGGGCGACCGAAAGTCTCTCATGGGCGTGGACGCCGTGACAGGCCGGCGGCATCACGAAATGGCTCTGGTGGATGCGGGAAACCTCTCCAGATTCCCTTGGATGAAAGGGATCGATTCGATCAAGTCCGACGGGAAATATCTATACCTCATCGATTTTTTCGGGGTCACGCAAATCCTGCCGCCGACCGCCGAGCCCCCGTGATCGACTGTTTCCGGAAACAGTCCGGCTCGCACCGGCGCGAGTCCGATGAAAAAGAAGGGGCGGCGAGGACGATCCTCGCCGCCCCTTTCCGTCTTCGGAGCTAGTTGGCGATGCTGTTGCCCTTGCCCTTGCGGATCACCGCGCCGGTGCTGATGCGGCTGTTGACGCGGCTGAACTCCCAGGAGTCGATGAAGAGGCTCGAGCGCACGAAGTTGGCGGGCCTCGGCGCGCTGGCCGCGGACGTCAGGTCCGTGACGTTCTGAGGGCTGCCGCCCGTCAGGATGTCGATGGGCGAGCTGTGGATGACCGAGTCGACGTTCTTCTCGTTCCAGCCCCACAGCAGGCCCTTGACCTTGATGACGTCGCGCCGCACGACACGCGCGTTGACCCGGAGGGTCTCGCCCTGGTAGAACGAGGCCCGGTCGTCGTTGATCACGAGCTCGATCCTGCCGCCGTTGTTCCGGAGGAAGGCCGAGACCTTGTCGGCCTCGGGAGCCCGAAGGACCTTGGCGCCGGCGACGAGGGTCACGCTCTCGCTGCCCGCGCGCTGGTCGTCGAGCCTCGGCGAGTACTTGTACGCCGCTCCCGAGAAGTCGTAGCACGGCTGGCCCGTGCCGTCGTAGGTGATGCGGATGACGTCGTTCTCCCACGGCAGGTCCTGGCCCTGCGCCATGCCCATGTCGAAGGAGACGTGGGCGGTGTAGACGCGGGGCTGGCCGTACTCGCGCGGAAGGCGGATGCAGCGCGCCTTGTAATGGTCGAAGCGCTCCTCCCAATGCGAGCCGTAGAAGCCGCCCTGCGACCAGTCGTAGCGGTACACGGCCTGGTAGTAGCACTCCTTGGCCTCGCGGTAGCTCTGGCTGGTCAGGGAGCGGGAGTGGATCTTGTCCTGGTTGGCGGCGGTGCGGCTGATGGTCGCCGTGTCCTCGGTGCGGCCCCAGTTCGTCACGAACACGTCCCGCCAGCGGTACCAGCCGCTGTAGTAGTAGAAGGTGTCCGGGTTGCTCTGGTCCTTGTACGGCCGGTCATAGCCGGAGGGCAGGCTGTTCCACCAGTCGTAATGGTCGAAGTCCGTGTTCCACCAGTTCGGGGGCGGCGGCGGGAAGGAGCTGCGCCACACGGGAGCCGGGCGGGACGGCGGGGTGCTGCCGCCGCCGGGAGGGGTCTGGCCGCCGGGGGGGTTGCCGCTTCCGGGAGGGCCCGAGCGCGGCGGGTTCTGGTTGCCGCTTCCGGGAGGCCCCGTGCGCGGCGGGTTCTGCTGGTCGCCGCCGCTGCCGGGGGGGCCGTTGCGGCGCGTCGTGTCCTGCGGCTCGCGCCCGCCGCTGCCGGGAGGGCCGCCGGCGCTGCCGGGGGGGCCCTGCTGGGCGAGGACAAGACGGGCGTCACGGCCGGACGCCCTGTCGGCCTTGACGAGCGGGACGTCCGCGACGGCGTCGCGGAACGTGTCGCCGGCGTTCGAGCCCGCGCGTTCCGCCGAGCCGAGGCGCGAGGCGGCGTTGTCGAAGTCGGAGACGACGGCCTGCGCCTGGATGCGGGCCTGAGCGGCCTTCAGCTCGTCGGCCTGAGCCTGGAGCACGACCGGCGACGGCAGGGCCGGCGTCTGCGCCGTCCGGACCGGAGCCTCGACGACGGCGTAGCCGAGGTACTTCCGCTCGGCGAGCAGGCCTTCCTCGATCGCCTTGCGGCCGGCGGGCGTCACCTCGGTGAGGACGAGACCGTGGGGGAGGGCTTCGCAGCGGACCTTCTCGGAGGTCAGCTTGCGGGCCTGAGCCTCCAGCTTTTTACAGGCGTCGGAGGCGCTGACGGCGGGCGTCTGGGCCCGCAGCGGCGCCGCGGCCAGGACGAGCAACAGAATCGCGTTAACGGTTCTCATGGTGTCTCCTGTCTATGGACGTCAGATCTCAAAACGGTCCTTCAGCCACTGGATGATCCAGCCGTAGGCGGTGCCGGCGTCCAGCCCGCCGTTCTGCGCGCTGCCCTTCCCGTCGGAGCCGTAGGCGGTCTGGGCGGCGCGGTCGTACGTCGCCTTGTCGATGCGCGGAGCGCCGGCCGGGAGGGGCTGGCCGTTCTTCGCGTCGCCGGGGCGGTAGTAGCGTCCGTCGTACTGCTCCCAGAGGGAGTACTGGAAGGCGGGGACGGCGGCCTTGTCCTGCGGCGCGGTCCAGTCCCGGACCCAGGAGAAGAACTTGCTCTCGATGAGGTGCCCGGAGTTGGTGCCCACGCCGGCGGCGGCGTCGCGCGCGGCGGCGACCAGAACCTCGAACCAGTTCCACTGCGTGTAGGTCGAGCGGTCGCCGGAGACGGCCTGGAAGTCCTTGTCGGTGGCCCACGAGCGCGAGGTGCCGTTGGTCAGGTCGACGAACACGCGCGTCATGTTCATGAAGGAAGCGGCCAGCTTCTCCGCGGAGGCGGGGATGGAGGCGTACCACGCGTTGTAGAACACCTGCTCGCGGGCGATCACCGAGGCGATGAACTCCCACGGCGCGCCGCGGTAGACGTCCTCGGAACGGCCGTTGTAGCGGTTGAGCAGGTCGTGGGTCAGGATGATGACCGGGCGGCGGTTCTGGTCCACGGCGGCGGCGGCCATGTACTTCGCGTTCGGGTCGCTGTCGAGGAGGTAATAGCCGCCCTGATTGCGGAACTCGCTGTTGAGGGCCGAGAACACCTGGGAGCCGTTGGCGCCCCAGCGCAAGGTCGCGTCGAGCTTGCCCTGCTCGCTGCCGTACAGGCGGCGGTACGGGCCGAAGTTGGAGTCGACGAGTCGCGCTCCGGTCTCGGTGTTGCCCGCGCCGTCGAAGCGGCGGCTGGCGTCGGACCAGTCTCCGGCGGGGGAGGACGGTCCTTCCGGCGCGGCGGCGGCGAGCGCCCGGGCGGTCATCAGGGCCTGAGGCACGGCGTCGCCGCGGGCGGCGACGGGCCGGGCCTTGGCCCCGAGCGCGACGGGCGCGAGGGCCGCGGGGGCGAGCGCCGCGGGAACCGCGGCGTTGACGGCGGCCGGCGCCGCCGGAGCGACGAGCGCCGGAGCCGAGAGCGAAAGGCTCGGGGTCAGCGCGGGGGCGGTCAGCGACATCAGCGACGGCGCGCCGCTCATCGCCGGGGACTGCAGGCGTATCGGGGCGACGGCCGAGCCCGGAAGCGCTCCGGGACGGACGACGGTCTGTGCGAAAACGGACAGCGGGGCGAATAGAACCAGCAGCACTGCGCTCTTCATGGTCAGTCCTCCACGGCGAAGTCGACTGCGTCGCGTCAAGCGAACTTTAGTAATAGCGCTCGAGCGCGCATAAGGGCCGTTGGGCCCAGCGACGACGGGGAATGGGGCCTAGGCGGGACCGGGACCTTCGCGCCGCTACGCGGCGGAGGCGACCTGGCGGGAGCGCAGCCAGAGGAAGGCGTTGAACAGGTGGGAGCCGACCGCGGCCGCCCACACGAACCAGTCGAGGCGGCCGATCGCGGTGAGCGCGACGATGAGGTAGACGTAGTCCCGGCTGGCGATGCGCTCCACGGTCAGCGCGAGCGGGCCGCGCTTCTCCTCGGGCACGCGCAGGACGAGGTGCCACACCGAGAAGCCGCAGGCCAGGAAGCCGCTCACGAGCAGGCCGCCGGGGACGAACCAGTCATGGCCGGGGTGAAGGCGCGCGACGCCGACGGGGAGGGCGACGAAGGTGGCGAGGTGCGAGACGTGGTCGGCCCAGACGTCGTAGGCGGCGCCCGTGGGCGAGGACAGGTGCTTGAGGCGGGCGATCTCCCCGTCGCAGCCGTCGAGCAGGCAGCAGAACCAGAGCACGAGCGCCCCGAGGAACTGCAGGCGGGCCGAGGGCGCGGCGAGCCACCAGGCGCCGAGCAGGCCGAGGACGAGGCCGGCGGTCGTGACGTGGTTCGGCGTGACGGGGAACGGGAGGAGCATCCGGGAGATCGCGATCGACAGGCGCCGGTCGAACTTGGCGATGTAGCCGTCGTTGTCCTTGGCGAGGCGCCCGAACAGGACGGCGGCCGAGGCCTCGGCGGCGGCGCCGCGGGCGTCGAGGAAGGCGCCGGCCGCGGCCTCGGCCGCGGGCGCGTCCAGCGCCTTGGCGAGGACCTCCGCGGCGGGCAGAGCGCCCGCGCCGAGCCCGGCGGGCGCGCGGCGCAGGACGGCGGCGGGGCGGCCGTCGACGAGGCGGCGCGCGTCGCCGGGGCCGGCGGAGGCCGCGAAGTCGCGCAGGCCGCCCTCGTCCGGGAAGAAATCGGAGTCGAGCGCGAGCAGCGGCAGGCTCCGGTCGAGGGCCGAGGGCCCGGTCTCGTCCCCGAGGACCGGCGCGCCCGCGGAGCGCAGCTGGAACGCCCATTTGCGGAAGAACTCGTCGCCCGCGCCGGTGATCACGATGCGCGAGGGCGCGAGCTCCTGCCCCGCGCGGACGGCGGCGCGCACCGCGGCGGGCAGGCCGGCCACGAGAGGGGCGCCGGCGCGCGCGGAGAGGAGGACCTGCCAGCTCACGAGCGCCTCGTCATCTCGAAGAGGCTCGACGCCTGGCTTCCGAGGAACCCCTCGAACCGGCGGCCGTCGATGAGCGGCCGCTCGGCGAGCTCGAAGTAGGCGTAGGTCCACGGCTTCTTGACGACGCGCGCGCCGGCGCGCATCTCGACGGGGACGACGACCGCCCGGGTCGAGGTCTGACGCAGGCGGGAGCCCGGCTCGCCCTCGATCTCGGGCTTCATCGGCACGCCCGCGGCCTTCAGGGCGGCGGCGGTCAGCTCGATGTCGGCGAGCGCGTCCACGCCCTGCGCGTGCACGGCGGCGGTGAAGTGGTTGACCGAGTGCCCGTGCAGCAAGGTCCACGCGGCGAACTGCGATTCGCGCTCGAGCGCGGCGGCGTCGGCCGGCGACGGCGCGGGCCACGGGCGCGCGAACTGCGAGGCCCAGCGGCGCAGGAGCTGCTCGCGCCGCTTGGCTGCGACCTTCGGAAGGTCCGACAGCCCGGCCAGGTCGGCGTCGCTCAGCCGCGGCGCGGAGCGCGCCGTCGCCTTGAGGACGATCCGGCGCGCGCGCGGCGACAGCTCCCAGGTCCGCAGCTCGGAGACGAAGAGCTTGGGGAGGTTCTCGGAGGGGGGCGTGAAATGGACGGAGGTGAGGCTCTTGTCGGGGAAGTCGTAGGCGCCGGCGGCGCGATAGCCGAGGGCCTCGAACGGGCGGGAGAGCGCGGCGATCCCCGTCCAGCGCGATTGCGCGGCGAAGGTCCGGAAGGCGACGTGGTCGTTGCGGAAGGTCCCGCCCCGGGCGAGGAGGAGGTCCTCGTAGACCCGCGCGTAGGACACCCGCTCCCGGTACTCCTGCCACAGGCAGTCGAAGAGCCTCTCGAGGAACGCGGTGTGCGCGATGATCATCGGCCTGATTTTATCAGAAAAGGTCGCCCTGGGCGTTCTCGGCGGCGTCGCGCAGGGCCGGCTCGTCGACGGCGGTGGAGCCGACGCGCGGCGAGACGGAGCGCGCGGCGAGCAGCTCCGAGGGATACGGCCGCAGGAGCTCCTGGAGGCGGGCGACCGGCGTCTTCGGGTCGAGCCACTCCGCCTCGGCGTCGCGCGCGAGCATCGCGGGCATGCGGTCGTGGAAGCGCGCGACCACCGGGTTCGGCTCGCAGGTGATCATCGCGAAATTCCCCGGCTCCCAGAGCCCGGCGAAGGCGAACAGCTCCCCGGACTTGAGCGAGAAGTAGCGGGGGGAGCGGTCGGCGCCCTTCTTCGGCCACTCGTACCAGCCGTCGGCGGGTATCAGCGCGCGCCGCCAGCGGAACGCCTCCCGGAAGAAGGGCTTGTCGAGCAAGGTCTCCGCGCGCGCGTTGATCTGAGGCTTGGCCTGCGGCCCCTTCGCCCACGCCGGCAGCAGCCCCCATTTAAGGAGGGCCATGCGCCTTTCGGGGGCGGCGAACAGGACGGGGGCCTCCTGGCTCGGGGCCAGGTTGAAGCGCGGCTTGAGGCCCGGCGCGGGGTTCGCCCCGAAACGCTGGGCGACCGCCTTGGGGTCCGCTCCGACGGTGTATCGGCTGCACATGGGGGGCCATCGTACCACACCCGGGGCGCTTCTGCTAGAATGTGGGCCTTGAGCATCGCCAAACCGTCTTTGTCGCGCCGGGCCTCCGGAGTGCTTCTGCACCCGACGTCCCTGCCCGGCGCGCGCGGCGGGACCTTGGGCGCCGAGGCGCTCGCCTTCGTCGACTTCCTCGCGGACTGCGGCCAGTCCTGGTGGCAGATGCTGCCCGTGTGCCCGCCGGACGAGATCGGCTCGCCCTACGCCTCCCCGTCGAGCTTCGCGGGAAGCCCGGCCCTGATCGACACGGACATCCTCGCGGTCGAAGGCTTCCTTAAGAAGGCCGAGCTCGGCCAGGCCAAGCCGAAGGCTCTGCGCGCGGCGTTCGCCCATTTCGGCCGCCGCGGCTCGCGCGAGGACAAGGACGACCTCGAGGCCTTCCGCGCGAGCGAGTCCTGGTGGCTCGCAGACCACGCGCTGTTCATGGCCCTCAAGGACGCCAACCACGGCCGGCCCTGGACCGAGTGGGACGAGCGCCTGCGCCGCCGCGACCCCGCCCGCCTGGCCGAGGCGCGCGCGAACGTCCCCGAGGAGCTTCGCTACCACGAGTTCGCGCAGTGGCTGTTCGCCCGCCAGTGGCGCGCGGTGCGCCGTCACGCGGCCGCGCGCGGCGTGGCCCTGATGGGCGACGCCCCGATCTACGTGCGCCACGACAGCGCCGACTGCTGGTCCAACCAGGAGCTCTTCTTCCTCGACGAGGCCGGCGCCCCGACGGCCGTCGCCGGCGTGCCTCCGGATTATTTCTCCGCGGACGGGCAGCTGTGGGGCAACCCGCTCTACCGGTGGGAGCGCCACCGGGAGACCGGCTTCGCGTGGTGGGTGTCGCGGCTGAAGGCCTGCGCCGAGCGCTTCGACGCGCTGCGCCTCGACCACTTCATCGGCTTCCGGAATTATTGGGAGATCCCCGCCGGGGAGAAGACCGCGATCAAGGGGCGCTGGGTGACCGCCCCGGGCGACGAGCTCTTCGAGACCCTGCGCCGCGAGGTCCCCGCCCTCGAGATCGTCGCCGAGGACCTCGGCGTGGCGACGCCGGCGGTGATCGCCCTGCGCGACAAGTTCTCCTTCCCGGGCATGCGCCTGGCGCAGTTCTCCTTCGGCGGCGAATCCAAGGATTTCCCGGCCGAATGGCCGGAAAATTGCGTCGGCTACACCGGCACGCACGACAACGACACCACGCGCGGCTGGTGGGAGGACGACGGGTCCCTCAACGCCCAGCGGTCGGCCGCCCAGGCGGAGAAGGAGCGCCGCGCCTTCCGCCGCGCCCTCGGCCGCGAGCCGGCGCTCCCGTCGTGGGACATGCTGAGCCTCGTCTGGCGCTCGCCCGCGAGGACGGCGATCGTCCCGATGCCGGACCTGCTCAACTGCGGCGGCGAGGCGCGGATGAACCGCCCCGGCACGGCGGCCGACAACTGGCGCTGGCGCATGGACCCCGGCCAGTTGACGGCGCGCCTGGCCGGGCGCCTGGCCCTGCTCACGGGCGCCTGCGGCCGCGCCCCGGAGCTCGAATGAGCGTGGGCGCCGTCGACCATCACCCGTCGGGGCTCGCCGAGCTCGACCTGCACCTCTTCAACGAGGGCACGCACGTCCGCCTCTACGACAAGCTCGGCGCGCACCTCGAGACCCACGGCGGCAAGGCGGGCACGCGCTTCGCGGTCTGGGCCCCGAACGCCAAGAAGGTCTCCGTCATCGGCGACTTCAACGGCTGGGCCAAGACCAAGCACCCGCTCAAGCCGCGCGCCTCCTCAGGCATCTGGGAGGGCTTCATCCCCGGAGTGGGCAAGGGCGCGGTGTACAAGTACTACGTCTCGTCGCACGTCAACGGCCACAAGGGCGAGAAGGCCGACCCGTTCGGCTTCCGCCACGAGGAGCCGCCTCGCACCGCCTCGGTGGTCTGGGACCTCGGCTACCAGTGGAACGACGCGGAGTGGATGCGCACGCGCAAGGACCGCGCCGGGCTGACGGCGCCTTTGTCCATCTACGAGGCCCACCTCGGCTCCTGGCGCCGCGTCCCCGAGGAGGGCAACCGCTCCCTGGGCTACCGGGAGATCGCGCCCCTGCTCGCCGCGCACGTCAAGAAGCTCGGCTTCACCCACGTCGAGCTCATGCCGGTCATGGAGCACCCGTTCTACGGCTCGTGGGGCTACCAGACCACCGGCTACTTCGCGCCCACCTCGCGCTACGGCTCGGCTCAGGATTTCATGTTCCTCGTGGACCACCTCCATCAGGAGGGCATCGGCGTGATCCTCGACTGGGTCCCGTCCCACTTCCCGACCGACGGCCACGGCCTGCACTTCTTCGACGGGACCGCGCTGTACGAGCACGAGGACCCGAAGCTCGGCTTCCACCCCGACTGGAAATCGTCCATCTACAACTACGGGCGCAACGAGGTCCGGGCATTCCTCATCTCGAACGCGCTGTTCTGGCTCGACAAGTTCCACGCCGACGGCCTGCGCGTGGACGCGGTCGCCTCGATGCTCTACCTCGACTACTCGCGCAAGGAAGGGGAGTGGATCCCGAACCGGTTCGGCGGCCGCGAGAACCTCGAGGCCATCGACTTCCTGAAGAAGTTCAACGAGCAGGTCTACCTCCATCACCCCGACGCGCAGACCATCGCCGAGGAGAGCACGGCGTGGGGCGGCGTCTCCAAGCCCACCTACCTCGGCGGCCTCGGCTTCGGCCTCAAGTGGGACATGGGGTGGATGCACGACACGCTCAAGTATTTCCGCGAGAACCCGGTCCACCGCAAGTACCACCAGAACGAGATCACCTTCCGCGCGATCTACCAGTTCCACGAGAACTTCGTCATGCCGCTCTCGCACGACGAGGTCGTCCACGGGAAAGGCGCGCTCCTCGAGCAGATGCCCGGCGACGACTGGCAGAAGTTCGCCAACCTGCGCCTGCTCTACGCGTGGCAGTGGGCGATGCCCGGCAAGAAGCTCCTGTTCCAGGGCGGCGAGATGGGCCAGCGCCAGGAATGGAGCCACGACCGCTCGCTCGACTGGCACCTCCTCGTGCACGACAGCCACAAGGGCGTCATGCGCTGGGTCGAGCGGCTCAACCGCGTGTACCGCTCCGAGCCGGCGCTCCACGAGCGCGACTGCGACGAGCGGGGCTTCGAGTGGGTGGACGCCTCCGACGCCGACAACTCGGTCCTCTCCTTCCTCAGAAAGGGCGCGTCCGAGGACGAGCAGGTCCTGTGCGTGTTCAACTTCACGCCCGTGCCGCGCGGGGACTATCGCGTCGGCGTGCCGTGCGGCGGCTGGTGGGCGGAACTCGCGGATTCCGACGCGACCGAGTTCGGCGGCTCCGGCGTGACGCTCGGCGGCGGGATCAAAGCCGACAAGGAGCCCTGGCACGGCCGGCCGTTCTCCGTGAAGGTGCACCTGCCGCCGATGGCGGCGGTCTTCCTCAAGCGTCCCGCCAAGTAGCCCCGGCGCTCACCCGCCGAGCGTCTTCGACATGTCGGTCTCGCACTCGAGGCACATCCCGTGGGTCACCAGGGGAAGGACGCGCGCGCCGAACAGGCCCAGCTTCGCCACGGCGACCTCGGCCTCGTACCAGAGGCCGCCGACCTCGATCTTCTTGCACCAGCCGCAGGCGCGAAGGAACTCCTCGCCGCGAGGGCTCGCGGGGTCGAGGAGCGCCTGCCCCGGGCGGGTCTCGACGGCCGCGGTGCGGACCGTGAACTCGACCGCGCCAAAGCCCGCGGGTCCCATCTCCATCTCCAGGTAGCGGCGGCAGTCCGGCGAATCGCAGCGGAGGGGGAACCGGACATTGCCGCCCCCGCGGACCTTCGTGAGCATGTTCCGATAGAGCAGGCGCGTCGTCTTGTCCGAGACGAAATCCCACAGCGGCCGCCCGACGACCTTGGACGAGAGGCAGGCCTCCCCCGCGTTCGCGGCGGCGAAGCGGTCCCACTCGTCGTTGACGAAGGCCAGGCGGTCCAGCGCGTCGACGCGGTACACGACGGCGGCGTCGTCGGTCATGAGGGATCCTCCCGTTCACGCCACCGTATCACAATCGGAGACGCGTCCGCCATGACGGAAGGGTCAGAATCGCGCGGAGTAGTTCACGCCGACCTTCTCGGAGGCCATGCGGCCGTCCTTCAGCCCCCACTCGGTCTTGACGGAGAGGGGGGAGCCGCGGCGCGACAGGCTCAGGGCCGCGAGGCCGTGCCCCTCGCCGTTCTGCAGGGCGCCGCGCAGGGCGTTGCCGGTGCTCGTGTCGAAGTCCACGCGCAGGGGCCCGACGCTGAAGTCGGTGCGCAGGCCCGCGACGTAGAGGTAGGCGCCGCCGAGGACGCCGGCGGAGAGCATGAACTCGGGGTCCCAGTTGGAGAGGTTGGAGGCGTAGGCGCCGGAGTCCCTGCCGAAGCGCTCGAGCTGGTAGCGGCGGACCAAGGCGTCGGCGACGGCGTCGGTGAGGACGGTCATGTGCGCGCCCGCGGCCTCGCGCTGCCAGGCGGCGGTCTCGGCGGGGCCGACCGGGCCGACGGGGCGGGCCTCGAGCAGGCGGCGGGACGCCTTCTCCTGGCGGTAGCGCAGGCGCTCGGCGAAGACCTTGTCGGAGGTGCCGACGGGGACCGCGCTCATGCGGCGCGACAGGCGCCCGGGGAGCACGGCGGAGATCAGATGGCCGCGGACGAGGCCGTAAACCCCGTCCGCCATGGCTTCCACTCCTCTATACACCGGCCGGGCGGATTCGGCCCAGTCTTCGGCGCGGGCCGGCGCGGCCAGGAGCAGCAGGAGGAGGAAGATGGCCTTCATTACTCCAAGGATAGCCGCCGAACCGGTCCGGGTCGGGGGCCCGCCGGCTTCGGGAGGGAAGGCGTAGGGCCCGTCGAAAAATGGGCCTTTGGACCTATGAGGAACGGCGAGGGCGCCTCGGCGCGTCATCGTGATGTGGACCTCTCGTGGTGCGGCGTCCGCGACAGGGTAGCCGGGGCGTGTTGCGTCTTCATTGCGGAGAGGGTGATTTGATATCCTCATACCCATGAAAAAGATCCTTCTGGCCGCCGTTTTCGCCGCCGCCGCGTGCCTTCCCGCCCGGGCCCTCATCAAGACCAAGGTCGTGGACTACAAGGACGGCGACACGGTCCTCCAGGGCTACGCCGCCTGGGAGGACGGCTTCAAGGACAGCCGGCCCGGCATCCTCGTCGTCCACGAGTGGAAGGGTCACGGCCCGTACGCGCGCAAGCGCGCCGAGCAGCTGGCCAAGCTCGGCTTCACCGCCTTCGCCGTCGACATGTACGGCAAGGGCGTGTACGCGAAGGACCACGAGGAGGCGGGCAAGCTCGCCGGAGTCTTCTTCAACGACCGCGCCCTGATGCGGCGCCGCGCCCTGGCCGGCCTCGAGCAGCTCAAGAAGCTCCCGTTCGTGGAGCAGGACAAGCTCGGCGCCATCGGCTACTGCTTCGGCGGCACGACCGTCCTCGAGCTCGCCCGCGCGGGGACCGATCTGCGCGGCGTCGTGAGCTTCCACGGCAACCTCGCCACCCCGTCGCCCGCGGCCGAGAAGCCCAAGGCCTCGATCCTCGTGCTGCACGGCGCGGACGACGGTTTCGTCAACCCGGGCGTGCCGGGCTTCATCGAGGAGATGCGCAAGTCCGGGGCCGACTGGCAGCTCGTCCAGTACGGCGGGGCGGTCCACAGCTTCACCGTCCCCGAGGCGGGCACCGACACCGCGAAGGGCATGGCCTACAACAAGGACGCCGACAAGCGCTCGTGGGAGGCCATGCACTCCTTCTTCGACGCGCTGTTCTCCGAGCGGTTCGGGAAATAGTCACCTGGCCGGTCTCTAGGCCGTTCTAGGCCCAAAGGCCCCCGACGCGCGCGCTGACATGGCTTACAATAATAGCCATGAGCCAACGCCTCCTTCGAGCCGCCGTGATCGCCGTGTCCGCCGCCGTCGCCGCCGCCCCGGTCCGCGCCCAGATGAAGCTGATGGCCGAGCCCGACAGCGAATGGGAGTCGGTGGTCGCCCCCGGCGACCCGGGCTCCACGCCGAACACCCCCGTCGGCCCGACGACCCCGGAAGGCGGCTTCTCCGCCCCCGAGCGCGTGACCTTCGGCGAGAAGATGCGCGAGCGCGTCCTCGACCAGCTCTGCCGCAACATCAAGCTCAAGTACGACTATAACCTCCCCG
>Ga0255338_1004741_pt1 | contig 13537 bp, 8 predicted proteins | sample MeOH1_35cm_T4_19_FD_203715 | JGI IMG/M metagenome (GOLD analysis project Ga0255338, IMG submission 203715) | Sandy soil microbial communities from University of British Columbia, Vancouver, Canada - MeOH1_35cm_T4_195 | ecosystem: Engineered > Artificial ecosystem > Sand microcosm > Unclassified ...
CGGACATCAATCCGCTTTCGGGAACTGCATATTATAAAATCGGTGTGGCATTGTATGCACCATGTGTTCCGATGCGATTGCAGTATAATGCACAAACGAATTACTATGTGCAATCGTTCTCGAATGCGTCACCGGTAACCGTTGTTGGTATCGGGGAAAATTCTCTGCAGGAAGTTTCCTTGTTCCCGAATCCATCGGATGGTAACCTCACGATCAGAAATGTGGGACCGAATTCTGTTTTGCGTGTGTACGATGTAACAGGACGTATGGTCACAGAACAGGATTTACTTCCGGGAACACAAAATGTTTCGTTGGTAAAACTTGATGCAGGATTGTATTCTGTTACGATTGAAAACGAAACAGGATTCTTCCGTGATGAGATTGTGATCCGTCAGTGACGCACGGCGAACACCGCAAGTCCTAATTCCATTCCGAATCCGAGTGCGAATCCGCAAAGGATCTGCATGGATGTGTGTGCGTTGAGCAGTAAACGTGCTGTGCCCAATATACCCGCGAGTCCGAATGCACACATCAGCCAGATTGGATTTCCTTCCTGCGTGAAGTAGTAAAGAGCAGTGAGCGCACCGCACAATCCACCGATGCCGATCATGTGCAGGCTGATTTTCCATCTGAGATTAATCAGCATGGCAATGATCATGCTTCCGACGGCGCCCATGAGAAACAGCTGAATGAATGCCGGAACACGGCGGTCGTTCAGCAGGTACAATGCTGCGAGATAAATTCCTGCGGTGATGAGCAAAGGCCAGTTGCGCTCTTTTTTTTCTTCCACGAACATCGAGGAAATCTGTCCGAAGCGCATCATGATGAACACGCTGGTCAACGGAAGAAATAATGTGAGCAGAATCATCCGCAGAAAAATCTGGAGGAATAACTGCACATCATTCATCTGCGCAATAGAAGGGAAGAAGGTGTAATAGCACAGCAACCCCAGCGTGGGCATTACCAGCGGATGCAGGACAACGGAAACTGCCTGTGAAGCAATGCGCATCAGATTTCTTTACGGAGACGTGCCACCGGAATTTCCAGCTGCTCGCGGTATTTCGCTACGGTACGTCTTGCGATGTTGTAGCCCTTGTCTTTCAGGATTTTCGCAAGAGCATCATCTGTCAGCGGGCGACGTTTGTTTTCTGCGCCGATACAATCCGAAAGAATTTTCTTCACCTCGCGTGTAGAAACTTCTTCACCGGAATCGGTAGAAAGCGATTCGGAGAAAAATGTTTTCAGCAGGAAGGTTCCGAATTGTGTCTGCACATATTTGCTGTTGGCAACGCGGGAGACGGTTGAGATATCAAGGCCGATACGGTCAGCAATATCTTTCAGGATCATCGGCTTGAGATGAGTTTCATCTCCATCAAGGAAATATTCATACTGGTATTCCATGATGCATTGCATCGTAAGCAACAAAGTCTGCTGACGTTGTTTCAAAGCATCGATGAACCATTTAGCGGAATCAATTTTCTGCTTGATGAATGTAACGGCTTCTTTGCTGCTCTTATCCTTGCTGCGCGCGTACTCCTGGAGCATCTGTCCGTACATTCCGCTTACACGGAGTTCCGGCATGTTGCGTTCATTGAGTGCGAGCTCCAGTTTTCCATCGGTGTTATAGATGATGAAATCGGGAATAACATCCTGAACGGTTTTGGTAGAATCGCCGGCTGCCCCGCCCGGACGCGGATTGAGCTGAATAATTTCTTTGATGATCTGCTTGAGCGATTCTTCTTCCACGCCAAGACGGCGCGCAATTTTATCGTAGTGTTTCTTGGAAAATTCTTCCATGTGTTCTTTGATGACACGCATGGCGAGAATGATCTCGGCAGATTTCGGATTCTTTCTCTGCAACTGCAGCAGCAGACATTCCTGCAGATCGCGGGCACCCACTCCCGGAGGATCGAACGACTGAATTACATGAAGTACTTCGAGTAATTCTTCTTCAGTGGTAGCTATGTTTTGAGAGAACGCAATGTCATCAATGATCGCTGCCAGTTCGCGACGCATGTAACCGTCCTCGTCAATGTTTCCGATTAAGTAAGCGCCGACCTGGTAATGATGATCATCCAGCGGCTGAAGACCGAGTTGTGTTAACAGTTGTTCTGCAAACCCGGGACCTTGTGCGAGGGGTGCTTCTTTACGTTCATCATCGGGACCGGAATTGTTTGTCTGCTCTTTATAAGAGTAGGCTTCATCCTCGTCCAGGTAATCATCTATCTCGAACTTGTCGTCAACTGTATCGGCGGGCGATTCATCATCTGTTGCATCGGTCTCTTCATTGGAGAGGCCATCTTCATCATCCTCGTTATTATCAAGCTCCTCCTCTTCGTTTTCTTCTCCTTCTTCCAGGGCCGGATTGATTTCCATTTCTTCCTTGATGCGCTGTTCGAGTGCAACAGTAGGAAGTTGCAGCATTTTCATGAGCTGAATCTGCTGCGGGGAGAGCTTCTGGAGTAATTTCTGTTGTAGACTTTGACGTAACATATAGGCGTATTGTTTGCCAAATTACGAAAATCAAGGGGAAATCATAAAACTGGAACGATTATTGCTGTTAACATTGTGAAAAAGCAAGCCATCTGGACGTAAAGTGCAGATGGCTTGTTGTTTTTTGGCGATTGACGGAATGAAATTGGTTCAATCCGGTACGATGACGATGCGCACTTTACCGCATCAACTGGAGGAATCCGGTTACTTCTGATATCGTTCCATCGTACGCTTCCACCTGTGCAACGTAGTAATAAACTCCTTCTTCAACAGGCTCGTTCGTCTTTTTATACGTTCCGTTCCATCCGCCGAGAGGGTCATTCCATTCATAAACCAGTGCTCCCCAGCGATCATAAATCGTGCAATGCAACGAGCGGTAATTTGCTCCGCCAAGATGGAAGAGATCATTCACACCATCGTTGTTCGGTGTAAATAAATTCTGTCGTTCGGGATCGCAGCGGATTACTTCGATGTAAGCAGAATCATAACCACGACATCCCTGGCTATCGGTTACCATCACCCAATAGGTTCCGGTCTGAATTGTTGCATGCTGCTGCCCGGTTGAATTATCTTCCCATGTATACAGAGGATAATTTCCGCTCGCTGTGAGATAGAAGGGAGGTGTTGCACATACAAGCGTATCCGGTCCAATACTTACTGAAGGTTCCGGATGAACAACTACATTCACAATTAGTGGTTGAACAGATCCGCAACCGTTTGCACTGTGACCAACGACCATGTAGGAATCCATCATCGCCGCATTGGCGATTGCGGTTGGATTCTGGAGGGAACTGTAGTAACCGTTCGTCAATCCGTACCATTCGTAAGAAACAATTCCCGAAGCAGAAGAAGCCTGGAAATATATTGTATCGTATGGACATACCGGTGAATTTACGCTTGCCGTGAATGGCCCCGGCGCAGGCAGCACAGTGAGATTGTAGTTCGACGATCCGGTGAAACAAATTCCGCTGATTCCGACAGTGTAATTTCCTGCCATGTTCATTGTAACCGGACCGATTGCAACAGTATCTCCGTTTGCGGAAAAGTTCTGAGGGCCGTTCCACAAATAGGTGAGATTGCTGTCGGCGTTGATGATGTATGAAGTTGCAATTGCTCCTTCGCAGATTGTATCCATCCAACTCACCAGTGGGATAATTGGTTCTGCAACAACAATGTCGATTGTGGAAGCATTGCTCGTACAAGCTGTTCCGCTGATGTACAGTGAATAAATTCCGGAATCGCTGGTATCGGCAGGTGCGATGAAATTATTCTGTGAAGTGGAGTTGTAACCGTTCGGTCCGCTCCAGTGATATTGTGCATTGGAAACAGTTGGTGTATTCAGCCAGACGGTATCACCGGCGCAAACTGTATCGGAAGAAGTAATCAACGGCGGAATAGAAGTTGAGTCGACGTGCACGTAAGCAGGAGACATTACACTGTGACAACCGGAAGTGTCTTGTGTCCACACATAAACAATTGTATCCGATGTAACGTTGTTCACTGTCAATGAACTTCCCGAACCGAGAAGTGTTCCGCCTGACGGAAGATCATACCAATCGATTGGTCCTTGAGCGTTTGCTGTTACAACTCCATTGTTGCCGGAACAAACGGTGTCGTTACTCACCGTCGGAGGAACAACGGAAGAATCGATATCAACAGAAATTGTCGCTGATGACGTGCAACCATTCACATCGGTCGTAGTGAGCGTATAAGTTCCTGCAGTTACATAAGCACTATCGAGGAACGAATTAACAGATGACCATGTGTAACCGGCCATTCCGGAATTAGCATGCAGCCAGACAGAATCCCCGGGACATACCGATGAATCTCCAGTGATGGTTGCGACAGCCTGAGATACTACAACCTGTATTGAACACAGCGTTGTGATTCCGCACATCGTTACAGAACAAGTGTACGTTCCGGTTTGATTCACCACCTGCTGTGTTCCGCCTCCACTCAAAGGAGCATTCCATACGATGAGTGTGCTGTCGCCGGTTACGACCTGTAACGTGATGGACTGATTCAGGCAAACCACATTTCCGGGTAGTGCAACGAGATACGGCGTGTTGTATTGGTTGAGTTCCACTGTGTTGGATGTAAGCTGACAACCATCCACATCAGTGATGATACAATGATAAAACCCGGGAACACTGTCCCAGATATCCTGCGCATTCCATGGTAAGATTCCGTTGGGACCAATCCATTGATAGGTAACCGCAGTTCCATTGCTGCAGTGAATCATGGCGGAATCATTCGGACAGATAATTCCTGATTGCGGCATTGTTGTCAGAACGGGTGAAGGTTTGAGTGGCAGAAAATGATTGTGATACACCTGTCCGAAGCAACCGGTAAGTGTATCTGTAATTACGACGTTCCATGTTGTCTGACCGGGTTGCCATGCCCAGACAGAATCATCAGGATACACTACATAAGTTGTGTTGAGCGTCGTGGACGGTGTAATCGTTGCAATCATTAATGCAGTATCACCCGGACAAAGAAATTGCGGTGCGACAACGGAAACCGTCACAGATGGATTCGGATTTACGAGAAGGTAGAACGTGTCTGTATAAATGTGAATGTAAACGCCGCAGGTATTTGCCTGGTAAATGGTGTCAGTTACAATGTATGTTCCGGATGTTTGTGCGCTGAAACCTCCGCCAAGCTGGTTGTTGTTTGGAGAAATATAGATCGATGGACTGGATGTCCAGTGCTGTTGATGCCCGGCAAGAACGTAACTGGGATTACCAGTTGGATTGGAAATGCTGTCATACAGTAAAAGATAAACCTGTTGACCCTGGCATTTTACTATGGTATCGGGGATCAGACTTTTGATGATCCATGGTGCAGAAACCGTATCGAATTGCACATGTACGCGGTTCCAGTTGGTGCAACCGAAAATATTTGTGATAACAACGTTGTAATAATCGGTGGTCCATACATCGGTTGAATCGTTGTTCGTAATGAACTGACCGCCAGGACCGGTTCCTTCATACCACGTTACTGTATCCGTTGGTCCGAAATTTCCCGCCCAGAGCCAAACGGAATCAGGCGCACAAACAGTGATCGGTAAAGCGTATGGAGGATGTTGCGTGTTCACAATTACATCATCAGAAATAGTCGGAGCGGGAGGATTCGGATGTACCAAAGCATAAATTGTATCGTTCTCTGAATAACATCCGTCGCGTGTCGTCATGGTCAGCGGATAATATCCGGAAGCCGTTACGAATTTTGTTTGCAGCGTGTCGTTGATTGCAGCTGTCCATTGAAAGTGATATTCCGGACCGTACGTTCCCCATAATCCTGAGCCTGTCCAGGTATTTGCCGAGAGAATTCCGCCGCCGCAAAATACGAGTGTGTCTGGGCATGTATAAGTGAAATTATCGTCAATGCAGCCGCTTACATAAGGTCGTGAGCAACCCGGTGTTCCGAGTCGCTCGTAGTAGTCGTATGGTTCGCGCGAAATGTCGATTGCATCCGAGATGAATCCATCGCTGAATCCCAAAGAAGAAATACCATCGTACCACCCGTACGCAGGATCGCTGCAGTATCCGTTGGTGTTTAACATTGTATTAACTGTGTAATTCCCCGACCAGTTTGAATTCACAGTCAATGCTGAACTTACGGGCCACGTCATGTGTTTCTCATAACTTCCTGCGATAATGGGGCGGTTTACGGTTTTCACAATGAGCCCATGTGCCTGATCAGTTCCCGGCCCACCGAAATTTCTTGACCACTGGTATGCACCGGAAGAATTAAACTTCGTCAGGAAAATATCTTTGTAGCCGATGTTGTTGAAAGTGCCCTGGCCATAAACGTCGGCGTAATCGTTCATCGTACAACGGAATTCTCCGAGTATATAAGGATCATTGTTCGGATCGACAGCTACATTGCGTGAACTCACATTATTGTTGCTGGATGAAGAAGAAGCCCAGATGAAATTTCCGGAAGGAGAATACTTCACGAGGAAAACACGATCGGAATAATTGTCGGAAAGAAAATTTATTGGCGATCCGTAAAATGCAAGCTGCCCCTGGTAATCGCCGGTCATGTACAGATCCTGGTTGCCATCGAGTGTAAGCGAATATGCAATGGAATATGTTCCGCTTGCTCTTCTGAACCACGTTTCGTTTCCTGCAGCATCGAGCTTCATCAGGAAAATCGCATTCATCACCGGATTGTTATAGGTGTTGGCGAATTGAATCGTATCGCTGAATTGTCCGCATACATACGCCGAACCTGCATTGTTGCACACAATATCTAAAGCACGATCTGTATATTCCGCAGCACCTTGTTTGGTCCACAGGAAATTTCCGTTGTTGTCGAGTTTCGAGATGAATACATCAATTGAAGGCTGTGATGTATTCGGATTGATCATACTCGAATAAACCGTAGAGCCGAATGTTGCAGTTCCTTCAAACTGTCCGGCGATCCAGATATTTCCTGATCCATCAACTGCAACTGAATTTCCGATGTCCGTCATCGATCCGCCTGCAGAAACTGCCCATACGAAATTTCCGTTTACATCGAGTTTCGCGATGAAGCAATCTTTTCCTCCGCTTACCGCGTTCAATGTAAATGAACCGAATGTCGCAGTACCGAAATAGAAACCGGTGATGTAGGTATTTCCGGTTCCGTCAGCTGCAATGGATAACGCACGATCCGATCCCGTTCCTCCGGCTTTGGTCGCCCACAACACATTACCTGAAGGTGTTGACTTCTGAATGAAGATATCCGGTATGCCGTATGATGCGGATGAGTAGTTGATGGAAGTACCGAACGTAACCTGGTTGGTAAAGTATCCGGCGGAATAAATGTTTCCGACATTGTCGCGGGCGATATCCATTACTTCGTCTGCTTCGTTCCCGCCAAGTTGCTGTGCCCAGAATTGTGCCGACAGCTTTTCTCCGGCGAGGAGAAGCAGTAAGAGTAGTGCTATCGAAATCGGTTGCCTTGATTTCATGATAGCCAAGGTAGACCGGTAATTCGGCAAAGGCAACCGGGTTGCCGGAAACCTTACGTGTTCAGAGACCGCTGTAAGCGAATATCGACCGTTTGCTAATTAAGACAATTGCGGGATTTATCCCGCAGGTGTCTTAATATCATGAGTATGAATGAAGGGGCGTTATGTGCTTTGCATGAAATTTCCCGCGGTTGTTGTAGTCGTATCCGGTTACAAACGTTTATAGTCGACTACAAACGTTTATCATACGACTGGTGTAAAGGGAATCACTCATGTTTGCACAAAAAAATTATGACACGATCTTATTGCAGATTATGGACCCATGCGGTCTTCGTAACAAAAAACAGGTTGCCACTAATTCCACTGAGCACGGAAAAAGAAGTGCACAACTACATGTATGGTCAGTTGAAGAAAATGGACTGTGAGCCATTAATAATTAATGGAATGGCAAATCATGTTCATCTTCTCTTCCTGGCGAATTACAAGGTCTCTATGGCAGATATTGCGAAACAGGTGAAGGGAAGTACCTCACATTGGATTAATACCAACAATATCGTTCGCGATAAATTTGGATGGACAGATGGAATCTATTCGCAGTCTGTTAGTGAATCGGTAGTTGATGGTGTGAAACAATATATCGCGAATCAAAAAACTCATCATGCGAAAAGAACTTTTGCGAAGGAGTGGGAAGAGCTGGAGAATGAGCTGAGATGTGCCGACTTCGACTTAAGACAACCGTGGGATTTATCCCGCGGTTAGTGCGCAAAACAAACCACCCTCCAACGTTCAAGCCGCGCAGCGGCTTGAACGTTGGAGGGTGGGGAAGGCTGGGAGTTCCTCGGCCAAACCGCGGGATAAATCCCACGGTTATCTTAATCCACTTTACTTCTTCAGACTCGCCATCATGTACTCACGGTTCATGCGCGCGATGTTCTCGAGTGAAATTTCTTTCGGACATTCTGCTTCGCAGCTTCCGGTATTGGTGCAATTGCCGAAGCCTGCCTCATCCATTTCTTTCACCATGTTCAGTACACGGTCAACACGTTCGGCCTGCCCCTGCGGAAGTAAAGCGAACTGGGAAACTTTTGCAGAAACAAAAAGCATTGCAGAAGAATTCTTACAGGCTGCAACACAAGCGCCGCAACCGATGCAGGCAGCAGCAGCGAAAGAAGCATCAGCATCCGTCTTTGGTACAGGAAGACAGTTTGCATCCTGGGCATTTCCGGTATTCACAGAAACGAATCCACCTGCAGCCTGGATCTTATCGAAAGCAGTGCGGTCAACAACCAGATCACGGATTACCGGGAATGCACCTGCACGCCAGGGTTCAACTGTAATTGTATCGCCGTCTTTGAACGCGCGCATGTGCAGCTGGCAGGTAGTTGTCCCCTGCCACGGTCCATGTGCACGGCCGTTGATGTGCATAGAACACATTCCGCAGATTCCTTCGCGGCAATCGTGGTCGAATGCAATCGGTTCTTCGTTCTTCTCAATGAGACGTTCGTTGAGTACATCAAACATTTCGAGGAAAGACATGTCTTCAGAAATGTCGTGTACCTGGTATGTTGTGAAACCACCCTTATCAGATGAGTTCTTTTGTCTCCAGACTTTCAGTGTAAGATTCATAAGCTGTTGTTCTTTGTACTTTCCGCTGTTATTGTCCTGCCACGGCCTCATGCTTCGGCAGGCTCAGCACAGGCTTGAGCACGGCGTTTAATTTTATTTATAGCTACGAGCGGATACTTTGATGCGCTCGTATTTCAACTCTTCCTTATGTAATTCGAATTTCACGTCGGGTTTGAATTCCCAGCACGCTGCGTACATGTATTTCTCATCATCGCGCAATGCTTCACCTTCTTCGGTCTGGAATTCTTCACGGAAGTGACCGCCGCAGGATTCGTTGCGGTTTAGCGCATCGAGACACATCAGTTCCCCGAGCTCCAGGAAATCGGCAACACGACCGGCTTTTTCCAGTTCAGGATTAAGTTCGTTTGCCCCGCCCGGAACTTTTACTTCTTTCCAGAACTCCTCACGCAGTGCACGGATTTCAGTTGCTGCAGATTTCAATCCTTCAGCGTTACGTGCCATTCCGCATTTGTCCCACATGATTTTTCCGAGACGTTTGTGGAAATGATCGACTGACTTTGTGCCTTTGTTATTGATGAGCCTGTCGATGGTGTTCTGTACTTCTTTCTCCGCTGCAACAAATGCGTCGTGATCTGTTGGCAATGCTTTATCCTTGATCTGGCTGCTGAGATAGGAGCCGATGGTGTACGGAATTACGAAGTAACCGTCTGCCAATCCCTGCATGAGCGCTGAAGCCCCCAGGCGGTTTGCACCGTGATCAGAGAAATTCGCCTCACCCAATGCGTACAATCCGGGAACAGTGGTCATGAGATTGTAATCAACCCAGAGTCCGCCCATGGTGTAGTGTACCGCCGGATAAATTCTCATCGGCATTTCGTACGGATTTTCATCGGTAATCTTCGCGTACATATCGAAGAGGTTGCCGTATTTTTCTTTGACAACTTCTTTACCAAGTGCGATGATGCGCTCTTTCGATGCATTTGTTTCACCGGTTTTGGTAGCCTGTTGTTTTCCGTAACGCTCGATCGCTGCTGCGAAGTCGAGGTACACGGCCATCTTCGAAGCCCCGACACCGAAACCTGCATCACAACGTTCTTTCGCTGCACGTGATGCAACGTCGCGTGGCACCAGGTTTCCGAATGCAGGATAACGACGCTCCAGATAATAGTCGCGCTCGTCTTCCGGAATATCATTTGCCTTACGTGTATCGCCCGCTTTTTTCGGAACCCAGATACGTCCGTCGTTACGCAGCGATTCTGACATCAGCGTCAGCTTCGACTGGTGATCGCCGGTTACCGGAATGCAGGTAGGGTGAATTTGTGTGAAGCAGGGATTTCCGAAGAATGCACCTTTGCGGTGTGCTTTCCATGCTGCAGTTACGTTGGAACCCATTGCGTTTGTGGAAAGGAAAAATACGTTTCCGTATCCGCCGGTACACAACAACACAGCGTGACCGGAGTGACGCTCCAATTTTCCGGTTACGAGATCGCGTGCAATAATTCCTTTTGCTTTTCCGTCGACAGTAACAACGTCAAGCATTTCGTGACGCGCCATCATTTCAACGGTTCCAAGGCCAACCTGTCTCTGCAATGCGGAATACGCACCGAGCAGAAGCTGTTGCCCGGTTTGTCCGGCTGCATAGAATGTGCGCTGAACCTGTGTGCCACCGAATGAACGGTTACTCAACAGTCCTCCGTATTCACGCGCAAACGGCACGCCTTGTGCAACACACTGGTCGATGATGCTCGCGCTGACTTCTGCCAAACGATAAACGTTGCCTTCGCGCGCGCGGTAGTCACCTCCTTTGATTGTATCATAGAAAAGACGGTAAACAGAGTCGCCGTCATTCTGGTAATTTTTCGCTGCATTGATTCCGCCCTGTGCGGCAATAGAGTGAGCGCGCCGGGCAGAATCCTGGAAGCAGAATACTTTCACTTTGTAACCCATCTCGGCAAGACTTGCAGCCGCCGCAGATCCGGCAAGACCGGAACCCACGATGATGATTTCAAGACTGCGTTTGTTGGCAGGGTTTACAAGCGGAACTGAAGATTTGTACGTCGACCATTTCTGTTCGAGAGGACCTTCAGGGATTTTTGATTCGAGTGTGGACATAATTCAGTAGCTGAAATTCAAAAATTACTTTCGGTTACGCTCCCCAGGTGAGCAGGTTATAGTTCATCATCTTCGCAGCGCAGAACAGGATCGGAAAAGATGCGAATCCAAGTCCCATGAGAACGGCGAAACCGATGCTCACTTTTTTCAGGATCGGTGCATATTTCTTATTGTTGATTCCGAGACTCTGGAAAGCCGAAGCGAATCCATGCGCAATGTGCCATGCAAGAATGATAATGGAAACAAGATAAAGTCCGGCATAAAGCGGATTACCCATTGCATCAGCGGTGAGCTGGGCGAGAGTCTGCTGTCCTGCTTCGCCAACTGTATTTGTGATACGGTAGGGAACGAAGAAGTTGTAAAGGTGCACCACGATGAAAAAGAAAATCAGGCTTCCGGTAAGTCCCATGTTGCGGGAAATCCATGAAGAAGTTTGCGAACCTCCAGCCGTTGCGTACTTGATCGGTCTCGCATCACTGTTCTGTTTGGTGAGGACGGTAGCCTGGATCACGTGAACGACAATTGCAGCAAAGAGTACAATTTCTACAATACGTATGATGAGCATGTGCACCATCGAGTGAGACGTTTCGTTGAATTCAATACCGCCATCGCCGTAGAATAAGCTGACGTTGGTGTAAAGATGTTCGACCAGAAATAAACAGAGAAAAAGACCTGTTGCGGCCATTACTGCCTTCTTGCCGAGCGAAGAAGTGAGAAATTTGTTCATAGACTGAACTGTGAGTTTGGTTGAATACCTATCCTGATTACAATTTGAGGACAGCGGGACAAATGTACCTACAGGAAGGTTTTTTGCCAACGGAATCTGGATAGAAAACGAACAAAAACCATGAAATAGTTAACAATACTCCCCGTTCCGAGTTCAAATTTCATGGTTTTAGGCGTGTTATTGAAAATGGTTCTAAATAGCAGGCAGTATTATCCTGCTGTAACCGTTGAGGAACGGATTATTGCGGACATTTGAAGCACATGAGCAACGAAAAAGTAATTGAGGCCAAAACACAGAAGCTATACGAGGATATTCACCCGTTTATCGAGGTGGAAAACACGATAGACGATTATCTGAAATCATTAAATGTTGTTCCCGGTTTTTTCCGCGGGAAGGAAATTCTTGACTGTGGTTTTGGCGGCACGGGATGGGGCGCAGAACTTTTTGTGCGTTCAGGGGCAAAACAGGTAACCGGTATAGACCTGAATCCAAACTGGCCGGTCAGGGTTGGCAAGAGAATCCGTTCGAAATATCCCGATGCACCACTGAGGTTGTTACACGGTACGGTGCTGGAATTGCCGTTCGAAGCAGACACGTTTGATTACGTGCATTCACACGGGGTAATGCACCACACCACGGATTGGAAAAAAGGAGTTGCGGAAATGGTACGCGTGGTGAAACCGGGAGGACGAATCTATCTCATGCTGTACGGCAGGTTTGCGCCTGTCGGAAGGATCATTCATTTCACTTACCGCACAATGGGTAAAATCATTCCGTACGGATTCATGGCATGGGTGGTGAAAAAAACGGGATTGTATCGTGATCATGAGATTTCATTGCTGGATGCGATGTATGTTCCGATTGAAGAACATCTCTCGCAGGATGAAATCAGGGCCCTGCTTGAAAAGTTGGGTTGTACCGATATTCAGTTCTTCCAAAGCGCGAAATGGGAGAAGCGGAAGTTTTATTCCAGCAGATTCATGTTCGGGAAGAATATTCAGAATGTGGTGTGGGCGGATAAGCCATCTGTCTGAATCAAGCGGATAATTTCCGTTCATCACGTGATCACCGTGTTTCAAACCGGAAGAGGCTACGTTTACCGCTGATTCGTTGCGATTAACTACCGAAAATGCTGATCTTTATCGCACTAATATACTTGTATGCGATACGCACCCATTCCAAACTCACTTTTCACCGGCAACCGTAAACGTTTTGCTGCGAAAATGCTTCCGAAGTCAATTGCAATCTTCAATGCCAACGATATTCAGCCGACGAATGCAGACGGCACGATGAAATTCCGTCAGAACAACGACCTGTTTTATCTGAGCGGTGTTGACCAGGAAGAAACGATTCTTGTTGTGTTTCCTGATTGTCCCGACCCTGAACACCGTGAAGTGTTGTTTGTCCGCGAGACGAACGATCATATCGCTGTCTGGGAGGGAGAAAAACTTTCAAAGGCAGGCGCTACGGCTGTATCCGGAGTCACGAAAGTGTACTGGACGCACCAGTTCAACCAGGTTTTCTTTGGGTTGATCGCGGAAGCGCAGAACGTTTATGTGAATACCAACGAACATGTCCGTGCGGTGGTGGAAGTAGAAACACGTGATGCGCGGTTCATCAACTGGTGTAAGAAACAATATCCTGCGCATAATTATGTG
>Ga0255338_1004742_pt1 | contig 13536 bp, 12 predicted proteins | sample MeOH1_35cm_T4_19_FD_203715 | JGI IMG/M metagenome (GOLD analysis project Ga0255338, IMG submission 203715) | Sandy soil microbial communities from University of British Columbia, Vancouver, Canada - MeOH1_35cm_T4_195 | ecosystem: Engineered > Artificial ecosystem > Sand microcosm > Unclassified ...
GGCGCAACTCGAAGCTTCCGACGGCCGGCCCTCCGCGCTCCTCCGGGGCATTGTCGATTCGGTCCCGTTCCAGCAGAGCCGCCTTTCCCACGCCACCCAGACGGCCGGACAACCCGCGCCCGTCCAACCCCCGCAAGGCTGATCCCGCCAATCCCTCCACGATGAACACGCCCCACGACTCCGCCCTGGAGAAGCATTTCGCCCGCATGAACCGCCGCCACTTCCTGAAGGGCCTGGGCGCCTGCATCGCGGTGCCGGCCTTTCATTCCCTCATGCCCGCCCGGCTCATGGCCGCGGCCACCACCGCCCGGCTCGCCACCACGGCGACCGGCGCGCCCCTGCGCACGGCCTTCGTCTTCTTTCCCAACGGGGCGATTCCCTCCCGCTGGTGGCCCGCCGGCGGCCAGACCGATTTCGCCCTCCAGAACACCCTGGCGCCCCTCGAGGGCATGCGGCAGCACGTCCAGGTGCTGGGCGGGCTGGAGCATGCCAATGCCAACGCCGGCAATGACGGTGGCGGCGACCACGCGCGCGGCAACAGCGTGTTCCTGACGGGGGTCCGCATCAACAAGAGCGCGACCGACGTGCGCGCCGGCATCTCCATCGACCAGGCCATCGCCAACCAAGTCGGCCACCTCACCCGGTTTCCCTCGATCGAGCTCTCCTGCGATGCCAACCGCAAGTCCACCGATTGCGACTCGGGCTATTCCTGCGCCTACCAGTACAACATCTCCTGGCAGTCGGCCACGACGCCGATGACGCCCGAGAACAACCCGCGCCTCGTCTTCGAGCGCCTCTTCGGCGCCGGGGAGCATGGCCAGCGCGCCGCCAACGCCCAGCGCCGCATGCTGGAGCGCCGCTCCGTCCTCGATTCCGTCATGTCCGACGCCCGCGCCATGCAGCGCCGCCTCGATTTCTCGGACCGCGAGAAGCTCGACCAGTACCTCACCGGCGTCCGCAACATCGAGACGCGCATCCAGAAGGCCGAGCAGTTCGGCCCCAACATCGACCCCGGCGAGGCGACGCCCGCCGGCATCCCCGCCACCCATGCGGAATACGTCGAGCTCATGTACGATATGATGCTGATTGCCTTCAAGACCGACTCCACGCGCGTCGCCACCTTCGTCCTCGGCCACGACGGCGACAACCGCTCCTTCAGCGAGATCGGCATCACCGAGGGCCACCACGACCTGTCCCACCACCAGAACAACGCGGAACGCGTGGACAAGGTCGCGCAGATCGACCGCTGGTATGTCGAGCAGTTCACCAAGTTCCTCGTCCGGATGGACCACACCATGGATGTGGACGGCCACTCGCTGCTGCACAACTCGCGCATCCTCTACGGCAGCGGCAATGCCGACGGCAACCGCCACACCCACGAGAACCTGCCGATCCTCCTCGCCGGCGGTGGCGGCGGGGCCCTGCACGGCGGACGCTTCGTCAATCACGGCTCCAAGCCGCTCTCCAACCTGTTTCTCAGCCTGGCCGACCAGGCGGGGGTTACCGGGCTCGAGCGCTTCGGCGATTCGACCGCCCGGCTGGAGAACGTGTAAGGCGACTGCACTGCCCCCGGCGGAGTCGCCGTGGCTCCACTTGATGGTTGGAGTGTGGACGACCTCGCCCGCGTGACGGGCTCAGTGCTCTTTCTTCTCGCCGGTCGTCGCGACCACGTCCTTGAGCCACTCGAGCAGGACGGCCTTCTCGCCGTTCTTGTCATAGTCGGCGCGCAGGGCGGCCAGCCGGTCCTGCAGCTTGGGATCGTTGCGCAACCGGCGGGAGAGCTTCGGCATGTGCGGCATCTTGTCTTCGAGGATGTACTGCTTGAGCCGGCCGACTTCGGTGACCGTATTGCGGATGGCGTCGTCGGTGCTCAGGTCCACGTCGTCGCGCGTCTCCTGCTGGCCATCGATCACCTCGCCGTGACACATGACGCAGCGCTGGTCCAGGATCTTCCTGATTTCCGGTTTGACCGGCAGCAGCGCCTCCAGGGCGGGCTGAGCGGCCGGCAGCAGGGCGGCCGGCAGGGTGAGGCTGAAGATGAACAGGAGGGGACGGAGGGGGCGCATGGTGCAGGGAAAGGTCAATGGGATGCGGCGGTATCAAGCAAGGTTACGATCCGCTCGATTTCCCGGGCGGGCAGGGGACCTGATTTGTTGAGCTGCAGGATATAGTCGACGAGCAGCTCTTTTTCCGGCGCGGTCAGCTGGTCGCGATAGGCGGGCATCGGGGTGGCTTGGCCATCGAAATAACGCTTGGCAAACTTGCCGGTCAGGCCCGTCTCGATGGCGAGGCCTCGGCCGTGGTCGATCCAGTGGAGTATCTCGGCGCGGTCGCCGTTGGCGGTCAGCTCGAGGAAATCCTGGCCGAAAAAGCCCGGGATGTAACCCTTGAAGGATCCGGGATTCGGTCCGCCGCCCTGGCCCAGTTCGCCGTGGCATTGGTAGCAGCCGGAGCGACGCGAGAGTCGGTCACCGGAGACCAGCAGCTGATCGGGAGACAAAGGGCTGCCGGTCGGCAGGGTGGCTGGCTTGGCCGTGGGTCCCGTGCCTTGGGTGATCTTGAGCCCCTCGGCGAGGATCCACGCGGCGATCGCCTCGATCTCATCCGGCTTGAGCCGGTCCTTATAGGCCGGCATTTGGATGAAGAGCTTCTTGTGCTTCTCCACCTCGTCCGCGACGACGCCGTTGGCGATCCATTCGACGAGCCGGTCCATCTTGGTGATTTCGCCATCCCAGAAGGTGGGGTTGTTCTTGGGTGCCCATTTGTCCCCGCGCAGCCGGAGATTGAAGCGTTTCTCGCCGTCGCCCCGGCCGTGGCAGGCCAGGCAGCCCGCCGTGTCGATGAGCTTCGCCCCGCGCGACACCGGCGAGTACTCGGGCTGCTTCTCGACCTGAAGAAGGATTGTCCCGCCGAGGCCCAGCGCCAGCAGGGCGAGGAGCACGACAGCCAGGATCTTGCCCGCATTGGCTGGGGAAGAGGCGGGCTGGCGGGTGACCATGGCTGATATTTCTGCGTCGGCGATCGACGATTCAGCTCAGACTGAAGCCAGTGCTGGCTTCACGTTGAGGTGGCCTTCTCCCGTATACTTGGAAGATTGCTCGTCGGCGTGATAGCTGGAGCGGACCAGCGGGCCGGATTCGATGACGCCGATGCCGAGCGCGAGGCCGACCTCCTTCCAGTGCTTGAATTCCTCGGGCGTCACCCAGCGGTCGACGGGCCAGTGCTGCGGCGTGGGCTGCAGGTATTGGCCGAGGGTGAGGATGTCGGTCTTGTCGGCGGCGATGTCGCGCAGGGTCTGCTCGATCTCCTCCGGCTTTTCGCCCAGGCCGAGCATGATGCCAGTCTTGGTGGTGAAGCCGCGCGACTTGCCGTGGCGGACCACGGCGCGGGAGCGGTCATAGCGGGCCTGCACGCGCACCGGGCGCTGGAGTCGATCGACCGTCTCGAGGTTGTGGTTGAAGATGTCGGGCTTGGCGTCGAGGACAATGTCCACCTGGTCCAGCTTGCCCACGAAATCCGGCACGAGCACCTCGATGGCGCAATGCGGGTTCTTGTAGCGGACGGCGCGGATGGTGGCGGCCCACACGCTGGCGCCGCCGTCGCGCAGGTCGTCGCGGGCGACCGAAGTGATGACGCAGTGCCGGAGGCCCATCTTGGCGACGCCATCAGCCACGCGGGCGGGCTCGCCCAGGTCGTGCTCGGTGGGTCGGCCGTTCTGGATCGCGCAGAAATTGCAGGAGCGGGTGCAGATGTTGCCGAGGATCATCACCGTGGCGGTGCCGCGCGACCAACACTCGCCGATGTTGGGGCACTGGGCGCTCTGGCAGACGCTGTGCAGCTTGTTGTCCTCCACCAGCCGGCGGGTGTGCTGGTAGGCGGGGCCGGAGGGCAGCTTGGCGCGGAGCCAGTCGGGTTTGCGGAGGGCGGACATCTGGACCACCGAATGGACACGAAAACAACCCAAGCACAAGTGGGTTTTCGACCCCGCCCCGGCCCACTTTCCCGTTGCCCAGCGGGCCGGGCCTGCCAAGCCTGCGCCATTCCATGAGCGACATTCCCCAGGACAACACCCACGACCAGTATGCCGTGCGGCTCAAGAAGCTGCAGGATATGCGGGCCGCGGGAGCGGACCCCTTCCGGGCCAACTGCGACCAGACGCATTTCTCCGCCGAGGCCCTGAAAGCTTATGTGGACGGACAGGACAACGCCGTGGCCGTCAAGGTGGCGGGCCGGCTCGTCGTCATCCGCGACATGGGCAAGAGCCAGTTCGTCAAGATCCTCGACCAGCAGGGGCAGATTCAACTTTACGTGAAGAAGGATGTCGTGGGCGACGAGGCCTACGCGGCCTTCAAAAAGCTCGATCTCGGCGACATCATCGGGGCCTCGGGCACGCTCTTCAAATCCAAGAGCGGCGAGGTCACGGTCCGCGTCGAGCAATATGCTCTGGTGTCCAAGGCGCTGCGGCCGCTGCCCGAGAAATGGCACGGCCTGACCGACCCCGAGACCGTCTATCGCCAGCGTTACCTCGACCTCATCGTCAACCCCGAGTCCCGCGCCCGCCTGATGCTGCGTAGCCGGATCGTAGCCAGTATCCGTGCGACCCTGGCGGGGCGGAAGTTCCTCGAGGTGGAGACCCCGGTGCTCGAGGGCGTGGCCGGCGGCGCCGCGGCGCGTCCCTTCGTCACGCACCATAACGCGCTCGGCACCGACTTCTACCTGCGCATCGCCCTCGAGCTGCGGCTCAAGCGCCTGCTGGTGGGCGGTTACGACCGCGTGTTCGAGATCGGGCGCATTTTCCGCAACGAGGGCGTCTCCCGGAAGCACAACCCCGAGTTCACCATGCTCGAGGTGTACCAGGCCTACTCGGACTTCCGCGGCATGATGGACCTCATCAAGGCGATCTTCGGCGACCTCTGCCGCGATGTCATCGGCACGACCGAGATCAAGCATGCCGCCAGCGGCCAGCTGATCAGCTTTGCCGGCGAGTGGCGCGAGGCGCGCTATTTCGATCTCATCGACGAGGCGGTGGGCTTCAAGCTCAGCGCCCTGCGTTCCGCCCCCGACTACCGCGCCAAGGCCACCGCGGCCGCGCAAAAGCTCGGGCTGGAGATCCACCCCGGCTGGGAGACGCACGAGATCGTCAACGAAATCTTCGGCAAGAAGATCGAGCCGACGCTCATCCAGCCCACGTTTGTCACCCATCTGCCCAAGGAACTCTGCCCGCTGGCCAAGCTCAACACGGCGGACCCCGGCCTGATCGACGTGTTCGAGCTGATCATCGGCGGCATGGAGGTGGCCCCGGCCTATTCCGAGCAGAACGATCCCTTCGTGCAGCGGGAAATGTTCGAGAAGCAGGTCGGCGAGGACCAGCAGAAGATGGACACCGACTTCCTGCTTGCACTCGAGCACGGCATGCCGCCGGCCGGCGGCATGGGCGTGGGCATCGACCGCCTCTGCATCCTGCTCACCGGCGCCGAGAGCATCCGCGACGTGATCCTGTTTCCGTCCCTTCGTCCAAACGAGACAAAGTGAACCACGGAGGCACAGAGGGCACAGAGATGATACGCCACCAAGTTCTCTTCTCCGTGTCCTCTGTGTCTCTGTGGTTTAAATAAGATGCCCTGGCCCTTCTATCTCGCGCTTAAGCAGCTTTTCCCGTCGGGGCGGCGCCTGCCGTTTTTCACCCTGATCTCGGTGCTGGGCGTCGGGCTCGGGGTGGCGCTGATGCTGGTCTCGACGAGCGTCATGGGTGGTTTCGGCCACCAGGTAAAAACGATGATCATCGACACCCAGGGGGAGGTGCAGATCCGCGGCAGCGGCCCGATGGCGGCGACAGAGAAGCTGGAGAAATCCATTGCGGCGGTGCCAGGGGTCGCGGCCTTCGGTCCCTATGCGCAGGGCGTGGTCATGCTGGAATTTGAGCACCGGCCGGCGTTTCCGGCGGTGCTGGGCTTCGACATCGAGCGGATCCGGCCGGTCATCCCGCTGGAGCGCTACCTGACCCAGGGCTCGCTCGACGACCTGGATGACGACTCGGTGATCCTCAGCTCCCAGCTGGCCTACGGCCTCGGGGTCCGGATCGGCGACAAGGTGAGCGTGTATTCGCCACTCATGCTGGAACGCATGAAGAAAAACGAGGTGCTGCTGCCGCGCGAGGTGCGTGTGGCGGGCTTCTTCCGCATCGGCCACCAGCAGCTCGACAGCTCCACCGTCATCTGCTCGCTGCGGCTGATGCAGGACCTGTACGGCCTGGAGCAGTTGGTGCACGGCTACAATGTGCGCCTGTCGCCCGGTGCCGATCCCGACCGCACCGCCGCCGCGATCAACGCCATCCTGCCGCCCGGGGCGACGGCGCTGACCTGGTTCGAGGCCAACGCCGATTTTCAGGCCGTCCTCAGTTTCGAGCGCAATATGATCTTCTTCCTCCTGACCTTCATCATCATCGTGGCCGCGTTCTCCATCACCAGCTCGCTGCTCGTGACGGTGGTCCGCAAGACCCGCGAGATCGGTCTGCTCGCCGCCATGGGGGGCCGCGCGCGCGATGTCGCCGCCTGCTTCTGCGTGCAGGGCCTGTTCATCGGCGTGGCCGGCACCGGGGCCGGGCTGGCGCTGGGCTTCCTCCTGCTGCACTACCGCAACGCGCTGGTGCAGGTGATCGCGAAGTTCACCATGGGGCAGGAGGCGTTCGTCAAATTCTACCAGTTCAGCAACCTGCCGCGCTACACCGAGACCAAGGACGTGGTCATGATCATTGTGTTTTCCGTGGTGGCCTCGACCATGGCCGGCCTGATCCCCGCCTGGCGTGCGGCCCGGCTCAAACCCGTGGAGGCGCTCCGCAGCGAATAACTCGCTGCGCAACGCTCAACGTTTAACGCCCACCTCTCAATTATCAGACCAAGCCAATGAGTCGTACCGCCGCCAGTTCATTGAATGTTGGGAGTTCGGAGTTGAACGTTGGACGTTCCGCGCCGGTCCTCCGCGCGGCGGGCCTGAGCAAGACATATCCGAGCGGGGACAAGACCCTCGGCGTCCTCTCCGGCGTGGACCTGTCGGTCAACGCGGGCGATAGTGTTTCCATTCGCGGCGAATCCGGCTCGGGCAAGAGCACGCTGCTCAACCTGCTGGCTGGTCTCGACCGTCCCGATGCCGGCGAACTCTTCTGGGGCGGCGAGGCCGCGCACCAACTCAGCTTGGGCGAGCTCACGGCCCGACGGGGTCGGTTCCTCGGCATGGTGTTCCAAGCCTACTACCTGATCCCGGAGATCGATGCCTTCGCCAATGTCCTGATGGGGGCGCGCATGGTCGGCGGGGTGGGGCTCGCGGAACGAAACCGCGCCACGGCCCTGTTGAAACGGGTGGGACTGGCCGAGCGCGGCCATCATCTGCCGTCGCAACTTTCCGGTGGCGAGCGTCAGCGCGTGGCCGTGGCCCGGGCCCTCATGAACCGGCCCAAGGTCATTTTGGCCGACGAGCCGACCGGCAACCTCGACGAGCGCACGGGCGATGAGGTCATCGCGCTGTTGCTGGAAGTCTGCGCTGAGGAGCAGACTGCCTTGGTCCTGGTGACGCACAACCCGACGCACGCCGCCAAGACGAAACGGGCCTTGCTGTTGCATAGCGGCGCATTGAGCCTTGTTGCCTAGGCCCGATGAGACTCATCGGTCCTCTCCTTTTCAGCGTGGTATTGGCGGCCGGGGCAGTCGCCGCCCCCACCATGGACTCCATCGCCGAATCCTATGTGAAGCTGACCCTCGCCGCGGGAGTACATGACGGTGATTTCGTGGACGCCTATTACGGCCCGCCCGAATGGAAGACCGTCGCCGAGGCCGCCAAGCTGCCGCTGGCGGCGATCCGGGACCGGGTCAAGGCGCTGCGCGACGAACTGGCGGGGCTCGATCTGGGTGGATTGGACCCAATGGGCCGGATGCGGCACGAATATTTGTTGAAGCAACTGGGCGCGATGGATGCCCGCCTCGCCCTGGTCGCTGGCGAAAAGTTCACCTTCGATGAGGAATCCAGCCGGCTGTTCGACGCCGTGGCCCCGGTCCATCCGGCGGCGTATTTCGACAAGATCCTGGCCGAACTGGATCGGGCGCTGCCGGGCACGGGAACGTTGGCCGAGCGCTATCAGGCGTTTCGCTACCAGTTCATCATCCCGGCGGACAAACTTGATGCGGTGTTTCGGGCCGCACTCGCCGCCGCAAGGGAGCGGACCCTGAAACACATCGCGCTGCCGGCGGGGGAGAGCTTCACGATCGAGTACGTCACGGGCAAGCCGTGGGGCGGCTACAACTGGTATCAGGGCAATTTCCATAGCATCATCCAGGTCAACACTGACCAGCCGACCTTCATCGACGGGGCCCTGGGCCTCGCGGCCCACGAGGGCTACCCCGGGCACCATGTCTACAACGTCCTGCTGGAAAAAAACCTCCGGCGCGACCGCGGCTGGGTGGAGTTTTCCATCTATCCGCTGTTCAGCCCGCAGTCGTTGATTGCCGAGGGCAGCGCCAACTACGGGATCGAGGTGGCCTTCCCGGGCGACGACCGCATGGCCTTCGAGCGGGATGTGCTGTTTCCGCTCGCCGGGCTCGATCCGGCGCGGGCCGCGGCGTATTACCGGGTGCGCAACCTGACCAAGCAGCTTGGATTCGCCGGCAACGAGGCCGCCCGGCTCTACCTGAACGGGAAGATCGATGCCGCGGAAGCGGCGGCCTGGCTCACCCGCTACACCCTGCAGGAGCCGGCCCGGGCGCAGCAGTTCGTGCGTTTCATCGGGAAATACCGCAGCTATGTCATCAACTACAATCTCGGCGAGCAGATGGTGGGCGACTACATCGAGGCCCGCGCCGCGGGCGATGGCGGACGGCGCTGGACGGTGTTCACCGAGCTGATCTCATCGCCGCGGCTGCCTTCCGGGCTAAAGTAGCCCGCCGGTCAAAACAGACTGGCTGTCAGGGGGTCGCCCGCTAGGTTCGCCGTCATGGCCAAGCCCAAGATCAAATGCGGTGTCGTCGGGGTCGGTTCCCTCGGCCAGCACCACGCGCGCATCTATGCCTCGCTGCCCGGCGCCGAGCTGGCGGGCATCTTCGAGACCAGCGACGCCCGCGCGGCCGAGATCTGCGCCAAGTTCAACTGCCGGCGCTTTGCCACGATGGCGGAATTGGGGGAGGCCTGCGATGCGGTCAGCGTCGTCGTGCCGACCGACAAGCATGCCGAGGTCGCCCTGCCGCTCCTGGCGCAGGGCTGCCACCTGCTCATTGAGAAGCCCCTCTGCGCGTCCCTGGCGGAGGCCGAGCAGGTGCTCGCGGCGGCGCGCCAGCACAACTGCCTCGTGCAGGTCGGCCACATCGAGCACTTCAACCCGGTGATGAGCTACCTTGAGAAGCACGCCGGCCGGCCGCAGTACATCACCACCGAACGGCTGGCGCCCTACCAGACGCGCGGCACCGAGGTGGGCGTGGTCCTCGACCTGATGATCCACGACATCGGCATCGTCCTCGCGCTGTTGAAGTCGCCCATCCGCAAGATCGACAGCGTGGGCATCAACGTACTCTCCAAGACCGAGGACATCGCCAATGCGCGCATCGAGTTCGAGTCGGGCTGCGTGGCCAACCTCAGCGCCTCGCGCATGAGCCTGAAAAAGAACCGCGAGATCCGGGTCTTCCAGGACAACGCCTATCTCTCGCTCGATTTCATGAACCAGAAGGGCCACCTCGTGAAGAAGAGCGACATCATCGCCTACGGCTTGAAACTGAAGGTCGGCCTCGCCAAGGCGGGGGAGGACAAGGTGCCGGTGCACGACATCCCCATTGAGAAGGGCGAGCCGCTCGCCATCGAGCTGGCGCACTTCATCGAGAGCGTGACCCAGGCGACCCAGCCCAAGGTCGGCGGCGCCCTCGGCAAATCCGCGCTCGAGGTGGCGATCGCCATCACGGAGCAGATCCGGAAGAATCAGAACAAATGAACCACGGAGACGCAGAGGACACAGAGGCAAGACAGCGGAGGGATTTCTCCGCGAGCTCTGTGCCTCTGTGGTTCAACTGATGGGCCATTTGCTGCCAGAGGTATTACCCGCTCCTGATACGGGCCCGGTCGACCTGCTGATCGTCGCGGCCGAGCATTCCGGTGACGAGCACGCTGCCCGCCTGGTGCGCGGGCTGCGGGCGAAGAATCCCCGGCTCAAGGTTTGCGCTCTGGGCGGCCAACATCTGGCGACCGCCGGGGCGCAATTGTTGCGCGACCTCACCACGGGTTCGGCCATGGGCTTTGCCGTGCTGGCGCAGCTGTCGCATTACCGGGCGCTGATCGCCGACATCGTGCGCTGGGTTGGCACGCACCAGCCGCGGGCCGTCTGCTTCGTGGATTCGTCGGGCCTCAACCTGCGGATCGCGCAGGGGCTGTTTGAGCAGGGCTATTCCGCCAAGGCGGGCGGGAAGACCAAGGCGCTCTACTACATCAGCCCACAGATCTGGGCGTCGCGGGCGGGCCGGCGCTTCGGCATGGCAAAACACCTCGACGGTCTCGCCGCGATCTTCCCCTTCGAGCCGGCGGTCTATGCCGACACGTCGCTCAAGGTTGAGTTCGTGGGGCATCCCTTTGTCGCGAAAAATTACGCTGCACCCGTGAGCCATGATCCGGCCGGACCGGTGCTGTTGCTCCCGGGCAGCCGGCGCCAGGTGGTCAGCCGGCTTTTCCCCGTGTTGGTGGAGGCCTACCGGTTGTCCGGGACGAAGCGGCCGGCGGTTGTCCTTTATCCCAGTGAGGAAATCAGGGCTACGCTGGAGCAGACGACGCGGACGGGCGACATCCGCCTGCAGTCCACGCATGACTCGGGCGGTCCCGTGGCCGCGGCAGCGGTGCTGACGGCGAGCGGCACGATGTCGATGCACTGCGCGCTGGCGGGCATCCCCGGGGCATTGACCTACAAGACCGATTTCCTGACCTATTGGCTCGGCCGGTTGCTGGTGAAGGTGGAGTACATCGGCATCGCCAACCTGCTGCTCAAGGAGCCAATGTATCCCGAATATATCCAGGGCGCGGCCCAGCCGGCAGCCCTGGCGCTGGAATTAAGCGCCTGCCTCGAAGATCCGGACCGGCAGGAACGTACTCAGACTCTGGCCGCCAAATTGCGCGCCCTGCTGACGCAGCCGACCAACGGATCCGTGGTGGAGTGGATGGAGCGACAGCTGGCCTAGCCGGCAAAACGCCCCGCCTCCGGCGACATCAGTGCGAATTCAGTGAATGTACCACCTGCGGCCACAGGGCCGCGGTGCGCTCGGCGAGGATGGCCCGGCAGCGGGCGACCTCCGCCTCGCGCTGGCTGAGGTTTCCCTCGGCGATGCTGGCGAGGTCATCTAGATTGTAGAGAAATACGTTGGCCAGCTTCGCGGCATCCGGGTCGATGTCGCGCGGCAGGGCCAGGTCGATGAGGAAGAGCGGCCGGGCGGCCCGCCGCTTCATGGCGGCGGCCACCAGTTCGCGGGTGACGACCAGGCCGGGCGCGGAGGTGGAGCTGGCGACGATGTCGGCCGTCGCGAGGACCTCGGGCAGCTCGGCCATACTGGCGGCCCAGCCCCCGGCCGACGCGGCGGCCTCCTCGGCCTTGGAGAGCGTGCGGCTGGCGACGGTGATGGCCTTGGCCCCGCGGCTCTGGAACGCCTGGACGGTCTTGAGGCCGATGTCGCCGGCGCCGACGACGAGGATGTTCACGGGGGCGAGATCGCCGAAAATCTTGCCGGCCAGGTCCACCGCGACACTGGCGATGCTGATCTGGCCCGCGCCGATGCCGGTGTGCGTGCGGACATGCTTGGCCGCCTGAAAGGTCTTCTGGAAAACCCGGTTGAGCACCGGCCCGGTCCAGCGCCGGGCCAGGGCGGTGTCGTAGGCCGCCTTCACCTGGCCGAGCACCTCGGTCTCGCCGACGATCTGGGAGTCGAGGCCGGAGGCGACGGAGAAGAGATGCGCAATGGCGTCATGGTTCTGCCGCAGGTGCAGCACCCCGTCCAGGTCGGCGGGCGCGCAGCCGATGGTCTCGGCGAAGGCGGTGCGCAGGGAGGAGAGCGGTTCCGCGCCGCGGGCCACGCCATAGAGCTCGACGCGGTTGCAGGTGTTGATCATCGCGAACTCGGTCACGCCTTGGGTCTGCTGCAGCCGGGCGGCAAGGGCGGCGGCGCGGGCCTCGTCGAGCGCGAGTTTCTCGCGGACGGCGAGCGGGGCCGTGTGGTGGCTGGCGCCGAGCAGGAAAAGATGTGAGGGCGTGGGCTCCATCGGTCAGCGGTTGCTCGGGGTGAGGATGACCTGATGGGCCCGGCTGGCGTTCACCGGGCCGAGCGAGAACAGGGCGAGGATGAACATGATGAGGCAAACCCAGGCGAAGCGGACGGAGACCAGCCGCGCCCGCCAGCGCAGTAACAGCACGATGAGGTACACGGACCAGACGCCGACGGCGACGAGGAGCTTGGGCAGGTTGACGGTGTCAGTGTTGTGCGTCCACCAGACCGCGCCGACGCTGAGCGAGATGGAGAGCAGCGAGACGCCCAAGATGAGCAGCCGGGAGTTGATCTGGTCGAGCTGGACGACCGACGGGAGGAACCAGAAGAGCCCGGTGAGACGCTTGTGCTTGAGGCTCCAGTTCTGGAGCAGAGTCATCACGGAGGTGAGGGCCAGCAGGCCAAAGACCCCGTAGCTGAACACCGCGAGGGCGGCGTGCAGTTCGATCCAGGGATTGGTGCCGAAGATTTTCTGGCCGCGGGTCGCATCCCAAGCCGGGATGAGCAGCGAGATGAGGGCGAGGGCGGCCGCATAGCCGGCGGCAAAGAGACCAAGCAGGCTCAGGCGGAAAGTGGTCCCGACAAAGAAATACAGCACCATCGCCGACCAGGCAACAAACTGGACCAGCTCGAAAGTGTTGCCCAGGGGGCAGCCGCCAACGGCCATGCCGCGCACGTAGAGACCGGCCATCTGGGCGATCCAACCGGCGACCAGCAGGGTATTGAGAAAGGCGCGCGGTGGGGGGGCCGCCGACCGCCGGACGAGCCCCAGCAGGCCGGCCCCGAAGCCGGCGAGATAGAGCAGGGCGCCGAGCCACATGAGGGCGCGGTCGGTGGGCAGGGAGGACATGCCGCCACCATGGCAGGGTGGCGGGGGGCGGGCAAGTGCGGCGGCGTAATATTAGATATGACGGGCACTGTGCCCGTGCGGACTGATTGATGCTTGGGCTGGACGCCCCCGGTACTAGGCTTACGCCATGACCTTCGATCCCCAGCCCGTGTTGTTGGAGGGCCGCCATGTGCGGCTGGAGCCCCTGGGGAGGGGGCACCTGCCGGGGCTGCTCGAGGCCGCCCGCGATCCGGCCATTTTCCAGTATTTCCTGACTCCGCCGCTGGGTACCGAGGGCGAGATGACAAAGTGGGTGGACCAGATCCTCAAGGGACAGGCGGCCGGGACCGACGTCGGCTGGGTCACAGTCCGGCGCAGCGACGGCCGGATTGTCGGCGCCACCACCTTCCTCGACATCCGCCGCCACAACCGCGGACT
>Ga0255338_1004743_pt1 | contig 13527 bp, 14 predicted proteins | sample MeOH1_35cm_T4_19_FD_203715 | JGI IMG/M metagenome (GOLD analysis project Ga0255338, IMG submission 203715) | Sandy soil microbial communities from University of British Columbia, Vancouver, Canada - MeOH1_35cm_T4_195 | ecosystem: Engineered > Artificial ecosystem > Sand microcosm > Unclassified ...
TTCATGACCGATACGCTCTCCCTGCTCAAGCTGCGTCGCTCGGTGCCGCCGCAGTTCCTTTCCGCTCCGGGGCCGAAGGGCACCCAGCTCGACGAGCTGCTGGCCATTGCCGCGCGCGTTCCCGATCACGGCAAGCTCGTGCCCTGGCGCTTCATCGTTTTCAGCGGCTCAGGCCGCGAGAAGGCGGCCGAGGTGGTCGCCCGGGTCTTCCACGAGCGCAATCCCCAGGCCAGCGAGGAGCAGGTCGAATTCGAGCGGAAGCGCCTGCTCCATGCCCCGGTCATCGTCGCGGTGGTGTCGCGGGCGCGCGAGCACGTCAAGATCCCGCTCTGGGAGCAGGAACTCTCGTCCGGGGCGGTCTGCATGAACATGCTCGTCGCGGCCTATGCCATGGGCTATGCCGGCTCCTGGCTGACGGGCTGGTTCGCCTTCGACCGCGAGGTACTGACCGCGTTCGGGCTCGACGCGGACGAGCGCATCGCCGGCTTCGTTCATATCGGCTCGCCGACGGCCCCGATCACCGATCGCGATCGGCCGGAGATGTCCGAGATCGTCAGCCACTACGGAGCGTGACGTGACCTGCTACTCCGCGACGAAAGACGATCTCGGCTTCGCGCATGATCCGTTCAAGGCGATCGTGGCGCCGCGGCCGATCGGCTGGATCACGGCGCTGAGCGCCAAGGGCGAGGTCAATCTCTCGCCCTACAGCTTCTTCAACGCGATTTCGGGACGGCCGAACATCGTGATGTTCTCGTCCGAGAGCAAGAAGGACGCGGTTTCCTTCATCGAGGAAACCGGCGAGTTCACCTGCTCGCTGGTGACCAAGGCGCTGGCGCAACCGATGAACATGACCTCGGCGCCGCTGCCGCGGGGGACAAGCGAATATGTCCATGCCGGGCTCGAGATGGCGCCCTCGCGCTTCGTCAAGCCGCCGCGCGTCGCCGGCACGCCGGCCGCGCTCGAGTGCAAGCTGATCTCGATCCAGCAGCTGCAGGACATGCACGGCGAACAGGTGCCGCGCTGGATGGTGCTGGGGCAGGTCGTCGGCATCTTCATCGACGACGCCTTCGTCAAGGACGGGCGCTTCGATACCGCCGGCGCCAATCCGATCGCCCGCTGTGGCTACGCGGATTATGCCGAGGTGACGAGCCTGTTCTCGATCCAGCGGCCGCCGGGCGGGTAGGGCGCCGTTCCGGCGTCATTCTCGGGCTTGACCCGGCATGACGCGCTATGGCCGACCGCGTTTAACCGCCCGCGAGCGGCCCCTTGGCGCGATAGTCGCCGAGCTCGGCGAGCTTGCGGTTGATCGTGTCCGCGTCGAGCGTCGCGCCTTGCGGCAGGGTCAGGCGCGGCGGGTCGAGCGTCACCGTCGCGCCGGGAGCCAATGCCGCGGCCGCCTGCTGGACGCGCGAGGCGCAGCCCCCGCAGTGCATCCCCGAGATTTCAAAAACCTGAGTCATTCGAATCGCCTTCGGCCGTTCATTCAGCCAGTTTCCGAGCGCGCGCGACGAGCCGCTGCGCCCTTGTCAGATGGGGACGATCCAGCATTTCGCCATCGAGCCCGATCACGCCCGCGCCCGGATTGGCCTCGAAGAGCGCGATGATCCGTTGCGCCTTGGCGAGGGCCTCGGCCGAAGGCGAGAAGATCTCGTTGATCGGCGCGACCTGGGCCGGGTGGATCGCCATCTTGCCGGCGAAGCCGTCACGCCGGGCGGCGAGGCACTCGGCGCGGAAAGTCGCCTCATCCCGGAAGAGCGTGAAGACCGTGTCGATCGCGTCGACCTGGGCGGCGCTGGCACCGAGCAGGGTCAGCGAGCGGGCGAGGCGGTAAGGATCGGTGTAGCTGCCATCCTCCAGCCGGTTGGTCTCGGCGCCGAGATCGGCGGAAAGGTCCTCCGCCCCCCAGGTGAGCGCCATCAGACGGTGCGAGGAGCGGGCATAGCTGCCGAGCCCGAAGATGCCCTTGCCGGTTTCGGTGGCGATGGGGAGGATGCGTGTCGCGCCGTCCGGCAGCTCGGTCTCGGCCTCGCGCACCGCGATCTTGGCGGCGAGATGGCCGACATCGGGGCCACCTTCCGATTTGGGCAGCATGATCGCATCCGGCGCGCCGGGCATGACGGCGTCGAGATCGACGTCGCTCATCCCGGTCGAAAGCGCGTTGATGCGCACGATCAGCAGCGGGCGCTTCGGCAGCGCACGGGCGGATTCGAGGAAGGCGCGGGTGATTTCGCGCGCCTGCGGCTTCCGGTCGAGCGCGACGGAATCCTCGAGGTCGAGGATCAGCGCGTCGGCGCCGCTCTCCAGGCCCTTCTGCTGCTTCTTCGGGCTGTCGCCCGGAACGAAGAGGAGCGAGCGCATGCGGTCAGACCGAGACCGTGTCGGGCGCCGGTCGCTTGCGCATGAAGGCTTGCCGGCGGCACTGGGCGACCAACGTGCCGTCCTGCTTGTAGGCCTTGTGCAGGAACTCGACGATGCCGGCATCCGGCCGCGAGCGGGACTCGCGCTTGGCGGCGATCTCGGTCGTGCAGTTCACCGTATCGCCCTCGAAGAGCGGGGCGGGGAAGACGACGTCGGTCATGCCGAGATTGCCGATGGTGGTGCCGATGGTGGTGTCGTTGACCGAGATGCCGATCATCAGCCCGAGCGTGAAGAGCGAGTTCATCAGCGGCTTGCCCCATTCGGTCTCGGTCGCGCAGAAATGCGCGTCGATATGAAGGGGCTGCGGGTTGAGCGTCATGTTGGAGAACAACATGTTGTCCATCTGGGTCACGGTCCGGGTCAGGCCGTGCTCGATGACCGCGCCGACGTGGAAATCCTCGAAATAGATCCCGCCGCGCTTGTGGCGCACCGCATCCGCCATTCGTCGTCCTCCGCATCTGGCCGGCCATTGAGCCGGCGGAAAGTCCTAGAACGCGATTTTGCGGCTGGAAAGCGGAAAGCGTGCGGGAACGGCTTGCGAAAGCGCGCTTAACGCTTCGCTTACCATAATCCTTCACTCTTCGGATCGTGCTTCCGCATCGCGCGGCGGCCGCCCGCCGAAGGTCTAGGGCCTAGATGTTCCTCTTCACCACGCCGCAGAGCCGCGACGCGCAACCCGCCAACCCGGTCGTCAACGCCATCCGCCAGGGCGCCGAGAAGACGGGGGCGGGCTTCGACTATCTGCTCAAGACGGCTCAGCGGGAATCGGCCCTGGAGCCGGACGCCAAGGCGAAGACCTCGAGCGCCACGGGGCTCTTCCAGTTCATCGAGCAGACCTGGCTTTCCATGGTGAAGCAGGAGGGGCCGAAGCAGGGCCTCTCGCAATATGCAGACGCCATCTCCGACAATGGCGGGCGCCTCAGCGTTCCCGACCCCGCGACGCGCGACAAGATCCTGCAACTGCGCAACGACCCCCAGGTCGCCGCCGTGATGGCCGGGGCTCTGACCCAGAAGAACCGCGACCAGCTCGCGTCCAGCCTCGGCCGGCAGCCGCAGGCCGGCGAACTCTACATGGCGCATGTGCTGGGCGCACGCGGCGCCTCCGACCTGATCCGTGCCGCAGCGAGCGATCCCAGCCGCGTGGCGGCACGGGACTTCCCCGAGGCCGCTGCGGCCAACCGTTCGATCTTCTACGACAAGGCCGGCCGGGCGCGCAGCGTCCAGGAGGTCTATGGCACGCTGGCGGCGAGCCATGCCGGCACGCAGCTCGCAGCCGCCGCGACGACGGCGGCGCAGGCGGCGCAGGATGACATGCCGGTGGTCGAGGTGGCCGTCGGCTTGCGTCCGGAACGGGCGCGCGGGCTCGTCGGCCTGTTCTCGACAGGCGGCTCGCGCGAGCCGGTCTCGCGGGCGGTCGCCAATCTCTGGACGACTCCGGTGCAGGGCGGCACGCGCACGGCCTCGGCCGAAGGCGCGGAGCGGTATTATCCGCGTGTGCGCCAGGGTGATGCGGCTGCCTCGACATCTTCCGATGCGGGCAAGGCAGTGACCTCGCCGCTGCCGCCCGCGCGGCCGAACGAGCTTTCCGGAACCGCTGCCACGACGCGCCGCGGGCCGCTCGACCTGTCCTCCTTCATGAATCAGCGGGCCGGAGCATGATCGTTCGCCGTTTCCTGCTCTGGGCCAGGACCGCGCCGGCCGAGGCCCGCGCTACGGGCGCGGCCACGCTCGCCAGCGCCTATCTGCGCTCCGTGCTGTCCGACGAGGATCGGCGCGAGGCCGAGACGGCGCTGATCGCGCTGGTCGACGATCCGTCACCGCTGGTGCGCCGGGCGATCGCCGAGGAGATGGCCTCCGCCGCCGGCACGCCGCGCAATCTCGCGCTCGCGCTGATCGCCGAGCAGAGCGATGTCGCGGCGCTGGTGCTGGCACATTCGCCGGTGTTGACAGAGGCCGATCTGGTCGATGCCGCCGCGATCGGCGATAGGCTGGCGCAGCGCGCCATCGCGATGCGCCGCTCGCTTTCGGCCGGTGTCTGCGCGGCGCTCGCGGAGGTCGGCTGTGAGGAGGCGCTCGTCACGCTCGCCGGCAACCGCACCGCCCAGATCGCCGATTTCTCGCTCGAGCGGATGGTCGAGCGCTGCGGCGACAGCGGCCTGCTGCGTGAGGCGCTGCTCGAACGGGCGGACCTGCCCGCAGGTCTTGTGCAGACCATCGCGGCGCGGGTGTCCGATACGCTGGCGAGCTTCGTTGCAGGTTGCGGCTGGTTGACGCCCGAGCGCAGCGCACGGCTGGCGCGGGAGGCGACCGAGCGCGTCGCCGTCGCGCTCGCCGCCGGCGGCGAGGAGAGTGACGCGCCCGCGATCGTCGAGGTGCTTCGGGCGACCGGCCGGCTGACGCCTGGGCTGATGCTGCGCTCGCTGCTCAGCGGGGAGCCCGCGCTGGCGGAGGCCGCCTTCGTCTCGCTCTCGGAATTGCCGGCCAAGCGGGTTGCGGCCTTGCTGCGCGACAAGCGCGGCGTCGGTCTCAGGGCGCTCTGCCGCAAAGCGGGGCTGCCGGTCTCGCTGGAGCCCGCCTTCGCGGCGGCGATCCTCGCGCTCAACGCCCGCGGCTTCGATGCCGGAGGCATCCGCCCGGGCATCGACCGTGATCTGCTGCGCTCCGTGCTCCTGGCCTGCGAGGCGGATGAGGGACAGGAGACCCACGCGCTGATGGCGTTGCTACGGCGCATGGATGCCGAGGCTGCGCGTGAGGAAGCCCGCGTGCTGGCGGATTCGCTGGCTGATGATGCGGCGCTCGCCCTGCTGGTCGAGGTCGATCCGTCCTTCCTCGTCGAGCTCGAGGCGGAAGACCTGCGCGAAGCGGCCTGAGCCGCGTTTCCGCGCCGTCCCCTAATACCCGAACTGCTCGCGCAGGATGCGCTCGTCCAGGCTGTGGCCGGGGTCGTGCAGCATGACGAGATCGACATTGCGGTCGATCTCGATCGAGACGGCGCTGACCTCGTCGATCTGCGTATGGTCGGCGACCGCGCTGACGGGGCGCTTGTCGACCTCCAGCACCTCGATCGAAATCTTGGCGTGGTCCGGCAGCAGCGCGCCGCGCCAGCGCCGCGGCCGGAAAGCCGAGATCGGCGTCAGCGCCAGCAGCGGGGCGTCGAGCGGCAGGATCGGGCCGTTGGCCGAGAGGTTGTAGGCGGTGGAGCCGGCGGGCGTCGCCAGCAGCACGCCATCAGCGATCAGCTCCGACAGGCGCACCTGCCCGTCGATCGAGATGCGCAGCTTCGCGGCCTGATAGGACCGACGCAGCAACGAGACCTCGTTGATCGCCTTGGCCTTCACGATGCCGCCGCTGCGATCGACGGCCTCCATCGAGAGCGGATGCACGACGCTGCGCTCGGCCGTTTCCAGGCGCTTGCGCAGGCCGCGCTCCTTGAACTCGTTCATCAGGAAGCCGACGGAGCCGCGATTCATGCCGTAGATCGGCTTGCCCGTGCCGAGGAAGCGATGGAGCGTCTGCAGCATCAGCCCGTCACCGCCGAGCGCGACGACGACATCGGCCGAGGCGGGCGCGGCATTGCCGTAGCGCTCGACCAGCTTGGCGAGCGCGGCCTGCGCCTCAGGAGTCTCGCTGGCGACGAAGGAGATCGCGCCGAATTGGTCGGTCATGGCGTGTCCTGGACGCAGGCCTGCGGTATCACGGCAGGCTTAACATGACGAAGCCGCAAGCGGCGAGGGCGGCACCTTGCCCGTCCATGAAAAAAAGGCCGGGCAGGGCGCCCGGCCTTTGGTCGGGAGCGAAGAGGCGTCCGGTCAGACAGCCGTGCTCCACTGCACCGGCACCAGCTCGAAGCCGTTGCCGTCCTTGGCGATGAAGCCGGTGGCCGGGAAGGGCGCATGGTAGAAGGCCACCTGCATGCGGTCGGCCGAGACCATGTCGAGCAGCTTGCGGCGGGTGGCGGCGGCCTGCGGGCCGTCCATGTCGAAGACGGCCGACCAGTCCGGGTTGCGCACGAAGAGCGCGGGGTGATTGGTGGTATCGGACATGATCATCATCTTGCCGTTGCCGGAGGCCAGCGCGAAGACGGTGTGGCCGGGCGTGTGGCCGGGCGCGGCGATCGCGGTCAGGCCGGGCAGGATCTCCTTGCCCGCCTCGAACTGCTTCACGTCTTTGGCGACGGGCGAGAAGACGCGACGGACACCGGCGAAGGCGCCCTTCATCCCTTCCGGCGCGGCGCTCATCTTGGCGTCGTCCATCCAGTAGGCCCATTCAGCCGCCGGCACCATGACCTCGGCGTTCGGGAAGACGGCCGTGCCGTCCTTGAGCCGGAAGCCGTTGATGTGGTCGCCGTGGAAATGGCTGAACACGACGGTCGAGACATTCTTCGGATCGAAGCCGGCGGCCTTGAAGTTCGCCATCCAGGTGCCCGAAGTGGGCGCGCCGGAATCGCCGTTGCCGGTGTCGATCAGGGTGAGCTTGTCGCCATTCTGGATGGCCAGCGTGGTGAAGGTGATGTTGAGCGCGTCCTGAGGCAGGAAAGCCTGCGCCATCGCCTTCTTGACGTCGGCGAGCTCGGCGTTGCGGACGAAGCCCTCGAGCGGGCGCTTGCCGAAGCCGTCATTGATCGCCGTCAGCGTAATGTCGCCGACCTTGTAGCGGTAGAACCCGGGAGCCTGGTTCACGGACGTTCCTTGCGCTTGGGCCGGGAGGCCGAGCCCGGGCAGATCGAGCGTTGCGGCGGCGGCGAGGGCGCCGGCGCCAGCAATGGCGGCCCGGCGCGAGACGTAAGCTTCCTGCATCTTGTTCTCCCCTCGGAATCGGCAGCAGACTAGCGAGAGTGGTTGAGCATTCAACCGGAGCCGATTGACGAAAGGTCAAGTTTCCGTGAGGCAGGCGGGGGAAGCCGGCTCGGCGGCGGCGGCGGCCGGCTCGCGCCGGGCCAGAGCTCGCAACATCGCGGCGCAGAGCGCGAGCGAGCCCATCACGCCCTGGCCCGAGCAATCCGCGACCAATGCCTGGAAGGCTGTCGCCTCCTCGCTGGCCAGGCACTGCAGGCTCCAGCTCCAGCCGGGCGCCTTCTGCCGCAGCAGGGAGACGGCGACGTCGATATCGGCGCTGACGGCGCCGAGTGTCTTCCAGAAGGAGCCGTGCTGGTAGATGCCGCCGGCCGGGGTTCGCCGCGTGGCGAGCCGCGTCGGCTTGCGGCGCACCGTGAAGCCGAGCGCCTCGTAGATATCGGCATCCAGTTCACGGTCGGGCTTGCTGGAGGTCTCGCAGCGCGCAGCCAATGTCAGAAGATGAGTCCGGTCGTCCATTCGAGGTTCGCACAAGGATCGATCGAGGAGAGGCGGCCTCGAGGCGGCCGGATCGGTCATTTACCGCAAGATGGTGCATGCCGGCCAGCTACCTCGCCAGCCGGCGTCGCAAGCCTGTCCCCTACCTCGTCACGGACCGACGACGAGACCGCGAGCGCGGCCGCCGGGCACGCGGCAGGAGCAGCCTGTTCCGAGCGGGGCGGGGTCATAGAGCGTGCAGATCCGCACGGGCGTGCTGCATTGGCCGCCAATGGCTTCAGGCGCCACCTCGTAGACCGGATAAGCGGGGTAGGCGTAGGTCGGATAGGCCGCTACCGCGCCGAGCGTCGCGGCTGCCGCAAGGCCGGAGGCTACTCCCCAATAGGGATCACCACCCCAGCCCCAATAGCGTCGATAGGGGTAATAGCCGCCGCCCCAGTATGGCCGGCGATAGATGCCCGCCCCATGCCAGCCGCCGCGCCACCCCCAGCCACCGTGCCATCCGGCGCGATAGCCCGGGAAGCCGGGCCGCAATCCGACGCCCCGACCGTACCAGCCTCCACCATGCCAGCCGCCGCCACGCCAGCCACCGCCGTGGAAACCACCGCCATGGAAACCGCCTCCGTAGCGAAACTGCGCCGAAGCGTCGCCGGCGGCGACGAAGAGAAGCGGTGCGACGGAAGCGGCGACGAGCAGAGCACTACGCATGCGAACCTCCCCCACAAGCGGGACTCACCCTGGACTTCAAACGTCGGGCGCAGGATCAGGTTCCTCCTGCGGCATCGCGATCAATCACCCCAGAAGGGCGACTGGGTCTTGCAGCGGTAGCCGACGAAGCAGGCTTCGCTGTCCTTGCTCGGCACCCAGGCGGGGTCGAGAAACTCGTCGAACTGGCAGAAGCTGCGATCGCGCACAAATCGATCATAGGTGTAGCCGCCCGTGCCGAGCACGATGGCGCCCTGCCGCTGTACGTCGCGCTGGCTGGCGGCACAGGGCCGCGAGACGGTGGAAGGGCGCGTCTGGGCCTCGGCGGCCGTCGCCGTCAGGGCGAGAAGGAACGCAAGCACGACAAATCTCATCAGCGCCTCCTGTGACGCAAACCACCGGCATCGAGCCGAGACACCTTCCAACCGTTCCAGGCCGCGCTGACCGACATCCGGCTGATTCCGCATCGCCATGCGGCGCGGCCGGCGTGGTGTGAGCCTATCCTCGAACGGCCGCCCAGCGAAGCGGCAAATCCGACCGCCCCGACATGCCGCCACGAATATCGGTGCCGGCGCCGCGCCGCTTGCCGAGGCCGGTTCGAGGGAGCCTGGCAAGACCCCGCCCGGAGAGGCCAGATGAGGTGAGGGCTGCTGCATTGTTGGAGAAAGTTACAGGCGGGCGGCGCATGAGCGATGCCGTTAAACCCGCTTGTTATAGTCGATGCATGATCGTTTTCATGTATATTATCAGAGTGATTATATTACGTTTGGTAAGTAAAGTTCGATCGTCACTTTATATCAATTTGTGATGCTGGCTAAGGGATCGGTTCCGCGTCAATTTCCGTGGCATTTTTGAATAAATCTCATGTGATCTGTCATTAAAGTGTCAATTGCTTAAAATTTATGCAAATTTACCTTGGGTAATGTCTCGGATCGTATTGCGATGCACTATCATTCCGTATAGTCACCGATTGATGAACGAGGGCGCTTGCCGCCCGTGTCAGGCAGGGACAGGTGTTTCGATGGCGATCAAGGGCGATGGTCAAGACAATTTCCTGTTGGGGACATCCGGCGACGACGAAATCAAGGGCCTCGGGGGCTCGGATATCCTGTCTGGTGGTGCCGGCAATGACTCGCTCGATGGCGGTGCCGGTGACGACATTCTCTATGGCGGTGCGGGCAAGGACAATCTGAGCGGTGGCGGCGGTGCCGACTACCTGGATGGCGGCGCCGGAGCTGATGAGCTGAACGGCGGAGCCGGTGGCGATCAACTCCTCGGTGGTGCGGGGGCGGACGTCCTTAACGGCGGCAAGGGCGACGACGTCCTGACCGGCGGAGCCGGGGCCGACAGCTTCGCCTTCGGAGAGGGGTTCGGTTTCGACGTCATCACCGACTTCCAGTCGAACGACAAGATCAACCTGACCGCGCTTGCGGCCATCACCAGCCTCGACCAGATCACCTTCTCCCAGGTCGGCTCCAACGTCGTGGTTCAGGTGCCCGGGAACAAGGGCGGGTCCATCGTCATCGCTGGCGCGACCGTTGCGGAGGTGAAAGCTGCGATCGAGGTCGCCTGCCTGGTGCGCGGCACGCGGGTGCTGACGCCCGAAGGAGAGGTCTGCGTCGAGGAGCTGAAGATCGGCGATCTCGTGACGACGGCCGATGGCGTGGCGAAGCCGGTGAAATGGGTCGGGCGTCGTGGCTATGGCCGCCCCTTCCTCGCTGGCAACACGCGGGTCGCGCCGGTCGTCTTCAAGGCCGGCTCGCTTGGTCCGAATACGCCGGTGCGTGATCTGAGCGTCTCGCCCGAACACGCGGTCTTCGTCGATCATGTGCTCGTGCCTGCCTATCTGCTGGTCAATGGCCGGTCCATCTACCAGGATATGGGGTGCGCCCGCGTCGAGTATTTCCACGTCGAATTTGCAGCGCCGGAGGTGATCTTCACCGACGGGGCGCCGACGGAAAGCTATGTCGTGCATGACAATCGGGCGATGTTCTCCAACCACGCCGAATACCATGAGCTCTACGGTAAGGAAGCTGCGGAGCAGGGCGAGAAGCGTCGCCGCTTCTACATGATCTTCGAAGGGGCCGGGCTCGATGCCATTCGTGAGCGGCTGAAGGCGGAAGCCGAGGCGGCCGCCTGATTTTGCGGCCAGCTGCAGCACGGGCCTGGAGTTTGTCTGAGCGATGAAACGCCGAGGGAACATTTTGCAGGAGGATTTCCCTGCCGGTGACGTGCGTGTCATGCAGGTCGCCAGGGGGTTGTTCGTTCTGCGCTACATCTCGAGCGATGGGCAGGGCAATGCTGCGCGCATCGTGGTCAAGCCCTCGGCCGGCTCGAAAGTCGAGCTGATCACGGAGGATATGTCCGGGGTCGGCATCATGAGCGCTCCAGGCGAGGCGCTCGTCGTCCGGGCACTCGAGCCGGGTTCTCTCGATGTTTCGATCGGCGCCGGTGGTTCGGCCCATCGCCACGCCCATCTGGTCTTCGAGCGCGTCACGGCGACGGTCGCCTCCGCGGCCGGTGATTCCCTCTTCGCTGCCGCGGCAGCCCCGGCTCGGATGCCCTCCATCGAGATCCTCGCGCATGTCGCGCGGCGCGGAGATGTCGTCGTCGGGAGTGGCGAATGGATATCCGGGCCGCAATTCCCGCTCGCAATCGAGGGGCTCCAGATTTTCTGGCGCGACCGGCCGGCGGATGTCGATCTGGAGATGGAGGCCGTCCATTCGGTTCGGGGGCGCCGCCAGTCGCTCGGGACGGCGCAGGCCGGGGCCTTCCTCGGGACGCGCGGCATGGCCGCTCCGCTGACGGCGCTGGCCTTGGGGCTGACCGGGCCGCGGGCGTCGCGGTATTCGCTTCAGTGCGAGGCCCTGTTCCTTGGGGCGCAGGTGCAGCGCCGGTCGGGAACGGACGTGAAGCTCTCGGGGCCAACCGGTCTCGAGCCGCTTGTCGGGCTGTGCCTGTCGATCGTGCCGGCTGCCGCCGTCAGCCAGGCGGAGCCGCCGATGACCAGGGCCTTCATCGCGCCGCAGCCCGAACCGCGCCAGGAGGTCAATCCGGACGTGGTGCAAACCACCGGTTCGGCGGGGCGTGTGCGGGTCTTCCGCAAGTCCCGAATCCAACAATCTGTCCACCATTGAGATGAACGCGGTGATTGAGGAACGTATCTGATGGCGACCTACGATTACACCGAAGCTCAATTTGGCTCGAAGATCGACGCGACCGGGCTGTTCACCGACGCGGAGAGCGAAGCCATTCTGGGCGCGCTCGAGCGGGCGGGCGTGTTCAGCTCCGGCAGCACGGCAGGCGACAAGGCCAGGACCGACACGCTTCCCGTCGATGAGACGGCTGAGGCGGGCGTGGAGGTTGCCTTCTACGAGGGCGCCCCGTCGGGCGACATCGTGCTGGACCCGGCCACCCGCGCGGCGATCTTCGCCACCAACGACGGGGTCGACCTGACGTTCTCGAGCCAAGGCCCCTCCAGTGCCAAGACGGCCATCGTCACCGGTGACGGCGACGATTCGGTCACGAGCCTGGGCGGCAGCAACGATGCGATCCTCGTTTTCGAAGGCGACAACACGGTTCAGGCCGGCGGTGGCGACGACACGATCGTCGCCGGCAGCGGCGACGATCAGATTGACGCCGGGTCCGGCAACGACATCGTCATCGCCGGGGCGGGCGACAACCATGTCGAGCTCGGGGGCGGCGACGACATCGTCTTCGCCGGCGACGGCGACGACACCATTCAGGGCGGCTCGGGCGCCGATCTCATCGTGGCCGGAGCCGGCGACAACACGATCGAGGGCGGCAGCAGCGCCGACACCATCCAGGCGGGCGGCGGCGACGACAGCATCATTGGCGGCAGCGGCGCCGACGTCATCCTGGCCGGTGACGGCAACAACTACATCGATGGCGGTACCGACAGCGACTCGATCGTCGCCGGCGGCGGCGATGACACCATCATCGGCGGCACGGGCGACGACACGATCATCGGCGGTGGCGGCAACGACACGATCGACGGCGGGAACGGCAACGATCTCATCTATGCCGGCGAAGGTGGCAGCTCCAGCATCCTCGGCGGCAACGGCAACGATACGATCTTCGCGGATGGTGCCGGCGATACGATCGTCGGCGGCAGCGGCGCCGATGTTCTCAACGTCACCGGCTTTACCTTCGATCAGGTCACCGGTTCGCAGACGACCGGCAGCGTCACGACGATCACCTTCGATACCGGCGACACGCTCACCTATTCCGGCGTGGAGACGATCATCTACAAGGAGCCGGGCAGCGTCTGATCCCGGGCCGACGCCCAGGCGATCGCAGGCTTACCGAAAGAAGGGCCGTCTCGGCCCTTCTTTTTTGTTGGGCTCGTTCGGGAAAGCACTTTCGAGAGAAACAACGCCGGATTGCGTAAAGAAAATGCAGAAACGAGAATCTAGAGCTTTCAACGTTTGAAGAAATGCGGAATTAGTCCGGCTTGGCATTTTCTCTAGCGGCAAGAGCCTAGTCTCGCGAAAGAAGGATCATGTTCGACGACGCCTCGCTCTACGAACAGCCGGTTCCGCTGTCGAACGAGTGGGGCCACCATCGCATCTACGCCCCGCAAGCCTACCCCAATATCCGTTGCGCGCTGACCCTGCCGCTCGTCATGGGGGAAGCGGCGGCCGTCGCGCAGCAATTTCCGATCTGCTGGCGGCAGGAGGGGGCGAGGGTACGGCTTGTCGCGCTGATCCACATGCTGACGCCGGAGAAGCGACATCTGGCGCCGATGCTGTCGAGCTATCCGCTCATTGGCCAGGCCTATCCCTTTGTGGTGCCGGACGAGGCGATGATCGAGCGGCAGCTCGTGGTCTTCGATCGTTCGCTCGCGGACAGTCCGACGGATATCGGGGCGCCATTGATCCTCGCGACGGGCCGTCTCAGCAAGGCGTCGATCATACGCGCCAGGACTGCGCTCCAGCTCGGCCGTGCCATGGCGGGTACTGAACGCCTGTCGCAGGAGCTGCACGCGGCCGGCTTTCTTGAGCCCTGGCCGCTGAATTTCGATCTCGGCCACGGTGTCGCCTTCGAGAGGAGCGACCTGCTCGTCCTTTCCGCCAGGGCCCTGGCCGATCCG
>Ga0255338_1004745_pt1 | contig 13523 bp, 10 predicted proteins | sample MeOH1_35cm_T4_19_FD_203715 | JGI IMG/M metagenome (GOLD analysis project Ga0255338, IMG submission 203715) | Sandy soil microbial communities from University of British Columbia, Vancouver, Canada - MeOH1_35cm_T4_195 | ecosystem: Engineered > Artificial ecosystem > Sand microcosm > Unclassified ...
TGATCGTATTCAGCTTTACGGTTCCTGCATTGAACGGATACTGATCAAATGTAGCAATCACCTGCTGAGGCAGACTGAACTGCTGCTGCAACTGTGTACGCACATAAAATGGACGGGCGAACATGATATTGGCCATGTCAATAACATTTTGCGTCCACAAGGCAGTGTCAACGGGCCATTGCAGCCACTGTGGCGTGTAGGGAGTTCCGCCAACACCCCATTTGTCAAAATGACGATCCATCTCAGGAAGCATTTCGAAATACATTCCTACAACATAGTTGTACGTGTTGTACGGATAGAACGTGGTGTTCATCAGGTCGGCATAACGGTTCACGAAGTAAATGCGGAAGGAATCGTTCTGCAGCAAAGAGCCCATCATGTACGAATGCGGATTCATTACAGCAGGATTGAGCGCACGCGTAAGCATATTGACGGTATCGGAACCTAAAGCAAGATCCAGGTCCCACAATACATAACGCCATGGATCTTTGTGGTCTGTGGGTCGCCAGAACTTGATGTTGTTCGTGTAACTACCGATCCAGTCCGTATTGGCGAAAAACGTTTCGATAATGAAGTAATCGCACATGTTTCCGAAATCCCACATCGTAGCGGCAGAATCAATATTGGCCTGCACACGCATATCGTTCCCTCCGATGTAGGTGTAGGTAGCAGTGAAATTCTTGTTGTCGCCTTCGATGATGTCTCCGTTGAATTGCAGAAAATCAACACTGTCATCGTCGCACGTGGAATTGTTTGCGATGTAATGTTTGTCCTGCTTCTCCCGCAATTCGTACACGCCCCAGTATTGCCCGTTGATGAAAACCACAGTAGAAAACCCATCCATCATATCCACATCGCACACCGGCTGAACGATTTTGTGAATCATCCGGTCACGCATGTGTGCATTGTTGTAGTCTGTGCCCGCATTGCGCAGATTGAAACCACGGTATTCGGTTGCGGGTTTATCAGGAAATAACTGGTAATTCAGCGGCTTCGATCCGTAGTCGTCGTCGCAATCGATGAAGAATCCTTTCTGCGCAAAGATTTTCGAATAATTTCCCTGTATGCGGATGGATGCCGGGGTTTCAAATTTCAACGTGTGCGTGGTGTCGAAAAAAGAAATGTTACAGGGACGCACCCAGCCCTGCCAGAAATTCGCATCGGGAAACGGAATATCCGCAATGTTTGTATCGGGTGTATTGCCCATCATGTAGATGCCATAATCCTGGTCGAACAGATTGTATGGATCAGTGGTGATGGAAACAACGGGCAGTGTTATATTTTCATTGATGAAATACGAAGCAGCGGCAATCGGTCCCGGAAGATAATGTGTGTCGGTCGGAATGAGTTTTGCCCGGAGCACCATCGTCGCAGGAATCGGTATTGCAGAGGAATACACCGGAGAGGAAGTTTGCGGATCCTGTCCGTTCACCGTATAATAAATGCTGCCGGGTGTTGCTGCCGTGATGGTTGTAGCGGGAGTGCCGGTGTAAAATCCGGAAGTAAGTGCAATGGTTGGGGAAGCGCCATAGCCGCTGTAACACGCCGTCGAATAGTTCGTGGTATCGGGAGTGGGCCGATTGAACAAACACCAGTTTGCAGAACCATCGGGCCAGCGTCCGCGCGAGTGATTCATCTGCATAGCACCAATCGTTATGGAATCTGCAATAACACCGGATGCATTCTTCAGAATCAGTTTCTGTCCGCTGCTGTTGAGCGAATAGCTGGTGTGAAGATTTACGTCAGCCGCAAACGGAAAATAGGTTACAGCCGTGTCCGCAACGCCGAGGAGAATTGCCGGCATCATGGTGAGATCATCGAGACCGGAAGACGCATTGTGTGTTTCAATGGCAAGCGTATTTACACCGGGAAGCAGGATGGTATCAAGCATCCCGGAGGGCACGTAGAACAACGCGGAGAATCCGCCGTTCTGATAATTCTGCGCTTCGTGATCGTCGTACGCATATTCATTATACGCGCAGGGAACATTGGCAGCACCCACACCGAAGCGTGCAATTTCTTTTCCATTGAGGTAAGCAACGAATGCATCGTCGAAATCGACCAGGAAGGCAATGGTGGGAATGATACTTGTGTCTGCAACCGAAAAAGTGCTCCGCTGGTAGAGGGAAATGGTCGGAGAAATTACGGTTGCATCATCGCCGTCACCGTAACCGATGGGGCCCGGGGCGAGAATCCATCCGCTGTCGTTGAAGGACGGAGCCGCCCAGTTAGCAGGAGGCTGAAACAATCCCGGAAAATATCTCCAGTTCATTGCCCAGTACAAGGGGATTTCCCAATGATCGAAATAATCGCGGCGATTTTTTCCGGAGAAGAAAACAGTGAGATGGTCTCCCGGCTGAATGTAAATAGTCGGGAACGTCCATGAGCGAGAATCCAATCCTTCGTTGCACGTGATGGTGTAGCCGGCCATATTGACCGCAGTGGAGCCGGCGTTGTAAAATTCCACCCAGTCTTTGTTGTCTCCGTCTTCATCGGCGAAGGCAGAATCGCCTGCACTGGATACTTCGTTGATGTAGATCTGTGCGGGAGAGAAAACAAATAAAGCGAGGGAAAATGCGGTGAGTAGAAGTTTCTTCATGCCGGGCGTTAAGGGATTGCTATTCTAAAAATAGGACTTTTCCACAGTTTCCTGTATCCGGTGCCGTGCGTTCCGGTGCGCGGAGTCAGGATCATGAAAGAACCCGGAACGGGAAACTGTATGTTAGACGCAATGTTGCTCCGGAGGTTTAGCCGCATTTTAACATTTTCCGTGCTGTTGGTGTCCGTAGAGGCGTGTTGAAGCCGGTGGAACGATATTTGTGTTTCGTGCTATCTTTACACCGCTGATGAAAAAGTACCTTTTCTGTTTGTCCGTTTTATTGTGCGGTGTAGCCGCTCACGCCGATACCACCGATCTCTACCGGATCAAATACCGAGGCACACAGATCGCCGAATTTTCGGAAGGAGAAATCATCCGCTTGATATTCCGTTCCGACAGCGTTTACTCCAACGATTCAATCTGGGTAGATGTGCTCCGCGATGCACCGTGTGCATATTGCGATTATTCCATGCTCATCTTCGGCGACAAAGGTCCGATGCTGGTCGACTCTTCCCAGCACACGCAGGATTTTTACATTCCGCTGAAACCATTGGTAGAGTATCGCCGCAAAAACGGCACGAAGGAATTCCACGGTTACTACACGGAATATCTCGACGATAAAGGACGGAGCAGGGTGGTGGCGTTTCGGGTGACTTTCGAGTAAGGAACGCGGATTTTCTTGTTCGGTGTTGTTAGTTTCTCCGATTGGATCAATCCGCTTTACGACAAGGTTGCATTTTGGATTTTATGAGATAAACTCAGCCGACATATTTCATAAAATCCGCCGACAGGTATGGGTTCATTTACTCCGCTCATCAACCCAAAGGCGCAGCAAACAACAGGCATAAAAAAACCCGTTCCGGTTCATAGAAAGTGACCGCCATACGTAGTATGTATTGTCCGGGTTACATTTTCAGGTCAAAATCGTTGTTCAAAGTTTCGAACAATTCTGCGGTACAGTGCGTATAACTCTATGCATGGATTTATGCCTGCACATGGAAACCGCAAATATTGCCCGGTTTTCTCTTTGAAATAGCAATATCTGCATCGTTTGTTAATCCGGAACTACCACTTATATAGGGTTAACGGGAATTAGCAATTGTTGGTCCGGCAGTTGTATTCAGTTTAGCATTACCCCTGCTATGAAAACGCCTTTACATTTTGTTGTTGCTTTTACTCTGTTTCCGTTTGTTGCCTTCGCGCAGCAGGATGGACCCAATGCGCCTGCTTCGACCGAGAACCAACCGCTTTCTTCGTGTACGGTCTGCACCGGAGCCGACTGGGACAGTACAGATAATGTGGCAGCAATTGACGGGCAGTTTTCGAGTGTGACCTTGCAGCCTTACCTGAATTGTTTTCAGTCGTCGTGTTATTTCTCCCGTCACCTTACCTGCTACAACTACGGGTTCAATGTTCCGTCAAATGCAACGATCGATGGGGTGACAATCACGGTGGCCGGTGTACCCGATGGAAATGGTGCAGTGCACGACCAGGTTATCCAGTTGCGCCGCGATAATCTCAACAATCTTTACGGTACCAATCTTTCTGCTCCTCAGGCATGGAACATGAATCAACCCGATCATACTTACGGAGGCTCGACTGAGCTCTGGGGCTTAACCTGGACACCGGCCGATGTGAACTCTTCCGATTTCGGTTGTTACATCAAGCTCGATAATAGCGGGTCTGTTGCTCATGCCGTGATGATAGATGCCGTACTGATCACGGTCAACTATTCCATCGGACTGACTACCTACGCAGTTACGTCCTCACCTCAGGAGGTAAGCGTTTATCATGATGCGGCAAACCAGATGCTGAATGTGGCAATGAACCTTCCACCGAACACAATCGTGGAAGTTACGCTGGTGGATCTCATGGGCAGAGTTTGTTACACGCAACAGGTGAATACTTCGGAAAGCAGCACTCTGCAGATCGATACGGAGTTTCTTACTCCGGGAATTTATACCTGTACCGTTGCCGGCGGGGACACCCGGTTTTCGCAGAAGTTTGTGAGGTAGCCCGGCAAGAGCAAGGCGCCAACTCCCCACTCCCCCTTATGCGCTTTTAGAGCATTTATCCGTTTACAAACGTTTGCTCCCGACTAGTGCCAATCCCGTGTTTTACATTAGCGCCTCTGGTCAAACCTTAAAGGTTTTTAAAACCTTAAAGGTTTACCGGCGAACCCATCCATGAAGCGCAGACTGTTCATCGGCACACTATGTTTCCTCGCGGCATTACTTCACGCGCAATCGCCAAGCGGAATTAATTACCCTCTTGCTCAATGCATCGGCGGGACCTGTCCTTCTCCTTCCGGTGTGAAATCACACATCACGTGTTCCTTCGTGGATTCTCTCACAGAGACATTGTACACCGCCGGACAATTCCGCACACTCGGATCACAAACAAGGATCGGTATCGGGGCGATCAACGCGGCAACAGGAGCACTGCTTTCTTTTGCACCGGTAATTGATACGTTTGGTTGCATTTACGCAATGGGAATCAAAGGCGATACACTTTTCGTAGGCGGACATTTTACGAAAGTGAACGGCGTAACACGAAACAACTTCGCCGCAATACGCATCAGTACCGGAGCCTTGCTTCCAACCTTTAACACAGGAATTGGCGGCGTAGGGGATACGGTGTTTGCAATTACTGTTTACAACGGAAGAATTTACGTGGGAGGAAAATTCACGACGGTGTTCGGGCAACCACGGACGAATATTGCGAGAGTGAATTATGACGGGACGGTGAACGGATGGAATCCTTCCGTTGGAGGAGTGGTGACGAAAACCCTGCAGAGTACGACAAGGATACTTGTAATTGCGAGGGTTGGTGTACTGGAAACACGCTTGATCAGAATCGATACAGCAAGCGCAGCAACGTTGTTTGCGATCATGACAACGACCGGCTCAACCGCACCGTACTCGCAATCCATTCAGGATATGGTGACCCGGGCCGATTCAGTGTACGTGGTCGGACAATTTTATGAGATTGACAACAACACTTCTTATCAGCAATATGTGGTGAGCTGCATGACAACCGGTGTTGAACGTCATGGTATTGCTATTCCCATTGAAGATCAGCTGTGGACCGCAAACAGACTTTCAATTGAATTCTACCGGGATAGTGTTTACATCGGAGTGTACAACGGATTCAGTCGTAATCCGTTATATCACAGATTGTATGTCGCCCACTATAAGGGTTCTGCTCTGCGGGTTGTGAAAATTTATAATTCACAGATTCCGTCGACAAACGATGGAAAATTTTGCGAAGACCTATTGATCAGTAACGCCCGCATGTTTGAAGTGGAGCGATATGCAGATCATACTTCGAATCCGTATGGCTCGTACAGTTGCGCAATTTTCAGTTGGTGTATGAAGATTCCTTCTCAGCCCGGCAACTGGCTCGCCGCACCTGACAGCATTTGTCCCGGCGATACATTCTGGCTGGTGGTGCAGGACAATCACATGTATGCAACGTACAATTGGTTTACAGGTTCTCCGAACACAACATTATTTCCGGCTGGTGATTCGTGCAGGGTGGTGACCACCGCTGCATTTACTTTTTGTAATGTCAATGTCCGGGGAGTAACTTCCTGCGGCATTCAGAACGGAACGGGCAGATCGAAAAATATTTACGACAAAATCGCCCCGCTTGTTTCTGCAGGTCCGGACGATTCACTGTCCTGCATTGTGACCCAAACAACACTGCACGCAACATACAGTACATTTCCTGCAAACAATCCTGTATCCTGGGCGTGGTCACCAAATGTATTTAGTGCAGCGGATTCCTGTGTAATAACGATTCCGGGAATGTATTACGTTACCTGTACCGGCGCTAACGGTTGTCACAAAACGGATTCTGCTTTCGTGTTTGCCGACACCATTCCGCCAGTCATCGTTCCCTTCGGACCAATGCCTGTGATTACTTGCGCGAATCCATCCGTAACGCTCGATGCATCTTCGGTTTATCCGGTTGATTCCCTGCAATGGATCATTGGCGCCGGATCATTTGCAGATCCGGCAACAACTTCTGTTCCCGGAAATGTTTTGTTGGTTGTTACTGACAGAAGAAACGGTTGTTCCTCAACAGATACCTTAACAATTTTACAGAACATTACTGCACCGGTAGTGAGTGCAATCTATACTGACAGTACCCTTACATGCAGTGTCGATTCAATACTGTTAACGGGATACTCCTCCGATCCGGATGTGATTTTCCATTGGGAAAATTCGCAGGGAGATTCTTTTCCTGACCCGATGTATGCCGATACGATTGATGTTTACGGTGTTTACGGAATCGATACATCGAATGGATGTTCAGCCGGTCCTTCCATTGTGATTGTGAGCGGTTGGTACACTCCACCTTCTGTCAGCGCAGCAACAGATTCATTCAACATCAACTGTTCCTATGATTCTGTTCAGCTCGGCGGATCGTCGCTTACACTCGCAGCAACTCTGCAGTGGACAGATTCTATTTCATTCTATGCAGCAAATCCGGTAATGACCGGAACCCAGGGAATGTACTATCTCATTGCTACAGATACACTGAACGGTTGCGTTGCTGTTGATTCGGCTTATGTTGGATTTCAGGCTACGCTCGATGTGGCTGGTGTGAATGATACTGTTATTTGTCCCGGAAGCGGAGCCGTGCTGAATGTCGTTCCCATTGGCGGAACTCCATCGTTCTCGTATCAATGGAATAATTCTGCGGGTACTACTGCACTGGTAACCGTGTATCCAGCCGACACGTTGCAGTACATTGTTACTGTAACTGACGGTGCAGGTTGTTCCGGTGAAGACACAGTGATCGTAAATGTTCCGGACGCGATCATGGATTCCGTTCTTTCATTCCAGCCTTGCGATCCGTTGCAGCCAACCGGACAAATTCAGATTTATCCCTGGGGTGGAGTCCCGCCGTATCAATTCTCCGGGGATAACGGACTCACCTGGCAAACAAGCGGAGTGTTTGGCTCACTGGCTTACGGCAGTTACCAGTTTCTCATCCAGGATGCAATAGGCTGTACACTTTCAGCAGCGGGAAATATCGATACGAACTCGTTGAGCCCCGCTCCTGAGTTTCTTGTGAGTACTTCACCGGAACTCGGCGATACAATTGTAATTGTTGATATTTCAAATCCACGTCCCGACAGTGTGGTTTGGGATTTTCCGCCCGGAACAACAATCATTGATACATCAATGTTCTCGCCGTCCATCATCCCGGCAGATACAGGGGCGTTCGATGTATCCATGCACGCATTCTACGGAACCTGTGAAGTGATACTTACGCGAACAGTAAATATCCAACCATTCGATTCGCTCAATGCGCAACCGTGGGCAATGAATGCAATTGACTCGCTGATACTTTATCCGAATCCGAACAGCGGAACATTTACTGTGCACGCAGAACTCGAAGGCAAGCAGGATTTTGTTGTGCTGGTGCTCGATGAACTCGGAAACGAACGCGCGCGCACACTGGTAAGCGAAGCAGACGAATGGACGGGACAAATGAGTGTAAGTAATCCTGTTCCCGGAAATTATATCCTTCGTGTAATTGCGGAATACGATTCTGCCGAAATGGTGTTTGTGATTTCGCAATGAGAAAAAGGATTCATATATATCTTCTGTTCGCACTACTGAGTTGCGGTTCGCTGCATTCACAGAATCTCGAGAAAGTAGGGAAGAAGGATATGATTACCGTTGGAGGAGCAATGAATCTGAATTCGATTTTCTATGATGCGGTTGGATTCACCCCGCGAAGAGATCCGTTCACCTGGTACTACAACGGATCGCTTAACGTAACGATTCTGGATGTATCCCTGCCCTTCACGTACAGTTACTCGAACCAGCATGGAACATACACGCAACCGTTCAATATGCAGAGCTGCAGTCCGAAATACAAATGGGTGCAGGCGCATATCGGAACCACAGCGTTGACGTATTCGCCATACACGCTGGGTGGACACATGTTCACCGGCGGAGCGCTTGAACTTACCCCGAACGGCTTTTTCATCGGAGGAATGTACGGTCGGTTCCGCAAAGCTGTGCAGGACGATCCTGTTACTTCGGCGCAGGGGGAAATATCCTACAAGCGCATGGGTTACGCGTTCAAAGCGGGATACGAGCACGAAGGAAATGCATTGACGCTTTCTTACTTCCACGCGAAAGATGAACCGGGTTCTCTGCTGTTCGTTCCGCCGGATGCCGATCTTACTCCAATGGAAAATTCCGCAATCGGTCTCAGTGGAAAAACACTTTTGTGGAAGTCATTGACTTTGAACGGAGAATTTGCCGCTTCCGGATTAACCCGCAACATTTATTCGGAGATTGAAACCACCGAATACAATGGTTGGGAGAAATGGCTGGTGCAGACACACACCACTACGGAGTTTTTCAAAGCGTGGAAATTTTCCGTCGGTTATACACTGAAAACATTTTCTGTTTCTGTACAACACGAACATGTTGATCCGGGTTACCAGACATTGGGTGCGTACTTCTTCAGCAACGATCTTGAGAATTGGACTGTTGCGCCGGCATTTCGTTTTCTCGAAGGAAAATTGTCGGTGAGTTTTAACACCGGATTCCAGAAAAACAATCTCGCCGGCGATCGCCTGAGCACCACTCAACGCTGGGTTGGAAGTGCAAATGTTGCGTACAATCCTTCGAAGCACTGGATGCTGAATGGAGCCTATTCGAATTTCACTTCATACACACGGAACCGTCCGGTTGCAGATCCGTTCTGGACTCCGTCACCTGCAGATACGCTGAGTTTCTACCAGGTGGCCCAACAGGGAAACGCAACTGTCGCGTATAACTTCGGTGAGAAAATAACGAAGCAGAGTTTTGCATTGATCGGTTCTTACCAGGTTACCGGTCAGCAGCAATCGGGTGATGTACTTCCGCAAACGCAAATCCTCAACGGGAATTTCACGTGGAATGTGCAATGGATAAAAACGAAATGGTCGATCACCACATTGGCGAATTACAACCAATCGGAAGCGGGCACGTTATTCACACAACAATTCGGTCCGGGAATTCAGCTCGGAAAATCTTTCATGCAGAACCGTCTGCGTTTTTCCGGTGGAGGAGTCTACAACCGCTCGATGGCAAATTCTGTTCTGCTGAATCACGTGATCAGTTACCGCTCTCAGCTTTCTTTCACTCCGAAAGTGCACAATCCGAAACACGGACGTCCGTCACTGAGTGCGAATGCGGTGTATGTAACAAAGCTGCCGGTGGTGGAGGGGTTGGAGGCAACGGGGGAGTTGACGGTGACGGTGAATGTTGGGTATTCGTTCTAACGAACATTTTTCTTTGCGTATCCTCCGCGCCTCTGCGCCTCTGCGGTTGAAACAGCAAACTGATGATGCAACCGTCAATTGATCTTTTCAACGAGAATGTCATCGAGGTAGATTACCATATCCCTATCCTTCGTATTCGCCGTTATCCCAAACTCAATACTCGTGTACATTCCCTTCGTTCCCTGCTGACTGTACAGGAAATCTTTCGGTAATGTTTTCGTGTCGTTCTTGTCGAGAATGAGCTGGTTGTCCTGCCAGACTTTCACCGTTCCTTTTTTCTGCTGTGAGAGCTTTACTTCCATCGTGAGATTCACCCATTGATTGCGCGGAAGAATTATTTCCTGCCCGGGTGTCTGATAAATATCCTTTTCGTAATATTTATGTTCCACTACCATTCCGTTTGCTTCTGTGCTTGCGAGACGTATTCCCGGACCGGCGCCGATCGCAACCTGTTCTTCGAAGTCGAAAAGAAAAAGCCAGTCGGCCGGAGCATTTCCTTCGATGTAATACCAGGCCGAAATACGCACCACGTCTCCTTCGTAAAACGCCATGTGCTGTTTCACGATGCTGCATTTGGAAACACTTTCCGCAGGCGACCGGTAAGCAAAGAATTTCAGCGATTGATTTCCTGCATGCACAATGTTCGTGTCGAGCGCGATATAATTTCCGGAAACCGTATTCTGGTTGAACGACCAACGCGATTCACCTGCTTTGAAAAGACTATCCACAGAAGTGTACGACTCGAAATCTTCACTCATGAAGTCGGGTCCGCCAAACCATTTCTCTTTGTTACACCCCTGGACTCCGCTCAGGATGACTCCGAACACGAAAACAGGAATGATGTGAGCAAATATTTTCATGATAATTTATAACCGATTGAAATTCCGAACCAGTGCTGCCATTGAACATCGACGAGCCAAGCAAAAATCGGCGTGTAGGTTGCACGAAAAAATATCTTCTTGTCTTCGTCGTCAGGCCAATAGCGGTATCCTAAAGCAAGCGGAGACTTGATGAAGAACGCACCTTTCGTTGTAACCGACGGAGCGAATCCTGCGCTGATTTCCAATGCGTGAGAACTGCGGTAGGGTTCGAATAAAATTGAGCCCATCACCGGAAATACTGCCACCCAACCATTGTTTTTGTCGATGGGGGAAGCGCCGATTCCGCAACGGATTCCGATCCACCAGGGTTTTGGGTCCGGTCCTTCATGACCGTATGGCCCGCCACGTTTTACTGGCGCTGGAGGTCTCCACTTTTCATAATTCACAGAACCGAGTCCGCCGCTGCCACCGAGTTCGAGGAAGACATCGCGGGTTTGCGCGGAAAGATCTGCGAAACGTAAAATGAAAAAAAGTATTGTGCAAATCAGCCACTTCATTTGATTAAAGATAAGCAATGCGGGTATTCGCGTATGAATGCGGAATCATTAAATGCAATCGAAAACAAGCGATTTGATCTGCCGATGTAACTAATAGCTCCGCACTGCGTCCTACAACAAACCAAAACGCAGATGAAGACAACCTCTACTTTAAAACAGGAAAGCCTATGTCAGCATTTGCCCTCCCGAAAGGATTCGGGACGTTCGCGAACAAACCACAGCCACGAGCCGTTTTGTTTTTCTTTGCCGGAATTCTCCCGGTAAGCTGTATCGCTCTGCATTGCGCAGGAATTATTTCCCTCCGTCATTCGTTTCTTTTTCTTGTGCTGCCGGTAATTGCATTGGCGCTTACGTTGAACGCGACCGACAGAAAATTACTTCACCTCGTTTTCCGTGGATGGGTTTCAGGAGTGATTGCAGTTGCAGTTTATGACCTTTCGCGTATTCCGTTTGTGTACGCGGGATGGGAAGATTTCATTCCGCACATTTCTTCATGGTTGACTCCACACGATACTCACCCGTATCTTGTGAGTTATATCTGGCGCTATGCAGGCAACGGAGGCGGACTCGGAATTGTCTTTTTTCTTCTCGCGAAGCATTTTTCGTGGAAAAAATATATCGTGAGCGGCGGAGTTACATTCGGACTGCTTGTTTACATCGGGTTACTTGCGCTGCTGGTTATTTTTCCGGATGCTCAGAAGCTCATGTTTGAAATTACACCGGTAGCTTTTTTCGGCGGATTGGTCGGGCACATTGTGTATGGATTTATGCTGGGGAAATTAGCTTCGGTTGCCGGGATACAACGGGATTAATAATCCATGTTATGGATACGCGGTTTGACAAGCAATAAGAATATCGTAAGACGATTCACGCCGATTGTTTCAAACTTTGCACCCAGGGGTGCCCAGCTGTAACCGTAACGAATTCCGAAGAAACCGAATAATGCTAATCCTATTTCCGGAGTTACACGTGGATCGACTGTGCCACGTGACGTGAAGAAGGTGATGTTCAATGCAGTACTAAATGCGCCAACATTGAGTTCAGTGAAAAGTTTAGGACCAGCAATAAACTGTCCGGCACCAAATGGAAATTCAACGCCTGGACCAACATTCCACCATCCATCGGGAGTGAATGTTCTGTCTTTCGCTTTGGCAGAGTGAAATTCATTATGGTCCGGATACGGCGACGCCCTCAAAATCGCGTGGATACCAAATTCAATAGATGGTTTGCCCTGAAAGCTGATTGCAATGCGAGGTCCGGGACGGAAATCTTGTTCCCACCCAAACAGGTGATTGCTCTTCACGCGTACCTCCCGCTGTGCAGAAACAGTCGTGCCGAGGAGGCACAATAGAATCGTAATGCTAGTAACCCGGAAAATCACCCTTGATGATATTGATGAATACAGTAAAGCGATTCGGCTGAATTGATCCGAAGATATAATTCTGCAGCGCAATGTTCCGTTCATAACGCATACCAAATGTTCCGAAGAAGGAAATTCCGATTCCCGGAGCAATACGGAAATCGGCCTGCCTGAAATCAGTGTAAGAAGTTGTGCTCAGGCTGAAGCTCATGAGCGACATATTCAGTTCTGAGAATAATTTCGGCCCAACTACGAATTCGCCCTCCCCAAATGAGAACTCAAGCGCAGCACCTGTACTCCAGAATCCAACGGGACTCCAGTTGATCACCGGTGTTTCTTCTTTATAGTTCCAGTTTTCCTGTCGGCGAACAAAAACGGGATTCGAGCTCCATAACCTGTATGCGCCAACTTCTGCTGCGGAACTTCCTTGCCACGAGTAAGCAGCGTGAATTCCATAGCGAAAATCTTTCCACCAATCGTGAAATAGTTGTGCGCGGCAGGAGAAGCCGGCAAACAGCAGCAGGACAGTTAAAGCAATACATTTCACGGACCGCATTATTTGTGTAACGCGGTTTCCGTGAAATGATACTATTGACAGGTTTTTATCCGGATCGGTTAAACATCTGTACAACGAACCCTGCAATCCGGTTCATCATCCTTGTAAAAATATTTTGACGCGGGTTCGCGATCGTAGGACGCATGCTGTTGAGTACAAAACGGTCGTAATTTTTCATTTTACTTAGTTTTTAATTGTTTGACATTAATTTGAACAGAACATAAAGCACGAGAACGATCTCAAATGCAGTCATCCGTTTTACGTAACGAATTACTTCTTTCATTGTTTACGTGGTTTTTAAGTTAATGGTTTACCGCATGAGTGATCATTGCG
>Ga0255338_1004746_pt1 | contig 13516 bp, 9 predicted proteins | sample MeOH1_35cm_T4_19_FD_203715 | JGI IMG/M metagenome (GOLD analysis project Ga0255338, IMG submission 203715) | Sandy soil microbial communities from University of British Columbia, Vancouver, Canada - MeOH1_35cm_T4_195 | ecosystem: Engineered > Artificial ecosystem > Sand microcosm > Unclassified ...
GGCCGCCCTCGTCCTGGCCCTGCTCGCGGCTGCCTGGGCGGTCACCCTCCACCCCGACGACGTGGAGCACGACGGGCGCGAGCGGCCCGGACGGCGACCGACCCCGAACGGGTACGCCGGGTGGCACCGCCGGGTGCCCGGCGTCCTGCTCGTCGCGGCGCTCGCGACGACCGTGGCCCACCTCGTGGTCCTCTGGAACCAGTCCGGCGACCTGCGCCAGGAGGTCGACTTCGTCGGCGACAACACGTGGTTCATCAGCGTCTTCGTGGCCCTGACCGCCGTGCACCTGGCGCTCTTCACCGGCGAGCGGATGACGACGCCGTGGTCGGTCGCCACGGTCGTGGTCGTGCTGCTGCTGGCCGCGATCGCGCTGCTGAGCCACCTCGGCCACCTCGACGCGCTCCCGGGCAGCATCGACGCCTGGCAGGTCGGGGCGATCGCGGCCGCCGCGGTGCTCCTCCTCGCCCTGGGCGGGTGGCAGGTTCGCGGCTGCCGGGACCATCGCGCCCAGGCGTGGAACGGCGCCGGGGCGTCGGTGATGCTCGCGACCGCGGCCTGGGTCGCGCTCCTCTTCACGACCGGTGCGGTCACGGCCACGGCGAACTACCTCAACGGCGCCGAGCACGGGGTCGACGACCTGGTCTCGCGGCTGGGGGACTTCCCGCACTCCAGTGCCACCCAGGCGGTGGCCGAGGCGGACGAGGGGTCCGTGCTCGCCCTGTCGGGCGACGTGGTCGTGCGCGACGCCGTCATCACGCTGGACGGACCGGGGCCGGTCATCCGGTCCGGCACCGTCGAGTCCGAGCGGCTCTTCGACGTCGGGGAGAAGGCGGTCCACGACCTCGACGGCGTGGCCCTGCAAAAGGGTCGGACCCGCCTCCGGCGCGGGGTCCTCGTCCTCGAGTCCGGCCGGCTCCGGATCCAGGACTCGTGCGTGCGCCTGAACGACCGCAGCCCCTGCTCCCCGGAGTCGAGCAGGTTCCTCGTCGGCGGCCTCCTCGAGCTGCCGGACGCGACCGCGGACCGCCCCTCCCGCCTGCGGATCGCCAGCCGGCACGGCGTGGAGCTGCACCCGACGTCCCCGCCCGCGGTACCCCTCGTCGTACCCCAGGTGCTGATCTGGGCGCCGCTCGCCCAGACCGCCTGGCTGGTCGCGCTGGCGGGCTGGCTGGTCGTGGCGCTGCTGCTGTTCCGCCGAAGCCGCCCGCAGCTCGACGCGCTGGTCGACGCCGAGATCCCGGCCCGTGACCGGGCCGACTGCCGGAAGGCGCGCCGGCGGGCGGCATTCGCGCACCGGGCGGAGCGACTCCTGGACGGCATGGGCGTGATCACGTCGGTCCTCGCGATCGGCCTGGTCGTCGTGTCGGCGGGCGGGAAGGCGCCGTGGGAGCGGTTCGAGTTCCTGCGCCCGTTCGCCACGCTCGGCATGTACGTCGCGCTCGCCCTGGGCCTCGGCCTGGTCCTGTTGTTCTCCCGGGTGCGCACGTCGGAGGGCACCCGCAAGGCGGTCGGGGTGCTGTGGGACCTCACCACCTTCTGGCCCAGGGCGGCGCACCCGCTGGCGCCGCCGTGCTACGCCGAGCGGGTGGTGCCCGAGCTGCGGACCCGGGTGGACTGGGCGCTGCACTTCCCGAAGGACGGGAAGGACCTGCGGGCCGGCAACCGGGTCGTCCTCTCCGGTCACTCCCAGGGGTCGGTGATCGTCTGCGCCCTGATCAGCCGGCTGCCCCCGGCCGACCTCCACCGGGTCCGGGTGATCACCTACGGCAGCCAGATCCGCGCGTTGTACGGACGCATCTTCCCGGCCGTGTTCGGCCCCGACGAGATCGGCTACGAGGCGACGCCCGGGATCACCACGCTGTCCCGGCCGGAGCCCGACGTACCGGTCCCGGTCCCGCCGATCACCGCGGACTCCCCGGTCAGGCCGCCGTTCCCCTGGGACCACGAGGAGGACAGCCTGGCCGCGCGCCTCCATGCCGCCGGCGGCTCGTGGGTGAACCTCTTCCGCCGCTCCGACCCACTCGGCTTCCGGGTGTTCAGCGACCACGACCGGTCGCCGGACCAGTACGTCCCGGAGGTGCCCGACGTCGTGGTCGGCGACGCCGGGCCGCGGGTGAACACCCACAGCGGCTACCAGCACACCCTGGCCTACCGCACCGCCGTCGCGGCGTGGACCGGCGAGACCGTGCAGCCGGACCCGGTGGAGACGACGCACATCCCGCCGCTGCCGGTGTGACCTCCACGCCCCGCAGGCGCACGGCGTGCGGTCGATACGATCGCGGCGTTCCGGACCTGCTCGGAGGTGGACCGTCGTGGAGGATGAGATGAACACCTCGAAGGGCACCCGCGCCTACCACTCGCCGCTGCGCACCGAGAAGGCTGCCCGGACCCGTCGGCTGATCATCGACGCGGCTGCCGAGGTCTTCGCCGAGCGCGGCTACGCCGGCGCGACGATGAGGCTGGTGGCGGCGCGCGCCGGAGTGTCGGTCGAGTCCGTGCAGGGCGTCGGCACCAAGGCGGCGCTGCTCGTCCAGGCCTTCAAGCAGGCCTACGCCGGCGCGGACGGCTGGAGGTCGATCCTCGACGAGCCGGACCTGCTGGCGATCATGTCCCTCGAGGACACCAGGGAGGCGATCGCCGAGTACGCCGCCTTCATCGCCGCTGCCAACCGTCGCAGCGCCGGACTGTGGCCGGCGGTGAGGACCGCGTCGGTGTCCGAGCCCGGGGTCGCCGCCGCGGTCAGCGAGCTGCTCGCGCTGAAGCGGCAGGACTTCCTGACCGGCATCGGCTGGTACGTCGGCCGCGGGATCGTCGACGCCGGCGCCGACCCGGGGGCGGTCGCGCCGTACCTGTACGTGCTGACCTCGCAGGAGACCTACGACCAGCTCGTGCACGACTGGGGGTACACCGTCGAGGCCTACACCCGGTGGCTCGCGGAGGCGATCGGCAAGCTCGGTGTCTCGACCGACGGGCTGCCTCCGGCCGGGTGATCCAGACCACCCAGAATTCACTACTGCAATAAGGTAGCCAATTTGTCGGAACGCTGTTAGCGTCCTCCGGTCAGCAAGTCCTGCACTCTCGGTGACGACCTTGGGTTGGGCAGCACCTTCCCGTGATCTGAGGCCGTTTCCATGAAGAGAACCCTGTCCGCCCTTGCGCTCTGCGCCCTTCCGCTCGGCGTGCTCGTCGCACCCGTGAGCGCCGATCCGGCCGCGAGCGTCCAGCTGGTGCGCGACTCGACCCCGGGGAACGCACTCAGCGGGGTGGGGGAGGGCGTCGCCCTCGGCTCCCGGCTGGTCTACTCCTACTACGACGGCGCGGCCCACGGGTGGGAGCCCTGGATCAGCGACGGCACGGCGGCCGGCACGATGCTGATCAGGGACCTCTACCCCGGAGCCGGGGACTCGCAGATCGGCGACCTGACGGCGTACCACGGCCGGGTCTACTTCCGGGCGACCGACGGCGTCCACGGCAACGAGCTCTGGGTCACCGACGGGACCGCGGCCGGCACGACCATGCTCGTCGACGCCGTCCCGGGGGCCAACGGCTCCGACGCCGGCGAGAACCTGATCCGGGTCGCCGGAGACACGCTGTACTTCGTCGCCGACACGGTCTCGAACGACGACCAGCTGTGGAAGACCGACGGCACCGTCGCGGGCACGAAGGTGGTCGCGCTCATCGGCACCCCGGCGGTCGGCGGCAACATCGGGCAGCTCGCGCCCTGGGGCAACAAGCTGCTCTTCCAGGCCGACGACGGTGTCCACGGCAGCGAGCCGTGGGTCAGCGACGGCACCGCCGTGGGCACCAAGATGATCAAGGACCTCGACACCACAGCGTCCTCCGCGCCGTGGCGCTTCACCACGCTGGGCTCGAGGTTCGTGTTCTCGGCGAGGCCGACCGGCGGGAATCCCGAGCTCTGGGTCAGCGACGGCACGGCCGCCGGCACGGCGCCGGTCCCCGGGACCACCAGCAGCTGGCCGGACCAGCTCGTGGCCAACAACGGGCATGTGCTCTACAGCGCGAGCGACGGTGCCGGCGATGAGCTCTGGACGTCCGACGGCACCACGGCGAGCAGGCTCAAGGACATCAACCCGGGCGCCGGCAGCGGTGCCATCCAGGCGATGACCGTCTTCAACGGCCGGGTCTTCTTCGGTGCCTCCGATGCCAGCGGCAACAACGAGCTCTGGACCTCCGACGGCACCGCTGCGGGCACCACGAAGGTCCGGGACATCGCGACCACGGGAGGCAGCTACCCGGCTCACTTCCTCGCGCTCGGCAGCACGCTGTTCTTCGAGGCGCAGGCCGACGCGACCGGCTACGAGCTGTGGCGGACCGACGGGACCGGTGCCGGCACCGCCCTGGTCGCCGACATCCTCCCGGGCGCGACCGGCTCGTACGCCCAGCCGCTGGCCGCGGTCGGCGGCACGCTGTTCTTCGAGGCGGAGGAGGCGACGCACGGCCAGGAGCTGTGGTCCTACTCGACGCTGGCGCCCGCGCCGGTCGCGCACGGCTCCACGACCGCGGCTCAGGCCAGGAAGCAGTACTCGAGGGCGGCCGCCCGGAAGAAGCGGATCTACGTGACCGTCACGGTCCGCGCGGCCGGGACGACGCCCACCGGCACCGTGCTGCTGAAGAAGGGCAGTGTGACGATCGGCCGGGCCACCCTCGCAGGCGGAACGGCCAGGGTCCGGATCACCAAGAGGCTCATCCGGCGCACCACCAGGATCGTGGCCGTCTACGGCGGCAGCGCCGAGGTGACGGGTTCGCAGTCCGCGGTGGTCAGGATCAGGCTGAGGTGACGGGGGCCGGTCCCGGCACGAGTCGCCGCCGAACCACGCCCCACGGCATCGCGGCGAGCTCGAGCGTGAGCTCGGTGAAGGCGATCGCCTGGCGGCGCAGGGCGTCGACGTCGATGTGGTCCATCACCGGTGCCGCGTCGAAGAGGTAGCCGGGACCGGTGATCAGGTTGGTCGCGGGCAGGCCCGCGGTGTGCCAGAACGGCGCTCCGTCGGCCGGCCAGGTCATCGGGTCGGGTGCGTGTCCGCCGGGGCCCGGGAGGTACGGGCGCACGACCCTGGCCTCGGTCACGGCGGCCCGGAGCAGTGTCCGGCGGGTGGCGTCGATGAGCGCAGGGTGCGGCGAGGTGAAGGCGCAGCCGAACTCGTGGCCGGCGTCGCCGGACCCGGTGGCGCGGGCGCCGAGGTGCTCCAGCGTCACCGCCGCGGCGATCCGGGGGCCGAGGTCGTCCCGGTGCGCGGCCAGGAACGCCTCGACGCCCCAGGCCTGGCTGGACGCGAAGTGCCCGGTGGACAGCAGGACGAGGACGCTGCGGGGGAGCTCGTGAGAGGGCAGCCGGGTGAGGTAGTGGGCCATGGCCAGGATGGCCTCGGGCCCGTTGTCCTCGATGCCGTTGGTGCCGTCGGTGTGGGAGTGCAGCACGACCAGCTCGTCGCTGCGCCCGGGGATCAGGCCGACCAGGTTCGGGGTCGCCACCTCGTCGACCTCCGCCTCGAGGACCAGGCGCGCGTCGAGTCCGGCGTCGAGGGCGCGGTGCAGCCGGATGCCGGCCGCCCGGGAGACGAACAGCGCAGGGATGCCGCGGTGCACACCGTCGTAGAGCAGGTACGGGGCGCGCAGGACGTGGCCGGGCTGGTCGACGACCAGCACGAGGCCGGCCGCGCCGGCGGCGGCGAACCGGTCGAGCGCGTCGCGCATCGGATCCTGGCTCAGCCAGGTCCTCTCGAAGCGCCGGGTGGGGTCGTAGCCGGCCGGGTGTGGTGGGCCGCCGGGGGCCCAGTCGAGAGCGTCGAACTCGCCCGCACCGACCGACAGGACGGGGACGTCGACCAGGCCGATCACCCCGGCGGCCGGGGTGGCCGACAGGCGACCGGTGGTCCCGCCCGGTGGCGTGGCGCCGCTGTAGGCGACGCAGGACAACGTCTCGACCTCGGCCCCGGCCACCGCGAGCGACCAGCGTCGGGCTCGCCAGCGGCGCAACGGCACCTCCTCGCGCTGTACGCCGCTGATCCCGACGGCCGCCATCCGGCGCTCGAGGTCCGCGACGTAGCCGTGGTGGGCCGCGCTGCCGGTGTCGCGCAGGCCCCGGGCGTCGAGGTCCTGCTGCCACCGGGTCAGGGTGTCGACGTCGAGAAAGCTCCCGGGGTCGACGCGGTGGCCGGCGTGGTGGTGTGACATGGCCTCTCCCTGGGCGTGAGGAGGTCGAGCGAGCGCCCCCGACGTCACCGCCTTGGGACCGATCGATCGATCGGTCGGACCCTAGGCGAGATCCCGAAGGGCCGCAAGATCGGACCCCGTGGGGAATTGCCGGCAGCGATCCGTGCCCGATCATTCGATCGGCTACTTACGGCGTGGCGGTCCCGTGGACGGTGAGCGCGTGGCGGCGGTAGGCACGCCGGCCCAGGCGCGGGACGAGGACGCGCACGGGGAGGGGCGCCGGGGCGAGCATCGCGGCGACCACGTCCGGGTCGCCGTCGTACATGAGCATGCCGAAGACCAGCGCCAGGTCCGAGCGGCCGATGCCGCTGCGCCCGGCGTCCCCGAGCGCGGCCCACTCCGCCTCGGTGACACAGCGTGCGACCAGCGGCAGCACCCGGCTCTCCTCGGCGTCGAGGTGCTCGGCGGTGTGGATGTAGAGCCGGTCGTAGAGGTCGGCGAGCTCCCCGGCCTGCGGGGCCTCGGGGGCCACCGCCCAGGCCGGGCGACGGCCGCCGATCTCGTCGAGCAGCTGGTCCACCCGGTGGTGCTGGGCCTCCATCAGGCGGACGACCGGCTCGAGCTCGTCGGGGACCCGCTCGACGAGCAGCGGCCAGAGCAGGTCGTCCTCGGAGACGTGGTGGTGGTGGAGCACGTCCTCGACGAGGGCCAGGTGGCCCGACACGACCGCGGCGCGGCGCGTGTCACCGGGCGGGACCCGGCGAACCAGCCCGGCGGCGAGACGCAGCTCGCGCCGGAAGAGGCTGTGCACGACGACCATCTCGCGGGTGTCGAGCAGGGTCGGCGCGTCGGGGTTGCTGGTCATCGTTGGCTCCTCGCGGTCGCGATCCGGGTCGCCCGGGACGGTCGACCCGGGCGGACGACCCGGCTGAGCGGGCCGTCGGGCACGACGATGACCCGCGCCACTTGCGGTCCACTGGTGATCGGTTGGTGACCGGCCGGGCCCTATCCTCCGGACGTGGAGATCCGCGTGCTGGGCGACCTCGAGGTTGTGCGCGACGGGGTTGCCGTTCCACTCGGGGGTCCGAAGCCACGCGCGCTGGTGGGACTGCTGCTGGCGGCCGACGGCCGCACCGTCGGGGTCGAGAAGATCATCGACCAGCTGTGGGGCGAGGCACCTCCTCCCAAGGTGCTGGGCGCCCTGCAGGGTTACGTGTCCAAGCTCCGCCGTCAGCTGGAGCCGGAGCGCGACCCACGCGCGGCCTCCCACGTGCTGGTCACCCGGCCGTCCGGCTACGCCCTGGTGGTCCCGCCCGGGACCACCGACGTCGCCGTGTTCGAGGACGCGTTCGTCGCGGCGCAGGCACACCCCGACCCCGCCGCGGCCGAGACCCGGCTCGTCGACGGCCTGGCGCAGTGGCGCGGCCCGGCGTACGCCGGCCTCCACGACGTCCCGGTCCTGGCCGCCGAGGCGGTCCGGCTCGGCGAGCTCCGGACGGCAGCGCTCGAGCAGCTGGGCGCCCTGCGCGTCGGGCGGGGCGCGTTCGACGAGGCCATCGCCGACCTGCAGGCCCTCGTCACCGAGCACCCCGAGCGGGAGCGGCTCTGGGCACTGCTCGTGGTGGCGCTCTACCGGTCGGGCCGCCAGGGTGAGGCTCTCGAGGCGCTGCGCCGGGTGCGGTCCCACCTCGCCGAGGAGCTGGGCATCGATCCGGGCAGCGAGCTGCGTGACCTCGAGGCCGCCGTCCTGCGCCAGGACGAGTCGGGCATCGCCGCGGTCGCCCCCGCCGTTGCGGTCGTCCCCGGTCGGCCCGGGTCCGGCCCGGCCGTCCCGGACGCCCCGACGTGGGCGCTGGGGCTCCCGTTCGCCGGACGGGAGGCCCCATGGGCCGCGGCCGCCGAGTGCCTCGACCGTGCGGCCGCGGGGACCGGCGGTCCGCTGCTGGTCGTCGGGGAGCCCGGCATCGGCAAGTCGCTGTTCGCCGACGCCGTCGTCGCCCGGGCCCGGGAGCGCGGCTTCACCGTCGGGGCCGGTACCTGGGAGTCGGAGGGGTGCCCGCCGCTGTGGGGCTGGACCCAGGTCCTCGGCGACCGGGCCGCCGACCTGCTGGCCGGGATGAGCGACGAGGACGACACCGTGGCGGCGACCTACCGCACCGCCGAGCGCCTGGTCCGGGAGCTGGTCGGCGGCGGCCCGGCCTGCGTCGTGCTCGACGACGTCCAGTGGGCCGACACCGACAGCCATCGGCTGCTGCGCCGCATCGCCGACGTGGCGCCCACCGTGGCCCTCGTCCTCGTCGTGGTCTGTCGCGAGCCGGCCGTCGATGCCTCGCCGGCCACCCAGGCGACCCTGGCGGCGCTCGCGCGTCTCGGGGCGACCCGGATCGAGCTCGGCGGGCTCGAGCCCGACCAGATCCGCGACCTCGTCCGACGGCGTACCGACGTCGAGATCAGCACCTCGGTCGCGGCCGCCGTCCACGTCCGCACCGCCGGCAACCCGTTCTACGTGGGTGAGCTCGTGCGGCTGCTGGCCGAGGAGGGCGCGCTCGGTGACGAGCGCCATCCCGGCTGGCAGCGGGTCCCGCGCGGCGTGCGCGACACGGTTCGTCACCGCGTCTCCGAGCTGGGCCCGGAGGTTGGCGAGCTGCTCGCCCGTGCCGCGGTGCTCGGCCGGGTCTTCGACGCCGACGTGCTGGCCGCCGCCTGGCCGGACGGGACGGCCGGGCCCGAGGCGGTGTGGGACCGGGCCGTGGCCGCCGGGTTCCTCGTCGAGGACGCGCCGGGGCGGCTGCGGTTCAGCCACGGGCTGGTGCGTGACGCGGTGTACGCCGACCTGGCGTCGATGACCCGCCGCCGGCTGCACCACGACGCGGCCGGTGCCCTGGAGCGGTGCCGGGTCGGTCACCTCGACGAGAACGCAGCGTCGCTCGCGGAGCACTACCGGCTGGCGGGGCCGGGGCACGCCCGCTCGGCCTGGACGTACGCCGAGCGGGCCGCGGAGCGGTCCACGGGATCCGGCGCGCACGCCGAGGCCGCACGGGTGCTCGCCGGCGCGGCCGAGCTGCAGCGGTCCGACACGATGGCCACCGCGGCCGAGCGGGAGCGGCTGCACCTCGCCTGGGGTACGGCCCTGTGGCGGTCGGGACGGGTCGCCGAGGCCTGGGCCCCGCTCCGGGTGGCCGCCGAGCTGGCCCTCGAACGCGGCGACGTGCCGACGGCGGCGCGGGACCTGCTGACGCTCACCCGCAATGTGCTGTGGAGCTGGCGCACCGAGCACCACGCCGACGAGGACGCGGTCGCGCTCTGGCAGCGGGTGCTCGCCGGGCTCGACCCCGACGCCGTGGGCCTGCGCGCGCGCATCCTGGCCGCCCTCTCCGTCGAGGTGATGCACGACCCGCCGGGAGGGCGGTGCGGCCCCTGGGTGGACGAGGCGCTCGACCTGGCCCGGCACGACGACGACCGGACCCGCATCGACGTCCTGCAGGTCGTCCTCAATGCGCTGCGCCGGCCTGACCTGCTGCCGCGCCGCGTCGCGGCCGCCGACGAGCTGGTCGCGCTCTGCGTGCGCGAGCGCGACGAGCGCGCCCTGGCCGTCGCCCTGTGCAAGCGGGCGCTCAACCACAGCGCCTACGGGAGGAGCGAGGACGCGGAGGCCGACCTCCGGCGCGCGCTGGGGCTGGCGGAGGCGCACCGGCTGGCGACGGCGCAGTTCGTGATCCGGCTCGGGCTCGCGGTGCTGAGCCAGGCGCGGGGCGAGGTCGAGGAGTCCGCGGAGCACCTGCGGGCCGCGGAGTCCGTGCAGGCCACCATCGCGATGGCCGGCGCCGGCATCACCGCGAGCGTGCGCGTCTCCGAGCGCTTCGCCGCCGGCCGGCTCGCCCCCGACGACCCCGACCTGGGGTCCGCCGCCGGCCTGCACCCCTCGCTGCGCGACCTGCGGCCGCTGGCCCTGGCGGCTTCCGGACGGATCGACGAAGCCCGGAGCCTGCTCGGCGCCTGGCCGGAGCAGCCGCCGCTGATCTGGGACTACCTCTGGGTCACCGGGACCGTCGTACGGGCTCACCTGTGGGCGCGGATCGGGGACCTCGCGGCGATCACCGACCTGCGCAGCCAGCTGACGCCGTACGCCGACCGGATCGCCGACGGTGCGATGGCGGCCTGCTTCTTCGGCTCGGTCGAGCACGCGCTCGCGCTGCTCGACGCCGCGGCCGGCGACCGGACCGCCTCGGCGCGGCACGCCGAGGCGGCACTCTCCCTGCACGAGCGGGCTGCGTGGCCGCGGTGGTCGGAGCTGTCGCGCGTCCTGTCGGCCGAGGTCGCGACGCCGCCCGGGTGAGCGGCGCCGCGACCGCCGCTGGTCAGCCGCAGTGCACCTTCGGGTTCCACGGCTGCATGACGCCGAGGGGGTTCGGCGTGAACAGCCAGGCATGCAGGTCGTCGTGGATCGGCATGCCCGGCTCGTGGCCCGGCATCGGGCCGTCGAACGGGACGCCGAACAGGCTGGGCCGGTCGTCGTCGGTGGTCAGGTCCTGGTCGGCGTCGGCGTGGAACCACTCGGCCGCACCGAGGGTGAGGCCGCCGTCGCGCGCTGGCACGTAGACCAGGATCGACGGGTGGTCGGGGTCGATCGTGCCGAGCAGCGAGGGCTTGACGTAGTGGTAGCCCATGCCGCCCACCCCTGGCAGCTCGACGCAGGCGTCGGAGGGGAGGTACCCGTCGGCCACGGCCGCGGCCGGGTCGGCGTACCGGGCGAGCTCGTGGCGCAGGTGGCTGAGCTCGGCGCGGGCGCCGGCAGGCAGCGCGCGACCGGGGTGGCCGGCGGACGGATCGGTGGTCGGCTCGTCGCCGTGGGCCGAGGCACCGGCGGCGGTCAGGGTGGTGAGGGCGACGGCGCCGACGAGGGCGGCGACGGTGGTGCGCACGTTCATGTTCGTTCCTTTCCGGGGCGGGACCCGGTCGGTCCGCGCTGACCCTGACGATCGCGCGCAGCACTGGGGATCGACTGGTGGCCGACTTGAGGTGCGCAGGTCCTACGCTTCGATCCTCATGACCAGCCCGCCGACCGCGCCGCCGCACTCGGCGCTGGAGGACGCCCTCGGCCTGCTCACCGGGGTGTTCCTCGCGTCGCTGGGCGTCTACCTCATCCAGGCGTGCGGGGCGGTCACCGGCGGCACCGCCGGCCTCTCGCTGCTGCTCTCCTACGCGTCCGGGATCGGCTTCGGCTGGCTGTTCGTGCTGATCAACGTCCCGGCCTTCGCGGTGGCGGTCTGGCAGAAGGGGAAGGGGTTCACGGCGAAGTCGCTGGCATGCGTGGTCGGGGTGTCCCTGGCGACCCGGCTGCACGCGGACATGCTCGGGCTGGACAGCCTCGACAAGACCTACGGCGTGGTGGCCGGCAACCTGCTCGCCGGCGCCGGCCTGCTGATCCTCTTCCGGCACGGGGCGAGCCTCGGCGGCTTCAACGTGTTCGCCCTGCTGATGCAGGAGAAGATCGGCCTGCGCGCCGGCTACGTGCAGATGGGGCTGGACGTCGCGGTGGTGCTGGCGTCCTTCTTCGTCGTCGATCCGGGCATCGTGGCGCTCTCCGCGCTCGGGGCCGTCGTGCTCAACCTGGTGCTGGCCCTCAACCACCGCCCGGGTCGCTACATGGGGCTCTGACCCGCCCGCCCGGCCGAGGTCCAGCCCCGGGCGTGCAGCCGCTCGACGCCGTCCAGGAAGAGGTCGAGTGCGAACTCGAACTCGAACTGGTCGTCGCAGGTGCTGCCGACCGCCGAGGCGGGGTCGTGGGCGCCGGCAGTCGCGATCTCGACGATGTGCGGGAAGCGCGCGGCCACCTCGCGGAACATCTGCTCGCGCAGGGCCGGGTCGTCGGGCGGCGGCGTCGTCGGGAACACCTCCTGGGTGAAGCCCCACATCCGGCTGCCGAGCGCGTGCATCGCGTGGTGCGTCAGGTCCGCGGACAGGCCGCCGGCCAGGAACGCGGCGATCAGTGCGTCCATGTGGGCCAGCACGATCGGTGAGGCCTGGGTACGGGTCTCGATCACGTGCGGCGCCCAGGGGTGGCGCAGCAGGTTGTCGCGTGCGGACAGGACCCGGGCGCGGACGGCCTGCCGCCAGTCGCCGGTCCCGGCCGGTGGGTCGATACCCGCGACGACCGCGTCGATCATGCCGTCGAGCAGCTGCTCCTTGTTGGCGACGTGCTTGTAGAGCGCCATCGGGACGACGCCGAGCCGCTCGGCCAGGCGCCGCATGCTCACCGCGTCGATGCCCTCCCGGTCGGCGAGCTCGACCGCGGCGCCCAGCACCCGGTCGCGGTTGAGCCGGACCCGCGCCGGGGCGCCGTCGCTTGACATGTGTACACCGTACACCTATCGTCGGAGGACCAAGGTGTACGACGTACACCCACCCGACCGACGGAGACCCCGATGACGCTCAGCGCACCGATCGCCCCGCTCGCGGAACCGGTCCCGGCAGGCGCGACCCGCACGCACGCCCGGGTCGCCGGCCTCCTCTACCTGGTCACCTTCGTCTCCTCGATCCCGGCGCTGCTGCTGCTCGGACCGGTGCTCGACCGGGCCGACTACGTCCTCGGTGCCGGCGCCGACACCCGGGTGCGGTGGGGCTGCTTCCTCGACCTGGTCAACGCCGGCGCCTGCGTCGGCACCGCGGTGGCGCTCTTCCCCGTGCTCCGGCGGCACGGCGAGGCCCGAGCCCTCGGGTTCGTCGCGTCGCGGATGTTCGAGGCCGCCGTGATCGTGGTCGGCGTGGTCAGCCTGCTCGCCGTCGTGACCCTGCACCGGGACGCCGCGGGCGCGACCGGGGCCGAGGCGACGTCGCTGGTGACCACCGGGCAGGCGCTGGTCGCCGTGCGGGACTGGACCTTCCTGATCGGCCCGAGCTTCATGGCCGCGATCAACGCCCTCTTGCTCGGCAGCCTGCTGTACGGCGCCCGGCTGGTGCCCCGGTGGATCCCCACGTTGGGCCTGGTCGGCGCTCCCCTCCTCCTCGCGGCCAGCACGGCGGCCTTCTTCGGGTTCATCGAGCAGGTCTCGGCGCCGGCTGCGGTCGCGACGCTGCCGGTGGCGGCGTGGGAGCTCGCGGTCGGGATCTGGATGGTCGCGAAGGGGTTCCGTGCGACGCCGGCCTGAGCTCCGGCCATGCGGGCAGCTCCGTCTCACCCGCAGGGGCGGTCGGCCCCGGGTGCACGACGGTCAGCCCCCGGTCACGACCAGGCCGTAGATGCCGAGGATCACGAACGCGGCGCCGCTGATCACCAGAAGCCACCGCAGTGCCGGACGGTGCAGGTGCCCTTCTTCCGGGCTGTGATCTGAACCCACGGCCA
>Ga0255338_1004747_pt1 | contig 13509 bp, 14 predicted proteins | sample MeOH1_35cm_T4_19_FD_203715 | JGI IMG/M metagenome (GOLD analysis project Ga0255338, IMG submission 203715) | Sandy soil microbial communities from University of British Columbia, Vancouver, Canada - MeOH1_35cm_T4_195 | ecosystem: Engineered > Artificial ecosystem > Sand microcosm > Unclassified ...
AACGACCGGCTCTCGGCCCGCGTGGCCCAGCTGGTGGGCGCCGAGGCCCTGGTGCTGCTGTCCGACGTCGAGGGGCTCTACACCGCCGACCCGCGCCGCGACCCGAGTGCGACCCTGATCCCCCGTGTGCCGCGCCTGACGCCGCAGATCGAGGCCATGGCGGGCGGCGCCAACGCCGCCGCCGGCGTCGGCACCGGCGGCATGGCCACCAAGCTGGAGGCCGCCCGCATCGCCAGCCAGGCCGGCTGCGCCACCATCATCACCCTGGGGACCCGGTCCGGCCCGCTGGCCGCCATCGAGGCCGGGGCGCTCGCCACCGTGATCGAGCCCGCCACCACGCCCCGCGCCGCCTACAAGGCCTGGATCGGCGGCTCGCTGTCGCCGGCCGGGGCGCTCAACGTGGACGCCGGCGCCGCCGCCGCGGTCGCCAAGGGCAAGAGCCTGCTGGCCGCCGGGGTCCGCTCCGTGGATGGCCGTTTCGACAAGGGCGAGTGCGTGCGCGTGCTGGGTCCCGACGGCCGGGAGATCGCCCGCGGCCTGGTCCGCTACGAGTCCGGCCACGCCGCACGGATCTGCGGTCTGAAGTCCGAGGCCATCGAGGCGGCGCTCGGCTACACCTCCGGCCCACTGGTCCATGCCGATGACCTGGCGCTCGCGGCCCCCGCCGCGATCTCAGGCTAGCGGCCCGCGGCCTGGGCGCGTAGGGAGTAAGGCTCAGTCTGAGCAAATGGGGTCCGAACGTGGACGGCAGCTCGTCAGGCAGGGAAGCTTCGCCCGTCCGAACCGGACGGCTGGAAGCGCTCGCCCCGGGTCAGGCCATCCCTTTCGCAGGTGACCGTGTCGCCTACGTGACACCCGACCTCGCCGCCGCCTTCCGGCCCGGCGACCGGCTGGTGGTGGTGCAGGACACCGGCGACCTGCTGCACATCCCCGCCGCAGAGCACGCCGCGGCGCAAGCCGCCGTCGGCCGCGCCGCCGCCGCGTTCGCCCGCATGGGCGAGGTCTCCGACGCCGCTGTCACCGCCTTCTTCGAGGCTTTCGCGGGCAGGCTGGAGGACGACGCGGTCTGGGCCGCCATCGCCGCCGCCAACGCCGCCGACGTGGAGAGCGCCAAGGCCCGCGGCCGCTCGACCACCCGCCTGGCCGCCTCGGCCGCCATGCGCGCAGACATGGTCGCGGGCCTCCGCGCCTGGCGCGACGCAGAGCCACCGCGCGGGCGGGTGCTCGAGACCGTCCGCCATGAGGGCTGGTCGGTGGAGCAGGTGATGGCGCCGCTGGGCGTCACCGGCTTCGTCTTCGAGGGCCGCCCCAACGTCTTCGCCGACGCCACCGGCGTGATCCGGGCGGGCAACACGGTGGTGTTCCGCATCGGCTCGGATGCGCTGGGCACGGCGCGCGCCATCGTCGCCGAAGCGCTGGACCCGGCCCTGGCGCAGGCCGGCCTGCCGGAAGGCGCCGCAACGCTGGTGGACTCCGCCGCCCACGCCGCGGGCTGGGCCATGTTCGCCGACGCCCGCCTGGCGCTCGCCGTGGCGCGGGGCTCCGGTCCGGCGGTCAGCCAGCTGGGCGCCATCGCGCGTCAGGCCGGCACGCCGGTCAGCCTGCACGGCACGGGCGGGGCCTGGATGGTGGCCGACGCCTCCGCCGACGCTGACCGCTTCTACGCCAGCGTCTTCCACTCCCTCGACCGTAAGGTCTGCAACACGCTCAACGTCTGCTGCATCGTCCGCGAGCGGGCCGACGACTTGCTGCCCGTGTTCCTGGAGGCCCTGCAGCGGGCCGGGGAGCGCCGCCAGGGCTGCAAGCTGCACGTCGCCGAAGCGGACTTCGCCCGCCTGCCCGAACGCTGGCGCACGGCGGGCGCGACCGTCATCCGCGCCGAAGGCCCCGTCGAGGAGGCCCTGGCCGAACCCATCGCCGACGCCGACCTGGGCCGCGAGTGGGAATGGGAGGAGACGCCCGAGGTCAGCCTGAAGATCGTGGCCGACGTGGCCGAGGCCGTGGCCCTGTTCAACGCCCTCAGCCCCCGCCTCGCCGCCGCCTTGATCTCGGAGGACGCGGCGGCCCAGGAACGGTTCTACGCCACCATCGACGCCCCGTTCGTCGGCGACGGCTTTACCCGGTGGGTGGACGGCCAGTACGCCCTCAACCGCCCGGAGCTGGGCCTGTCCAACTGGGAGAACGGGCGGCTGTTCGCCCGGGGCGGGGTGCTGGCCGGCGACGGAGTCTTCACCGTCCGCGCCCGGGTGCGCCAGACCGACCTCGACCTCGACCGGGGGGGCGCGCCCACCCCGCCGCGTGCGGACTGACGCCCGGCATGTGGTTCGCAGGCCCGGCGCGCCGCGCGCCCCTCGCCGGCCGCCCCGGCGCCCAGCGCCTCGGGTTCAACCTCACGCCGGGCATGAAGGTCGGGCTCTATGGCGGCTCGTTCAATCCGGCCCACGACGGCCACGCCCACGTCGCCGAGACCGCCAAGCGTCGCCTGGGCCTGGACCGGGTGATCTGGCTGGTCTCGCCGCAGAACCCGCTGAAGTCGCGCCACGAGACGGCCGACCTGTCTGAGCGGATCGCCGGCGCCAAGGCCCTGGCCCAGGGGCCGGGCATGATCGTCTCGGCGGTCGAGACCAAGCTGGGCTCCAGCTACACCATCGACACCATCCGGGCGCTGAAGGCGCGGTTCCCGGGCGTCCATTTCGTCTGGATCATGGGCGCCGACAGCCTGGCCACCTTCCACCGCTGGAAGGGCTGGACCCAGATCATGCACGAGGTGCCGGTGGCGGTGGTCTCGCGGCCCTGGATCTCGCTGAAGAGCCGTTTCTCCCCGGCCGCCCTGCGCTTCGCCCGCTTCCGCCTGCCAACCGAGGCCGCCTTCCGCCTGCCGGGCTCGAGGACGCCGGCCTGGGTGTTCCTGTACGGCCGTTTCAACTTCCAGTCTTCGACCGCGCTTAGGGCTCGCAAGCCCCGTTGATGGTGCGACCGATTGCGGCGCCCGGAACACGGCCCGCGCCTTGCGGCTTGATGTCCGGTGACGGCGGCTGACCGGGCCCCAGTCGTGTGATAGGGTCGGCTAGCGAGGACAAAAGGAGTTACCCCGCTGAACCGTGAAACTGCGCCCAACAAGCGCGAGAGCTTGGCGCAAGAGGCTCCGGCCCACGCCGCGACCTCATTGACCGACCCGGGCCGCAACAGCGGGATCGAGGAGCTGATCCTCACCCGCCTGGAAGACGACAAGGCCCAGGACGTCGTTTTCATCGACATCAAAGGCAAGAGTCCTGTCGCTGACGGCCTGATCGTGGCCTCCGGCCGCTCGGGCCGCCACGTGGGCGCCATGGCCGATCACCTGCTGCGCGCCCTGAAGGACGCCGGCTACGGCAAGTGCCGGATCGAAGGCATGCCCAGCGCCGACTGGGTCCTGATCGACGCCGGCGACGTGATCGTCCACCTGTTCCGGCCCGAAGTGCGCAGCTTCTATAATATCGAGAAGATCTGGTCGATCGACTCGGCCCACCGGGGCGTGCAGGCGAACTAGCACGGCTTTACAGCCCGGCCCGCGTTCGCTACAGGCGCGGCGATGACCGCTGTCATGACCATTACGATCACCCTGAAAACGACCCGCTTCGGCGGGGCGTCGACGGGTGCGTGCTTGGTCTAGAGCCAGCGGCACGACCCGAAGAGCCCCGCCGATGCGCGGGGCGGGCCTTCCTAAGAAGCCAGACCTCGCGCCTCCGCCAAACCAGGAGACGCCACACCATGCCTTCCCTTCCCGATGCCCTCCCGCGCGTCGCCATCGTCGGCGCCACCGGCGCCGTTGGCGTCGAACTCGTCCGCTGCCTGGAAGAGCGCGACTTCCCGCTGGCCAGCCTCAAGCTGCTGGCCTCGTCCCGCTCGGCCGGCCAGCAGGTGGCGTTCCGCGGCAAGACCCTGAGCGTCGAGGTTCTGGGCGACGACAGCTTCGCCGATGTCGACCTGGCCCTGTTCTCGGCCGGCGGCAGCCTTTCCAAGGTCTATGGCCCTAAGGCCGTGGCCGCCGGCGCGGTGGTGGTCGACAACTCCTCGGCCTTCCGCATGGATCCGGCTTGCCCGCTGGTCGTGCCCGAGGTGAACCCTGAGACCCTCGACGACCACCACGGCATCGTGGCCAACCCCAACTGCGTGGCGATCATCGCCGTGGTCCCCATCGCCCCGCTGGCCAAGGCGTTCGGCCTCAAGCGCGTCCAGATGGCCACCTACCAGGCTGCGTCCGGCGCCGGCGCGGCGGCCATGGAGGAGCTCCGCGCCTCGACCCAGGCGAAGATCGAGGGCCGGCCCTTCGCGCCCCAGGTCCTGCCGCATCCCTATGCCTTCAACCTGTTCAGCCACAACGCCGAGGTCGATGCGGAGAGCGGCTACAACGGCGAGGAGCTGAAGGTGATCGAGGAGTGCCGCCGCATCCTGGACGCCCCGGACCTGCCGATCGGCGTCACCTGCATCCGCGTGCCGGTGCTCCGCGCCCACGCCATCGCGCTGACCTTGGAGTTCGACCGCGTCGTCACGCCGGAAGAGGTTCGTGAGGTCCTGGCCGGCGCGCCGGGCGTCCGGGTGGTCGACGACCGCGCCCGCAATCACTTCCCGATGCCCAGCGAGGCCGAGGGGCAGGGCGATGTGCTGGTGGGCCGGGTCCGCCGCGACCTGGGCGACCCGTCGGGGCGTTCCATCGCCCTCTTCGTGGCCGGCGACCAGCTGCTGAAGGGAGCCGCCCTGAACGCGGTGCAGATCGCCGAGCGTCTGGTCCCGGCGGCCAAGGCGCAATCGCGGTCAAGCGACCTCGTGGGCGCCTCATAGGGTGGGAGGCCTCGCCGGGCTGGACTTGCCCCGGCCCGGCGGGCCACCATCCGAAGAGGGAGATGTCCATGTCCGAGACCCTGAGCCGCGACCTGCTGGACCAGACCGCCAGAGCGCTCGCGGAGGCGCTGGCGACCCGCAAGGTCGGCGCCCTGGAGCTGACCGACGCCGCGATCGCCCGCATCGAGGATCGGGATCGGGCGATCAACGCCGTGGTGGTCCGCGACTTCGACCGGGCGCGCGAGGCGGCGAAGGCGGCCGATGCGGCCCTGACCCGCGGTGACCGGCGGCCGCTGCTGGGCCTGCCGATGACGGTGAAGGAATCGAACGAGGTCGAGGGCCTGCCGTCCACCTGGGGCAGCCCGGCCTTCAGCGGCTGGGTGGCGCCGAAGGATGCGGTGGGCGTGGCGCGCCTGAAGGCGGCTGGGGCGATCATCCTGGGCAAGACCAACGTCCCGCCGTTTCTTGCCGACTGGCAGAGCAACAACCCGGTCTATGGCCGCACGCGCAATCCCTGGGACCTGTCCCGCTCCCCCGGCGGCTCGTCCGGTGGCAGCGCCGCGGCGCTGGCGGCGGGCATGGTCCCGCTGGAGCTGGGGTCGGACATCGGCGGCTCGATCCGGGTGCCGGCCGCCTTCTGCGGGGTCTATGGCCACAAGCCGACCTACGGCCTGATCCCCACCCGGGGCCATGCGCCGCCCGGCCTGGACGGAGGGCCGATCGCGCTGGCGGTGGTGGGGCCGCTGGCCCGCAGCGCCGCCGACCTGGATCTGGCGCTGGAGGTCCTGGCCGGGCCGGAGCCGGACGAGGCCAAGGGCTATGTCCTGCGCCTGCCGCCGCCGCGGCACGCCCACCTCACGGACTATCGCGCGCTGATCGTCGACAGCCATCCGGCGGTGGTCACCGACAGCGGGGTGGCCGACGCCATTGAGATCCTGGCCGGCAAGCTGGACGCCCTGGGCTGCCCGGTCTTCCGGTCCAGCGACCTGTTGCCCGACCTGACCGCCCAGCACGCCGTCTTCGGCGCGATGGTCGGCGCCGCCATGTCGCGCGGCGCGCCGCAGGGCACGACCATGAACGCTCACGAATGGATGAACCTGCAGGACGCCCAAACCATCATCCGACGGCAGTGGGCGGCGCTGTTCGAGACCGTGGACGTGGTGATCATGCCCACCTTCGGAACGGTCGCCTTCCCGCACGAAGACGAGGCGGACGGGAACAAGCGCATCCTGACCATCGACGGCCGGCCGACGCCCTACTTCAGCCAGATCGCCTGGCCGGGCGTGGCCCTGCTGCCCCACCTGCCGGCGACGGCGGTCCCCATCGGCTTCACGCGCGGCGGCCTGCCCATCGGCGCCCAGGTCGTCGGACCCTATCTGGAAGACCGCACCACCATCGCCTTCGCCGGTTTGCTGGAGCGTGAGTTCGGCGGGTTCAAGCCGCCTCCGTCGCTGACCTGACGGGTGAAGATCGCCGTCGTCGCCATTGGCCGGCTCACCCGGTCCCCCGAGACTGAACTCGTGAAGCTCTACGTCGAGCGGGCGACGGCGGCCGGCCGCTCGCTGGGCCTGGGTCCCGTCGAGGTGGTCGAGGTGGAGAGCCGCAAGCCTGGCAAGGCGGCCGAGGCGGAGGCGCTGCGCCCACACCTCGCCGACAGCCACGTGATCGCCTGCGACGAGCGCGGCAAGGCCCGCGCCAGCCGCGCCTTCGCCGATGAGATCGGGGTGCTGCGCGATCGGGGCGTGCGCCGGCTGGTGTTCCTGATCGGCGGCGCGGACGGGCTGGATCCCGAGCTGGTGAAAGCCGTCCAGGGTACGCTCGCCTTCGGCCCGCAGACCTGGCCGCACGCCCTGGCCCGGGCGATGCTGTGCGAACAGATCTACCGGTCTGTCTCTATTCTGGCCGGATCACCGTATCATCGGGACTGATGCGGCGGATTCTTCTCCTCGGGGCCCTTGGGGCCGTGGTCCTCGGCGCGGCCGGCCGGGCGGCGACGACCGACAGGCTGGAGCGGCTGAACGCCGCCGAGACCGAGCTTACGGTCGACCAGGGCGCCAACATGCATCGGCTCTCGCGCCTGCTTTCTGTGCTGGAGCAGCTAAAGCGCGATCCGCCGCCGGCCCTGCTGGTCTCGCCCGACGACGCCAAGGACGCCGTGCGCGCCGCCATCCTGGTGAAGGCGCTGACGCCGGTGCTGCAGGCCCGCGCCCAGGGCTATGCCGAGGGGGCCACCGAGGTGATGCGCCAGCGCCGGCTGGCGGCCGTGCAAAGCGAGGCGCTGTTCGAGCGTGACAGCCTGGCGGCCGAAGCTCTGCCGACGCCGGAGAACACGGCGGCGCTGCGGCTAAGAGGCGCTGTGACCGGCGATCCGGCCGACCTCACCGCGCCCACGCGCCTGGTCCTGCCCGCGCCTGGAACCGTGATCCGGCGCTTCGGGGACCCCCTGGCCGGGGGCGGGCGTTCGAACGGCATGACGCTGACGGCCGCCAAGGGCGCGCGCGCGGTGAGCCCCGCCGCGGGGCTTGTCCAATACGTGGGCCCCGTGAAAGGCTGGGGCGTCATCGTGATATTAAGACTAGCCGGGGGATATCATCTCGTGCTTGCTGGTCTCGAGAGAACGTCGGTTCAGGTCGGACAATCCGTCACGGAGGGTCAGCCTGTCGGATGGGCTAACGATGGTCGCCAAGCGACCTCGGAGCTTTATCTGGAGGTCCGTGAGCAGGGTTCGCCCGTGGATCCAGCCCGTTGGCTGGTGAAGAACCGGGGTTGAACAAGAAAGCGGGCTGGTACGGCCTCAAAACCGTCGTTTCGGCCTGCTCCATAAAAGGACGGACAGTCGTCCAAGGGAGTCTGAGCCTGGCTATGAAGAAGTATCTCCTGATCGGCGCATCGGCTTTCGTTCTCGGCGCCGGCTCCATGGCTTACGTAAGCCAGCAGGCTTCGGCCACGGCGCAACCCCGGGCCAAGACGTACAGGATGCTCGGCCTGTTCGGCGACGTGCTGAACACCGTCGAGAACCAGTATGTGACCGAGGTGGACGACACCAAGCTGATCCAGGCGGCCATCGACGGCATGCTGACGTCGCTCGATCCCCACTCCGGCTATCTCGACCCCGAGTCCTTCGACGACATGCGCGATCAGACGCGCGGCGAGTACGGCGGCCTCGGCATCGAGGTCACCAGCGAAGACGGCGTGGTCAAGGTGATCTCGCCGATGGACGACACCCCCGCGTTCAAGGCCGGGATCAAGGCCGGCGACTACATCACCGCCGTCAACGGCGAGAGCGTGCTGGGCCTGACCGTCACCGAGGCGGTGAAGCAGATGCGCGGTCGCCCCGGCGAGACTGTCAGCCTGACCATCGCCCGTGAGAAGTCGGACCCGTTCGACGTCAAGCTGGTCCGCGAAGTCATCAAGCCGAAGTCGGCCACGGCCCGCCTGGAAGGCGACAACATCCTCCTGCGCGTCGCCAGCTTCAACGAGAAGACCACGGATGAGGCCGAGCAGGCCTTCGCCGCGATGCGCGCCAAGAACCCCAACGCCAAGGGCGTTATCCTCGACCTGCGCAACAACCCCGGCGGCCTACTCGACCAGGCCGTGGGCGTTTCGGACCTGTTCCTGGAAGGCGGCGAGATCGTCTCCCAGCGCGGCCGCGATCCCCGCGACGTCGAGCGCTACAACGCCCGCACCGGCGACATCACGGGCGGCATGCCGATCGTGGTGCTGATCAACTCCGGCTCCGCCTCGGCGGCGGAAATCGTCGCCGGCGCCCTGCAGGACCGCAAGCGGGCCGAGATCGTCGGCACCACCAGCTTCGGCAAGGGTTCGGTGCAGACCGTCATCCCGCTGCGTGGCGGCATTGATGGGGCGCTGAAGCTGACCACGGCGCGCTACTTCACGCCGTCGGGCCGTTCGATCCAGAAGACCGGGATCGAGCCGGACCTCGAGGTCGCCCTGACCCGCGACGAGGCCCAGGCCATCGCCAACCGCGCCTATCAGTTCTCGGAAGCCAGCTTCAAGAACGCGCTCAACGCCGACGAGGGCAAGGTGCGCCGCGGCGCCCACGAGCCCGCCGAGGCCCCGCCCGAGAGCTTCGACGAGAAGAAGGACTTCCAGATCGCCCGCGCCCAGGACGTTCTCCGGAACGGCTCGGTCGCCGCGACGCCGAAGCTGCCGAAGCCCACCGCGCGTCTGGCCGAGATCGTCTCGAAGGCCAAGGTGGCCGCCGTGAAGCCTCCGGAGACCACCCAGAAGTAGGGTCCGAACCGATCCAGGGTTCAAAGGGGCGGCCCCGCCGGGGTCGTCCCTTTTTCGTGGGCCTGGCGACCCCCTGACGCAGGGGCCCTGGATGCGGCGCGGGTTGAGACCGCGTTAACCATGTTCGACCACCCTCCACCGTGAGGAGTCCCTTGCCTTGGCCACCATCGCGCTTCCCCAATTCAAGCTTCCCCGGCCCGACCTGGGCGCCCTGTTGAGGAGCCCGGCCGTCGGCCTGGTCGGCGCGGGCGCGCTGTTCGCCGGCGCGGTGGTCGCCCTGGTCAACCTGCTGGGCCCCATGGGGGGCGGCGCCGATCATGTGCGCATCCCGCTCGAGAGCGACGCCCCGGCGGGCTGGCGCGAGGCCCTGAAGCCCGTCCAGGGGCAGGCGCATATCTACAAGGACGTTGTCCGCCTCTCGGAGCGCCCGCTGGCGCCGGGCGCGGCGGCGAGCTTTAATGCGAGCGGAGCGCCCGCGCCCGTGGCCCTGGCGGGCTCGGCCCTGCCGGTCGCCCCGATCGCCGGGTTCTACGCGCCGGGCCCCGGCGGCCCGCTGCCGATCATCAACCAGGACGGCCGCACGCCGGCCCAGGTCTACGCCCGCCCCTTCACCGCCAACGGCCGGCCCAAGGTCGCGCTGGTGATCGGAGGCCTGGGCCTGAACCAGCGCGCCACTCGCCAGGCGATCGAGACGCTGCGCCCGGAGATCACCCTGTCCTTCGTGGTCTATGCCGAGGGCCTGCAGGGCTGGATCGACATGGCCCGCGCCCACGGCCATGAGGTGCTGCTCGAGACCCCCATGGAGCCGCTGGACTATCCCGACAACGACCCCGGCCCCTACACCTTGATGGCCGGCGGCCAGCCGCCCGAGACGGTGAAGAAGCTGGAGTGGATTCTGTCGCGGGCCACCGGCTACTTCGGCCTGACCAACTACCTGGGCTCACGTTTCCTGGCGAGCGACCCGGCCTACAACGCCTTCGCCAGCTCGGTGAAGGGTCGGGGCCTGGCGTTCATCGACGACGGCGCCGCGGCCCGGCGAGGCGGCGGCATGGCGCGGGCCACGGCCGAGCGGGTGATCGACGACAAGCTCTCCGGCCCCGCCATCGACCAGCAGCTGATGGCCCTGGAAGGCGGCGCCCTGCAGCGCGGCCAGTCCCTGGGCTCCGGCTTCGCCTATCCGATCACCCTGGAGAAGGTTGCGTCCTGGGCCAATGAGGTGGAACAGAGGGGCTATCAGCTCGCGCCCGCCTCGGCCCTGACCGTTAAGAAATGACCGACCTTCCGCAATACCGGCCCAACGTGGGCGTGGTGCTGTTCCATCCGGACGGCCGGGTTTGGCTCGGCCGCCGGGCGCACACGCCGGGGCCCCACAACTGGCAGTTCCCGCAGGGCGGCGTCGACGCCGGCGAGGACCTGGAGGCCGCGGCCCGCCGCGAGCTGGCCGAGGAGACCGGCGCCGTCTCCGCCACCTATCTGGGCCGCACGGACGGCTGGATCGTCTACGACTTCCCGGCCGACTTCTCGGGCCCCAAGTCGGTGCGCGGGTTCAAGGGACAGAAGCAGGTGTGGTTCGCCTTCCGCTTCGAAGGGACCGAGGCCGAGTTCGACCTCGCGGCGCACCACGAACCAGAGTTCGACGCCTGGCGTTGGGGCTATCTGGCCGAGACGCCCGAACTGATCGTGCCCTTCAAGCGGCAGACCTACGAGAGCGTCGCCAAGGCATTCGCCGTCTTTGCTGCGACCAAGAGCGCGGCCGCCTGAATCGCTACCGCGCCGTTAGGACGTTCGGTTTAGAGTGGGAGCTTGGGGCAGGCTCCCCAGGGGCGGGTTTTCAATGCCGACTGTCGTGATGACGCACGGCGCCTTCTGCGCCGGCTGGGCCTTCGAGGTCTTCCGCGCGCCCTTCGAGGCGCGGGGCTGGACCGTGCTGGCGCCGGACCTGCCGGGTCACGGCGAGCGCGGCTCGGTGGCCGGCCTGTCGATGACAGACTACGCCAAGAGCCTTGTGACCCTCTGCGCCGGCCTGGCCGAGCCGCCCGTGCTGCTGGGCCATTCCATGGGCGGCCTGGTGTGCCAGATGGCGGCGCGGCGGGTGAAGGCGCAGGCCATCGTGCTGCTGGCGCCCTCGCCGCCGTGGGGCGTCACCGGTTCGTCGATCGAGGAGGCGGTCACCGCCTTCGGCGTGCACCTGGTCGATCCGTTCTGGGGCGGCGCGGTCTCGCCCGACCGCCACATCATGCGCCACCACAGTCTAGACCGGACGCCAAAGGCGCTGCGCGACGCTATCCTTGACCGCCTGCGGCCGGAGAGCGGCCGGGCGGTGCGCGAAGTGCTGAACTGGTGGATGGATCCCTTCATGACCACCAGCGTGGGGGTCGGCGCCCTGCCGATGCCGTCGCTGGCCATCGTCGGCGACCGCGATGTGGTGCATCCGGTGGCCACCGTGCGCCAGACCGCCGACCGCATCGGCGCCCAGTGCCGAGTCATGCCAGGCATGAGCCATTGGCTGATCGGTGAAGAAGGCTGGGAAGAGGTGGCCGAGGTCGCCCTGGCTTGGCTGGAGACCTCCGTCAGGCCGGCGACGACAGCTTCATGAGCACCAGGCCGCCCACGATCATCAGGGCGGCCGCGATGCGCATGGCCCCGGCAGGCTCGGCCAGCACAGTCACGCCCACGATGAAGGCGCCCACCGCCCCGATGCCGGTCCAGGCCATGTAGGCCACGCTCAGCGGCAGGCTGCGCATCGCCGCGGCGAGCAGTCCGAAGCTCGCGAACATCGCCGCGAAGGTGGCGAGGCTCGGCCACAGGCGGGTGAACCCGTGGGATTGCTTCATGAAATAGGCCCAGACCACTTCCAGCAGTCCGGCGACAAAGAGCATGATCCAGGCCATGGCGGCCCTCCTTCAAAGGGCCGGGCCGTCCCGGACTTGAAGCGCCGTGAGGGCGGGAGGACGTGGCCCCCTGGGTGGGACGGAAGGAGCCCCCGCCCGCGGAGATCCCTTAGAACGTGCGTTCCTGGTACTGCAGGGTGCCCATGTCGTACTTCGCGTTCACCTGGCTGTCGTCCGGCTTGCGAACGGTCGAATAGTTCAGGCCGATCGACTGGGTCGCCGTGAGGTATTCCCAAGACCGGCGGACGCGCTTCAGGCCGTCCGGATCCTGCGGCTGGGTGTAGTTGGCGGTGGGGTCCAGCGGCGGCTGGTGCACGAAGGCCCAGACGTTCAGCGCCTTGGCGATTTCGACGTCCTGGCCGGTCGGATAGCGCAGCTCGACGTTGCAGACGGTCTTGTTCGAGCCCGTCGGGAACACGATGATCTGGTGGGCCTTGTTTTCGGTCCCGTAGGGCTTGGTCCAGGTCTGGTCGCGGCGGTTCAGCTTGAAGCCGTTCGCCTTGGCGATGGCGTCCATCGCCTGGCCGCGGACGGCCGGGGCGCAGACCTTCTCCAGCACCTGGATGGCGTCGAAGCCGTAGCCGCTCGTCGGCAGGGTGGGCGGCGGCGGGGCAGGTTCGGCCGGGGCCGGGGCAGGCGCCTCCGTCGTCGGGGCCGGCGCGGGAGGTTGAGCCGCTGCTTCGGTGGCGGGCGCGGGCGCCGGAGCGGCTGGCTGGGCGGCCGGATCCTGAGCCTGAGCGGCGGTCGCGATGCCGGCGGCGAGGATCAGGCTGGAGAGGGCGATACGCATGGAAGTTCCCCTGACTTTTCGGCCGGCATGAAACTTGAGCAAGGCGCCGTAGGCAAGGCCTGAAGGCGTCTAATTTACGGCAGTGAATTCGTTGCTTGTCTAGGCGGCTTCCACAGCCTGTTCCGCCAGGATCGTGAGGCCGTCCGGGGTCACGTCGGCGAAACCGCCGCGGACCTCATAGACCTTCACGCTCCCGTCGTTGTGCACGCGAACCGCGCCCTCCTTCAGGGCGGTCATGAACGGCGCATGGCCGGCCAGGACGCCGAAGTCGCCTTCGGATCCCGGCGCGTCCACCTGGTCGACAGCGCCCGAGAACAGCTCGCGTTCCGGGGAGACCAGGGAGAAGTGCAGCTTCTCGGCCATGATCCTTAAGCTTCCGCCGCCAGTTGCTCGGCCTTGCGGACCGCGTCTTCGATGTTGCCGACGTTGTAGAAGGCCGGCTCGGGCAGGTGGTCGTACTCGCCGTCCACCAGCGCCTTGAACGAGCGGATGGTGTCTTCCAGGCTGACCAGCACGCCGGGGGTGTTGGTGAACTGCTCGGCCACGTGGAAGGGCTGCGACAGGAAGCGTTGGATCTTCCGGGCGCGGGCCACGATCAGCTTGTCCTCTTCGGACAGCTCATCCATGCCCAGGATGGCGATGATGTCCTTGAGTTGCTTGTAGGTCTGCAGGGTCTCCTGCACGCGGCGGGCGACCTGGTAGTGCTCTTCGCCGATCACCAGCGGGTCCATGATCCGCGAGGTGGAGTCCAGC
>Ga0255338_1004748_pt1 | contig 13509 bp, 13 predicted proteins | sample MeOH1_35cm_T4_19_FD_203715 | JGI IMG/M metagenome (GOLD analysis project Ga0255338, IMG submission 203715) | Sandy soil microbial communities from University of British Columbia, Vancouver, Canada - MeOH1_35cm_T4_195 | ecosystem: Engineered > Artificial ecosystem > Sand microcosm > Unclassified ...
AACTGCTGGTTATGCGCGGCGCCATGTGTGGCGATCACGTTATATTGCGGCAGGGCTATCTTGTGGCCTTGCAGGTACTCCTGCAGCAGCGTCTTGGCGTCCTTGCCCAGCGTGCGCGGATCGACCTGCTCGAGGATGGGGATATAAAGCTTGCGGATCAGCGTGCGCGCCCCCTCGAAGCCGGCATCGAGGAAGACCGCGCCGACGATCGCTTCCAGCGCATCGGCCAGGATCGACGGGCGGCGGAAACCGCCGCTCTTCAGTTCCCCCTCGCCCAGGCGCAGCGCCTCGGACAATTGCAGCATCTGCGCAATTTCATACAGCGCCTGCTGCTTGACCAGGTTGGCGCGCACGCGGGACAGGTCGCCTTCGTCGAGCTTGCTGAACATGCCGTACAGCATGTCAGCCACGGCACAGTTCAGCACCGAATCGCCGAGGAATTCCAGGCGTTCGTTGTGCAAGGCACTGTGGCTGCGGTGCGTCAGCGCCTGCTGCAGCAATTCTGGCTTGCTGAAGCGGTAGCCGAGGCGTTGCTGCAAGGCGTCGAGGTTCATGTCAGTACTGCGTTCCCGAATAGGTAATCAAAAGGCTCAGAGGACCGTATAACGGCACTTCGTTGCGGTAGGAAAATCCCACCGACCGGATCCCGCCATTGTCATCTTCATTGATATCCAGATCGTCGCTGCGCACAGCGGTGATACGGTCGATCTGCGCCTGCTTGTTGAAATAATCGGCCACTTCGCGCTTGTTGGATGCCTGTTGCTTGGCATAACTGATGGCGCGCTTGACCGAGAAATACTCCAGCAGGCTTGGGATCGCCCTGACCGCCGGGATGACGATGCCCCCCACGACCAGTATGACGATCAGCAAGCTGCCGAGGGAGAATCCGCGCGGCTTGCCGCTTCCCGACAAACGTGCCCGCCCCCTGACTGCCCCAACCACTCGACCCGATTGACCCATGTTGCGCTTTCCCTCGCTTGACTGGAGTGATTTATACGCATCGCGGGAGGCTTACTTGAACGCCCCCACGCGTCCGATATTGCCGAGGTTCATCCAGATCAGGAATGCCCTGCCGACAATATTCTGATCGGGCACGAAGCCCCAGTAACGTGAATCCAGGCTGTTATCCCGGTTATCGCCCATCACGAAATAGTGGCCTTGCGGCACTTTGCACGTTACGCCTTGCTGATTGTAAGTGCAGTTTTCGTGGAACGGGAAATCCGGATCCATGCCGGAGATATAGGCCGGCCGGTCGGCATCGTTGAGGATACCGTGCTCCGGGCCGTCGGGCAGCTTCTCGCGGAAGTGCTTCGAATACGAAAGCCGTTCTTCGTCCAGGTAGTCAGGCAGCGGGCTGTACTCCGCGGGCTTGCCATTGATGGTCAGGCGCTTGTTCTGGTAGCTCACCACATCGCCCGGCACCCCGATCACGCGCTTGATGTAATCGAGCGACTGGTCCTTCGGGTAGCGAAACACCATCACGTCGCCGCGCTCGGGGTCGCCGACCGCGATGATCTTCTTGTTCACCACCGGCAGGCGGATGCCGTAGTCGTACTTGTTGACCAGGATGAAGTCGCCGATCAGCAGCGTCGGGATCATCGAGCCGGACGGGATCTTGAACGGCTCGACCACAAAGGAACGCAGCACGAACACGGCCAGGATCACAGGGAAGAAACTTGCCGAATACTCCAGCCACCAGGGCTGGCGCAGCTTTTCCTCGGCCAGGCGGCTACGCGAGGTATCGACCTCGCCAACGCCATAGCGCCCCTGCAGATCGGCACGGCGCGCATCGAACTCCGCCAGCGCGGACTGTGCGGAAAGCCGCCGTTGCTTCTCGAACACCAGTTTGTCGGCCACCCAGGCAACGCCCGTGATAACCACCAGCACAAAAAGGATCAGTGCAAAATTCATGACGGCTAGATCTTCGTGTTGTTTTGTTAGAGTCCGCTTCGCCAGCCGGCGAGAGCCGGACTCCGCCAGCTTACTTGTCGCCTACCTGCAGGATCGCCAGGAAAGCCTCCTGGGGGATCTCGACCGTACCCACCTGCTTCATGCGCTTCTTACCCGCTTTTTGCTTCTCGAGGAGCTTCTTCTTGCGCGAGATATCGCCGCCGTAGCACTTGGCGAGCACGTTCTTGCGCAGCGCCTTGACGTTCTCGCGCGCGATGATGTTGGCGCCGATCGTGGCCTGGATGGCTACGTCATACATCTGGCGCGGGATGATCTCGCGCATCTTCGATACCACTTCGCGGCCACGGTACTGCGAATTGCTGCGGTGGACGATCACCGACAGTGCGTCGACCTTGTCACCGTTGATCAGGATGTCCACCTTGACCACGTCGGCGGCGCGATATTCCTTGAACTCGTAATCCATCGAGGCATAGCCGCGCGACACCGATTTCAGGCGGTCGAAGAAATCCATGACGATTTCCGCCATCGGAATCTCGTACGTGAGCTGCACCTGCTTGCCGTGGTAGCTCATGTTGATCTGCGTGCCGCGCTTTTGCGTGCACAGCGTGATCACGGAGCCGACGTAGTCCTGCGGCATGTACAGGTTGACGGTGACGATGGGCTCGAGGATATTCTCGATACGGCTCGGATCCGGCATCTTGGCCGGGTTTTCCACCGTCAGCATGGTGCCGTCACGCATCTGCACCTGGTACACCACCGTCGGCGCGGTGGTGATGAGGTCCATGTCGAACTCGCGTTCCAGGCGCTCCTGCACGATCTCCATGTGCAGCAAGCCCAGGAAGCCGCAACGGAAGCCGAAGCCGAGTGCCTGAGACACTTCAGGCTCGTACTGCAACGATGCGTCGTTGAGCTTGAGCTTTTCCAGGGATTCGCGCAGGGCTTCGTACTGGTTGGATTCCACCGGATACAGGCCAGCGAACACCTGCGGCTTGACCTCCTTGAAGCCCGGCAGCGGCTCGGCCGCCTTGCGCGCCACGGTGGTGATGGTGTCACCCACCTTGGCCGCCTTCAGTTCCTTGATGCCGGCGATCACGAAACCCACCTGCCCTGCCGACAGCGACTCGCGCGGCAGCGACTTGGGCGAGAACACGCCGACCTGCTCGACCAGGTGCTGCGAGCCAGTGGCCATCAGCAGTACCTTGTCCTTGGGCTTGAGGGTGCCGTTGACCACGCGCACCAGCATCACCACGCCAACGTAGTTGTCAAACCACGAGTCGATGATCAGGGCCTGCAACGGTGCGCTCGCGTCGCCCTTGGGCGGCGGCACGCGGGCGATCATCGCCTCGATCACGTCCTGCACGCCCAGGCCGGTCTTGGCCGAGCACGGCGTGGCATCCTGGGCGTCGATCCCGATCACTTCCTCGATCTCGCGGATCGCGTTTTCCGGGTCGGCCGACGGCAGGTCGATCTTGTTGAGCACCGGCACCACTTCCACGCCGAGTTCGATCGCGGTGTAACAGTTGGCGACAGTCTGCGCCTCCACGCCCTGGGAAGCATCGACCACCAGCAGCGCGCCTTCGCAGGCGGACAGCGAGCGGCTCACTTCATAGCTGAAGTCGACGTGCCCCGGCGTGTCGATCAGGTTGAGGTTGTAGACCTTGCCGTCGCGCGCCTTGTAGCTGAGCGCCGCGGTCTGGGCCTTGATGGTGATGCCGCGCTCCTTCTCGATGTCCATCGAGTCGAGCACCTGCGCCTCCATCTCGCGATCGGACAGGCCTCCGCAGAGTTGAATGATGCGGTCGGCCAGGGTCGATTTACCGTGGTCGATGTGGGCGATGATCGAGAAGTTGCGGATATGGTCCATCTGATGTTCAGGGGTGCGCCAGTTCGGGCCAGGAGGTGCCCGCATGGGCACGCCTGGCGGCGCAGCAATTATGAACGACCTGGAACTGGCGCCTTGTCGGGCGGGCCCCGCTCCGGTCGCAGGTTGGTGACGCGGACTTTGCGCCAAACTGCGATTTTACCGTATTTTCAAGGACTTCCGTATTGCGAAATGGGCGGCGGATCAAGCCATCACACCACGCCATGCCCCGCAGGGCGCACTTGCGCGCCTTCGACCGGCCGTTCGTCCACTCGCGGGGTCGCATGTGCGGCGAACCACGCTTTCACCCGATTTTCGTCGAGAAAGTAGTGACACAGTTCCTCGCCAGGGGTAGCCGGGGCCCCAACCATCAGCACAGGCACAAGTTCGCCGAAGCGCGCTTCGGTCGCGGGATCGGTATCCACGTCCACCTCGTGCAGGACAAAGGAAAAATCGCGCCGGAGCGATTCCAGCGCGATTTTCATGTCTTCGCACAGATGGCAATATCCCCGGCCATACAGTGTGAGATCGGCCATGGCGAGCCGGTCAGCGCGAGGACGTCGCGCCTGGACGCAAGGTCAGCACCTGGGTGGCATCGCCGCGGCGGACGAACACAGCGGCAATCTTCGCCTTGTCCAGCCCCTTGACCAGTTCATTGAACTGGCGCGGGCTGGTCACGTCGCTATCGCCCAGCCGCAGGATGATGTCGCCCGGGCGAATGCCGGCACGCATCGCCGGCCCGTCGGACTGCTCGACCTCCACGCCCGACTTGATCTTGAGTTCCTTCAGCTTTGCATCAGGAATTTCGTTGACGATCAGGCCGAGTGCATTGGGCTTGGCCGCCGGCGCGGCGCTGTCGTCGCGCGGTGTATTACCGCCACGGGTGCGCAACTTGGCATCGGCGTCGAGTTCGGCCACGGTGATCGAAACCTCCCGCGTCGCACCCTTGCGCCACAGCTGCAGCGGTACGCGCGTGCCCGGCTTGATATCGCCGACCATGCGCGGCAGGTCGGACGCCTTCTCGATGTCTCGGCCGTTGAACTTGAGGATGATGTCACCGGCTTCGATCCCCGCCTTCTCGGCAGGGCCGCCGGGTTCGACGCTACCCACCAGCGCGCCCCGGGCTCGGCCCAGACCGAGCGAGTCGGCGACTTCCTTGGTGACATCGCCGATCGCAACCGCGATTCGCCCTCGCGTCACCTTGCCGTTCGCCTTGAGCTGCTCGGTGACACGCATGGCCTCGTCGATCGGGATGGCGAAGGAGATGCCCATATAGCCCCCGCTGCGGCTATAGATCTGGGAATTGATGCCGATGACCTCGCCGCGCAGGTTGATCAGCGGGCCGCCCGAGTTACCTGGATTCACCGCCACATCGGTCTGGATGAACGGCAGGTAGTCTCCGGTATCGCGCCCCTTGGCCGACACGATGCCGGCCGTCACGGTGTTGTCGAGGCCAAATGGCGAGCCGATCGCCAGCACCCATTCGCCAGCGCGAACCTTGTCCGAATCGCCGAGCGTGAGCTTGGGCAAGCCGGTCGCGTCGACCTTGAGCAACGCTACGTCGGTACGCTTGTCCGCGCCGATCAGCTTCGCCTTGAACTCCCGCTTGTCGGGCAGCGTGACATAGATGGTTTCCGCATCCGCCACAACATGCGCATTTGTCATCACATAGCCATCCTGGCTGACGACAAAACCGGACCCCACGCCACGGCTCTGCTCCTCGCCCTGCGGCCCTTGCGGCCCTTGCGGCGGCTGGCCGCGGCGCGGGGTGCCCGGAGGCGTGGGCGCGCCCGGCATGGGCACACCAAAGAAACGGCGGAAGAACTCTGCCATCTCGTCGTCTTCGCTGCTGGGAGTACCGCGCGTGCGAACGCGCTCGGTGGTGCGGATGTTCACGACGGCCGGGCCGGCTTTTTCCACCAGATCGGTGAAATCGGGCAGGTTATAGGACGGCGCGGCCGCCTGTGCATGGCTCAGCTCGGCGACAAATGGCGCAAAAGCGAGAATGGCAGCCATGAGCACGGTCCGAGCCAAGGCTGGAGATCTTGGTGACATCGTCGACTCCCGGGAGATCAGCGAAACGAGGAAAAAAGCTTGGGCAGCGTGCGCAGCGGACTGGCGGCGGATGCAGGACGGCGTTCTCGCCGCCCCTCCACGCAGCAATCCGGCTTAGTGGCCCTTCGGTGGTTTGTATTCTACCGCCGAGGCAAACAGCCTTACTGTGGCCGGCGGGACTTCGCCCACTACGGTGATCCAGAAATCGGCCACACGGCGCACCACGACCTGGGTAGCACCGAGCGAAGCCACGCCTTCGCGGCGCACGCGCTGCTCGGAAACCGGCTCGATAAATACGGACAAACCGGTCAAGCCATCGCTGTAGACGATCTGGAGCACTTCGAAGACGTTCCCGCGCGGGTTGGCTTGTGGTGCGCGCAACTCGCCAAGTGGCCGGCGAACCTCGCGGATCTTCATGAACCCTTTGACCGGGATCCCGATGCTCCAGCCCTCGTCGGCAATATTGGCAGGCTGGTTTGTCACCTCATAGTGGTTCCAGGCGCCGGAATTCTTGATGGCAGTGAGGATGCGCTGCTTTTCGGAAGGCACTCCGATCTCGACTTGCGAGAAAGCCACCTGCTCCAGCACCTTGCCGCCCTCGCCCAGGGTCTGGGCGCGCATCAGCAGGCCGGAATTTTTCTCGGCCCAAAGACGCACGGCATAGCGCGCGGCGTCATGCGGTTCTAGCGAGAACACTTCGCACTCAACGCCGGCCACGCGCTCGCCGGGAAGCTTGCGCATATCGTAGATATCCAGCACATCGCTCTTGTTGGTGGCAAGGAGGGCCGGGAACCGATCCTTGGCTTCCTGCTTTTCCACCACCACCAGCTTGGCCTCGGGAATCAGGCTATGCACGATATCGTTCTGGCGCAGCACCTCGCGCGGCTTGCCGTCGAGCGTCTCAAGCCGTTCGTACTCGTTGTTGACGAGATCGCTATAGTGCTGGATGCGCGACGCATGCATCACGCTGCCGCGCTGATAGATCAGCGTGCCAACATAATTCTCGCGCTGGGCCGCGCGGTGGATCTTGTTGAGCCAGGCCGTTGCGTCGCGACGGACCAGCGTATTGTCCGGCGGCTGCGCAGTTGCTGCAGCCGCAGTCAGACACAAGGCCAGAAAAAAGGACCTGCGAAGGGCCCTAATTCTGTGTGCGCCCGCTACGTTGGCGGGCGACCATCCTTTATGCATGTCCGGCATTATTCCTGCGAATTGTCCTGAGAGAAGTTTGCGCTGTTGGCAACGGTGCGCATCGTGGGCACTACCGCATCAGTTGCAACCGATACGCGGTGGGCACGCAGATATTCGTCCAGACGCGGATCGCGGATCATTTGGGCACTGTCCGCGGACACGGTCACGATGCCGCCGGCCTTGGGCACGGCGGGTTGCTCTACGCGTGACACCACGGCATCCGGCGTACCGAGGTCGGCGGAACCGCGCATCTGCGGCACCACCACCCAGCTGACGGCCGCCACCGCGGCAGCGATCGCCGTACCCGGCATCACGCGGCGAACCCACGACGGCTTGAAGAGCATGCGATGTGCTGCCGACGCCTTCGCGACCGCGGGCACCAGCACATGCGGTTCGCTGTCGAGACGGGCGGAAAACCGGGAGAGAAAATCATCGGTCGAGCCGGCATGCGTCAGTTCTTCCGAACGCAGGGCATCGCCAATCAGTTGATAGGAGGTCCAGCTCGCCATGCCCGCCCCGCTCTTCGCGAGATCCAACACAGCGCTTACTTCGTGCGGCGCCAGCTCGCCATCCATCAGCACGGAAATCTGCTCCGCCGCTTCCACTACATGAACCGACTGCTTGTGAGCCTGACCCATTTCCCACCCCTAGAAAAACCATTGAACACCGACAATCCCGTCTACTGCCTTGTCGTTTATCGATGCAGGAATAGGCTGCAACGCTGGCCGCACGACATTTTCTTTACCACTGACGACGGCTGACTACTACCATCGTTTGCCCTCTGCCGTTCCCAGCAGCGGACGCAATTTCTCGGCAATCGCCTCGCGCGCCCGGAAGATGCGCGAGCGGACGGTGCCGATCGGGCACCCCATGGCTTCCGCAATCTCCTCGTAGCTGAGGCCTTCGATCTCGCGAAGGGTGATGGCGGTGCGCAATTCCTCGGGCAGTGCTTCCATCGCGCGGTTGACCGTCTCGGCCACCTGGCGGGTATGGAGCATCGACTCCGGCGTATTGATATCTCTTAGTTGCTCACCGTCCGCAAAAGTTTCAGCCTCTTCGGCATCGATATCACTGGAGGCCTCCGGCCGGCGCCCCTGGGTCGCCAGATAATTCTTCGCGGTGTTCACCGCAATCCGGTACAACCAGGTGTAGAACGCCGACTCGCCGCGAAACTGGGGCAAGGCACGATACGCCTTGATAAAGGCGTCCTGTGCCACATCCTCCACTTCGGCCGAATCCCGCACCAAACGCGAAATGAGCCTGATGATCTTGCGGTGGTATTTCACCACCAACAATTCAAAGGCCCGCTTATCGCCTTGCTGGACGCGCTCAACGAGGAGCTGATCGGCTTCGCGTTCGCTCACGAATATTTCACCTGCAGTGTATCTCTTGGTATCGTCTTCACGACAAACGTTGTATTTTACCTACGTAGCTCGGCGCACGGTCAGTGCGGTGCAACGCATATTGTGATGGATGCCCGAAACAGCCGCGCATCAACTGGCCTCGCCTGTCGCCAGGCAGTCACGCTGCGCAGCACGGAGGGTACGTCTGAGCGCCCGCAAAGCGCTGGCGCCCACGAGCACACGGCTGACCACCAGCACCCGCGGAGAATGTCCGGTCACTGGCTCCAGGGCCAGCACCAGGGCCAATTCGCCCAATGCCCAACTGGACTCGACACGCGCCACCGCAGAGCGACCGTCCGGCAGGACAACGAGGATACCTGGCCGGCCCGTGCGATCCCGGCCTTGCACCAGGCCGCCGTAGGTGCACCCGGCGCCGCGCCAGAGCGCGCGCCAGTGCCATGCGAGCCAACCGCACAACGCAGCGAGGCCGAGCACTGCCAGCCATTGCAGCAAATCCCAGCCTTGCACAGAGCGCCCCAGTTCGTGCACCCCTTGCCGGGCAAGCAACGCGAACGTTGCCAGCTCGGAGGCAATAAATAGCACCAAAACCCACCGCAAAGGATGGGCCTTGACCGAACTCCACAGGGAAGCCACCCGGCGCACGCCGGGTTCAGGCGCGCCGGAAGACAAGCGTGCCGTTGGTGCCGCCGAAGCCGAAGTTATTCTTCACCGCCACATCGATCTTCAGGTCACGTGCGGTGTTAGCCACGTAATCCAGGTCGCACTCGGGATCCTGGTTGAAGATATTGATGGTCGGCGGCGACACCTGGTGGTACAGCGCCAGTACGGTAAACACCGACTCGAGGCCACCGGCGCCGCCCAACAGGTGGCCGGTCATCGACTTCGTCGAATTGACCGCCACTTTGTAAGCGTGATCGCCAAAGGCAAGCTTGATGGCTTCGCTCTCGTTCTTGTCGCCCAGCGGAGTCGACGTACCGTGCGCATTCAGATAACCGACTTCGTCCGCATTGACGCCAGCGTCCTTGAGGGCGTTGACCATGCAGCGGCGCGGGCCATCCATATTGGGTGCCGTCATATGGTAAGCGTCGCCACTCATGCCGAAGCCAATCAGCTCTGCATAAATCTTGGCGCCACGTGCCTTGGCCGACTCATACTCTTCGAGCATGACCACGCCGGCACCCTCGCCCAGTACGAAGCCATCGCGATCCTTGTCCCACGGGCGGGACGCGGCAGCGGGGTCGTCGTTGCGGGTCGACAGCGCGCGTGCCGCGGCGAAGCCGCCGATGCCGAGCGGCGACACCGTGGATTCCGCGCCGCCGGCCAGCATGACGTCCGCATCGCCCGCCTGGATCAGCCGGGCCGCCAGGCCGATGCTGTGCAGGCCGGTGGTGCAAGCCGTTACCGCGGCCAGGTTGGGGCCCTTGAGTCCATGGATGATGGACAGGTGGCCCGAGATCATGTTGATGATCGAGCCCGGCACGAAGAACGGGGAGATCCGGCGCGGACCACGATTGGTCAGCTCGGCGTGGGTGTCCTCGATCATCGGCAGGCCGCCGATGCCCGAGCCAACGAGCACGCCGATGCGCTCTGCATTGGCTTCGGTCACTTCGTAGCCGCTATCCTTCAGCGCCTGCGAGCCCGCTGCGATGCCATAGTGGATGAACGTATCCATATGGCGGGCTTCCTTGGCCGGGATGTAATCCTCGGCATTGAAGCCCTTCACTTCGCCGGCAAAATGCACGGCAAGCGCGGAATGATCGAATTTGGTAACGGTGGCGATGCCAGACTTGCCGGCAACCAGGTTGGCCCAGCCTTCGGCAACCGTGTTTCCGACCGGAGACACAAGGCCAAGCCCAGTGACGACGACGCGACGACGGCTCACTATGATTTCCTACGGGTACGTGAAGCAGAACTGGAAAGTGAATCGGAGCTGGCCAACGGCCGGCGCCGGGCTACGCCGATGCCGGCGCAACCGTACCAATTGTGCTTCTTCGAACAAACGAAAGCCACAGAAAACAGCGCGGTGAGCCCATGGGCCTCGCGCCTGCCTTCTGTGGCTCGGAATTCAGATACGACAGGCTCAGGCCTTGACGTGTGCGGTGGCGTAATCGATTGCCTGTTGCACGGTCGTGATCTTTTCGGCTTCCTCATCGGGAATTTCCATGCCGAATTCATCTTCCAACGCCATCACGAGTTCAACCGTGTCGAGCGAATCCGCGCCCAGGTCGTTCACGAACGAGGATTCGTTCTTGATGTCTGCCTCGGCGACGCCGAGTTGTTCTGCCACGATTTTCTTGACGCGTTGTTCGATATTGTCCATGTAACCCTCCAGGGAAGTTCGACAAAAAGTGGGCGCATTTTAGCAGGTTTGGGCCACAAAAATGCCCCCTGCTGTCTATTGCAAGAACAGCGCCCGATCAGTTTTAAAAATAACCACTTCGCGCGGCTTTTGTCGGCTTCTCCTTCGAACCCGACACCACGCAAGGCGATCAATTCATGTACATGCCACCATTCACATGGAGCGTCGTACCTGTAATGTAGGCCGCTTGGGGGCCGGCCAGGAAGGCGACCGCATGCGCGATATCTTCCGGCTGGCCGAGGCGGCCCAGGGGGATCTGGGTCTTCAGTGCCGCATGCTGCTCATCCGACAGGACCTTGGTCATGTCGGTGTCGATAAAGCCAGGCGCCACGCAATTCACAGTCACGTTCCGGCTGCCGATCTCGCGCGCCAGTGCGCGGCTCATGCCTTCGACGCCGGCCTTGGCGGCCGCATAGTTCATTTGCCCGGGGTTGCCCGTCGAGCCGACCACCGAGGTGATATTGATGATACGGCCGCCGCGCGCCTTCATCATCGGGCGCAGCACGGCGCGCGACAAGCGGAACACCGCCGTCATGTTGGTCTCGACAACCGCGCTCCAGTCGTCGTCTTTCATGCGCATGGCGAGTTGGTCCTGGGTGATACCGGCGTTGTTCACCAGGATACCGAGACCGCCATGCGTCTTGACGAGCTCGTCGATCAGCGCTTCGGAAGCCGCCGCATCATTGACGTTGAGCACGGCGCCGCGGCCCTTGCCGCCGGCTGCCGCCAGGTATTCGCTGATCGCGGCGGCCCCCGCCTCGCTGGTGGCGGTACCGACCACCGTGGCGCCCTGGGCGGCCAGCTCCAGCGCGATGGCGCGGCCAATGCCGCGCGATGCGCCGGTCACCAGCGCGACCTGGTTTTCCAGAAATTTCGTCATTGCCTTGGTCCTTATTTACTTCAGCAGCGCCAGCGTGTCCTGCAGGGAGGCCGGATCAAAGATCGCCCCGCCCACCAGGTTGCCGTCGATACGCTTGGTCATGCCCGCAAGCACCTTGCCCGGGCCGCACTCGATCACGTGGGTCACGCCCTCGGCTGCAATCTTCTGCACGCATTCGACCCAGCGCACCGGAGCTGCCGCCTGGCGAACCAGCGCGTCCTTGATGGCTTCCGGATCATTGACGATGGCCACGTCAACGTTGTTGACCAGCGGAATGGACGGTGCGGCGAACGTCATGCCCGCCATGCGCTCACGCAGGCGGTCCGAAGCAGGCTTGAGCAGCGAAGAATGGAACGGCGCCGAAACCGGCAGCGGCAGCGCACGCTTGGCGCCGCGCGCCTTGGCCATTTCACAGGCCTTTTCCACAGCGGCCTTGTTGCCGGCGATCACCACCTGCGAAGGCGCGTTGAAGTTCACCGCCTCGACCACGCCGGCTCCTGCAGCCGACGCCTCGGCGCAGGCCGCGCGCACATCGTCGTCAGACAGGCCGAGGATGGCTGCCATGCCGCCCTCGCCCACCGGCACGGCTTCCTGCATGGCCTGCGCGCGAAAACGCACCAACGGCACCGCATCGGCAAAGGGAATCACCCCAGCGGCCACCAGCGCGGAGTATTCACCCAGGCTATGGCCGGCCACCAGGGCCGGCGCTGCACCGCCGGCGTCGAGCCAGGCACGGTAAATAGCCACTGCGGCGGTCAACATGACCGGCTGCGTGTTGGTCGTGAGGTTAAGTTCCTCGGCCGGGCCCTCGGCGATCAGGCGGCCCAGGTCCTGGCCGAGTGCCGCAGACGCCTCGTCCAGAGTGGCTCGGACTACCGCATTGTCGGCGAATGCATTGAGCATTCCGACTGCCTGCGAGCCTTGCCCTGGGAATACAAAGGAGAATTTCATCGCAATCGAATCGTAAAGATGAATACCGCAGGACCGGCGCGACGAAGCAACATCGCGGCGCCGGTCCGGATTTTACATGCGCAGCAGTACCGCGCCCCAGGTGAAACCCCCGCCAACGCCTTCCATCAGCACATGGTGTCCCGCGCCGATGCGGCCATCGCGCACCGCCACATCGAGTGCCAGGGGGATCGAGGCGGCCGATGTATTGCCGTGCTCGTGCACTGTTGCCACCATGCGCTCGGCCGGCAGGCCAAGCTTCCTTGCGGTGCTTTGCATGATGCGGATATTGGCCTGGTGCGGGATCAGCCAGTCGACTTTTTCTGCCGGGAACTGCGCGCCGGCGAGCGCTTCGCGCGCCACCTTGTCGAGCACCGTGACCGCGAGCTTGAACACTGCCTGGCCGTCCATATGCAGGAACGGGTTGCCGGTGATATTGCCGCCCGAGACATTGCCCGGCACGCAGAGGATGTCCACGTGGCTACCGTCGGAGTGCATTGCCGACGACAGGATGCCGGGCTCCTCGGAAGCCGACAGCACGACCGCGCCCGCGCCGTCGCCGAACAGCACGCAGGTGGTGCGGTCGTTAAAGTCCAGAATGCGCGAGAACACTTCCGAGCCAATCACCAGCGCATTGCGGTGCGAACCGCTGCGGATGAATTTTTCGGCGGTGGCCAGCGCATAGACAAAACCGGAGCACACCGCCTGCAGGTCGAACGCCGCGCAGTTGTTGGTGATGCCAAGCTTCTGCTGCACCAGGCAGGCAGTGCTGGGGAAAACGAAATCGGGTGTGGAAGTGGCAACGATGATCAGGTCGATGCTCTGGCGATCGATGCCGGCAGCTTCCAGCGCACGTTCCGCCGCCTTGACGGCGAGGTCGCTGCTGGTGACATCCGGCTCGGCCCAATGGCGGGCCGAGATGCCACTGCGCGAAAAGATCCAT
>Ga0255338_1004749_pt1 | contig 13506 bp, 10 predicted proteins | sample MeOH1_35cm_T4_19_FD_203715 | JGI IMG/M metagenome (GOLD analysis project Ga0255338, IMG submission 203715) | Sandy soil microbial communities from University of British Columbia, Vancouver, Canada - MeOH1_35cm_T4_195 | ecosystem: Engineered > Artificial ecosystem > Sand microcosm > Unclassified ...
TGTTGAGCGCATGCGAACCTTCGCTGCGGTGCTACTGGTGATCGGCTATCCGATCGGCGCCGACGTGCCGACCAACGCAGGCCGACCCCCCGCCCGGACGAGCTGGCGCGCTGCTTCAGAAGGTCGACATGTACGTGAAATACTCGACGTGCCCTCCTTGGCAGATAGGAGCCTTCAATTTTGCTGAAAGGTCTCTCATAATCCGGAAACCTTGGCGTTCGCGCCTGTTCTTGGCGCATTGAACGCGCGGACTCGTTCGGCGAAATCTTCAGTCGCTGCGCAGCGCAGGAAAGCGTGCTTCTCAAGCGAAAGGTGGCTCTCAAGACCACTGTCGGCCACCGTTCCAAGCAGCGCCTTGATTTCGCGAACTGCCTGCAGTGGATGCGCCAACAGTGTCGCTGCCACCCGAGCCGTTTCATCGGCGAGCGCCTCGTCCGCCACCAAGCGGTCAACCAACCCGAGACCTCGAGCATCTTCTGCGCTGAGGGAATCGACCAGCAGAAATAGATTCGTAGACCGCTGACGTCCGAGTCGCCGGGTAAGGTGAAAGCTCAGCCCACCATCACAAGGCGCTCCGATCTTGGGATATCCGACGACGAATCTTGCAGAGTTCGAAGCGACGACCAAGTCGCAGGCCATCGCAAGTGAGAAGCCAGCGGCTGCAACGGCGCCTCGAATGGAAGCTACAACGGGCTGCGGAGCCGCGCGGAGTGCGAGAATCGTCCCGTGAAAGATGTCGATCAGCGGACCCAGCCGTCGATCTGGCTCTGAAAGCGTTGCTTCTATGTACGCGAGGTTGCCCCCAGCGGAAAACACTTGCCCCTCAGATCGCAGAATGATGACCTTGTCGCTGCCACGCGTCGCAATTTCCTGCAATGCGGCGTTAAGTTCATGGCAAGTCTCTACATCGATCATGCTGGGGCGCGGTCGATCATCCATGACCAGCGAAACAACGCCCCCTTCGCGCTCTACGCGTACCTTCGTCATGCGAAAGCCCCGTACTCAGACCAAGGATCGCTGGCGCCCGGCCCAGTACTGTTCACGCACGACACGCCTGACAACCTTGCCGACGGCGCTCTTGGGCAGGTCCGGCCAAAACTCAACGCTTTTTGGGGCCATGACACCACCAAGCCGGTCCTTGCAGAGTGCGATGATTTCTTGCTCAGTCGTTTCGGCGCCCGGCCTGAGTTGCACGATCGCCTTCACCGCTTCTCCCCACTTCTCATCCGGCACTCCAATCACGGCGCAGTCCTGGACTGCCGGGTGGGTAAAGATCACCTGCTCGATCTCAGAAGGGTACACGTTGAACCCTCCGGTGATGATCATTTCGCGCTTGCGATCGACGATGTAGACAAAGCCGTCCTCATCCATGCGCCCGACGTCACCGGTGAGCACCCAGCCGTCCCGCCTCACTTCCGCCGTGGCCTCCTCGTTCTTGTAATAGTGGAGCATCTGGAAGTCACCGCCAATGGCAATCTCCCCCTTTTCTCCGAATGGCAGTGTGTGGCCATCGTCGTCCACGATTTTGAGTTTGGTGAGGAGGGTGGCCTGCCCGCAACTCGCCAGGCGATCGGGGCGTTCGCGCAAGGCATGCACATGTGCTGCCGATGAAAAGAACGTTCCGATCAGTGCGCCCGCTTCAGTTTGGCCGTAGGTCTGCACCATGACCGGCCCGAAAATGTCCATCGCCTCCCGCACTTTCTCCACAGACATCGGTGCAGCCGCATAGATGAAGTATTCCAGCGAAGAGTAGTCGTGTTGGCGCACGGTCGGCTCGGCGAGAAGCATATAGACGGCCGTAGGCGGCAAAAAAAGATGGGTTACACGGTACTCGCCAATCGCGGTGAGAACCTGCTTTGCGTCGAAGCTCTTCATCAATACCTGCGTCGCCCCGACGCCTAACAGCGGCAGGGCGACAGAGCCCGCGGCATGGGTCATGGGCGCGACCACTAAGTGCACGGGGTAACCTGTTTTGGGCGGCATCGATACGTTGACGTTCATGGCCAGGCATTCCCAAGTGCGATGAGAGTGCACAACCCCCTTCGGCTTGCCGGTGGTACCGCCCGAACCAAAGATGGCCATCGGCGCCTCAGATCGTTCCGGGCGTTGCGGAGCTAGCGCGAAGGGCATCGCCAACCAGCGGTCGACACTAGCAGCAGCGTTCGACGTCCCGGGCACATCAATGGGAGCCAGCAGACGCAGTTTCGGACATGCCTCTCGCAGTTTCCCGACGTACTCTTCGAAGTCGCTGTGGTACAGAAGGATTTCGACATCATTCTTGTCCAGCAGGTAGGCAATGTCCTGAATGCTGTTGCGGGCATTCACAGGCGCCCACACCGCTCCGCTGCGAAGGACTCCAAGAACGGCTTCGAGCGCGCGCCCGCAGTTCGGGCTGTAAACCGCGATTTTCGTAACCTCGGGCTCAGCGCCCGCGGCAAGAAGTCCGTTGGCCACCTGATGCGAAGCACGTTGCACCTCCTCGAAAGTGCGCGTGAGTCCGGTCTCGTAGTCGATGGTGCAGGCACGATTGCGTGCGATGAGTGCACCCCGATCAAAGAAGTCGATGATTCTCACGGATCAGCCCAGCTTCCCGGCGTATTTCTCGAGGAGGCCCCACGCTTCCGGACTGAATGTCTTGCGCCACTTGTCATAGTAGCCCGCCTTTCGCAGCGCTTCGCGGAACGGAGCCTGGTCGGGCGTCGTGAAGGCAACTCCCTTTTTCGTCATGTCGGCTTGCATGCGCTTGTCTTGCGCTTCCACATCAGCCCGTTGGAGCTTCGCAGCCTCGTTGAAGTGCTTCTCCACCACCTTCTGCACGTCCGCAGGGAGGCTTTCCCAGTACTTCAGATTGACCCCGGTCCAGAAGCCATCCCACAAGTGGTTCGTGATGGAGCAATACTTCTGGACTTCGGCGAACTTCCAAACCTCAAGAACGAGCGTCGGGTTCTCCTGTCCATCGGCCAGGCGCGTCTGCAGCGCAGCATACGTTTCCTTGATGTTGATAGCAACTGGCGCGGCGCCAAGGCTTTCAAAAATGGAAACAATCATCGGAAACGCGGGGGTTCGAATCTTGAAACCCACCAGATCCTCAGGCGTTCGGATCGGCTTGTCGCGGGAAGTGATCTGCCGAAAGCCGTTGTCCCACGCGGTGCCCAGCGGATACACGCCGGTCGCGAGCATCGACTTGCGAATATGTGCTCCGAGGTCTCCGTCGATCGCGGCCCACACAGATGCATAGTTCTTGAACGCGAATGCGAGGCAGTGGATGCCACAGTCAGCGACCACGCTCTGCGCCAGCAAGCCGGGCACCGTGTACGTCTGTATCGCGCCTGAGCGCACTTGACCAAACATGTCCGGATCGCCGCCCAGCTGGTTGTTGGGAAAGATCTGGACATTGACGCGGTCGTTGGTCTCTTTGCGAATGCGTTCGGCCGCCTCGCGAGCGCGCACATTCATTGCGTAGGATATGGGAGAGTTGTTGGCGAATTTGAGCGTGAACTCTGCCGCGTGTGCCTTCTGCAGGAATGCGGGAGCCGCCAAAGCACTGGCGCCGGCCAGAAATGATTGATTGAATGAACGACGAGTGAAATTCACTTGAGTGTCTCCTTCGAGCGAAGTTGGGTTAGAGAAAGGCCAGGGAAATCGAGGGGAAGGCAGCCAGCAGCAGAGTCACGACCAGTAGAGCGGCCATGTACGGCCAAATTGCACGCATACCGGCATCAGGATCTATCTTTGCCATCACACACGCCATGTAGTAGCCAACTCCGAACGGAGGTGAGAAGAGCCCCAGTCCCATCGCGAAGATGACCACCATTGCATAGTGAATCTCGTTGATGCCCACGATCTGCGCAGCAGGAAACAGTAGGGGACCAAGAACCACGAGCGCCGGCAGACCTTCGAGCAAGCTACCCAAGATAACGAAGATCAGGACGGAGACCAACAGGAAGCCTAATTTGCCCCCCGGCACTTTGCTCATGGCTTGAGCCAACATGTCGGAGACACCGGATTGGGTCAGCGCCCACGCCATCGCGGTCGCCATCCCGACGATCAACATGATGACTCCGGAGAGGCTTGCAGTGTCGACCAGCAACCGATACATCTTTCGCCACTCGGTATCGCGGGCGAAGAGCAACCCCACGATAAGCGTATAGGCCACCCCAATCGTCGCCACCTCCGTTGCCGTAGCGACGCCTTCCACGACGGCAATGCGGATGAGTAACGGGAGGGCCAGCACCGGAAGTGCTGCTACCAATGCACGCAGCATGTCTCGGCGAGACGCCTTCGTACTTGTTCCGGAGTCACTTTTTCGGGCCCGAAACCAAGCGACGACCATGAGGGCGATCGCCGCGATCAAGGCAGGAAGGACCCCAGCGGTGAACAGCGCAGCGATGGACAGTCCGGCCACGGCACCCAACGCGATGAGCACCAAGCTTGGCGGAATGGTTTCAGACATTGCGCCTGAAGACGCCAGCAACGCAACAAGTTCGCCATCCCGATAACCGCGCTTCTTCATTTCCGGCACAAGTACCGGAGCAACGGCCGCCATGTCGGCGGCCTTCGAGCCAGAGATGCCGGAAACCAGGAACATTGCCCCCAGCAGCACATAGCTTAGGCCTCCACGCACATGGCCGACAAGAGCGGTCAGGAAATTAATTAGCGTCCGCGCCATACCAGTCAGCTCGAGCAGCAGTCCGAGGATGATGAAAAGTGGGATTGAGAGAAGTAGCAGTTCGGAAATGCCGCCGTCCATTCGGGCGACAACGATCGTCATGGGAATGGTCGTGACGAACTGCAAGTACGCGACGGTCGAAATCCCAAAGGCATAGGCGATAGGGACGCCCCCGAGTACACAGGCCGTGACGCCGATCACAAAGAAAAGAATCAGCGTCCAATTGCCCGCGCTCCGCAAGGAAGGGCTAGCCACCCACAAGACCAAAGAGAGTACTGCCACTACCGCTGCGCCTAGCAAGAGGCTGTTTCGATCGGATTCCTTGAGAATCCGAGGTACCATTCCAATGAGCATCAGCAGGATCCCTACAACCAGCGCACAGAGACGCAGTCCGTCGCTAATGCGTAGTGCGGGCGTCAAAGTCGTCCAATGCTCTTGCGCATGCTGAACAGCAGGCAGAACCAGGCAGGCCATCAGCACAATCGAGAGGATACCGGACACCGCAGTGGCGCGACGGCGCCACGCCGGAGATAACTTATTTACGACTACGGTAAGTCGCATGTGACCATCACTTCGCGCGGCGATCGCTGATCCGAGCATCGCAATCCACAGAAAGCAGATGACCGCGACCTCGTCGGACCAGGTCAGGGGCCGGTGGAACACATAGCGAGCAATTACACCCGCGAGCAAAAGGACGATGTCGACGAAGACCAACGTGGCTGCGAGTGCCTCGATGACGCGGAAAAGCTTGTCTATCGACCGGTCAAACGTGCCCTTCGCAGGTGCTGACGCGGAGGAGTCCGCCGGTACTTCTAATGTTGTTTCCATTGATGTCTCCGTTCTTAGCGATCACTCGCCGATTTGCGAGCCACCATGAAACTTCGGGTAGAAGAATTCGTGATGACGCTTCCTCGCCGGCTCTTGAACTTCTCCGGCGGGAAGGTGCCAGAACATCTCGCGCGCATTGGCAGAGTCGTACAGCGGATGCCGCACATGACGCGTGCCGATCAGATTGATGACAGCCGTCTTGCGTGACGCAAACGCCCGCTCCAGCGCGGGAACGATGTCTTGTGGACGCTCCACGTGCTCGGTATGGCAGCCGAGCGGCGCATACATCTGGTCATAGCGCACGTCTTGCGTAAGCCGAAATCCGTTTTGCGCGTTGGGTCCCAGGACGTTGAAGCCGTCGCCGTAGCAGTACTGCTCCAGGCCTGCGCAGAAAGTGCTGTCGTTATAAATGAGGAAAACTATGGGCAGGCCATAGCGGACCGCTGTTTCGATGTCTCCCCCACCGAGCCCGACGCCACCATCGCCCATCATCACAAGTACTGGCGCGCCGGGCCGTCCGAGCTGAGCTCCAATTGCCATGCCCACACCGTGCCCAAACGCAGCCGAAAGACCAGCGTCAAGCACCTGCCCGCTGCGTTTCGCAAGTAGCTGTTCGCCCAAGAACGTCGACGAGGTGAACGAATCGAACACGATGTTGAAGTCGGGTGTCACAAAGTCAGCCACCGACTTTGCCAGCCAGCGCGGGTGAATCGGCGCATCGCTCGATACATCGGCCGCATCCGAATTCATGCGCGCGACGTAGTTGCGTTGAATTTCCGCGGCTCGCTCCAGCCACGGACCGCGATCTCCGTCCAGTTCTGCACCAGCGCCGCTGTCCAGCATCTGTTGCAAGATCGCCTTCGGGTCACCAATCAGCTCGAACTCAGTAGGAAGTGTCGGCAGCACATCTTCAGCACAGGTTTGCAGCTGAATGAATCGTGCCTTGGTCTTCCACTCCCCGAAGCTCTCCAGATATCCCAATTGCAGCCCGACGATGAGGACGACGTCGGCATCTCCGAGCACGTCCTTCCGGGCGCCCCCGCTGATAGCCAGCGGGTGATCCTCGCGAATCGAGCCCCGACCCAAGCGACGCAGACTGACGGGGGTACGCACCCGCTCGACAAAGTTCTGCAGCGTTGACTCTGCGCTCGACCAGTGCACACCCTCGCCACCGATCACCAGGGGTCGTTTGGCCTTCAACAAAGCGTCCATCGCCATCGCGGCATATCGAGGCTCGGTGGCTTGGCGTGCTGCCTCGCCAGTGCGCCAGGCACCAGGGCGGTAGGCGACCTGGTCGCTTTCCTCGACTGGAGCCCAATTGAATTTGTCGATGGGAAATTCGATGCCAACTGGGCCGAACGGAGGCGTCATCGCATCTCGAAACGCCTTGCGAATGAAGTGCGACGTCATTTCGGGTTCCGTCACGCGAACCGTCCACTTCGTCAGACTGCGACATACGTCTGCGGCATAGGCTTCCTGCATGGTCCCACGATGGCTCTCCCGCTCCTTGTGTCCACCAAACAGGCACACCATCGGAGTACGAGACACATTGGCCATATGAATGCCGGTAACCATGTTAAGCATCCCCGGTCCCGCGGTGCCGAAGCACACGCCTGGGCGCCGCGTTACTCGCGCGTACCCGTCGGCTGCATGAGCGGCCGCTTGCTCATGGCGGACTTGCACGACCTTAATGCCGGCTCGATATGCATAATCCTGGATGGGCTGAATGTGCCCACCCATCAGGCCAAACATCGTGTCCACGCCCTCCGTCTGAAGAGCTTTTACTGCGATTTCAGCTGGCCAGAGTTTTGCCATGTTGGTGTCCTTCAATTTAATGTTGCGAGAGGTCGTTTAAATTCAGCAGGAAGATCTTCGGGCTTCAGAGAGCTAACCTGTCCCGGATGTTTTTGCGGAGCAATTTTCCAGTGGGGCCCTTCGGCAGCTCCTCCCAGATTTGCAGCTCGCGCGGACACTTGTAGTCCGCGATTCTTTCTTTTGCCCAACGACGAAGCTCGTCGAGAGCGAGTGTTTGCCCTGGCTGGGTTCGGACGACCGCACACACCCGATCGCCCCAGGTTTGGTCGGGCATGCCGACAATTGCAATCTCCGCGATGGCGGGATGCCGCGCAAGCACGTTCTCCACCTCGGTCGGATAAATGTTCTCGCCCCCGGAGATGATCAGGTCTTTCTTTCGGTCCACGATGGTGATGAAGCCTTCGTCATCGCGCGTCGCCATGTCCCCCGCAGAGAACCACCCGCCTTCGAGATACGACGCGCGCGTGACCTCAGGGTCGTTGTAGTAGCCGTCGAAGGACTGCATTACGCTGCGCGACCACAGTTCGCCCACCTCCCCTACCGCCACCTCTGCACCATCCACGTCCAGAAGCCGAACCTCGGTGCCGAAAAACGGCTGCCCAACTGAGCGCAGCTTCCGCATTTGGTCGCGCGGCTTTAGGCTTGTCACAAAACTCGCCTCGGTTGAACCGTAGAACTCGTAGATCGACGCTCCTGGGAAGAAAGCCAGCATGTCTTCTTTGGTCTTGGCAAGCAGTGGCGCTGATGAGGAGAGCGTTACCCGCAACGAGGCAAGTTGATAGCTGGACCGAACCGAGTCGGGAAGCGCCAGGATCATTGCGTACATTGTGGGCACAAGCGAGATGAGGGTGATGCCGTACTCGCTGATCGCTCGCAAAACGCCTTCGGGATGAAACTCCTCCGCCACGTGGACGGTGCCGCCGACGTGAAGCAAGAGCAACATAAAAAAGATGCCGTTCGAGTGAAAAAGGGGCATGACAAGCAAGGTCTTGTCATCTTCGCCCACACCGTACTCGATTGCGGCGTAGCAGGCAGCCAAAACCCGACAGCGGTGGTTGATGATCACCGCCTTGGGTTTTCCAGTCGTGCCCGATGTATACCCCAAAAACCAGCAATCGGATTCTGTTACGGGCTCTGTCTGCGGCACGACCGGAGCGGTTCGCAGTGAATTTTCGTAAACCGTGTATCCCTCGCGCTCCTCCGCTCCTACCAGCAAAAAATTCTCAGTTGGAATGGATCCGATCCCGCGCACTGCGTCAATTCGCGGCGCCAGCGCGACCTCGGTGATCACTGCCGTCGCTTCGCTGTGCGCGACCACATGCGCCACTTCAGCATCCATGAATCGGCTGTTTACGGGCACGCAGATGATCCCGCTCCGGGCACAACCGAGCAGGATTTCCGCCCATTCCAGTCGATTCCGCAGCATGACCGCAACCCGGTCGCCTTTTCGCAATCCGAGCGCCGACAACATGTCGATGACTTGGTCGATGCGGCGATCCAACTGCGCATAGGTCAGCTGACCACAAGCATCCGAAATTGCCACTTTTTGTGGCGTGCTTAGAGCGTGAAATCGCACGCAGCGGTCGGCAGTCAATAGATTCGATCCGGGGTGCATTTTTTGTCTCCGAAGCAAAAAACTGATGGTGACATCAGTGTCAGTTTTGCGTACAATACCCTCCACTCGCCCAAACGTCAAGGGTGACTTTGCCGATTGGTCGGCGGAAGAAAGGCTCAGTGGAAGGTCCTGTTCACAGCGCTACTTTCGATCAACTGTCTCGCCAGGTGGGCGTCGAGCTTGGCCATTCCTCGTGGGTGACTGTTGACCAGCCCACTGTTGACGCGTTTGCCCGCGTTACCCGCGACGAAAGCCCCATTCACGTCAACGCTTCGAGCGTAGAAGCCTTGGTGTTTGGCGGCACCATTGCGCACGGCTTCCTCACCCTTTCCCTCATCGCCGCAATGGCTTATGAAGTGTGTCCTTCGATTCGGCGTACGCAGACGCTCAACTATGGATTTGATCGCGTGCGCTTTGTCGCGCCCGTGACAGTCGGGTCGCGTGTAAGAGCTCGGTTCACGCTTGTGGCGCTAGCGAAAGAGCCGGCGGGTTGGCGAGCCCGCTACGAGGTCACGGTCGATATCGAAGGCAAGGAATTGCCAGCGGTCGTATGCACGTGGATCACGGCGGGCATCGAGACGAACTTCGACCCGGAAACAGATTTTACTTCAGTACAAGCGAGCGACCCCCTCGCAAAGGATGCATAAATGAATCAGTACGTGGCGCCGCTGTCGGACATGCGGTTTGCTTTGCGCGAGTTGGCCGACATCGATGCGATCGCTCGATTGCCCGGCTGCGAAGAGTTCACCCCCGACGTCGCGGACGCCGTGTTGGAGGAGGCCGCCAAATTGGCCTCGGGCGTGCTGTCTCCATTGAACACTGTTGGCGACCGCGTAGGTGCGCGCTTTTCGAACGGTCATGTTTCGATGCCCACTGGATTTCGCGAGGCCTACCGTCATTTCGTTGAGGGCGGGTGGAATGCCCTTTCCTGCTCTGAGCAGCATGGCGGACAAAACGTCCCTCGCATCGTGTCTGCATTTGTAGAAGAGATGTGGCGCGGCGCGAACATGGCTTTTGGCGGTTGCGCTGCGCTCACTCGCGGCGCCATCGAAGCGATCGAGCTCAGTGGATCTGAGGATTTGAAGCGGCTGTATTTGCCGAAGATGGTGCGCGGAGAGTGGACCGGCACGATGAACCTGACTGAACCCCAGGCCGGTTCAGATCTGTCGGCGATCCGCACTCGCGCGGAAAGGCAGCCCGATGGTCAATACAGGGTCTTTGGACAGAAGATATTCATAAGCTGGGGTGATCACGACTTGTCCGAAAACATCGTGCACCTGGTGCTTGCACGAACTCCGGATGGCCCGCCCGGCATTCGCGGAATTTCGATGTTCCTGGTTCCCAAGTACCTGCCGAACGTCGATGGCAATCTGGGTGAGCGGAACGACGTGCAATGCGTCTCGATCGAACACAAGCTCGGACTGGCGGGCAGCCCGACCACCGTTCTCGTTTATGGCAGCGGTGGGGTAGCCGGCGCCAGAGGCGGTGCCGAGCCCGGCGCAATCGGTTACTTGGTTGGGAAAGAAAACCGCGGCATTGAGTACATGTTCATCATGATGAACCAAGCCCGGTTCTCGGTCGCACTCGAAGGTGTAGGCCTGTCGGAGCGTGCTTACCAACGCGCCGCAGCCTATGCCCGGGAGCGGGTACAGGGTGCCGAGGTCACTGCGAATCGCGCCCACACAAACGCCGTCACAAGAGTGCCAATCATTCGGCATCCCGATGTACGCCGCATGCTGCTGTGGATGAAGTCTCATACTGAAGCCGGACGCGCGCTCGTCTGCGTGGTGGCCGCAGCAATGGATAAAGCACGGTGCCATCCCGACGCGACGAGCCGAGCCTCCGCTCAGGCATTCGTCGATCTCATGACTCCCGTCGTCAAGGGCTGGACCACTGAGTGCGCTGTAGACGTCGCCTCTCACGGTATTCAGATTCACGGGGGGATGGGCTTCATCGAGGAGACCGGCGCAGCGCAACACTGGCGCGAATCCCGGATCATGCCGATTTACGAGGGAACGACGGCCATTCAGGCCAACGACCTGGTGGGCCGAAAGATTGCCCGCGATCAAGGCAAAGCAATCCGCGCCTTATTGGCGCAAATGCGCCAGACGGAGAACGATCTTGACCTAGTCGACACTGCCGACCACCCAGCCCTGGCCCGCTCCCTTCGCGCAGCCATCGACGCCTTGTCCGCGGCGGTCGATTTCATCGTAGCGGAATACGATAACGATCCACGACGCGTGCTGGTCGGAGCAGTACCTTTCTTGAAGCTCTTTGGAATTACGGCGGGCGCGTGGCAGATGTCGCGCGCTGCCATAGCAGCTCAGCGCTTGCTCTCTGGCGGCGCTGGTGACAGCCGATTCCTCCGCGCAAAGGTACGCACGGCACGCTTCTTTGCGGACCACGTTCTTCCCCAGTCTGCAGGATTGGCGCACACGATGATTTTCGGTGCGAGTTCTGCGCTGGATATCGACGAAGACTTCCTTTGACAGCCCACCCCCACCCCCCAACCAGGAGACACCCATGAACACAGCAGAAAAAGAGCGGTTCGGCGACCAACTGATCAGCAAGGGAGATGCCCCGCAGCACTCGTTGAGCCGACGCTCGTTCAGCAAGAGCATCGCGCTTGGCGTCGTCGGCGCCCCTGCCCTGCTACTCCGACCTGCACATGCAGCCGAATGGACCATCAAGCTCGCCAACAACGTGCCCGTGACGCACCCAATCAATGTCCGTACTCGTGAGGCGATCGAACGCATTCGCAAGGCGACAGGTAGCCGCGTCGACTTTCGGCTGTTCCCGAACAACCAGCTCGGCGGAGACGCTGACATGTTGTCCCAGGTGCGATCCGGCGCGCTGGACATGTACACGATCCCTGCGGCATTTGCGATCAATGTAATTCCGGATGTCGGCATCCATGGTGCTGCATTCGCATTCAAAGACTACAAGTCAGTTTGGGAAGCCATGGATGGCCCGCTCGGAAACTTCGAGCGCAAGGAGTTCCGCAAGATCGGCATGCATGCGCTTGAAACGGCATGGGATAACGGATTCCGGCAAGTGACATCCCGCGACAAACCCATCCGCACGCCCGACGATCTGACTGGCTTCAAGATTCGAACCCCGACGACTCCTCTGATTACGACCATCTTCGAAGGCTTGGGCGCGTCGCCGACTTCCGTCAACATCAAGGAAACTTACGCTGCGCTGCAGACGCGCCTAGCCGATGGACAGGAGAATCCTCTGCCGATCATCGACACTTTCAAGTTCTTTGAGGTCCAGAAGTACTGTTCGCTGACGAACCATGTCTGGGATGGTTTTCTCATGTCCGCTAATTTGTCTTTTTGGGAAAAACTTCCCGCGGACATGCGAACGGTTGTTGAGACGCACTTCAACGAGGCAGCACGGCTGCAGCGCGCAGATATCCAGAAGTTGCAGGAAACGTTGCAGGCCGACTTGCAGAAAAAGGGCGTCACCTTTGTCCAAGTCGACCAGAACCTGTTCCGCGAGAAGCTCCGCAAGAGCGGCTACTACACAAACTTCAAGAAAGGTGTCAGCCCGGAAGGCTTCGCGCTTCTGGAGAAGCAGGTAGGGTCTCTGAGTTGAGGTCTAGTGAGCACAGAGCTGTCAGGGCCAACCGCACGCGGTTGGTGCTGATGGTGACGATGGCAATCTGGGGGCTCAATCTTTCTGCCGTCAAAATACTTACAGCAGACGTTGAAACTCTAGTCCTTGCCAGCCTTCGGATGGCCTTGGCTACTGTGACGATCACGGCCTTTGCAGGCGGCCGCTTGTCGACATTACTGAGCCTTAGCCGCTGGCAGCTTCTGCGGCTAGTAACTTGCGCCGGGCTCATGGTCTATGGAAACCAGTTGCTGATGCTGTCAGGGATGAGGCTCTCCTCCGCGACCAACGCATCGCTTATCGTTGCACTCAGTCCCTTGGTAGCGATCGTGGTTGCTGCAGTGACATTGCGCGAGCCGTTGAGACGGCAAATGATGACCGGAGTGCTCATCGGCTTTTGCGGGGTTTCGGCGGTTGTCCTCGCGCGCCCGGGGGCCGGCTTTTCGACGGGGAGCTTGGGCGATCTGCTGCTGCTTTTATCCGTCGTCAGTTTCTCTATCGGTGGCGCGCTCGTTCAGCGCCTCGCGGCCGATTTGGATACGTCAGTGATCAGTTGGGCAGTGCATGCCTTGGGAAGCGTCATGCTGATCGCGCATTCCTTCGTTGCCCACCCAACAGCGTTGCAGTTCCTTCCACATTGGAGCCTGTATTTCTGGATCATTCTCATTTTTTCAGGGGCAGTGGCGACAGGCTTGGGGAACCTCGTCTGGAATCGTTCGATATCGGCGATTGGGGTGAGCAAGACAACGGCGGCACTGTACTGGGTGCCCGTCTTTGGAATCGCGTTTGCCGTCGTTGCGCTGGGAGAGACCGCTTCCTGGTGGCACCCCTTTGGACTCGGGGGCGTGTCTGAATTTTTGTGTTCGAGGCGCTGAGAGACTTGTCCACGGCGGCGGGCGTCGCTTGCGACGAACGACCGACGCGGTGGGCAAGTCGGTGCCACATCTTAAGCGGCAACCTT